>Ga0207427_100341_pt1 | contig 30455 bp, 32 predicted proteins | sample AraplaCL_Cvi_mMS_FD_184268 | JGI IMG/M metagenome (GOLD analysis project Ga0207427, IMG submission 184268) | Arabidopsis root microbial communities from the University of North Carolina, USA - plate scrape CL_Cvi_mMS (SPAdes) (version 2) | ecosystem: Host-associated > Plants > Roots > Endosphere ... | reverse complement strand
CGCAGTCGCAGGATCCACCTCACCCTGAAGCCATGGCTGCCTATGTCTACATCCTTGCAAGCGATCGGCACGGAACGCTCTACACCGGCGTCACCAGCGATCTGGCGCGTCGCATGTACCAGCACCGGGAACATGTGCTCGACGGCTTCACGAGCAGGTGCGAAGTGACGCGCATGGTCTGGTATCTGCAAGGCGACGACATCACCGCGGCCATTGCGCTCGAGAAGAAGATCAAGAACCGCAGACGGCGATGGAAGACCGATCTGATCGAGAAGAGGAATCCGACCTGGCGGGACCTCGCCGACCATTGGGCAGGCGTTGCGCCCCAACGTTCAGCGAAATGAGCACCACGGGCGTGGATCCTGCGACTCCGCGCAGGATGACGACTTGGTGGGCAGAATCGCCCCATCCCATCCTTCGAGGTCCCCGCTTGAGCACCCCCACCTTCCGCCTCGCCGACCCCATCGCCGACCGCGCCGCCCTGCTCGAGATCAACATCGAGTACGTGGACTGGGTGTTCGCGCAGATCGAGCAGATGTCGGGGATGACCGCGCGGGGGATCCTGGGCGCCGAGGTCGCCGACTACGTGCCCACGGTCATCGACAAGGTCTGCGGCGATCCGCCGCCGCGCGGGGCGTTCTATCTCGTCGAGCGCGACGGCCGCGTCGTGGCGATGGGCGGCGTGCGGCGCAGCGAGGACGGCGTCGCCGAGCTCAAGCGCGTCTACGTGCGCCCCGCGGGCCGCGGGCATCGGCTGGGCCAGGCGCTGGCGCGGCGCCTGGTGGACGACGCGCGCGCCTTCGGCTATCGCACGGTGCGCCTCGATACCCTGCCGTTCATGGGCGCGGCGCAGGCCGTCTACGAGGCCCTGGGCTTCGTCGACTGCGCGCCGTATCCGGTGGAGATGCCCGAGGCGTTCCGCGCGCACGTCCGCTACATGGCGCTGGCGCTTTGAACTGGGGGCCGCGCCTGAATCCGGTGCGGAGCGGGGCGCGTATTCCGGGACATCGGCGAACACCCCGTCCGCCGCACGTTGCCCAGGAGGCCCCATGAACGACGCACTGCCCCTGATCCAGGACGCCTACGGCTGCTTCGGCCGCGGCGACATCCCCGCCCTGCTCGCCCTGACGACGCCCGACGTCGACTGGCAATTCCACGGCGACCACGGCGCCGGCTACACCGGCCGCGTCAGCGGACACGCGCAGCTGGCCGAATGGTTCGGCGAGGTCGCGCGGCTGGACGACATCCAGGCCTTCGAGCCGCGCGAGTTCCTCGCCGGCCCCGGCCATGTGACGGTGATCGGGTACGAGCGCACGATCGCGCGCGCCACGGGCCGCGTCTTCGAGACGCCCTGGGTGCACGTCTGGCGCCTGCGCGACGGCCGCATCGCGGGGTTCACCGGCTTGTTCGACACGCAGGCCGCCGCGCAGGCGCGGCAATGAGCGCCAGGTTCACGTACGTCACCGAGTGGCGCCTGGACGCCCCGATCGCGCAGGTCTGGGACGCGCTGGTCGACGTCGAGCGCTGGCCGCGCTGGTGGCCGCACGTGCGCTCGGCGCGCACCCTGCACGCCGGCGCGGCGAGCGGCCTGGGCAGCGTGCGGCGGCTGCGATGGAGCAGCCGACTGCCGTACGGCTTCACGCTGGACGTCGAGACGACCGCGCTGCGCGCCCCGACGCTGCTGGTGGGCCGCGCCACCGGCGACATGGCCGGCACGGGCACCTGGGAACTCGCCTGCGCCGGCGCCGGCACCCGCGTGCGCTACACGTGGACGCTGGACCTGCACACGCCCTGGATGCGCCTGGCCGCGCCGTTCATGGCGCCGGTGTTCCGCTGGAACCACGAGGGCGTGATGCGCGCCGGCGGCGAGGGACTGAAGCGCTGGCTCGCGGCGACGCGGGCATCGCTGCCCTCGCAGGCGGTCTGAAACGACAAGGGCCGCGAAGCGGCCCTTGAGGACTCAGTGCTGAAGAATCTTCGAGAGGAAGTCCTTGGCCCGCGGCGAGCGCTCCTCGGGCTTGCCGAAGAAGTCCGCGCTGCTGCAGTCCTCGACGATCTTGCCGGCGTCCATGAAGATCACCTTGTTGCTGACGCGCTTGGCAAAACCCATCTCGTGCGTCACGCACATCATGGTCATGCCTTCGTGCGCCAGCTGCACCATCACGTCCAGCACCTCGCCCACCATCTCGGGGTCGAGCGCGGAGGTCGGTTCGTCGAACAGCATCACGATCGGATCCATCGACAGCGCGCGGGCGATCGCCACGCGCTGCTGCTGGCCGCCGGACAGCTGGCCGGGGAACTTGTCCTTGTGCGCGGACAGGCCCACGCGATCGAGCATCTTCATGCCCCGCTTGAGCGACTCGTCCTTGCTGCGGCCCAGCACCTTGATCTGCGCCAGCGTCAGGTTGTCGGTGATCGACAGGTGCGGGAACAGCTCGAAGTGCTGGAACACCATGCCCACGCGCGAGCGCAGCTTGGGCAGGTTGGTCTTCGGGTCGGAGATGGACGTGCCGTCGACCACGATGTCGCCCTGCTGGATCGGCTCCAGCGCATTGACCGTCTTGATCAGCGTGGACTTGCCCGAGCCCGACGGCCCGCACACCACGACGACGTCGCCCTTGTTGATCGTCGTCGTGCAATCGGTCAGCACCTGGAAGCTGCCATACCACTTGGAGATGTTCTTGATGTCGATCATGGGGAGACTCTCAACGGATGATCTGGATCCTGGCCTGCAGGCGACGCACCAGCATCGACAGGCTGAAGGAGATGACGAAGTAGCAGGCGGCGGCCGGCAGCAGGACTTCGTCGGGCCGGTTGTAGATCTGGCCGGCGGTCAGGAAGCCCTTGAGGAAATCGTAGGCGCCGATCGCGTAGACCAGGGACGTGTCCTGGAACAGCACGATCGTCTGGGTCAGCAGCACCGGCAGCATGTTGCGGAAGGCCTGCGGCAGCACCACCAGGCGCATGCATTGCGAATACGTCATGCCCACGGCGTAGCCTGCGTAGACCTGGCCGCGCGGCACCGACTGGATGCCCGCCCGCATGATCTCCGAGTAGTACGCCGCCTCGAAGATGGTGAAGGTGATCACCGCGGAGAACTCGGGCCGGTGCGCGAGGCCATAGCCGCCGGCGATGAACGAGTAGAAGCCGGCGGGAATCAGCAGGTAGAACCACAGGATCACCATCAGCAGCGGTATCGACCGCAGGGTGTCCACGTAGACCGCCGCGATGCGCTGCAGCCACGGCCTGGACGACAGCCGCATCAGCGCCACCAGCGTGCCGAGCACGATGCCGCACACCATGGTGACGACGGTCAGCTGCAGCGAGTAGTACAGGCCCGGCAGCAGGTTGGCCTTGACGACGTCGGCCGTCAGGAAGGAGAAGTCGAGGTTCAGGGCCATCACTTGCTCCCTAGCGCGCCGTGCAGGCGGGTGCGCTTCTCGACGACGGCGGCCGCGCGGTTGATCGCGAACGCCGAGATGAAGTACAGGATGGTGACGCCCAGGTACATCGTGCTGTGGGCCGAGGTCTCCTCACCGGCCTGCGTGGCGAAGTAGATCATCTCGGTGACGCCGATCGCGTAGGCCACCGACGAGTTCTTGATGATGTTCATCGACTCCGAGGTCAGCGTGGGCAGCACCACGCGCAGCGCGACGGGCAGGAGGACGTAGCGGTAGGTCTGCGTCAGCGTCATGCCCATCGCCAGGCCCGCGTAGCGCTGGCCCTTGGGGATGGTGGCGATGCCGGCCTTGACCTGCTGGCCGATGCGCGCCGAGGTGAACAGGCCCAGCCCGATGCACGCCAGCACGACCGGGGAGACGGCCTTCAGCGGCGGCACGATCTCCGGGATGATGTGGTACCAGATCAGCAGCTGGATCAGGATCGGGATGTTGCGGAAGAACTCCGTCCAGGCCTCGCCGAACAGCACCGCGGCCTTGTTGGGCAGCGTGCGCATCACGCCGATGACCAGGCCCAGCGCCAGCGCGATGACCAGCGCGACGAGCGCCACCACCAGCGTCCAGCCCCAGGAATGGAGCAGCCACTGCAGGTAGGTGAGATCGCCCTTGCCGGCGAAGCAGCCCGCATACATGGTGTCGTCGACCGTGCTCTTGCACATCAACGATGCACTCTCCCGTACTTGCTCCCAGGCGCTCACCCTCTTCTCCTCGTCTCGGGCCGGCACCAGGCCGGTCGCGTTCCCGTGTGCGGAGCGCACCGCACGGCACGCCTCGTCCATTGTGAGACGTGCGGCCCCGTCGCCGGGTCCGCACGCCGATTGTCGTCAGAACGGCCGTCGCGCGCACGTCACGCGCGTGCGACGGCCCGTGGCGTCACTTCTTGGACGCCGCCGCCAACTGCTCGGTGGTCATGTTGTTCGGGTTCTTCCAGGCGGCCTTGGTCGCCTCGGAAGCCGGCAGGTTGACCGTGGTGTTGGTCGGGGGGATCGGCTTCATGAACCACTTGTCGTAGATCTTGGCGATCTCGCCCGACTTCTCCAGGCCGTCGATGGTCTTGTTGACCGCGGCCAGGAACGCCGGGTCGTCCTTGCGCACCATGATGGCGATCGGTTCGACCGAAAGCACTTCGCCGACGATGTGGAAGTCGGCCGGGGCCTTGGCCTTGGAGGCCAGGCCCGCCACGATCTGGCCGTCCATCACGAACGCGTCCGCGCGGCCGGACTCGAGCAGCAGGAAGCTGTCGGCGTGGTCCTTGCCGAAGACTTCCTTGAAGTCCACGCCCGTGGCGCGCTCGTGCTTGCGCAGCAGCTGCACCGAGGTGGTGCCGGTGGTGGTGGCCACGGTCTTGCCGTTCAGGTCGGCGATGCCCTTGATGCCGTTGTTCACCTTGGTCAGGATGCGCACTTCCTCGACGTAGGCGGTGTGCGCGAAGGCGACGTCCTTGGCACGGGAGTCGTTGTTGGTGGTCGAGCCGCACTCGATGTCGACGGTGCCGTTCTGCACCAGCGGAATGCGGTTGGCCGAGGTCACTTCCTGGTACTTGACCTCGATCTTCTTGCCCAGCTGCTTGGAGATGTCGTCGATCGCGCGCTGGCACAGTTCGACGTGGTAGCCCACGTACTTGCCCTCGCCGAGCGTGTACGACAGCGCGCCCGAGGAGCCGCGCACGCCCATGACCACGGTGCCCGTGTCCTTGATCTTCTTGAGCGTGTCGGTGGTCTGCGCTTGCGCCGCGACGGCGGCGGCCAGCAAGGTGGCGACCAAAAGGGACTTCTTCATGTGAGCTCCTGGTTCTGGGAGAAGGAAAATCGAATCGGAAAAAAGCTGGGCGGCCTGACGGCAGCCTGAACCAAGTCTAGGAGCTATCCAGCCCCCAGACCGTTCGTGAAACCACGTACCAGCCGACACCGGCCCTCGTCCGACGGATGTTCAGTTGGCCACGATGTCGGACGGATAGCGCCACGAGTCGCGCAGCAGGTAGCTCATGGGCAGGTTCATCGAGGCGTTGCGCGGCGGGATGGGCGACATGAACCAGCGGTCGTAGATCTTCTCGCCGTCGCCGGAGCGGATGATGCGGCGCATCTCCTCGTCGACCACCTTCTTGAAGGCGGCGTCGTCCTTGCTCATCATGATGGCCAGCGGCTCGATCGTGATGAACTTGCCGACCACCTTGAACTGCGCCGGGTTCGCCGACTCGGCGATCAGGCCGTACAGCTGGACGTCGTCCATCGCGAAGCCGTCGGCGGACTTGTCGGCGAGCATCTTCATCGCCTCGGCGTTGTCCTTGACCGGCTTGACGTCGATGCCCAGCAGGCGGTCCTTGTTGGCCTGGTCGACCGACTTGAACGGGGTGGAGCCGGCCGTCGACACCAGCACGTGGTGCTCGAACTGGTTCAGTTCCGCGATGGTGCTGTCGGCGCGCACGGCGAAGCGCGTGCCGGTGATGTAGTGCGGGATCGTGAACGCGACCTTCTGGCGGCGTTCGGCGTTGTTCGTCGTGGAGCCGCACTCGAGGTCGGCCTTGCCGGTGACGATGGTGTCGATGCGGGTGGCCGTGGTGATCGGCACGTACGCGATGTCCAGCTTGGCCAGGCCCAGGTGCTTGCGCACGGCCTCGGCGACGTCCTTGCACAGGTCCAGCGCGTAGCCCACCGGCTTCTTGTTGGCGTCGTAATAGGAGAACGGCACCGACGACTCGCGGTGCGCCAGCACGATCTTGCCGCTGGCGCGGATGCGATCGAGCACGGGGTGCGGTTCGGCGTCGGCGGGCGCGGCGGCGGAGGCTGCGGCGTCCTTGGGCTTGGCGTGCGCCGCGGGGGCGAGGCACACGAGGGCTGCGAACGTGACTCCCAGCAGGCTGCGGGCCGGGTAGGCGCGCTCCTGAAGGGGGGCGCGGGTAGCGCTGGGACACGAGAAAACTTGCATGGTCGCGGACTGTATGAGGCGCCGTGGAGCAGCGCCAATGCCTTTTGGAGGCCGCATCATGCATCATTTGCATCAACCCATAAGGGTTATTACTAGAAAAACCGGCGAGCGGCCAACTATTGCCCAGCATGCGACGGCTCACCCGCTGCCGCAAGTCCCTTTCGGGCCGCGGACACCGTCAAGACGCGCCGGCGCCCGCGGTTTTCCTACCCGAGGCGCAGGAACTCCCACAGCGCCTGCGCCCCCGGCTTCGGATGCCGCGCGAGCTCCGGGCGCTCGCGATAGATGCGCACCTCCATCGTGACCTCCCAGGCGTGGCCGGCGTCGTCGTGCAGCGGCGCGGCCGACACGAGCCGCCGGGCCCGCAGTTCCTTCTTGACGGAACTGGCGGGCAGGAACGCCACGCCGTGGCCCTCGAGCGCCATCGCCTTCAGGCCTTCGGCCATGTCCGTCTCGTAGACGGTGTCCAGGTGCGGCAGCACGGGGGTGGACTTCAGGATCTGGTCGACCAGCCGCGCCATGTACGCGCCCGAGGCGTAGCCCAGGAACGGGATGCGCGCGTTGCCGGCGGCCGACAGGCGGAACAGCGGCTGGCCATCGGCGCCGCCCTTGGCGTACGGCGCCAGCGTCTCGGCGCCCAGGCTGAGCATCTCGTAGCGGTCGGGGCTCAGCTGCAGCGGCTGGGACGCGTGGTGGTAGGCCACCAGCAGGTCGCAGCTGCCTTCGGTCATGCGCATCACGGCGTCGTGCACGTTCAGCGCGATGAGCCGGCTCTTCATCTCGCCGAAGCGCTTGCGCAAGTCCATCACCCAGGCAGGGAAGAACGTGAAGGCGAGCGTGTGCGGGACGGCGAACTCGATCATGTCGGCGCCGCCGGCCTGCAGCCCGCGCATCATGTTGCGCGTCGCCTGCAGGCTGCCCAGCACCTCGAGCGCCTGGCCATGGAAGGTCTCGCCGGCCGGCGTCAGGCGCGTGGGGTAGGAGGAGCGGTCGACCAGGTCGAGCCCGGCCCAGGCCTCCAGCGCCTGGATGCGGCGGGAGAACGCCGGCTGCGTGACGTGCCGCAGCTGGGCGGACCGCGAGAAGCTGCGCGTCTCGGCCAGGCTGACAAAATCTTCAAGCCACTTGGTTTCCACGCGCCGATGTTATCCGGTGTCAGGTCTTGCCTTTTGCGCGTCTGTCATCCGGTGTCAGGTCTTGCCTTTTGCGCGTCAGCCTTCCACGCCAGCGCGAGGACTCCATCGCGCAAAAGGCAAGACCTGACACCGGTATGCCCGGCCGTCGCACGCAGGCGCGATGGCGTCATCGCGCAGAAGGCAAAAGGCAAGACCTGACACCGGCCTGCCAAAGGCAAAAGGCAAGACCTGACACCGGCCTGCCAAGACCTGACACCGGCCTGCCCGCGCGTGACGCGCGTCAGCGCGCGGGCGCGGCGTCCGCGAAGGCCGAGTCGCCCAGGGTGGGGGACGCCGGGGCATCGGTGGCGGCGGCGGTGTCGCCGTGCGTCTGCTGCAGGCGCCACATGTGCGCGTAGCGGCCGTCGAGCGCCAGCAGCTCGGGGTGCGTGCCGCGCTCGACGATGCGGCCCTCGGCCATCACCAGGATCTGCGCGGCGTTGACCACCGTCGACAGCCGGTGCGCGATGACCAGCGTCGTGCGCCCCTGCGCGGCCTGCGCGAGCTCGGCCTGGATCGCGCGCTCGTTGGCGGAGTCGAGCGCCGAGGTCGCCTCGTCGAAGATCATCAGCGGCGGGTTCTTCAGCAGCGTGCGCGCGATCGCCACGCGCTGCTTCTCGCCGCCCGACAGCTTCAGGCCGCGCTCGCCCACCATCGTCTCGTAGCCCTTGGGCGTGGCGGCGATGAAGTCGTGGATGTGCGCGGCGCGCGCGGCGCCCTCGACCTCGGCCTGCGACGCCCCCGGCCGGCCGTAGGCGATGTTGTAGGCGACGGTGTCGTTGAACAGCACGGTGTCCTGCGGCACGATGCCGATCGCCTTGCGCAGGCTGTGCTGCGTGAGCTGGCGCAGGTCCTGGCCGTCGACGCGGATCGCGCCGCCGGTGACGTCGTAGAAGCGGTACAGCAGCCGCGCGAGCGTGCTCTTGCCCGCGCCGCTGGGGCCGACCACGGCGACCGTCTTGCCCGCGGGGATCTCGAAGCTGACGTCGTGCAGGATGGGCCGCGCCGGGTCGTAGGCGAAGCTCACGTGCTCGAAGCGCACGGCGCCGCCGTCGATCTTCAGCGGCTGCGCATCGGGCGCGTCGGCGATCTCGCGCTCCTTCTCCAGCAGCGCGAACATGCGCTCCAGGTCGGTCAGCCCCTGCTTGACCTCGCGGTACAGCACGCCCAGGAAGTTCAGCGGCACGTACAGCTGGATCAGCAGCGCGTTGACCATCACGAAGTCGCCCAGGGTCATCGCATGCGCGATCACGCCGCCGGTGGCGCGCCACAGCAGCGCCACCAGGCTGCCCGCGATGATCAGCTGCTGGCCCGTGTTGAGCATCGACAGCGTGGCCTGCGACTTCATCTGCGCCGCGCGGTAGGCCTCCAGGCCCGTCTCGTAGCGGGCCGATTCGAACTGCTCGTTGTTGAAGTACTTGACCGTCTCGAAGTTGATCAGCGCGTCGATCGCCTTCGTGTTGGCCTTGGAATCGAGCTCGTTGACCGCCTTGCGGTACTTGGTGCGCCACTCGGTGATGGAGATCGTGAACGCGCCGTAGACCAGCAGCGCGGCCAGCGTGATCCACACGTAGCCCATGTCGAAGCGGTGGCCCAGCAGCACCAGCACGAAGCTGAGCTCGACCAGCGTGGGGATGATCGTGTACAGCGAGTACGACACCAGCGTCTGCAGCGCGCGCGTGCCGCGCTCGATGTCGCGCGTCAGGCCGCCGGTCTGGCGCTCGAGGTGAAAGCGCAGCGACAGCGCGTTCAGGTGCTCGAAGGTCTCCAGCGCCACGCGCTTGGCCGCGCCGAAGGTGGCGCGCGCGAACACGATTTCCCGTAGTTCGGTGAACAGCGTCATCGCCAGCCGCAGCCCGGCGTAGCCCAGCAGCAGGCCCAGCGGGACGACCAGCAGCGCGCGCGGGTCGGTCACCGAGATGTTGAGCGCGTCCACCAGCTTCTTGAGCAGGATCGGCACGCTGACGCTGGCCACCTTGGCGCCGATGAGGAACGCCAGCGCCACCGCCATGCGCACGCGGTACTCCCAGAAGTAGGGCATCAGCCGCCTGAGCGTGGCCAGGTCGCTGCGCGGTTCGGTGGCGGACGTGGCGTCGCGGGCGGCGGAGGGCGGATTCGGGTGCATGGGAAGCGCAGATGGGGGCGACGGGCGCCGGCACAAGCGTGAACAAAGTCCGCCGGGCCGGCGTCGGCGGGGCAGTTTAGGGGCGACGCCCGGCGGATGCACGGCACAATCGAAAACACAGGGTAAACCCTTTGGCGGACAATCCCGTCGAGCCCGAAACGAAGAAAGCCCCCGATGACCCACGCCCAGATCCAAGCCTCCGCCAAGGCGCCCACCACGCTGCCCGCCGACAAGGAGCTGGTGCTGCGCGTGCTGCCGATGCCGGCTGATTCCAATGCGAACGGCGACGTCTTCGGCGGCTGGATCATGGCCCAGGTCGACCTGGCCGGCTCCGTGCTGCCCGCGCGCATCGCCAAGGGCCGCATCACGACCGTCGCGGTCAACCAGTTCGTCTTCAAGCAGCCCGTCTCGATCGGCGACCTGCTCAGCTTCTACGCCACGGTCGAACGCGTGGGCAACACGTCGATCACGGTGCGCGTGGAGGTCTACGCCGAGCGCAACCCGGCGGACGTGCAGGTGGTCAAGGTCACCGAGGCCAACCTGACCTACGTCGCGATCGACCGCGACGGCAAGCCGCGCCAGATCCCGCGCTAGCCCCCCGTCAGAGGGGTCTCGGACGACGCGCGTCATCTGGTCAAATCCGCGCGCAGCTCCTGCAGGACAGTGAAGACGACGGCGCGAAAGGATCCATGATCAAGGTGACGGCGGCCCAGTGGGCCATGTTCGAGGACGATCGCGCCAGCCGCTTCCAGCAGCGGCTCGTCCAGTTCATCGAGGACAAGTTCGGGCGCCCCGCGCCGGACAGCGGGCTGCGCACGCCCGAGCAGGTCGCCGAGGCCGCGCTCGAGTTCGCCGGCACCGTCGGCGCGATGACCGAGGCGCAGATCGCGCGCATCGCCATCCTGCTGGTGGCGGTCAACCGCAAGCGGCTGCCGCAGGATCGCGTGGACCAGCTCCGCGCGGTGATGCTGCACCCGGACAAGACCCCCGACGAACGCATCGAGGGCGCCGCGGCGTTCCTGGGCATTGCAGCCTGAGGCCGCCATGGACGACGACGCGTCGCTGGCGTCCGCCTGGACGTCGGTCAAGACCTTCTTTGCCGAGATCCCGGCGAAGATGCCCTGCATCCCGTGCCTGTTCAAGAAGGCCGCCATCGTCGGCCCGAAGTGGACCAAGGCGGTCAACGACGTCTTCCCGGGCCAGCAGTCGTACAACAACTGCGGGCTGCAATCCTCGCGCGAGATCATCGAGCAGGCCAAGGGCAAGATCGCCAACAAGACCGAGCAGCAGTTCATGGAGGACGCGATCGCCTCCTGCGGCGCGCGCCAGGCCGCCAACCACCCCGACGAATCCGGCGCCAGCAGCGCCGCGGCGCGCCAGTGCGTGATGCAGCAGAACGGCGTGCCGTCGACGATCCAGCCGGCCACCGTGGCCAACGTCGACGACGCGCTGCGCAACGGCAAAGGTGTCATCATGTCGTCGAACTCGGACGTCCTCTGGGGCACGCAGGGCTTTCCGCCCGGCGCGGGCGGCGGCGGCGGGCACGCGGTCGTGCTCACCAACGGCATCTACGACAGCGCCGGCAAGATGACCGGCGTGCACGTCAACGACACCGGCACGGGCACCCAGTACACGTTGACGAACGCGCAGCTCAAGGACTGCCTGGACAGCGGGTCGGGCAAGCTCAACGTCACCGACGCGCGCATCTGGCCCACCGGCTGAGAAGGAACGGCAAACCATGGACACCAATCAAGCGCCCTCGTGGGTCGAGCGCGCCGTCATCGAGATGAAGGCGTCGCAGGAGTACCAGACCCGCATCTACGACGAGGACTACCAGACCCTGCCCGTGCCCGTGTGGAACGCGCAGCGCAACTGGCTGGTCATCGGCTTCGGCACGAACGCGCGCACGGGCGGGCCGACCGGCAAGGTGCAGTCGCGGCCGCCGCACATCACGTGCGCGGTGAGCTGGCCGGACGGCAAGCTGCACTGGTCGATGGACAACACCGCGCAGCGCACCTGGCCGACGCAGGCCGGGCTTGCCGCGCCCGCGATCCCGCAGCCCCTGGCCGGCACGCCGATGGAGCGGCTGCGCCGCTACTACGCCGCGCTGTCCAAGGCCCTGCAGCAAGGCGCCTTCGCGGCGCAGGCGCCCGCGAACACGCCCGCCGCCTGCGCCGCCGCGCGCGAGACGCGCGAGGCGTTCCTGCCTGCGGCGCCCTACCCGAACCTGGCCGACTTCTACGCGGCGCCGCTGAGCAGCATCGACGGCTGGCTCGCGTCGAACTGCGGCACGCGCTGAACCGCCGACCACCGCGCGGCGTCGCCCTGGCCCTCGCTCGTCAGCCGATCGCCTCGGCCACCTGCCGCCCCCACTGCCGGTAGCCGAGCAGCCCCGGATGGAAGCCGTCGCGCGCCATCCAGCCTTCGGGCGTCGCGTCGTCCTTGCCCGGCACGCGTGGCGCATCGGGCAGCGGCAGGTGCAGGCGCGTGGCCTGGCCTTCGAGATGGGCCAGCAGCGCGCCGTCCAGGTGCGCGGCGTCGCGCCCGAGGACCCAGCGCAGCGGTTGCGGCAGCAGCGCGAAGCTGCCCAGCGGGGGCAGGCCGCAGTGCCAGGTGTGCGTGACCTGCGCGCGCGTGACGGCCAGCGCGTGGATCTCGTCGAGCGCCGCGAGGAAGCGCGCCGGCTTGGTCTGGTCGAGGACGTCGTTGACGCCGAGCGCGGTGACCAGCAGGTCGGCCGTCTGCAGCGTCGCGCCCGCGAGCGCGCGGGCGGCGTCGCCCGCGGTGTGGCCGCTGGTGGCCACCAGTTGCCAGCCGACGGCCGCCCCGGTGCGTTCGGCCAGCGACTGCGCGAGCTGGCCCGCGAAGGCCTCGTCCTGCGTGCCGACCCCCACGCCCGCCGCCGACGAATCGCCGACGATCAGCACGCGCAGCGCCACGCGCCCGCTGCCCGCGACGCCATGGCGCGCGCCGGCGGCCTCGGGCAGGCGCAGCGCGTTGTCGCGCACGCGCCGGCCCTGCGCGAGCAGCACCGGCAGCAGCGCGAGCTTGTACGCCTGGGTCGCGGCGCGCCGCGGCCCGCGCGCGGCGGGCGTCGCCTCGATGCGACGTGGCGGCAGCCGCGGGAGATCCGAGACGCTCACGGCGCGATGGTCAGAACTTGGAGAAGTCCGGCTTGCGCTTCTGGAAGAAGGCCTGGAACGCCTCCATCGCCTCGGGGCTGCGCAGGCGCTTGGCGAAGATCTCGGCCTCGGTGCGGATGGTCTCGTCGACCAGCGACTTCTGCGCGCGGCGCATCAGCGCCTTGCTCTCGCGCACCGCGCCCGGCGGCAGCGCGTTGAAGCGCTCGGCCATGCGGCGCGCGTGGTTGACGACCTCGGCGGCCGGCAGCACCGCGTTGGCGATGCCCATCTCCACCGCGGCCTCGCCGTTGAAGGGCTCGCCCAGCAGCAGCAGCTCGGTCGCCTTGGCCACGCCCACGCGCTGCGTGACCAGCAGGCTGGACGCGTATTCGGGCACCAGGCCCAGGCCGACGAACGGCATCGCCAGGCGCGCCTCGTCGCTCACGTAGACCAGGTCGCAGTGCAGCAGCATCGTCGTGCCGATGCCGATCGCCCCGCCGGTGACCGCCGCCACGACGGGCTTGGCGCACTCGGCCAGCGCCTTCATGAACTGGAACACCGGCGAGTCCTCGCCCTGGGGCGGGCGCATCATGAAGTCCTCGAGGTCGTTGCCCGAGGTGAAGATGCCCGGCTGGCCGGTGATGAGCACGGCGCGGATCGTGGCATCGGCGTCGGCGGCGACGATGGCCTCGGCCATCGCGGTGTACATGGCCTGCGTCAGCGCGTTCTTCTTCTCGGGGCGCGCGATCTCGATGACGGCGACGCCGTTGGTGTTGACGGTGCGGATGGTCATGGCGGGAACCTCTTGTTGTCTCGTCGTGGATTGTCCGCGGGAGTGGCGCGGACGTGAAAACGGCGGCAGGGCCGAAGAACCGCGGGTAGCGATTCGCCGACTTCCTGCCGCCGCTCGGGACCGCCTGATCAGAGGCGTTCGAAGATGCCTGCGGCGCCCTGGCCCGTGCCGACGCACATGGTGACCATGCCGTACTTCAGGTTGTTGCGACGCAGGGCGTGGACGACGGTGGCGGAGCGGATCGCGCCGGTCGCGCCCAGCGGGTGACCCAGGGCGATCGCGCCGCCCATCGGGTTCACCTTGGAAGCGTCCAGGCCGACGGTGTTGATCACCGCCAGCGCCTGCGCGGCGAAGGCTTCGTTCAGCTCGATCCAGTCCATCTGCGAGATGTTCAGGCCGGCGGACTTCAGCGCCGCGGGAATCGCCTCGATCGGGCCGATGCCCATGATCTCGGGCGGCACGCCCTTGGACGCGAAGCTCACGAAGCGGGCCAGCGGCGTCAGGTTGTACTGCTTGAGCGCCTTCTCGGAGACGACGATCAGCGCGCCGGCGCCGTCCGACGTCTGCGAGCTGTTGCCGGCGGTGACCGAGCCCTTGTTGGCGAACACGGCCTTGAGCTTGGCCAGGCCTTCGAGCGAGGTGTCGGGGCGCGGGCCTTCGTCGGTGTCGACCCAGCGGCTGGTGACGTCGATCTCGCCGGTGGCCAGGTTCGGCATGCGGGAGAACACCTCGACGGCGGTCGTCTCGTCCTTGAAGTGGCCGGCGGCGATGGCGGCCAGCGCCTTCTGGTGCGAGGCCAGCGCGAACGCATCCTGCGCCTCGCGGGAGACCTTCCACTGGTTGGCCACCTTCTCCGCCGTCAGGCCCATGCCGTAGGCGATGCCGATGTTCTCGTCCTTGTCGAACACGTGCGGATTGAACGACGGCTTGTTGCCGCTCATGGGCACCATGCTCATGCTCTCGGCGCCGGCGGCGATCATCACGTCGGCTTCGCCGACGCGGATGCGGTCCGCGGCCATCTGCACGGCCGACAGGCCGGACGCGCAGAAGCGGTTGACCGTGATGCCGCCCACCGTGTTGGGCAGGCCGGCCAGCAGCACGCTGGTGCGCGCGAAGTTCAGGCCCTGCTCGCCTTCGGGCATCGCGCAGCCGACGATCGCGTCCTCGATGGACTTCGGATCGAGGTTGGGCACCTGCTTGAGCGCGCCCTGCAGCGCCGCGACCAGCAGGTCGTCCGGACGCGTGTTCTTGAAGTAGCCGCGATGCGACTTGCCGATCGGCGTGCGCGTGGCCGCGACGATGTAGGCGTCGGAAATTTGCTTGCTCATGTTCGTTCGTCCAATCAGTTGCGGACCGGCTTGCCGGTTTGCAGCATGCCCATGATTCGCTCCTGGGTCTTCGGGTTCTCGAGCAGGCCGCAGAAGTGCTTGCGTTCGAGCGCCATCAGGTATTCCTCGGTCACCAGCGTGCCCGCGTCGACCTCGCCGCCGCAGCAGACGTCGGCGATCAGGCTGCCGATGTGGAAGTCGTGCTGGCTGATGAAGCCGCCGTCGCGCATCGCGACCAGCGAGGCCTTGACCGTGGCGATGCCGGAACGGCCGGCCACCGGGATCAGGCGCTTGACCGGCGCGCGGTAGCCGGCGTCGTACATCGCCTTGGCCTGCGTCGAGGCCACGTGCAGCAGTTCGTCGATGTGCGGGACGATGATGTCCGAATCGAGCAGGTAGCCGATCTTGCGCGACTCGAGCGCGCTGGTGCCCACCGTGGCCGAGGCCGCTGCGACCACGCCGTCCTTCAGGAAGGCCAGCAGGTCGGTGCCCGGCGCCTTGGCCGCGTTCTCGGCGGCGCGGCGCGCGATGTAGGCGAGGCCGCCACCGCCCGGGATCAGGCCGACGCCCACTTCCACCAGGCCCATGTAGCTTTCCATCGCGGCCACGCGCGACGCGCAGTGCACCGCGAGTTCGCAGCCGCCGCCCAGGGCGATGCCGCGCACGGCCGCCACGACGGGGACCGACGCGTAGCGCACGCGCAGCATCATGTCCTGCAGCTTCTTTTCTTCCGGCGCGATGCCCTTGGCGCCCATCTTCATGAACACGGGCATCAGGGCCTCGAGGTTGGCACCGGCCGAGAACGCCTCGTCCGGCGACCAGATCACCAGGCCCTTGTACTTCACCTCGGCGATCTCGACGGCCTTGAGCAGGCCTTCGGTGACCGTCGGCGAGATCAGGTGCAGCTTGGCGGTGATGCTGGCGATCAGCACCTCGCCGTCCAGCGTCCACACGCGGACTTCGTCGTTCTTGAACTCTTCCGTGCCCGACTTCAGCGGGTTGGCCGCGCCGGCGCCCAGCACCGTCTCGGGGAAGGGCTGGCGCTTGTAGACGTCCAGCTGCGACGGCGCGAGGTACTTGCCCTGCTTGGCGCTCCACGAGCCGTCGGCGGTGTGCACGCCCTTCTCCGGAACAGGGCCTTCGAACACCCAGGCGGGCAGCGGCGCGGTCGACAGCGCCTTGCCGGCGTCGATGTCTTCCTTGATCCAGGTGGCGACCTGCTTCCAGCCGGCGTCCTGCCACAGCTCGAACGGGCCCTGCTTGCTGCCGAAGCCCCAGCGCATCGCGAAGTCGATCTCGCGCGCCGAGTCGGCGATGTCGGCCAGGTGCACGGCGGCGTAGTGGAAGCCGTCGCGCAGGATGGCCCACAGGAACTGCGCCTGCGGATTGGTCGATTCGCGCAGCAGCTTGATGCGCTCGGCCGCGGGCTTCTTGAGGATGCGGTCGACGATGGCGTCGGCCTTGGCGCCGCCCGGGACGTACTCGCCCTTGGCCGGATCCAGGCGCAGGATGTCCTTGCCGACCTTCTTGTAGAAGCCGGCGCCGGCCTTCTGGCCCAGCGCGCCCTGCTCGATCAGGCGGCCGACGACCGGCGGCGTGGCGTAGCTCGGGAAAAACGGGTCGTCCTTGAGGTTGTCCTGCAGCGTCTTGATGACGTGGGCCATCGTGTCCAGGCCGACGACGTCCGCGGTGCGGAACGTGCCCGACGAGGCGCGGCCCAGCTTCTTGCCGGTCAGGTCGTCGACGACGTCGTACGACAGGCCGAACTTGTCGGCTTCGATGATCGTGGCCAGCATGCCGGCGATACCGACGCGGTTGGCGACGAAGTTGGGCGTGTCCTTGGCGCGCACGACGCCCTTGCCGAGCGCGGTGGTGACGAAGGTCTCGAGCTGGTCGAGGATGACCGGCTGCGTCGTCGGCGTGGGGATCAGCTCCACCAGGCGCATGTAGCGCGGCGGGTTGAAGAAGTGGATGCCGCAGAAGCGCGGCTTGATCTGCTCGGGCAGGACTTCGGAGAGCTTGGTGATCGACAGGCCCGAGGTGTTGGACGCGACGATGGCGTGCGGGGCGATGAACGGCGCGACCTTGGAGTACAGGTCCAGCTTCCAGTCCATGCGCTCGGCGATCGCCTCGATCACCAGGTCGCAGTCGCGCAGCAGCTCGAGGTGGTCCTCGTAGTTGGCCTGCTGGATCAGCGCGGCGTCGTCGGCCACGCCCAGCGGCGCGGGCTTGAGCTTCTTGAGGCCGTCGACGGCCTTCGTGACGATCCCGTTCTTGGGGCCGGACTTGGCGGGCAGGTCGAACAGGACGACGGGCACCTTGACGTTGACCAGATGGGCCGCGATCTGCGCGCCCATCACGCCGGCGCCGAGCACGGCCACCTTGCGAACTTGGAATCGACTCACTTTGTTTCTCTCCAGGGGTGAACGGGGTCGGGAGGGCAGCACGCTGCTGCCCGGCCCCGGGTCAGGAACCCGCGGTTTATTCCGCGCGGATCCAGGTCTGCGTGCGGCCGAACATCGGTGAGCCGATGTAGCCGCGCACTTCCAGCTTCTTGCCGCCGTCGATGGGCTTGAGGCGCACCTTGTACGTGCTGCCCTTGGCCGGATCGAGGATCAGGCCGCCGCCGTACAGGCCGGGTTCCTCGGCGTCCTGCTTGACGTCGTTGATGATGACCATGCCGACGATCGGCTTGTCCTTGCGGTCGTCCTCGCACTTGGCGCACACCTCGTTGGCCTTGGCCGGATCGGTGATGTGCTCGACCTTGCCGGTGTACACGCCGTTGGCGACCGTGATGCGCACGGTGGACTTCTCGGTCTTGCCGTCGTCGTCGATGGTCCGCCACAGGCCCGCCGGCGTGTTCTGCGCCATCGCGAGGACGCTGGCGGTGGCGAGAACGAATGCAACTGCTGCTTGTTTCAAGGGAAGTCTCCTAGATTGTTGAAACGGCCCGGGGCCGCGGACCAATGATCGCTCTGATCGTGGCGATTTCGTGTCCGACAGGCGACCCTGCCGCCTGTGGGTAGTACCTAGACCTCGCCCTCAGAACAGGGCTTCGTCCATCTCCATCAGCGGCTTCAGGCCGGCACGGCAGGTGCGGATCAGGCCGGCCGTCTCGGGCAGCAGCTTGGCGAAGTAGAAGCGCGCCGTCGTGAGCTTGGCCTGGTAGAACTTGTCGCCCGAGGACTTGTTGTCCAGCGCGACCTTGGCCATGCGGGCGAAGAAGTACGCGAACACCAGGTGGCCGCAGACGCGCAGGTAGTCCACCGCGGCAGCGCCGACCTCGTCGGGGTTCTGGAACGCCTTCATGCCGATCTCGGTGGTGAGCTTGGTGACCTTGTCGCCGAGGTCGGCGAGCGGGTTCACGAACTCCTGCATCTCTTCGCTGATGCCCTCGTCCTCGACGAACTGGGCGATCTTCTTGCCGAACTTCTTGAGCTTGGCGCCGTTGTCGCCCAGCACCTTGCGGCCCAGCAGGTCCAGCGACTGGATCGTGTTGGTGCCTTCGTAGATCATGTTGATGCGCGCGTCGCGCACGTACTGCTCCATGCCCCACTCGTGGATGAAGCCGTGGCCGCCGTACACCTGCATGCAGTGCGAGGTGGCGATCCAGCCGTTGTCGGTCATGAAGGCCTTGACGATCGGCGTGAGCAGCGCGACTTCGTCGGCGCATTCCTTGCGCACGTCGGCGTCGGGGTGGTTCAGTTCCTTGTCGATCAGCAGCGCCGTGTAGATCGCCAGCGCGCGGCCGCCTTCGGCGTAGGCGCGGGCGGTCATCAGCATCTTGCGCACGTCCGGGTGCACGATGATCGGGTCGGCGGGCTTGTCCGGCGCCTTCGGGCCCGAGAGCGCGCGCATCTGCAGGCGGTCCTTGGCGTAGGCGACGGCGTTCTGGTACGCCACTTCCGTCAGGCCCAGCGACTGCATGCCCACGCCAAGGCGGGCCGCGTTCATCATCACGAACATGGCGTTCAGGCCCTTGTTGGGCTCGCCCACCAGCGTGCCGGAAGCGCCTTCGAGCACCATCTGGCAGGTCGCGTTGCCGTGGATGCCCATCTTGTGCTCCAGGCCGGCGCAGAAGATCGGGTTGCGCTCGGCCAGCGAGCCGTCGGCGTTGACCTTGTACTTGGGCACCACGAACAGCGAGATGCCCTTGGAGCCCGCGGGCGCGTCCGGCAGGCGCGCGAGCACCAGGTGCAGGATGTTGGACACCATGTCGTGCTCGCCGGCCGAGATGAAGATCTTGGCGCCGGTGATCTTGTACGTGCCGTCGGCCTGCGGTTCGGCCTTGGTGCGCAGTAGGCCCAGGTCGGTGCCGCAGTGCGGCTCGGTCAGGCACATCGTGCCCGTCCATTCGCCCGACGTCAGCTTGGGCAGGAACATCTTCTTCTGCTCGGGCGTGCCGTGCGCGTGCAGCGCCTCGTACGCGCCGTGCGACAGGCCCGGGTACATCGTCCACGCCTGGTTGCCGCTGTTGAGCATCTCGTAGAAGCACTGGTTCAGCGAGATGGGCAGGCCCTGGCCGCCGTATTCGGGGTCGGCCGACAGCGAGGGCCAGCCGCCCTCGACGTAGGTCTTGTAGGCTTCCTTGAAGCCCTTGGGCGGCGTCACCTCGTGGGTGGTCTTGTCCAGCTTGCAGCCTTCGGAGTCGCCGCTCAGGTTGATCGGGAAGATCACCTCGGAGGCGAACTTGCCGCCTTCTTCCAGCACCGCGTTGAAGGTGTCGACATCGATGTCCGCGTGCTGCGGCATCGCCTTCAGCTCGTCGACCACGTTCAGGACTTCATGCAGGACGAACTGCATGTCGCGAAGCGGCGGGTTGTATTGGGGCATGTCGGAGCTCCTGGAACAGGTCGGAAAGGAAAGCGAAAGGGGAAAAGACGATCAGCGGCGCGGCGGGCGCGCCTCCTTCGATCGGGACGGATCGGCCTGCGCCGCGGCGTCGGACGACGCGCCGGAGGTCGGGCAAAGCGAATGGGCCAGCAGGCGCTCGAAGCCCAGGCGCGCGCGCTCGACGCTGCCGGGGTTGCGCAGGAAGCGCGCGTCGTGGTGCAGCGCGAGGATCAGGCCGTGGATCTCGAACATGATCTGCTCGGGCGGCGTCTCGGCGGTCAGATGGCCTTCGTCGATGGCCAGCTGGATCGAGCGCGTGAGGGCGTCCTGCCAGGTCTGCACCATCGTGGCCAGGGCGTCGCGCACGGGGCCCGGGCGGTCGTCGAACTCGACGGCGCCGCTGATGTAGATGCAGCCCGAGTCGATCTCGTAGGAGACGCGGCGCACCCAGCGCTCGAACATCGCGCGCAGGCGCGGCAGGCCGCGCGGCTCGCGGATGGCGGGGAGGAACACTTCCTCCTCGAACTTCACGTGATAGTCTCGAATGACCGAGATCTGCAGTTCCTCGCGCGAGCCGAAGTGCGCGAAGACGCCCGACTTGCTCATGCCCGTGACCTCGGCCAGCAGGCCGATCGACAGGCCCTCCAGGCCCTTGTTGGCCGCCAGGCCCAGCGCGGCCTCGATGATCGTGGCGCGCGTCTGCAGACCCTTCTGGAGGGGGCGGGGCGGGCGGCGAAGAGCGGTTGCGTCGTTCACGGGATCTGCCGGGGCGAACCGGAGTGCGTTGAGTGCCTGCCGATCTCTTCGGTCGCCGGGGTCGCCAGCGGAGGGAATAAATCGAACGGTCGTGCTATTTTGCATAGGACCGGCCCGGGCGCCAATGCCGTCCATCACTTTTTTTAGGGTCGCATTCCTAGAAAGACGGGCACATCGTCACGAAACCGCAACCGATTCGCACGATCGTGCGATTTCCATAGTGGTGAACCCTGAAACCCGGCGTCGGCGGCCCCCGGCCCCGCCCACGCGCGACGAGGCCGCGCAACGCCGCCGCAGCCGACGGTTGAGGTTTTATCCAGTAGTTGTATCCTTGACGACGAAGGAGCGCCCTGGAAATGGATGTTCTGCAGCTGGACGTGTCGGGACGGCCCCAGACCTGGATGACGGTCAAGGAGGCCGCCATCCTGTATGCCTGCGACGCGGTCGCGTGGACGCTGGGCGACCCGTGCCACGTCCTGCGCGGCGGCGTGCAGCGCGCCACCGGGCGGCAGTCGCGCATCGAGGTGCATTCGATCGTCGCCGTACGCGGCACCATCCCCTCGCGCGCCTGGCGCCAGAGCCCGGCGCTGACCAACGGCAAGCTGTTCGCGCGCGACCGCCACGTCTGCGCCTACTGCGGCAGTCGCCTGCCCGCCGACGAGCTCACGCGCGAGCACATCGTGCCGGTGTCGCGCCGCGGGCTCGATTCCTGGATGAACTGCATCACGGCGTGCCGCTCGTGCAACGGGCGCAAGGGCAACCGCCTGCCCGAGGAAGCCGGCATGGCGCTGATGTACCTGCCCTACGTGCCGAGCCTGCACGAGGACATGATCCTGCGCGGGCGCCGCATCCTGGCCGACCAGATGGAATTTCTGCTCGCCAGCGTGCCGCGCAGCAGCCGGCTGCACGGCTGAGCGTCCGCCCGGCGGGGAGCGGCTGAACGCGGGCTGTCGCCGCCGCACACTTCTTTACCCACTGCTCCCACCGCGGGCAATTGCTTTGCTGCACAGTGGAGGCATCTGAGAGATGTCAACGACTGGAGACTTGCGGCCGTTGGCAGCTCATCCCGGAGAAAAGATCATGTTCAAGCAACTCGCCCTCGTCGCCGCGGCCGTGGCCGGCCTCGGCTCCATGACCGGCTGCGTCGTGGCCAATCCCAACACGGTCAGCGCGTACGACGCGCAGCGCATGTCCACCGTGATCGACGCGACCGTGCTGTCGGTGCGCCCCGTGACGCTGCAGGGCCGTGATACCGGCGTGGGCACCGTCAGCGGCGCCGTCATCGGCGGGATCGCGGGCTCGAACGTCGGCGGCCCGCGCACGGGCGGCATCGTCGGCATCGCCGGCGCGGTGGTGGGCGGCCTGATCGGCAACGCCGTCGAGCGCGACGCCACGACGCGCCAGGCCGACGAGATCCTGCTGCAGCTCAAGAACGGCGACCGCCGGGCGGTCGTGCAGGCGGCGGGCGGCGACCTGTTCGCCGTCGGCGACCCGGTCATCCTCGTGACCACCGGCAGCCGCACGCGCGTGATGCACGCGCCGCCGGTCACCACCGGAAGCGCCCAGCCGGCGTATCAGGCGCCGGCGCCGGTGCCCGCGCCGCAGTAGCCGCGACGGGGCCGCGGCCGGCGCGTTTCCAGCGCCTCACGCCGTGAGCCACCCACCCTGAAGAATGCGGGCTACGGCTCGCATTCTTCATTTCCGGGGGTTTCCGGAAGGGCGCGAGCGGCGGGAGTCCAAGACCGTGCCCCACAAGATCGTCGTGACGCTGCATGGGATCCGCACCCGCGGACAATGGCAAAAGCAGATCACGCCCTACCTCGCCCGCCACGGGCTCATTCCGTACCACCTCGACTACGGCTTCTTCGGGCTGGTGTCGTTCCTGGTGCCCTGGGCGCGCGCCAGCCGCGTCCAGTGGCTGCGCAACGAACTGCGCGACCTGATGGACCGCACCGGCGCCAGGCGCGTCAGCCTGATCGCGCACAGCTTCGGCACCTGGCTCGCGCTGGAGGTGCTCGAGGCCGAGAACGGCAACATCCGCTTCGACCGCGTGGTGCTCACGGGCAGCATCGTGCGGCGCGATTTCCCCTGGGGCGCGACGCTGATGCGCAAGCGCTGGATCCAGGCGCTGCGCAATGAGCGCGCCACCGGCGACTGGGTGGTGCGCGCGGCCGACCTGTTCGCGCGCCTGGCCGGGCCGATCGCCCCGCGCGCGGGCGCCAGCGGCGCGCTCGGCTTCAACACGGCATGCCCGGGCGTGCACGAGCGCCAGGTCGACGGCGGCCACAGCGAAGTGCTCAACATCGCCAACTACGACAAGTGGGCGCGCTTCATCGCCTACCCGCGCCTGCCCGACGACCACCTGCGCCGCGTGCGCATGCTCGTGCAGCAGATCCGCGCGCTGGCCGCCTCGCGGCTGGGCGTCGACGCCGACCTCGTGCGGGCCAACATCTTCGTGCCGAGCGCCAACGCGCTGCGCATGATCCCCGGCGCCTGGGACAACATGACGTGGGCGCCCGAGCACGACATCGAGCTCGAGCTCGACCACGGCAGCACCGGGCGCGCCTTCACCGACGGCATGCCGTTCTCGATCCGCCGGCTGGGCGCGACCTGGACGGCCGGCGTGCTGCCCGGGCCCGAGCAGGCCAAGCTCAACCCGCGGCTGCAGTGGGTGCTGTCGCTGCCGATCGGGCGCATCGTCACGCGCGACGAGCTCACGGTGGCGCGCGACGTCGTGGGCGTGCTCAACGTCGACGGGCTCGACACCGTCCCGCCCTTGTTGCAGACTCCCGGCGATCCGACGCTCAAGACCCTCGTGTTCACGCTGTGGGCGTCGACGGAGAAAATCCGCGAATCGCTGGCCCTGGCCGACACCGGAGAACCGCTGCATGACGATTGACCTGCCCGCGACCCATCCCGCCGCCACGGAGCATCACGACGAGATCGTTCAGTTCGTGTTCCGTTCGACGGCGTCGTCGGACCTGCTGGCCCACGCCCGCGCGCTGCTGGGCGCGGCGCCGCGCGAGCTCGCCGAATCGTTCGAGCAGGCGGTGCGCGGCGCGGGGCTCGCATCCTGAGCGCGACCCCGGCTCCGGTCGACGCGGCCGTCCTGGCCGACCTCGTGGCGCGCGCCCGTGCCGTGCTGCCCCATGCGCACGCGCCCTACTCCGACTTCCGCGTGGCCGCGGCCGTGCTCGACGAGCAGGGACGCGTGCACCTGGGCGTCAATGTCGAGAACGCGTCGTACGGCCTGACCAACTGCGCCGAGCGCGTGGCGATCGGCGTCGCGGTGGCGGCCGGCGCCAGGCGCATCCTGGCCGTGGGCGTCACCGCCGCCAAGCTGCACCCGATCACGCCGTGCGGCGCCTGCCGCCAGGTGATCCGCGAGTTCGCCGCGGCCGACGCGCCCGTGGCCAGCGATGCGGCGGACGGGTCGCTCGTGGTCACCACGGCGGGGGCGCTCCTGCCGGGCGCGTTCAGCTTCGAGACCGACGCGCAGGGCTGAGGCGGGCCAGTGTCCTGTTCCGCCACTAGAGCCTGCCCGCGAGCTCCTTGACCAGCTGCGCCGCCGGGATCGCGCGGCAGCCGCTCGTGTCCTGGCCCGCCCACAACGGCGAGAAATCCCCGCTGCCCGCCTGTTCCGCGGCCGCGCGCAGCGGCGCGATCGCGTTGACGGCCGACGGGAACGCGGGCGGCAGCGCGCTCATCGGCCCGAGCTCGCGCATCAGGCGGTTGACGATGCCGCGCGCCGGGCGTCCGCTGAACAGGTTGGTGAGCGCGGTCTCGCGCGCGCCCTCGCCCTGCAGCGCGGCGCGGTGGACGGCGCTGGTCGTCGCCTCCGGGCACAGCAGGAATGCCGTGCCCAGCTGCACGGCGCTGGCGCCCAGGCGCAGCGCGGCGGCCACGCCGTCGGCGGTGGAGATGCCGCCCGCGGCGATCACCGGCACGCGCACCACCTCCAGGATGGACGTGAGCAGCGGCAGCGCGCGCAGCTGCGTGGACAGGTCGTAGCCGGGCCCGTAGTCGAGGAAGACGCCGCGGTGGCCGCCGGCGTCCACGCCCTGGGCGACGATCGCGTCGACGCCGTGCGCGGCCAGCCACTGAGCCTCGGCCACCGTGGTCGCCGACGACCACACCTGCGCGCCCGCGGCCCGCACGCGCTCGAGCAGCGGCGCCGGCGGCAGGCCGAAGTGGAAGCTGACGACCTCCGGCCGCAGCGCCTCGATCGCGGCGGTGGCCTCCTCGCCGAACGGCAGGCGCCCGGGTCCGTTCTGGATCGCCGATTCGGGCACGCCCAGCTCGTCGTAGTACGGCTGCAGCGCCGCGCGCCAATCGGCCTCGCGCTGCGGATCGGCGGCAGGCACGACGTGGCAGAAGAAATTCAGGTTGACCGGCACCCGGCCGCCGCGCCGGATCTCGGCCACCGCCTCGCGCAGCGCCTGCGGCGTCATGGCCGCGCCCGGCAGCGAGCCGAGCGCGCCGGCGCCGGCCACGGCCGCGGCCATCGCCACGCCCTGGAACCCGGCCATCGGGGCCTGGACGATCGGCAGCTCGAGGCCCAGGCGAGCGGTGAACGAACGGGCGGCGGCGGTGGCGGTCATGGCCGGATGTTGGCACCGCGGTCGTGTCCCGTGCTGCTGTCGGGGCATGGGCCTTGCTGCACCAGGGCCACCGTCCGTCGGCCTTCCGATGGACATCCGTCCACCCATCAGGAGTCCCCATGAAAACCAAGTCGTTGACCTTCATCGCCGCCGCCACCGTCGCGCTCGCCGCCAGCCTGGGCGCGCATGCGGCGGATGCCTCGCCCAAGCTGTCGCACCAGGACAAGTCCTTCCTCAAGGACGCCGCCGAGGGCGGCAACGCCGAGGTCGAGGCGAGCAAGGTCGCGGTGGCGCAATCGACCAGCGCCGACGTCAAGGCCTTCGCGCAGCAGATGGTCGACGACCACGGCAAGGCCGGCACGGAGCTCAAGGGACTGGCCGACCAGAAGGGCGTGAAGGTCGGCGACGATCCGTCCACGGTCAAGAAGGCCGAGATCAAGTTGCTGTCCGGCCGCAAGGGCTCCAGCTTCGACCAGCACTACGCCGACTCGATCGGCGTGAAGGCGCACGAGGACACGGTCAAGCTGTTCCAGAAGGAGGTCGACAAGGGCACCGATGCCGACGTGAAGGCCTGGGCACAGAAGATGCTGCCGGCGCTGCAGCACCACCTGGAGATGGCGCGGGCGCTCAAGGCCAAGACCGACGCCGAACCGAAGTCCTGAGCGGCCGGCGCGGCCCCCTAGGCCGGAGGCGCCGCGGGCGCCGCGCTTGCCCGCGGGATCCGGCTCCTTTCCACCTCGTCCACGGGAACAATCGACCATGCGCCAGATCGTCGTCGGCACCTTCGACCAGCAGGCCTCCGCGCGCGCCGCCATCGTCGCGCTCGCCAACGAGCGCTTCGACCCGCGGCGTGTCCACGCCATCGAGACGCGCACGGCGGCCTTCGAGGACGACGCCCGCGCGGCACCGCCGCCGGTCGCCGACGACAGCGTGGTCGACCACCTGCGCAACTTCTTCGCCGGCCTGCTGGGCATCGGCCACGATGTCAGCGCCTACGCCGCGGCGATGCGGCGCGGCGGCGCGGTGGTGCGGGTGGACGTCGACGACCAGCCCGAGGCCGCCCGCGCCGAGCAGGCGTTCGCCCGCGCCGGGGCGATCGACATCACCCGGCGCACCCCGCCCGGCCTGAGCTGACGCGGGGCGGCGCCGCGGCAGCCGCCTGACGCGTGCGGGCGCCGCGTTGTCGCGCGGCTGTCACGTGGCGTTTCCGAGCACTGGCAAGCGGCGGCGCTTCCCGTATGCTCGCGCCGGACCCCTTCCGCACCCGGGAGTCGCCCACTCCCATGAACTCCAAGCAACCGCAGCTCCAGGCGCAGCGCCTCAAGACGACCACCATGACGGTGGTCAGCTCGTTGCTGCAGGCCTTGCTGATCGGCCTGTTCGCCTGGAACGGCACCGTCAGCTGGACGGTCGCGGGCTGGTTCTTCGTGCTGAGCGTCGGCAGCACCGGCCTGTTCCTGCTGGCGGTCGTGCGGGGCTGGAACCTGCGCTTCCGCGATCGCTGGCTGCTGTGGGCGCAGCTGCTGTCCAACTACGTCATCCAGCTGATCTTCATCGTCGCGGCGCCGCGGCTGTGGATGGTGTTCCTCGCCTCCAGCCTCGTCTCGTTCAACTACGCGATGCTGGGCTTCACGCCGCAGCAGTTCCGCTGGACCTGGCTGGGCTTCGGCGCCACCACCGCGCTGGCGCTGTGGATCGGCCGCGCGAACTTCGCCTACCCGGAGCTGACCAACGTCAACATCGTGCTGATGTGGCTGTTCTTCTTCCTGGCGGTGCGCCGGCTGTCGCTGATCGGGATGCAGTTCAGCACGCTGCGCGCCGAGCTGTCGCAGCGCAACAAGCAGCTGACGCTGTCGCTGGCGCGCATCCAGGAACTGGCCAGCCACGACGACCTGACCGGCGCGTTCAACCGGCGCCACTTCATGGAGCTGTTGCAGGACGAGCGCGAACGCTCGCACCGCACCCGGCAGCCCTACTCGGTGGCGCTGTTCGACCTGGACCACTTCAAGACGATCAACGACCGCTTCGGCCACGCCGCCGGCGATGCCGTGCTGCGCGACTTCTGCACGCTGGTGCAGGCCCACATGCGCGTGACCGACCGCTTCGCGCGCTGGGGCGGCGAGGAGTTCGTGCTGCTGATGCCCGTCACCACGCCGGTGGAGAGCGCCTCGCTGGCCGTCGAGCGCATCCGCAGCGCGGTGGCCGCACACGTGTGGACCGGCATCGAGCCGCTGCCGGCCGATTTCCGCGTGACGGTGTCCGCCGGCGTGGCCACCAGCATCGCCGGCGAGCCGGTGGAGGCACTGGTGGCGCGCGCCGACACGGCGCTGTACCAGGCCAAGCGCGCGGGCCGCAACTGCTTCGTGATGGCGCCCTGAGCGGTGTGCTGTACCGGACGCCGTATCGCGCGTGCGCATGTCCGGCACAGCACACCAACTACTGCCCGGCGCGCCAGCTGGTGAAGAACAGCCCGGCGACGGCCACCGCCATCACGCCCGTCGCGGCCCAGCCGAAGATGCGGTGGCGCAGGCTGATCGTGAAGCGGCCCATCAGGCGCCGCGACTGCCCGATCGACATCATCACCACCATGATGGGCACCGAGATCACGCCGTTGACGATGGCGCTCCACACCAGCGCCTTGATCGGATCGACCTCGCGCGCGCTCAGCAGCGTGCCGATCAGCGTGGCAGCGATGATGATGGCGTAGAAGCCGCGCGCCTCGTGGAAGCCGCGCGACAGCCCCGACTTCCAGCCGAACGCCTCGCTCACCGCGTATGCCGCCGACCCGGCGAGCACCGGCACCGCCAGCAGCCCGGTGCCGATGATGCCGAGCGCGAAGATCGCGAACGCGAACTGGCCGGCCACCGGCCGCAGCGCCTCGGCGGCCTGCGACGAGGTCTGGATGTTGGTGACGCCGTGCAGGTTCAGCGTCACGCCCGTGGCGATCACGATGCACAGCGCGATCACGTTGGAGAACACCATGCCGAAGGACGTGTCCTGCTTGATGCGCGACAGGTGCTCGGCCGCGTACTCGGGGTTGTCGCGCAGCTTGGCGGCCTCGGGCCGGCGCGCGTTGTCCTCCACCTCCTGCGAGGCCTGCCAGAAGAACAGGTAGGGGCTGATCGTCGTGCCCAGCACCGCCACCACCATCGAGGCGTAGTCCGTCATCGACGTGCCCGCGGGCACGAAGCGCCACGGCGCCAGGCCCTCGATGGCCACCTGGCGCCACGGCACCGACACCGACAGGATCACCGCGACGTACGCGAACAGGCCCAGCGTGAGCCACTTGAGCACGCGCACCGTGCGCTCGTACGAGAACGCCACCTGGCCGACGATGGACAGCAGGCCGAAGCCGACGACGTAGACGATCGCGTGCCCCCCCGCGAGCAGGCGCACGGCCTCGCCCATCGCCCCGATGTCGGCCGCGATGTTGATGGTGTTGGCCGCCACCAGCAGGCCCACCAGGACCAGCGTGAGCCAGCGCGGGCACATCTTGGCGATGTTGGCGCCCAGGCCCTCGCCGGTCACCCAGCCGATGCGCGCCGACAGCATCTGGATGCCGATCATCAGCGGCGTGGTCAGCAGCAGCGTCCACACCAGCCCGAAGCGGAACTGCGAGCCGATCTGGGAATAGGTGGCGATGCCGCTCGGGTCGTCGTCCGCCGCGCCCGTGATGAGGCCGGGGCCGAGGCGCCGGGCGAAGCCGTCGATGCGTCCGTTGAGCTTGACGTTCATGTCACACCTCCCAGTGCAGGCGCAGCGCGTAGAACGCCACCGGCCCGCGATCCTTGTTGTAGCCCGGATTGGCAACCCGTTGCACATCCGCTGTGAGCACGAAGCCGGCCCCGAGTTCCGCCGCGTAGTAGACCTCGGCCACGCGCTCACGTCCGTAACGCAATGCACCGTCGCCGAGGAACGCGGTGACGCCGCCGCGGGCCAGGACCTCGCGGTGCGCGGCGCAGATCGCGTCGGTGGCCATCGCCAGGCCGACGACGTCCTTGTCGCGCGACCAGCGGGCGCCCCGCAGCGACAGGCCGGCGCTGACCGATGCGTCGGACTCCATGAACGCCTCGGTCTCGGTGCGGCCGTCGGCGCGCAGCGCGCGCGCGAAGACCCCGAGATCGGGCGCCAGCTGCTGTTCGACGTCGATGCCGATGCCGGACTTGGCGTGATCCGCCCGCCGCACGCCGTCCAGGCTGGGCGCGGCCCCGGCCGGCGCGGCGGCGAGCGCGTCGTCGTACGTCGCCATGCGCGCGCGCGCGCGGAACGCGAGCACGCGCACGGTGCCCGCGAGCGCGCCGAGCGCGTGCGCGTGCACGAGCTCCACCTGGTCGCCGTGGTGGCGCCCCACGTCGCTGTCCAGCGCCAGCCCGTTGGGCGACTTCGGCTCGGCGAAGCGGGCGACACGCAGCGTCCACGGGCCGTCGAAGGCCTCGGCCACGAGGCCGTCGGTGTAGCCGCGCGCGTCGGCCGGGTAGTCGAACGCCCCGTGCGTCATCAGGGCCCAGTTCAGGAACTGCGTGCGCGGGTCGTGCGCGTACGAGTTCGCATCGAAGACGTCCAGCAGCGACAGGCGGCCGGCGGTCACGACGATGCGGCGGGCGCTGTAGGTGGCCTTGAGCTGGTTGGCATCGGACGGCACCGGCACCGCATCGCCCCCGAGCTCGAACGTGTGGCGCAGGAACAGGCGCGCGAGGTACAGCGTCGGGTCGGCGCCCGAGGTCTTGGCCAGTTCGCCGTTCGGGAACCCGGCCAGGCCGCCGAGGCCGGACAGCGGCACGCCTTGCGCCACCTCCGGGTCGAGGTAGGCCTCGGTGTCGTCGCCCAGGCGCGCGCCCAGGGCGGCGGTCGCGGTCAGGGAATAGCTCGCGCCGGCCTGGGCGCGCAGGCTGTGCGGGCCGGCGTAGGGCGAATGGAAGGCCGGCTGGAACTGGCGGATGAACGTGGACTGGACATGGGCGTTCCAGGACGCCGCGTCCTGGGCGAACGCGGCAAGGGGCGACAGCAGGGTCGCCAGGAGACATCGGAACAGGAATCGCATGCGGAACTCCTCCGCGCGCCGCTTTCAGGCGCTGGCGGATGGACGCTCGTGGAGCGTCGGATCGGGGAGAACCGGAAAGTTGGCGCGGTGGACGCGGGCGCGTCGCGAAGGGCCGGCTTGCCGGGCGGTCAGGCGTGGGTGCCTTCTGCCGCCCGTCGCGCGCCCGGGAGATCAGGCGCGGATCGCGGACGACGAAGGCACGCAACTAGGATGGCAGTCCATGGTCGGGTGCGGGTCGTTGGAGAAGCGCGGATTATCGGCAGGCCAGCGCGGCCGGGTCAAGCCACTTTCGCGTCGC
>Ga0207427_100339_pt1 | contig 30684 bp, 30 predicted proteins | sample AraplaCL_Cvi_mMS_FD_184268 | JGI IMG/M metagenome (GOLD analysis project Ga0207427, IMG submission 184268) | Arabidopsis root microbial communities from the University of North Carolina, USA - plate scrape CL_Cvi_mMS (SPAdes) (version 2) | ecosystem: Host-associated > Plants > Roots > Endosphere ... | reverse complement strand
ACCGCCACTCCCCCCCGCCCCTCGCCAGCGAGGGGAGCGCGCTCTCCGCCGCGCGGCTCGAGGGTCACAGTGAAGGCATTCCCGCTTTCGACCGAACAACCGCGATTTCGCATGCGAAACAGGAGCGACACCATGCGCCAAGCCCAAGACACCAAGACCGCCGATCTGCAACTGCCCGTCCCGGCGATCGCCGGCCTGGTCGGTACGCCGGCCTCCATCCCCCTGCACCTCATCGACGCCGAAGACCAGGTGCGAACGACCAGCGGTATCGACGACTCGCTCGACGAGCTGGCCGAGTCGATCAAGGCGCGCGGCGTGTTGGCGCCGATTCTGGTGCGCCAGGCCGCGGAGGCGGGACGGTTTGTCCTGGTCGCCGGCCACCGGCGCACGCTCGCTGCCAACATCGCAGGCCTGGACGTCATTCCGGCGATCATCACCGAGGCCGACGTTGACCAGGCGCTGGAGATGCAGCTCGCGGAGAACATCCAGCGCGAGCAGCTCAATCTCTCCGAGCTGGCGACCGCGGTGCGCCGTCTGTTCGACAAGCACGGCAACCTGGCGAAGGTCGGCGAGATCGTCAAGAAGTCGCCGGCGTGGGTGAGCAAGCACCTGGCGCTGTCCTATCCCGAGTTCAGCCACACCGCCAAGTACCTGTTGACGCTCGGCTTCACGAACGACCTGGAACTGCTGCACACCATCAACCAGATCGAGAAGACAGGTCAGGTCTGGAGCAAGCTGAGCGACCTGGTCGACAAGATCAAGACCGGCAAGGCCGGGGCGCAAGGAGGCCCGGGAGCTGTTGGCCGAAGCCAAGGATCGCAAGACGGCGGCCAAGGCGACGAAGAAGGCTCTGGGCGCACCAACGCGCCAGGCCGCGGAGCAGCCCAAGCCCAATGCGGCCGAGCAGCTCATCACGCTCAGCTACGACGTGATCGACAGCGACGGCGCGGCCGACGTCGCCGAGCTGCTGGCCAAGCTCGACGACGAGGCGACGGCGGAGATCTCCGCCGCGCTGTCGGAGCACTGGCTGGCGCGCTCTCACATGAAGGGCGCGAAGTTCGAACAAGGCCCGGAAGCAGTAAAGCTGCGTGCCATGGCGAATCACAACGGCTCAGCGATCGACCAGGCTGCGTTCATTCTCGGCGCCACCGGCGTTGCGCTGACGCCCTACAACCTGCTGGTCGAAGTCCGCGAGATTGCGCGACTCACGGCCGAGGAGTGAAGCCGCCCGACGGATAGCGCGCGCCGCCGGCCTTCGGCCGGCGGTTCAACATTCGCAGATGTGGTTGCCTGCTGACGTCAGTGCGGAACAGCCGACCAAGTCAACAACAGCTTGGGAGCCCATTGCGATCGAGCGCTGACAATGGGCTGTCATGGTTCGTAGGCATCTATAGGCGGCTGTTCAAGCGATCCGGTCTGGATGCCTAGATTCGACCGTCCCTGATGCGATTCCACTCTTCCTTCAAAATCGACTGCATCTTCGCCACCAACTGTGCGCGCTCCTGTTCCAACGCGTCAGCCAGTGCCTCAATGTTGGTATCCATCGGGGTGAAGAACTTCTTGGAGGTGGCATCGAACTGCCGCATCAAGCGAACGAAGTCTTGGTGCTTGAGCTCGGTGGGATTCAACCGCAGCTCGATTCGAACAATTGCGACCTCTAGCTTCTCGTATGCAGACCGGCTCAGTGACTGGACCTCTGCCTTTTTCTCATCATTGCGCTCAATGAAGAAAGACCGCCGAAGGGATGCCAGTACGGTGGTCTGTGCGACCAAATCAGCTACATCGTTCCGCAAGCCATCAATCCACTGCTGCCGCTTGGCAGAGACGTTGTCGATCGCGGCCTGTTTAGCGATGCGAGCTTGGTTCTCCGTTTGATGCTTCGCGATGAACCAGCCGACCAATGGGCCAGTGAAGGTCGTGATTAGGGCAACTGTTGCCAGCATCACCTTGTAGTAGGTGTCAGGTGTCATGGCTACTCATCCGGCATGTTCAAGGGAAGGTGGCGACGCATTGCGGCATGCATCGCACTATCAGTCTTGTCGAGGCTCGATAGTGAGGAAATGCCGGCAGCGAAGAGCACACACGTCATCGAAGTGAAGGACTGCAGGATGCCGCGGGCGTCGGAGGGGGTTCCCATCTCACCCTCAGTTGCCTTGTTCAAGTACTGAACAAGCGGCAGCAGTTCGTCCGGTGTGATCTCAAACGCGATGCGATGACCGAGCTTGTTCCGCACAGCGTTCATGTGCTTGATCGCCGGAATGCAGTCATAGCGCTCCGACACCTTGAAGTCCGAAAGCAAGCTGACTTTCTGGCTGAACGTATGCTTGGCCTTCGCCCAACACAGCCGGGGATAAGCGGCCTTCAGGTACTCGTCGAGGTAGTGCTCGACGACCAAGTGGCATGAGAGGAAGTACCCGAGAAGCTCGAAATCGACCCCCTCGATGCGCTCCCAGGTCACCGAGCCGTTGACAATGTCTCCAACACGGGGTGGCAATCCAGTCATGCGTTGAACCTCGCTCGCTGTACGAAGGACTAGCATCGTACGCGACCGGGGCCGGCGTTCGATCACGCGGGACTGTGCAACGCCGAAGCCACAAGCGTAGCGCCTGAGGCTGCTGGCGGCGCTTGGGACGCTGGCACGTCGCTCCTGGCACGCTTGCCGCACGTTACCAGGCGTTCGACCTGGCCGAACCGCAGGACTCCCACGCACGGGCCTCGGTCGATCCAGATGTAGCCCATGGCGTTGAGCTGGCCGAGCGTGAGGGTGGCGACCCGCTCATGGTCGACGAACAGGCCGAAGAACATCGCGACCTTGCCGCCGTCGACGTACGACCCTTCCCATTGCACAGCGCGGCCGTCCAAGGGTTCACGGCCGGACTTGACAGGCTCGGCGACGTAGGTTGGCCAATCGCGATTGGCGGCCTGAGCCGATCTGGCTGGGCCACCCAAAGACATCAGCCCGCCAGGCGCGGCGCTCGGCGACGCTGGCGGCGAAGTGGTCGCGGCTGCCGCAGCCGCGGGCTTGGGTTCGGCCTTCGACGCGCTCAGCCGATGCGCGAGGAACCAGCACGCAAGGAGCAAGAGCGGGATCGCGAGCAAGGCCCAGCGGCCGACCTTGGGTGGCGCCACATGGGCCGCTGCCGACTTGAAGAGCACGTAGTGTTCCTCGCGGCGCAGGAACTGCGACTTGGTGGCGGTGCTGATCCGGTCGGTGTTGCTCGCGTGATCCCACGCGTAGACCATGCACAGCGAAGAGCCCATGACCGACCGCACATGCCGGTGCATGCCGACCAGGTTGCGAATCGTCGTATCGAGCAGCTGCGGGTGCTGCGTGACAAAGAGGAAGTCCACTCCGTAGTGGCGGTGCACCTCAAGCAGCGCGATATAGGGCGGCGGCTTCCTGCCGAGGGTGCCGCGCGGCACGATGTACTGCACCTCGTCGACCATGATGAGATCGCCAGGCTCGCACCACATCCACCAGTTGAACAGCGAGCACCCTGCGGCGTACTCCTTGCCCTGGATCTCGACGACCTGCGGCACCTCGAGTGCGGGCTCACCGCGCAGGCGCTTGAAGACGACCTCGCCGTCTTCGTCGACGCGGTTGAAATAATCGATGACACGTTCTGACACGCCGTCGTTGGTCAGCACGTGGGGAAGTCGTTCATGCTCGACGAGCAGGCCGCCGATGCCGGCGACGCACAGCCTTCGCGTGACGGTCTTGACGGCGCCGTCAGCTTCGAAGGTGATGACGCGGCCAACTTCCTTGTTCAGGCGTTCGGCGACGGCATAGGTTGTCTTGCCGGCGCCCGGCGTGCCGGTGATCAGCTCGATGGTCATGACTTCGCGAGCGCCATCCAGCCAGTCGTCGCGCGCCAGGTCACGACGAACGTGATTCCGCCGAAGTACAGCCCGAGGCACGTCCAGACGCCGAACAAGCCCGCGAGCTGCAGGCCGTCGCCAGGCACGTTCGCCAGGTTGTTCAGCATGGTCGACTTGAGCGTTGACACCATCACCGTGATGCCAGCCATGGTGATCAGCGAGACGCCAAGCGCTGCCAGGATGCGGGTGAGGATCGGCCCTACCATCGCGACGAGGAATGCAGCCAACGGCATCGCTTAGCCTCCCTTGAGCACGGTCAGGATCCAGATCGCCACGCCGACGGCGGTGAAGGCGATCAGCGCGGGCGCCACCATCGGCGCGACGTCGCATGCGGGCTGGTACTTCAGAGCGAAGACGATGCCCCGCACGGTGAAGGTGCGATCCGCTGGGCAGCCCGAGGGAAGCCCGAGATCCTCGGGCGCGAACGTGATGTTCTTGTTCGACCAGGTCGGCGCGTCGTCCGACGGCGTGCCCATCTTGTCGCACGCGATCACGTCCGGATGGAGCGCGCACAGATCTGGCGGCGGATCGCTTGACGTGCCGCCACCCGTGCCCGTGCCGGTGCCCGTGCCATGACCTGCGCCTGGCCCGGTCGTGGTCGTGGTGTCGCTGCTACTCGTGGTCTGCCCGTTCGAGTCCTTGGTGGTCGTCGCCGTGTGCGTCGTGTCGTGAACGCCGACGCCCGTCCTGCGAGGCCGGACCGGTGTAAGAGATGGGGCCGCCGGTCTCCACCTGGCCGCCGCCATCGAGCGTTCCTTGAATGCCGCCAGGCGTGGCATCCGGATTCGCGCCGATGTGCTTCTTCACCGCGTCCTGGCAGGACCCTTCGGCATTCAAATCCGGGCGAGAGAGGCAGTACGCAGCAGAGCATTGTTGGCCACTTCTCGCCCAAGTGATCGATCGAGAGGCGTGCGACGGCGGGAGGCCAGTCAGGGAGCGCAGCTACAATTTCGATTACGGAGACGTGGCCGAGCGGTTTAAGGCTCTAGTCTTGAAAACTAGCGAAGGGGAAACCCTTCCGTGAGTTCGAATCTCACCGTCTCCGCATTCTGCTTCCGCGCGGCGATGTCCTTGCCGATGCCTGGACGAATGACCGGAATGACCGACGAGTTGCCGTCGATGTCGATGGATGTGATCACGCGCAGCGTCTGAACCGTGGAGTGCTCATCGGCCAGACGAGCGCTGGCTGACGCGATGAGATCCCTACCCTGACATCCGGACGCCCACCAGTTGAGAATCCGAGGGGAGTAGTTCGAAGCCAATGCTGTGATGGCTAGTAGCTAAGGCCGGGCTGAAAATGCCGTTCCACTCCGCAGAGTTGACTTCGTCACTTCGGCTTTCGCACCCACCAGCGTCTTGGTGACCCATCTGCGGCATCCTCCATCACCCGGGCCTTCGCGGTGGTCTCGTTCAGTGATTCCAAGGCTTTGCGCCTTGTAGCAGGCGTCCTTCGCGGCATGCTTGCCAACTCCACTTACGCCCGGCTCCTGCATGCTCATCAACCTCGGCGCGCTTCTGGATTGAGAGAGGGCCAGTGAACGCCAGCGAAGCGGCCGGTCGGCGCCGCAAGCGCGGTTCCGGACAATCGGCCGCTCCTGAGTCTTGAAACGGAACTCGCGAACCCTAAGTCGCGTCTGACGCCAATCAACCACGGTTCAGATGAGGACCTGAATCATGACCAAGACCACCACGTCAACGTGCCCCGTCTTCGATTCGCATCGGGACTGGCACCTGCCGGCGACGCCGGAACGCGAGCATGCGTATTTCCTCGCGCGCGAACTGTTTCGGCGCGCCCATCCCATTCCCGGCCTTCGACCCTTGCCGCCTGAAGTCTTGCCGATGCGTCGCGCACGGCCGCATCCTCGGCAAGAGCGCCGTGCGGTCGGCACGACCTCACGGGGCCCCGCGCGCGGGAGCGAGCAAGCCTGACCATCGAATATAGGGTTTTTACTTATCTCGAGGAACTTGAAACCGTCTCGGCGGAACATAGTTTCCGGTCGACATCACCACGCCAATCAACGATTCGGAAAAGGACTGAATCATGGCCAAACCCTCGTCAAACTCTCGCGGCTGGCCCCTGTCCGCAAATTCGGCCCCGCGCCCTCGCGCATCGATGAGCGCGACACAGCTGCAGGCCTACTTCATGGCACGAGAGACGCTTCGGCATCTGAAGCCTTCGGCGACCCCTTGCGTTGCCAGGGGCGTGGCCATCGGCGGCTCCCCGCCGCCGGCCGCCTGACCGCGATCCCGGCTACGAACGCGTGAAGCACCTTGGGGTGCTCGCGTGCAATCGCGTCCGCACGGCGGCCGAAGAGCCGCCGACGGGCGCAAGCGGCGATGCCCCGCATTGGCATCCACCCCTCGACTCGGAGGTTCAACATGCTCGAAACGATGTTCTACCGCCCTCAAGGGCTCTTCGACCAGCTCAACAGCCTTCACCAGGCCTTGACCCGGTCACTGGCCGCAGACGGCTTGCCCGACGCGATTCGCTCGGTCGGTGCCGGCAGCTATCCTGGAGTCAACGTCGGCCGGACGGCGAAGACCGTGGAGGTCTACGCGTTCGCCCCCGGCCTGGACGCCGCGTCCATCGACGTGACCGTGGAGCGCGGCGTTCTCAAGATCTCCGGCGAGCGCCGCGCTGGCGACCAAGCCAAGGATGCCAAGGTGCAGGCCTACGCCGCCGAGCGTCCCTTGGGTCGCTTCTCGCGCGGCCTTTCGCTGCCCGACGACGTCGACACCTCCAAGGTGGAAGCGAAGTACCGCGATGGCGTCCTGCAGGTCAGCATCGGCCTGCTGGAGTCCGCCCAGCCGCAGCGCATCCAGGTGCAGTGACCCTCAACCCTCAACGACCAGGAAAGGAAACGTCATGTCCAAGACCGACCTGGCCACGACCCAACGTGGCCGTTCCGAGGTAGCGGAGAGCGACTCCGACCGCAACGAATCCGGTTCGCGGCACGCGGCCATTCCCGCCGTGGACATCTTCGAGGATGCCGGCGGCATCACGCTGCTGGCCGACATGCCCGGGGTGTCCCGCGACAACCTCGATGTTCGCCTTGACGGCGATTCCCTCGCCATCGAAGGCAAGGTGAACATCACGATGCCCGAAGGCATGCGGGCGCTGTGGGCCGAGGTCAACGTCCCCCGCTTCCGCCGCACGTTCACGCTCAGCCGTGAGCTCGACGCCAGCCGCATCGAGGCCAACCTCAAGGACGGCGTACTCTCGCTGCGCATCCCGAAGCAGGCGCATGCGCAGCCGCGGCGCATCGCTGTGCAGACGGGCTGAGCAGGCGAAGGAGGCATGCCATGCACGCCGAATGCTTTCGCGTCAAGGTTCCCGCCAGCAGCGGCATCGCCGGCTTTACCGCGGGCGGTCAACGTGTCTCGGTCATGCCGGGCGAATACGTTGTCCACCGGGTCAAGCCCAAGGTGCCGGTGGGCGGGATCGCGGAAGCCCTTCGCTTTCTCGGTGCGGACCCGCATGGGCGCGATGTTCACGTTCCCGTGGAACGCGGTGTCGAGGTCCAGGCTGTCCTGAAAGGCGCTGAAGCGCTGTCGAACTGAATACCGGCGCCTCTTGGCGCCGGTATTCATCCGCGGCCGCTTGCTCGCCTCGGCCGGGCTGCATCGGCCCGTTCCAATTCGGAGGTTGGCGGGCCCCGCGCGGGTCCGCAGGCCACGTTGCGGGCTGGACCATCGCGTTCGTTTCTTTGAGTGGGTAACTACATGCTTGGATATCCGAGCGCGCAGTGCTTCGCGCGCTGCTGGCAGATCGTCCTCATTGCTGCAGCGTTGGCCATGATGCCAAGACCAGTCGGTGCTTCCGCCTGCGATGACGCCATGGACTGGAACCGCGTCAGGGACCTCGAGAAGGAGGCTGCCAGCCTCAGGTCGCAGGTCATCCGTGCCACGCTTCCTGTCGTGAAGGACGAGCGTGAGGCCGTCGCATCAGCAGACCCGTCGGCGCATGCGCATGCGCTCAACGAACAGCTCGGTCTCCTGGAACTGGCCAGCTCGATCGCCGAAACAAGAGCCAGGCTGGCGACGGCCATCAGCCTGGTCGAGGCGCAGCAGTCCATGCGTTCCGAAGGGGACAGGGCCGTCCTGCGCCGAATGATCAGGAAGCTGGCGCCTTCGGCCGTCGACGCAGCGGACAACGCACTGGCTGCATCCGATGAAGTCGCATCCTCGACGCAGCGCCGCAGCATCAGACTGCTGGCCGCGGACATCCGCAAGTTTCTGGCTCGCACGCGTGATGCCTTCCAAGCCTGCGTCGATCCAGCGTCCATCTCGTTGTAGCGATCGTGCCCAGGCGGCGTTGACCTTCGCAGGTCGCGATATCCGGCCAGAGCCCTGTCAACCCGTCGAAAGGATGCTCCGTTTTCCTGACTTCTTGCCTTCAACTTGCATCCCATGACCAGCCGCTCATTTCATCGCGAGCCGCCGGCTCGCTACGCGCCCGACCGCCATGCGCTCCTGAAGGAGAGCGGTATCCAGATCGACGACGTCGTCTCCGTCATCGACTCGCGGGGAGGCGCCGCGTATCCGGGTTCCGTCGAGATGGGCCTGGCCAATCGCTTCCCTCACGTCGACGAGGCCGCGCGACAACGCGCGGTGGCAAGGGCCCTTGCCAATCGAGCCATCGTCATGACGGCGCGCGGCGTACTCGAGCCGCGAAGGGGCCAGGACGACTGAGCTCGCAGACTTGGCCTGGGCATTCCTTTCCTGGAGACTTGTGACTGACAAATCCATCGGGTGCGTCCCATGATCTTCGAAGTCATTCAGCAGCAACTGGACGCCTTGCGAAGGCCACTGGCGGCCGTCGTGCTCAGCACGCTGCCGCGCGAGGACTCGCCGGTGCTGCTTCTGCTTCACTGGCATGGCTTCGCGCCGGACAGCGACCGGCCTGCATCCTCTCGCGCGGTGTCGCTTCCGCTGCCCAGTTCTGCGCTCCAGTTGAGCCCCCGGTGGCTCCGTCTGGAGGAGCTCGATCGCGACATGCTCGACGCCGCCTGGCAGCTGGGCGCGTGGAACCTCGTTCGGGAAGAGCGTCGCGGGTGCGACGTGGCAGGCGCGGCTCCGCGCGAGGCGCTCGCATGTCGCCAGGCCTTTGGGGACAACCCCTTCGATCCGGACGACGACTCGCATCTGGTGGCCGAAGCGCCCGACCGGGGCGCCATGGTGTCCGTCGCGGCGCGCATGGGCTACGTCAGCTGGAGCTTCCGACCGGTCGCGCACGGCCTGTGGCGCGACGCCGGGGCGGACGACAGCCTGCAGGCCGATGGCCGCCGGCAGCCACCATGCCCTGTGACGCCCCACGTGCCGGTCGGGACGCGCCTTGTTCGCAAGACTTACCAGCTCGGACGCATCCATCGAATCGTGCTGCCTTGAGGAGATCACTTCGATGAATGAAGCGAAGTTCAACCCCGTGCTTTGGAGGCCTTGAAATCATCATCATTGCCTCTACGTCGCTGATCGGTTGAACCGGACGTGGGCCCGAGGCCACCACCCCGTCGACCGATTCTTTGTCAATCATCTGCCATCTGAAAGGAGACCCCATGCAAATCCGTCCCCTCTACGACCGGATCATTGTCAAGCGCATCGATCCGCTGCGTCAGACCGCCTCGGGAATCGTCATTCCCGACACGGCGGCCGAAAAGCCCGAGCAGGGCGAAGTCATCGCCGTCGGCAACGGGCGCCTGCTCCAGGACGGCTCCGTCCGGGCGCTGCAACTGCAACCCGGCGAGCGCGTGCTGTTCGGCAAGTACGCGGGCCAGACGGTCAAGCTCGACGACCAGGAACTGCTGGTGCTGCGCGAGGAAGACGTTCTGGGCGTCATCGAAGCCAGCAACGCCGCGCCGGTTCTGAAGGCCGCCTGATCGCGGCCGCCCATCCCTCAACTTCAAAGGAGACTCAAGGAGTAAGCCATGGCTGCCAAGGAAGTTCAATTCCGTGACGAAGCCCGTGCCCGCATCGTGAAGGGCGTCAACATCCTCGCCGAAGCCGTCAAGGTCACGCTCGGCCCGAAGGGACGCAACGTGGTCCTCGAGCGCAGCTTCGGCGCGCCGGTCATCACCAAGGACGGCGTGTCGGTCGCCAAGGAGATCGAACTGCGCGACAAGCTCGAGAACATGGGCGCCCAGATGCTCAAGCAGGTCGCCTCCAAGACGGGCGATGTCGCCGGCGACGGCACCACCACCGCGACGGTGCTCGCGCAAGCCATCGTCAACGAAGGCATGAAGCTGGTGGCGACCGGCCTGAACCCGATGGACCTCAAGCGGGGCATCGATAAGGCCTGCGAGACGGTGGTGGCCGAGCTCAAGACGCTCTCCAAGCCGTGCTCCACGAGCAAGGAGATCGCCCAGGTGGGCGCGCTGTCCGCCAATTCCGACCAGGCCATCGGCGACCTCATCGCCAAGGCGATGGACAAGGTCGGCCAGCAAGGCGTGATCACGGTGGAGGACGGCAAGTCGCTGGACAGCGAGCTCGACGTGGTCGAGGGCATGCAATTCGATCGCGGCTACCTGTCGCCCTACTTCATCAACAACCCGGAGAAGCAGACGGCGGTGCTCGACGATCCCGCCATCCTGCTGTGCGACAAGAAGATCTCGAACATCCGCGAGCTGCTGCCGGTGCTCGAGGAGGTGGCCAAGGCCGGCCGGCCCCTGCTGATCATCGCCGAGGAAGTCGAAGGCGAAGCGCTTGCGACCCTGGTGGTCAACAGCATGCGCGGCATCCTCAAGGTCGCGGCCGTCAAGGCGCCCGGCTTCGGCGATCGCCGCAAGGCCATGCTGCAGGACATCGCCGTGCTCACCGGCGGCACCGTGATCGCCGAGGAGGTCGGCAAGCAGCTCGAGAAGGCCACGCTGGCCGACCTTGGCCGCGCCCGTCGCGTCGACATCCACAAGGACGCCACGACGATCATTGACGGCGCTGGCGATGCCGAGCAGCTCGCCGCGCGTCGCAAGACGATCAGCGCCGAGATCGAGAGCGCCACGTCCGACTATGACCGCGAGAAGCTGCAGGAGCGCCTGGCCAAGCTCTCGGGCGGCGTGGCCGTGATCCGGGTCGGCGCCGCGACCGAAGTCGAGATGAAGGAGAAGAAGGATCGCGTGGATGACGCCCTGCATGCGACGCGGGCGGCCGTCGAGGAGGGCATCGTCCCGGGCGGTGGCGTGGCGCTCCTGCGTGCCCGTCGATCGCTCGAGTCGCTGCGCGGCGCCAATGCCGACCAGGATGCGGGCATCGGCATCGTCCGGCGTGCGCTCGAAGCGCCACTGCGGGCGATCAGCGCGAATGCCGGCGACGAGGCCTCCGTCGTGGTCGATCGCGTCCTTCGCGGCGAAGGACCGCATGGCTACAACGCCGCCACCGGCGAGTACGGCGACCTGCTGGCGATGGGCGTGATCGACCCGACCAAGGTCACCCGCACGGCGCTGCAGAACGCGGTGTCCGTGGCCGGACTGCTCCTCACCACGGATGCCACGGTGGCTGAGCAGCCCAAGGAGAGCAAGGCCTCGAGCGTGCCTTCAGAGGCTGACTTCTGAGCTTGGGCATCTGCCATCTTGCGGCCCGGCGGGTTGCAAGATGGCTGGGTCAGGCTTGACACTCCCGGCCACGACAGGCCGGGGCACCGGCGGCGCGCCTGACCTCCAGCGTCGGGTGCACCGTCGGTGCGCATTCAGAACTACCAGGGGAGCGCGAGCAGCCCAGTCGTCGCCGCACGGGGTATGCAGCTCGCCAGCCATGCAACCGGCAAACGCGATAATCGCAATGGATCTCCAGCCAACGTCAAAGCGCGCCGCCGCCGTCTCCAACCGGTGATGCAGGTGGGGGCGTGGGCCGGTGTGTCGCTGGTGGGCGAACGGCCTCAACCCGGTCGTCGTCGCAGGTCGGCCAACCTCGAAGACTGGCCGGCGGGCCGATCTACCTGTGAATCTCGTTGTCTCACCATCTGCAAATCGGACGTGCAATCGAACACCATGGATGCTTCAGCGCCGCAAGAGCTTGCACCGTCGGCGCTGCCGAAGAGGGTTGCCCCAACCAGCGTGTCGCTGGTCCTTGGCAGCGGCGGCGCACGCGGCCTGGCGCACATCGGGGTGATCCAGTGGTTGATCGAGAACGGGTATGACATCCGTGCCATCTCGGGATCGTCGATGGGCGCGCTGGTGGGCGGCATCTTTGCTGCCGGCAAGCTCGATGTCTACGCTGACTGGGTCAGGGCGCTCGAGCGCCTGCACGTGCTGAGACTGCTGGACCCCACCATCGGCAGGCCCGGCATCTTCAAGGGCGAACGCATCATCAGCGTCCTGCGCGAGCTGATCGGCCACTTCGACATCGAATCGTTGCCGATCTCGTATACCGCGGTTGCCACGGACCTGGAATCGGGTGACGAGATCTGGCTTCGACAGGGTGATCTGTTCGACGCCATCCGCGCCTCCATGGCCACGCCCTTGGTGTTCACCCCCTTCAAGCACGGCGAGCGATGGCTGATCGACGGTGCGGTCGTCAACCCTGTGCCGATCGGTCCCACCCTGGGCTATTCGACCGACCTGACCGTCGCCGTCGACCTGAGCGGTCCGGCAGAGATTCGCCGGAAAGTTCCATCGGACACATCCCTGCCCCGCAACAACGGCTACCGCCGACGCATCCTCAATTTCCTGGACAGCGTGCGCCCCGCCAAGACCGTCAAGGAACCCTCGCGCGGGATGATGAATGTCGCGATGGTCTCGATGCAAGTCATGCAGGACACCATCGCGGGACTGCGGATGTCGGCGTACTCGCCCGATGTCTTGATCGAGATACCTAGAAATGCCTGCGGCTTCTTCGATTTCTGGAAGGCGGACGAACTCATCGCGCTGGGACGCGAGCGTGCTTCGCAGGCATTCCTCGCGCAAAGAGCTCCCTCGAACGTAGCGGCACTTTGAGCGCAATCCGAGGCAGTGTGCGAAGCGGTTCGAGCATTCGCTGCGCTCGCGCAGGTAAGGCATGATCTTGCCAAGGCCGCCGTCTAAGATTCAGAACGCTTGCACCTCGATTCAAGAAGATGATGAGACTGTCCCGCCGTGCGATCCTTCTTCTCCTCGCCGCGTGCTTGGCCAATGCCTGCGTCGCCGCGCCACCCCGTGCTGCGGCGCCGCCCAGGGCCATCGCCTCCCGCGGGCCGCTGAACGAAGAAGAGCTGAACAACATCTCCGTGTTCAAGGGTGTATCGCCCTCGGTCGTCAACATCACCGCACTGGGATTGGAGCGCGACTTCTTCTCACTCAACGTGCAGCAGGTGCCCCAGGGCACGGGCACCGGCTTCTTGTGGGACGCGCAGGGCCACATCGTCACCAACTTCCACGTCATCCAGGAAGCCGCCGCGGCGCGCGTCACGTTGGCCGACCATACGAGCTACCGCGCGGAATTGGTCGGCGCGTTCCCCGATCGTGACATCGCGGTGTTGAAGATTGCCGCGCCCGCATCCAAGCTTCGCCCTGTGCCCGTCGGCACGAGCCGTGACCTGCAGGTCGGCCAGAAGGTGTACGCCATCGGCAATCCCTTCGGGCTGGATCAAACGCTGACCACCGGCATCGTCAGCGCGTTGGACAGGGAGATCGAATCGGTAACCCACCGCACCATCAAGGGTGCAATCCAGACCGACGCGGCCATCAATCCTGGAAATTCCGGCGGCCCGCTGCTCGACTCGGCCGGTCGGCTGATCGGCGTGAACACTGCCATCTTCAGCCCCTCGGGCGCGAGCGCCGGCATCGGTTTCGCGATTCCCGTGGACGAGGTCAACCGCATCGTGCCGCGCCTGATCCGCGATGGCCGCATGGTGCGGCCCTCTCTGGGCGTGACCGCGGCGCCACCCGAACTCAGCCACGCGCTCGGCCTGCCCAAGGGAGTGGCATTGGTGCGGGTGCAGCGCGGAGGACCGGCCGCCCGTGCCGGGCTCGAGCCCTTCAGCCGCGGAGACAACGGCAACATCGTGGCTGGCGACGTGATCACCGCGATCAACGGCGATCCGATCGAATCGCTCGACGACATGCTCACCACACTGGAGCGCCTGCAGCCGGGTGACACATGCACCCTGACCATCTGGAGAAACGGCGCGACGCGCCGACTGGCCGTGAAACTGGCGGAGTCGGACGATTGAGTTGCCTTCAGCGTCGGCTTGGCGGCGTGGTCCTTCGGCGTTGAGGATCGACCAAGCTCAGTCTCGGCGAGCAGCCGCGCCGCCAAGCACCGCCAACAGCCGCTTTGATCCGTAGAGAAGACATGCTGAAACTTGCCAATCGCGATCCTGGGGACTAGGCAGCCGCTTGCTGATCGCGCTCGGGCGAGACGCGGCGCCGCGGCGTGCCGAGGCTGGTGCATGGCACGACGTTGTCGACCAACGTCGCGATACTGAGTCGACAGGGCCAAAAGCAACGCCTCGACCATCCGAGGATCAGTCCGACGCGGCCCGCGTGCTCAAACGTTCGAACGCTGCTGGGGGCGGATGGCATGCGGCTCGCATGCAGGCATCGCTCCAGTCAGCGATGCGCCTCCTTGAGGGGAGGGCTTGATTGAATGAGTGCTGTGCAGCCAAATGTGTGCCTGCAGTGTAAAGTTCCCTGGAGCCTGAGGAGAAGCAATGCATCGCCCGAGCGCCTCGTCACTGCGTCGCATCACCTACGTCAGCCTAGCAAACGATGAACTGCCCGCGACCGACGTCCGTCAAATCCTTGGACTGGCCGCAGTCCTCCATCGGCGCCACGACCTTTCTGGCCTCTTGGCATATACAGGGCGGCACTTCTTTCAGGTGATCGAAGGCGTGGACGCCGAAGTGGAAGATCTCTTGATCCAGATTCGGGCGGACAACCGGCACCAGCACATCCGGGTGTTGTGCGACGAGCCCGTCCGGAATCGAATCCACGATCGTTGGACCAGCCTCATCGTCGACAGCCTGGACCTTGTCGACCAAGTGGATGCCGCTCATGCGGCCGAATCGTTCGACCGTGACCAGACCCAGGAGCTGACGTATCGGATCGCGGCGCTGGATGGGCGTCACGGCCTCCTCGCAACCTGACCTTGGAACGTTGGGCAGGTTGGACACTGCACGCGGCTTGAACCCGTGGTCTGCGTAGCAGACCGAGCGCTTCCGCGCAGAAGATGATCAGGCCGTGTGCGCGCGCCCGCCATGTTCAGGTTGCCGACGTATTGCTCCGCGAAAGATAGTCACGGCGCCGATTCCAGTGCCATGGCGCAGTGGCAAGACGCCGAACCCGCTGCACGGGCGCGTAGACAAGAAAGAGCGCGGATGGTCTTGCTCCCGATGGCGTTGATCACGTCACACCGGCAGCCAATCGCAGGCGCCCGCAGTCGCCGACCACACCGCCGTGGGTGACAGGCCTGCGGCGCAGGATTTCTCGAGTTCGATAGCGCCTGTCCGACACGTTCCACGTCGCAGGCGGACTTCATCTCTCGCTTCGTCCAGCAGCAGCACAAGATCGTGCATGCTCGGCTGACCGCCTTGGAGGTCGACGCCTTGAACGATGCGTCTCGCTGCTGAGCGGGCGGTCGGACTGGAGTTCGGATGGCACTCGAACACCGGCTCGCCATCAACCACATTGACTGCGCGACCGGAGCTGAATCCTTCGTTGCGCATCACAGTGCACCATGCATCGTCGGGATGGCCGGCCTCGTCCAAGGCAGCCTTCGCCTCCATCGGAAGAAGGTCGACGAAGATCGGATGTCTTGGCAACAGACCGGTCAGGTGAGTCGGCCAGGACACCGCGCCTGCCTTGAGTGCCAGTGCGTCGTCGGGCAGGAAGTGCGCGCCCACCGCATTGAAGAAGGCGGAGCGTCGACGAGTCACGACCTGCATGGATGTCGCATCGGACTTCGTTGCATGACTCAGCGAATGCTCTGAAAACATCGACACCCCTGGATGGTCACGCGAAAGCCATAGCACCGCCGACTTCAGCAAGATCGTGAGGAGATCCGCTGTGCCGTCGGGGTTGAAAAACTCGACGGCTTCGGCGTAGTCGCTGCACAGTGTCAAGGTACGCAAGCGGCGCACGATTCCCAGCTCTGGAGCGCCATAGGTCGCCAGGCCCAGATGAAACCAATGACGCTGACCGGTCGCATTGGAGCCGACGCGAACCTTGAGACTCCCGGCCTGGGCGACGCCTGACCGTCCGGTCAACGACAGGTGCCAGATCTGGCCGTGCTCGGACTCCGCGATCGACCTTCGAACCAGATATTCAGTCATACGTCCTGCCTTCACCGGGCATGTACTCGATCGGCGCGACGCGCACCGACCCGTGTTCCTGGAGTCCCAACCGGTGACCGCTCCTGGCGTCGACATCCATGGACGTCTCGCCCAGCATCCCCACGACCGCCCGGAAGACGTCGCGGCGCGTCGAGGCCATCAAATGCAGCACGCCGGGCGCGCCGCGGTCGGGCGTGCCCTTGCCTGCGCGTGCCTTGATGCGGGCTACTCGCGAGGAGGCGACGGTGCGCAGCCCGGCCACCTTGGCATCCACGATCGGTCCCGCGTCGAAGATGTCGACGTAGGTGTCTGCATCGAACCCTTCGTCCTGCAGGATCGAGAACGGCAGTTCTGCGACCGGGTGCAGCTGACCGATGGCCCACTGGGCGGACTGCGGCAGCAGTGCGACGTACAGAGGCGACTGCGGCAGAAGTTGGCCGATGAAGTCCTTGGTACGTCCGACGGCGATCCGTTCGGCCTCCGGATACGACAGTCCGAAGAACCGTTGCCCCACGGCCTCCCAGAAAGGGCACTGTCCGACGTCGTCGGCCAGGCCGGGACTCTCGGCTGCGATCCGCTCGGCAAACCTCTCCGGGAATTGGGCAATGAACAGCAACCGTCCGCGCGAAAGCAGTTGCGACGCCACGGAAGTTTCGTAGCCCGGTTCGATATAGAAAGAGGTGAGCAACGTCGCACCTGTCAGGTCCTGACACAGGTTGAGCGTGTGGATGCGTGTCTGCGTCGCGTTGGTCGCCGAGTGGACGATGTACTCGTTGCGGTAGCTGTAGAAGTGACGACCGGCCCCCGCGGCCGCGGCGATCCCGCTCGTTCCGACGATGCGGCCCACTTCGCGATCTTCCAGGACGAAAAGGTAGATCTCTCCGCCACTGGGCGCGTCCTCACTGGCGAAGGCCTGCAGCGACCGCTGTATGCGCGCTTGCAGTTCCGCCCGGTCGGTGGGAAGCGTGGTGATGCCGAAGGCGCTGGCATTCGCGAGGCGCTCGATTGCGTCAATGTCGGAGGCTATCGCCGGACGCATGAGGAACCGCTCGAAGTCCATGGCCTCAATTTCATTGTTCATGGGCGTTCCTGGAATCACTGTCGCTTTGGGCAACGACGGCCGGTTGTGATCGCCACGCGGCCGCTCGTCCGGCTCGTTCCTCCCGAGGCGTATGCCCGAAGTGGCCGCGGTAGGCCCGCGAGAAGTGGGGCCCCGATGCGAAGCCGCATTCGAGGCCGATTTGCAGGATGGAAAACGACGACTGTTGCAGCAGGCTGCGTGCGCGCTCGAGCCTGAGCTGAAGGTACCAGCGGGCCGGAAGTTCGTCCAGGTGTTGCTTGAAGAGCCGCTCGAGCTGGCGACGCGAGACGCCAACCAGATTGGCGATATCGTCTGCGGTCAGAGGCTCGCGCAAGTTCGCTTGCATCAGCGCGAGTGCCTCGCCCAGCTTGGCGGATGCCGAGACTGCGTTGGAGCGGGAGTGGCGCTGCCGCTCGTCGCCTGGCCGGAGACGCTCCAGGCCCATGGCGGAGGTCAATTGCTGTCCGAGCTTGCCGCCGTGGCGTTGGCTGAGCCAATGAATGGTCAAGTCCACGCTCGCGCTGCCGCCGCAGCAGGAAAGGCGTTGGCGATCGATCACGTGCAGGTGCTCCGAGACGATCGTCGCCGGGTATTCATGCGCCATCTCCGTCACGTGCTCCCAGCGGACCGCGCAGCGGTAGCCATCGAGTAGTCCCGCCCGGGCGAGCGCTGACGCCCCGCTGCCGATGCCCATCAAGACGGTGCCGATGGCTGCCGCGGCCTGGAGCGCTGCCTCAAGCGCGGCCAGCGTCGGGTCATCCTTGCTCGTCATGCGTGACGACACCACGGCCAACATCGCCAGACTCGGGGCAGTTGCCAGTGCATGGTCGACAGACAGGCGAATGCCCTGGCTGGTTGCCACAGGTGCGCCGTCGAGAGAAAGGAGTGTCACGTCATAGGCGGGCTCGTCGAGCACATGATTGGCCGCGGCGAGTGCATCAGTGGCCCCTGCGAGCTCCAGCAGGTGAAAGCCGGGAACAAGGATGAAGCCGACCCGTTGACGCGCCATGTTCTTTTGCTAGGCGGCCTTCAGGCGCGCGCGACTTGGTCGCGTCTGACGCTGCCCAGAAACTTCTGGAGCCGTGCGCTCTTGGGCGCGCCGAACAATTCGCTCGGATGCGCCTCTTCCTCGACGCGACCTTCGTGAAGGAAGATCGTGCGAGTCGACACGTCGCGCGCAAACGCCATCTCGTGGGTCACCACGATCATCGTTCGGCCTTCCAGGGCAAGGTCGCGCATCACGCACAGCACTTCGTTGACGCGCTCAGGGTCGAGGGCGGACGTCGGTTCATCGAACAGAAGGAGTTCGGGCTTCATGGCCAATGCTCGAGCGATCGCGACGCGCTGCTGCTCCCCGCCAGACAGTTGCGCAGGATACACGTGGGCGCGGTGCTCCAGTCCGACGCGACGCAGAAGTGACATCGCCTCCTCGGTCGCCACTTCCTTGGGGATGCCGCGCACCAGAATCGGCCCCTCAATGACGTTTTCCAGGGCGGTACGATGCTGCCAGAGGTTGAAGTGCTGGAACACGAACCCGAGCCTGGCACGCCAGGCGCGGAGTTCACTCGCGCTTTCCGCAGCCAGCATGCCATCGTGCGAGAGGCGAAGCCTCAGCAATTGCCCCTGCGCCTGCAGCGCACCCTTGTTCGGGCGCTCCAGCAGGTTCAGACAGCGCAGCAGCGTACTCTTGCCCGAGCCGCTCGATCCAATCAGTGTGATCACGTCGCCGCGCTCGGCGCGCAGGCTCACGCCTTTGAGCACCTCGCGGTCTCCGAAGCGCTTGTGCAATCCTTCAACGAGCAGCGCGGGCGGGTCGAGTCGAGTGGAATCCATGGTCGTGTTCATGCAGACATGAGCTTTCCGGTGCGTACGGGACGCGACCCGGACACCTTGGCGATGCGCGCGCCGGCGGCGACGTAGCGCCGGACGTCGCGAGCAAAGAACAAGCCGTCCACGGGGCTGGCGACCGTGCAGGTATGACCGGTGACGGGATCGACGATTTCGGCCAACGGCTCACCTTCACCCACGGCTTGGCCGAGTTCACGCAGGTAGACGAGCACGCCCGACGCGGGGGCAACCACGGGCATCGTCCCTGCGAGGGGATGCACCGTCGTGCTTCCTTCCCTTGCAGAGAGACTGTCGCGGTCCGCCACCGACGCCAAGTGCCCCCGGCCGGCCAGGAACTTGAGCACGGCGTCCGCGTCGGTGCGAGCGCTCTCGTGACTGACGTCTCGTTCTCCTCTCAACTCGACCGTCGCGGCGACGCAGGCGGAGCCGACCTCGTCGCACAGCGCAACGCTGGCTCCGTAGGCACCGAGCCGCTCGGCGATCTTTTGCCATGTCATCGAACACGACTCATCGAACGGGTCGTCTCCCGACCCCTCTGCCAGGAGCGCCAAGGGGCAGTCCAGCAAGGCGGCCAGTGGCTTGACCATTGGCCAGAGCCTGGGCGTCGTGTAGGCGTGGAGCAGCGCTTCGTTGTCGCAGTGCAGATCCAGGACGGTATCGGCGTCGATGGCGAGGCCCAGCAGGATCTTGCGCAGGCTCTGCAGCTCCGTGGCCGGCTGCAACAGGTCGCATGCCCCTCTGAGCATGTTCCGGATGACATCCACGGCTTCGCCCTGCTCCTTGTGGGCGACCTCCATCAAACGCGGCCCTATCCAGGAAACCAAGCTGGGGTAGTGGCGATTGAAGTTCTCGCCCGAGCCGAACTCGAAACGACCGACAGGCTGCTCCAGAAGCCGCTGCCCCAGACCGATCGGGTTGGCCGCAGGCACCACCACGATCTCGCCGATCAGTTGGCCCTGTTCTTCGAGTTCCAGCAATAGACGGCGCAGATGTTGAGCCACCAGCATGGGCGGGATTTCGTCCGCGTGCAGAGAGGCCTGGATATACGCCTTCGGGCCAGGCGTCCTGCCGCCGAAATGAAGACTCGTGACTTCGCGTTGAGTGCCAGGCGAACTGCCCAGAAGAAGATGTTTTCGGATTTGCATGCTGAACCGTCATGCGCGCGCTTTGAGTGGCGCGAGCCAGCGCTTTTCCGCCCGCCGGAAGCCGGCCAGCAAGACAAACGTGATCGAAAGATAGAGAACCGCTGCCGTGAGGAACGATTCAAACGGGAGGTAGTAGCGAGAATTCACGTCGCGGGCGGCGCCTGTGATGTCCACGAGCGTGACGACGCTGGCCAGTGAAGTGCCATGCAGCATCATGACCGCTTCGTTCGAATACGCCGGGATCGATCGGCGCAGCGCCAGGGGAAGGATCACCCGGTGAAGCCGTTGCCAAGCGCTCATCCCGATGGCATGCGCAGCCTCGATCTCGCCCGTGGGCAGCGCTCGAATGGCGCCAGCGATCATCTCGGTCGTGTAGGCGCAGGTGTTGATGGCCATCGCCAGCACCGCGCAAACCCACGCCGACTTCAACGCAGGCCAGAGAAGGCTCGCTCGCACCCCTTCGAATTGGGCCAGTCCATAGTAGACGACGAAGAGCTGAACCAGCAGCGGCGTGCCGCGAATGATGTAGGTGAAGCACCAGATGGTGCCGCTGATCCAGGGGCGGCGGCTGTTTCGCAAGACGGCCAGTGGCAAGGCGAGGGCGCCGCCCGCAAGCAAGGATGCGGCCAGGAGACCGAGCGTGACCAGGATCGCGCGACCAAACAGGCCGGCGTTGTCCAGGAGAAGATCCGGGTTCACAGGTGGACCTCCAGGGCGCTCGTTCGCAGGCGAGACTGCAACGCGCGCAAGACGAGCTCCGAGACCGTGGTGATGGCCAGGTAGACCAGGGCCGCCAGCGCGTAAAAGACAAAGGGTTGGCGCGTTGCACCGGCGGCCTGGCTCGCGCGCTGCATCAGATCCGGCAACCCGATCACCGAGATGATGGCCGTGCTCTTGAGCATCACCAGCCAATTGTTGGACAAGGCTGGCAGAGCGTGGCGCAGCATCAACGGCCCGGTCACGCGGCGAAAGACCTGGGTTTCGCGCATGCCGCAGGCGCGGGCCGCCTCGACCTGGCCTGAAGGAATGGCGAGATAGGCACCGCGGAACGTCTCCCCCAGGTAGGCACCGTAGACAAAGCCGATCGTCAGTGTCCCGGCGATGAACGGATCGAGGTCGACAGTGGTGCCAGGGCAGCAAGCGGCCAGGATGGCGTTGAGCGCGCGCTGTCCACCGAAGTAAAGCAGCAACATCAGCACCAGATCGGGCACTCCACGAACGATCGTGGTGTAGGCCGTCGCGACGCGGCGGATCCATGCGACGCTCGACAATCGCGCCATCGCGCCGGCCAGCCCCAAAACACTGGCGATCGCCAGAGACACGAGAGCCACCGATAGCGTGATCGTCGTCCCCATGAACAGCGACGGCAGGTACGAGGCGATGATCGGATCCATGCGTCAGCGCCCGTAGATGTCAAAGTTGAAGTACCGAGCCTGGATAGCCGCGTAGCTTCCATCCGAGCGCATGCGTGCGATGCCCTTGTTCACGCGATCGCGCAAGTCGGCGTCTTCCTTGCGCATGGCGACCCCGACGCCCGCGCCAAAATAGGCCGGGTCGCGGTACTCCGGCCCGGCAAAGCCGTAACCCTTTCCGGCCGGCGTGCTCAGGAAGCCCGTTGTGGCCGCGACGGCGTCCACGAGCGTGGCATCCAGCCGGCCGACCGACAAGTCCAGATAGATGTCCTGCTGGCGTGCGTAGCGGACGATCTCGGACTGGGTGAAGGTGTCCGTCGCGAACCGATCGTTGATCGATGCGCGCTGCACGCCGATGCGTTTGTCCTTGAGCCCCGCGGGTGTCGGGACGAGCTGGTCCGACAAGCGAACAATGAGCCGATTGGGCGTCTTGTAGTACTTGTCGCTGAACGCGACTGACCGCAATCGCTGCGGCGTGATCGACATCGACGCCATGACGGCATCGATCTTGTGCGATTGGAGCGCGGGGATCATTCCGTCGAACTCTTGCTGCACCAGCACGCACGTCACATCCATCTCGCGGCACAACGCTCCGGCCAGCTCTATCTCGAAGCCGCGAAGTTGCCCATCGGGCCCGACTTCGGAAAACGGTGGATAGCTGCCTTCGACGCCGATACGCAGAACCTTGTCGGTCGCGGCAGCTTGGCGCCGAGCCATGGTGCCGACGATGACGGCCAGCAAGAGACTGCGACGGTGCGTCATGGATCTAGGCCGTCCACGGGCGATAGGCGGGCTGGGCCATTCGCACCGGCACGACGTCGAGGTACAGGTTCGAGACGCTGTAGTCTTCGCCGCCAAAGCTGCCCGTGAACCAGCCCATGCTGTCGGGCCCCTTGTACAGGCGGAACTCGTAGCCGAGCTCCGGCCGGAAGTCGCCTGGATGCGGCACCAAGTTCCCTGCCAGTCCGAAAGCATCCTGATCGCCGCTGTCGATCAGCTCGCTCATGGCGTTGGAGATGACGGTGTCGCCCAGCATGTCGGGCCAGAAGCGCGCATGGGGGTAATAGGGCTTGAAGTCCGCTGCGGTGGGGTCGATCACATGATCCGAGCGCTTGGGCGCAGAGGGTGTCATTCGGCGTGAATCGAGATCGAAGCGGTCGCCGCGGTCGAGGTAGCTGAGGCGGGCACCGCGCAGACAGAACGCGCCGTCGCGGCACTGGCTGGCGGCGCCGCTCAGGTCGACGAGGAGGGCGCCTTTGGCACCGATGATTTCGATCGCATTGCCGCGAATGACCGCAGCGGAGTTCTCGTCGACACCCAGCCCGAGTTTGTAGCCGCGCGCCACCATCATGGGCAGCATGCGTCCTATGCGGCCGCGGCGCAGGAAGTGTTGATCGACGAACAGGCCCGGGCCGACAAAGCCCAGCCCACGGTCGATCTCCTTGCCCTCGCGCAACTGGCCCTTCAAGACGGTCAGGGCGTCCTGGGCGTCGCGGAACATGTGGGTGCTCATGATCGCGGCCCCTGCCGACGTCCCGGAAATCACGCCGCCCTTGGCTGCCACGGTGCGTACGGTCGCGAGGAGCGGAGTGTCGATGCCCGCCGGCATCAGCGCATCGACGATACGCTCCTGCGCGCCGCCACAGAAAAAGACACCCGTCGCTCGCTTGACTTGGGCAATGCGGCCCGCGTCGGACGTGTCCGCTGGCGCCGTGATTTCGATGGCTTCGGCCAGAGCCGCGCCATGCTGCTGCAGCACCCGCACGACTTCCTGAGCAGCGCGCTGCGGCTGTGATGACGCCAGGCCGAACACCACCCATCGCGCACGCGAACCGCCGGCCAGTTCGTTCAGACGTTGCCAAACCTGGTCGTGATCGAAGCGCAGCGCCCCGCCTATGGGCACGATCGTACCGGCACCGGTCGGCGCCGAGGGGAGGACGCGAGGCGGCGTCAACGGGCTTCCAAGGGGATTGTCCGAGGCGGCGTGGACCATAGGTGACGTCACGCCCAGAGCCATGGCTGAGAGCAGTTGGCGGCGACGAGCATTGATGGTTGGAGCGTTCATCGGGCGAACAGTGGGGTGCAAGCAAGGTGTCCAGCAGGCGGCCTTGCGTCTGCCGTGTCGAGTTTGCGCATGTTCTCATCTTCGAAGTACGTGCGGAGACGTCCCGGCAGCGGTCGACGGAAACAGGCAAGGCCATGTCGCTTTGAGTCAAGCGAGCGTCGCGGCAGCGGCGCCAGCGCGACGGCCGTTGACGATTTGCGACGCGGATTTGTCGCTGCGCGACGAGTCGGTGCCCACCCGATGTGCAGTCTTGTGCGCCGTTCGTAGAGTGGCTTCGGTTGTCGCGCCACGCAAGGTGCGGCAGGAGGTCTGATCTTTCCTACAACGACCCACCCAAGAGGACTCAAGAATGCATTTCGAGCTGATTCGCCGTCGCGGCACTCCGACCTTCCGAATCCACCCCATCGCCCTGGGCGCATCCGCCCTCCTGGCTGCGAGCTCCTTGCAGGCTCAGGAGGCGGCGACGTCCAGCGGCGACCCTGCCGTTCAGCGCGTCGAAGTCACCGGCTCCAGCATCAAGCGCCTGGCGGGCGAGACCGCGCTGCCCGTTCAGACCATCTCGCGCGAAGACATCGCGCGCAGCGGCGTAACGACCGCCGCCGAACTCCTCAAGAATGTCAGTGCCAACACGGCGCCGCTATCCGACGGCGCGTCCATCACCGATTCGACCTCCGGGCAGCGCGGTTTCAACGGCGCCAACCTGCGTGGCATCGGTGTCTCGAGCACGCTCGTTCTTCTCAACGGCCGGCGCCTGGCCAACTTCGCCTCGCCCGGTGACAGCGCGGGCGTCGACCTGAACAACATCCCGGCCGGTGCCCTGCAACGCGTGGAAGTTCTCAAGGACGGGGCGTCTGCCATCTACGGGGCGGACGCCATTGGCGGGGTGATCAACTTCATCACCCGCCGCGACTACGACGGCATCGACCTGGGCCTGTTCGCCTCGGGCACGCAGGAAGGCGGTGCCGGCAAGCGCACGGCCACGCTCAGCGCGGGCGTGGGTGATCTGACCAAGGATCGCTTCAACCTGTTCGGGGTCGTCGACTTCCAGCAACTGGACGCGTTGAGTTCCAAGCAGCGCAAGTTCATTCAGGAGCGGCCCCTGGCCACGCTGCTGCCGGCGCTGATGTCGTCCAACACGTACCCCGCCAACGTGGACGTCTCGTCCGCGCAGCGCGATGCACTCATCTCCGCGGGTCTCCTGCCCAGTGGCACCACATCCAAGCGCTTCAACCCGAGCGCGCCAGGCTGCAATCCGCCGGCCTCGGTGAACGTTCCCGATGGGCCCGGCGGCGCCAATGGCTGCAGCTACGATTACATGGAGGACACGCAGATCTATCCGAGGTCGCGGCGCGTCGGCTTCCTGGGACGTGCGACCGTTCAGGTCGCGCCGGATCATCAGCTGTTCGCCGAGTTCCTTCAGTCCGACACGCTCAGCCGCTACGTGCTGAGCCCGAATCCCATCCGCATTCGCAACGTGCCGGTCAGCGTCCTGCCGGAACCGTACCGAGCGGCCCTGACCGGCAATGGCCTTCCCACCACGGTCAGCGGCATCCGCTACCGGATGGCAGAGGCCGGCAACCGCAGCGACGACGTCACCAGCGACGCCCAGCGTGTGGTGCTTGGTGCGTCCGGCACCGCCCTCGGCTGGGATTACGACGTCGCCATCAGTCGGGCCGAGAACCGCGCCACCGACAAGTATGTCCACGGCTACGTGCTGTACGATCAGTTCGTGGCGGCCGTCGACAACGGCACGATCAACCCGTTCGGTCCGTCGAGCCAGGCCGGCCGCGACCTCATCAACGGCATCGAGATCAACGACGCCGCGCGTCGCAGCAAGGGCGTTACCGAAGCCATGGACGGCAAGTTCGTCCATGCGTTGGCCGCGCTGCCCGGTGGCGACCTTCAACTGGCAGTGGGTGGCGAACTGCGCCGGGAGACGCAGAAGTTCAATCCGTCTGCCCTGCTGACCAGCAACAACATCGCCGGCGACCGCGACAGCGGTGCGCTGGCGGGTTCGTCCACCGATCTCGTGGCCACCTCCGACAGTCGCAAGGTCGGAGCGGTGTACGCCGAGCTGAGTGCCCCCGTCAGCAAACAGCTGGAACTGCAACTGGCGGCGCGCTACGACAAGTACACGTCGGTGGGCAGCACCACCAACCCCAAGGTGGGCATCCGCTGGCAGCCGACCAGGGAAGTGCTGGTGCGCGCAAGCGCCAACACGGGATTCCGCGCGCCGTCTCTCGACGACCTGCACCGTCCCACGACTTACGGCACCACGTCGAGCTTGCTGACCGATCCGGAATGCGTGGCTAACGGCGACACGATCGACGACTGCACCGACCAGTGGCCGGTGGAGCGTCGCAGCAACCCGGACCTGAAGCCGGAGCGTTCGCGCCAGTTCAGCCTCGGCACGGTTGTCGAGCCCATGCGCGACGTGACCTTCAACGTCGACTACTGGAACATCCAGGTGCGCGACGTGATCAGCACGCTCGGCGAGCAGGTCATCCTCGGCAGCCCGTCCAAGTACGACGGGACGTATATCAGCCGCGACTCCGACGGGTTCATCACCAATATCCTGCTGCGCAAGGAGAATCAGGGCCGCCTGCGTACGTCGGGCGTGGACGTCGGGACGGACGTGCGCTTCCCGGCGACGCCCGTCGGCCAGTTCTCGGCGTCCTTCAACGGCACCGTGATCCTGCAGTATCAGCGCCAGTTCGGCCCGCTCGAGCCGTATCGGAGCAATCTCGGCGTGTTCCTCAACGACCAGGTGATCCAGCGCTGGCGCCATCGCGTGAGCTTGAGCTGGGATTACCAGAGCGTGGGTGCCACGCTGTCCAACAGCTATCTGTCGGGCTACGCCGACCAGAACTCGGCGTACGACCCGGTGACCAACACGCCGCTGGCGTCGCGCCGCGTCAAGGCCTACTCGCTGTGGGACCTGTCCGGCCGCTGGTCGCCCGCCAAGAACGCGACGTTGCGCGCCGGCATCCAGAACCTGTTCAACACCGACCCACCTTACTCGAACCAGTCGTACTACTTCCTGGCCACCTACGACCCGACGTACACGGATCCGCGGGGCCGCACGGGCTACGTGGCGCTGGACTACAAGTTCCGGTAACGCCCGCGCGCGATGCGCGGCTGGGAGGCCGCGGTCGCATGCCCCCGAGCGGGTCAATGCCTGTCGGCTCGCTTGGGCTTTCCCCCGCGTTGGCGTCACCCGGCGCGGCCTTTCTTCTGACGCCTTGCTGGAGACACGACCATGCGGACATTCATTCGTTTCGCCGCGTTCGGACGCGCGTTGATCATGGCCTTGCTGGCCGCGACCACACTCGCCGCCCACGCGGCATGCCTGACCTCCGAGGTCGAGCCGAACGACACCGACACCAACGCCAGCGCCGGACTCTGCTCCGGCGTTGCCGTCTCAGGCGCGCTGAGCTCATCGAGCGATTACGACTGGTACCGCCTGGACGTCACCAGCCCCGGAACCATCTCCATCAGCCTGTCGCATGGACAGTCCGTCGACTTCGACTGGTACCTGTACGCGGCCACCGGGCCGTACATCGCCTACGCCTCGACCACCCACAACCCGGAAACGGGCAGCAAGGCGGTCTCGTCGGCCGGCACGTACTACGTCCGGGTCAAGAGCTACTCGGGTTCGGGCGCCTATACCCTGACGGTGACGGCGCCTCTGGCCGGGGGAGGAGGCGGCGGCGGGTTGCCGGCGCCGGTCTTCGGCCCGTTCACCGTGCCGGCCAGGAATGTTGGCGACGCCCCTTTCACCTTGACGCCGCCCACCAGCACCAGCAGTGGCGCTTTCACATACACGAGCAGCGATTCGAGCGTTGCCACGATCTCGGGCAGCACGGTCACCGTCAAGGGTGGCGGCTCGGCCATCATCACGGCCAACCAGGCGGCTGACGCTGCGCATTCGGCAGGCAGCACGTCTGCGACGTTGACTGTTGGCGGGGGGGCGACCTGGCCCTGCACGTTGCCGCCAGGTGTCGACTTGGGAAGGACGGGCAGCACCAACGACAAGGTCGCTTCCACGACGGGCGGCACCGTCCTGATGGGCGGCGGAACGGACGTGGACGCCGCGTTCCAGTGGATGATCGGCAAGTCGGGCGGCGGAGACGTCGTGGTGATCCGCTCGACCGGCACCAACGCCTATAACGACTACATCTACGGCCTGGGCACGGTCAACTCCGTCCAGACGCTGCTCATCGACACGACGGATGAAGGCGACAACGCGTGTGTGGCCGAGACGATCAAACACGCCGAATTGCTGTTTGTCGCCGGTGGCAATCAGCAGGACTATGTCGACTACTTCAAGGGCCGCGCGGTCGGCGCGGCGATCAACTACCTGATCAACACCAAGCATGCCCCGGTCGGCGGCACGAGCGCGGGCATGGCGATCATGGGGCAGTACTATCACCCGGGCGGCGCGGCCGAGGACTCCACGGTGCTTCAGAACCCGACCGCGATCGCGATCGGAACGAATTTCGTGACCAACCCCGTGCTGCCCAATGTCGTGACTGAGCCGCATTTCACGCAGCGCAGCCGGCAGCCGCGGCTCACCTCGTTCCTGGCCAGCATGATCTACAACTACAGCGTCAGCTGGCAGAACGAGCGCGGCATCGCATGTGACGAAGCCACCGCGTACGCAGTCGACGCGAGCGGAGCGGGCAAGGTGTTCGGAAGCGGCGCCTGCTTCTTCGTCAAGCCCACCGGGGCGCCGGAGACGCTCGCCCCGAACACTGCGCTCACGTGGAATCTCAATGGCCTGGCGCTCAACGTCTACCGCGTGCCCGGCACGACCGCGGGCTCCAACACCTTCAACATGAACACGTTCACCGGCGCGGGCGGAACGATCCAGAATTGGTCCGTCACGCGAGGCGTATTGTCGATTCGATAGCGTTGGCCCAGTTCCAGCGAGACTTGCCACGGGCAAGAGCGCTTGCCGCGGTACTGCTGGTGCGCGTGAGACTCGAATCCAGGTCTCACGCTGAACTGAGCGCTAGGTTGAGCGGGCCGGGGCGACAATCTCGGTCCTCTGCAAACCAAGGCCGTCGATCAAGCGCCTGGCGTAGAAGTCGCCGACACTCGCATTTGCGTGGCGCTACCGCGAGGCCAACGCCCATGCGACGTATCAACCCGACTGGGCCTGTTCACATCGCATCGAGGCGGTCGTCTGGGGCATCCCGTGCGCCATCATCCTGGTGCTGGGCATCCTGACCTGGAAGACCACGCACGCGCTCGATCCATACCTGTACCGTGAATGTCTCACCACGTCACCGTGATTTGCTCGTCTTCGGTGTGGCTGGTCACCTTATCGACCTTTAGAAGGCGCGCTCCACGCGGCATGATCGAGGCCGCGATTGCAGCGACCGGGGTGCTCAGCCTGGCTTGCGGGCCTGGGGGCAGGGCACCTGGATGAGCTCGCGGCGGCCGCCGTCCACGCGCACGGCGGTGAGCTGGCCGCCCCAGATGCAGCCGGTGTCGATGCACAGCAGGGTCGGGGTGTCGACCAGGCCCAGCTGCGACCAGTGGCCGAAGGCGATGGGGACGTCGCGGGTGAGGCGGTTCGGGTGCGCGAACCAGCGTTGCATGGCGGGGTCGGCCTCGCCCGGGGTGTCCTTCTTGAGCTCCAGCTCGCCCTCGGCGCTGCACAGGCGCATGCGCGTGAGCACGTTGACGATGAAGCGCCAGCGGTCGGGGCCCTGCAGCGTCGCGTCCCATTTGCGCGGCTCGTTGCCGTACATGGTGGGCAGGAACTCGACGATGTCGTCCGAGCGCAGCAGGGCCTCGATCTCGCGCGCGTGGGCGAGGGTGTCGTCGGCGCTCCATTGCGGGATGACGCCGGCGTGCACCAGCAGCCAGCCGCAGGCCTGGGCGGCCATGTCGCGGTGGCGCAGCCAGTCGAGGAGGGCGTCGCGCTCCTCGTGGGCCAGGATCGGGTCGAGCGTGTCGCCCTTGCTGGGCTTGCGCACGCCGTGGGCGACGGCCAGCAGGTGCAGGTCGTGGTTGCCGAGCAGGCACTGGGCGGCGTCGCCGAGCGCGGCCAGGCGCTGGAGCACCGGCAGCGACTGCGGCCCCCGGTTGACGAGGTCGCCCAGCACGTGGATGCGGTCGCGCGACGGCGAGAAGTCGATCGTTGCGAGCAGATGCTCCAGCGGGTCGCAGCAGCCCTGGAGGTCGCCTATCAGATAATCCATGATCCGATTCTGCTACGCTGACGGGCTTTGGCCCTGCCGCGACTCCGGTTTTCCCCTGGGAACCGGCTCCGGCAACCCGCGTTCCGCCTGCCTTCCGGGAAGGAACTTTCGCAACCCGCGCTTCTCGATGGACGTCGCCCTTCTCTTTTTCCTGATCCTGCTGAACGCCGCGTTCGCGATGTCGGAGATGGCGTTGACGGCCAGCCGCAAGGCACGCCTGCAGGTGATGCTGGAGGCGGGCGAGCACGGCGCCGAGGCGGCGATCGACCTGCACGACCATCCCACCAAGTTCCTGTCGACGGTGCAGGTGGGCATCACGTCGATCAGCGTGCTCAACGGCATCGTCGGCGACGCCGCGTTCTCCGAGCCGCTGGGCATCTGGCTGGAGCACACCTTCGGCATGGCCACGCGCGCCGCGCACGTCAGCGCCACGGCGCTGGTGGTGCTGATCATCACGGTGATCACCATCATCTTCGGCGAGCTGGTGCCCAAGCGCATCGGCCAGATGTTCCCCGAGACGGCGGCCAGCCTGCTCGCGCCGCCGATGCTGTGGCTGTCGATGGCCACGCGGCCGCTGGTCGTGCTGCTGTCCAAGACGACCGAATTCATCCTGGGCCTGCTGGGCATCCGCGGCAACGCCAAGCGCGAGGTGACGGAAGAGGAGATCGCGGCCAGCCTGGAAGAGGGCCTGGATGCCGGCGTCATCGAGGCGCAGGAGCACCAGATGGTGCGCAACGTGTTTCGCCTGGACGACCGCCAGATCGGCTCGATGATGATCCCGCGCGCGGAAATCACGTGGCTTGA
>Ga0207427_100331_pt1 | contig 31520 bp, 35 predicted proteins | sample AraplaCL_Cvi_mMS_FD_184268 | JGI IMG/M metagenome (GOLD analysis project Ga0207427, IMG submission 184268) | Arabidopsis root microbial communities from the University of North Carolina, USA - plate scrape CL_Cvi_mMS (SPAdes) (version 2) | ecosystem: Host-associated > Plants > Roots > Endosphere ... | reverse complement strand
GAGCCGCAGGAAAAGATGCAGCGCCCGATCGGGTCGTCTGGAGGTATTTCGAGTGAATTTTGCTGAATCGCAGCGCAACCCGGGGAAGCATCCGACCGGCTTGATCATCGTCATCATCATGCACGTGCTGCTGGCCTATGCCCTCGTGTCGGGCCTGGCCAAGAAGGTGGTCGACGTGGTGAAGGTCGTCGAGGCGAAGGCCGTCGATGCCCCGCCGCCGCCGCCGCCGCCGCCGCCCAAGGATCTGCCGCCGCCGCCGAAGAATCTGCCGCCGCCCCCGGTCTACGTTCCGCCGCCCCCGGTCGACGTGCCGCCGCCGCCGGTCCAGCAGACGATCACGACCACGAACGTGCTGCCGCCGCCGGCTCCCGAGCCGCGCATCCAGCCGCCGGCCCCCGTGGCCCCGGTCGCCACCCCGGTGGCTGCGCGCCCCGCGCAGATCAACGCCAACGACCCGTCCTGCAAGCCCGAGTACCCGGCAGCCGCCCAGCGCGCCGGCGCCACCGGCACGACCCGCCTGCGCTTCAGCGTGGATGCGGCCGGCAAGGTCGTCAGTGCAGAAATCATCGGTTCGTCGGGTTCCACCCGCGAGAACCGCCTGATGGACAACGCGGCCAAGGCTGCGCTGGCTACCTGCCCGTTCAAGCCGGGCGTCGACGAAACGGGCAAGCCCACGGGCACCACCGTCAACGTCGACTACGCCTGGAAGCTCGAATAAGGCCGCGGGCCCTCAGGCCCGCTTCGCCGAGATCCAACTTTTTTCTGTGCTACCCGGCCAAGAACGACAAGCTGGCCGGTCATATCCCTCCCGGAGGAACCATGTCCTTTCTGAACACGATGCGCACTCCCTTTGCGGCCGCGCTCCTCGCGCTGGCGACCATCGCCGCCGCCCCGACCACCGCTCTGGCGCAAGCATCGGCTCCGGCGGACGCCACCGCATCGGCTCCGGCCGTCGCCGCCTCGGCTGACGTCTCGGCGACGCCGGCTCCCGCCGTCGACGCGAACGCCGCCCCGGCGCCCGCCGCTGAAGGCAAGGCCACCATCGAGAACCCGTACGGCCTGGGCGCGCTGTGGCGCGACGGCGGCTGGATCGCCAAGGCCAACCTCGTGATCATGCTGATCATGTCGATGGGCAGCTGGTACATCATCTTCACGAAGTACTGGGAACAGCGCAAGATGTTCCAGGCTGCCAACGGCGTGTCCGACGGCTTCTGGACGGCGGGCTCGATCAAGGCCGGCACCAACACGCTGGAAGAAGGCTCGGCCTTCCGCTACATCGCCGAATCCGGCCTGAAGTCCAGCGAACACCATGAAGGCACGCTGGTCGAGCAGATCGACCGCCACACCTGGATCTCGATGAGCGTCTCGCGCGCCGTCGAAAACATCCAGTCGCGCCTGTCCGATGGCCTCGCGTTCCTGGCCACCGTCGGCTCCACCGCTCCGTTCGTCGGCCTGTTCGGCACGGTGTGGGGCATCTACGGCGCCCTGACCCAGATCGGTATCGCCGGCCAGGCGTCGATCGACAAGGTCGCCGGCCCCGTCGGTGAAGCGCTGATCATGACCGCCATCGGTCTGGGCGTCGCCGTTCCGGCCGTCATGGGCTACAACTGGCTGGTCCGCCGCAACAAGTCGGTGATGGAAAAGGTTCGTGCCTTCTCTGGCGACCTGCACAACGTCCTGCTGGCCGGCAAGAAGTGAGCTTGCGTTCCTGAACGCCAGTAACGCGAAGGAATTCCCATGGCAATGAATGTCGGGAGCGAAGGCTCCGACGGCGAAGAAGAGGTCAACTCGACCATCAACACGACGCCCCTGGTGGACGTGATGCTGGTCCTGCTGATCATCTTCCTGATCACGATCCCGGTCGTGACCCAGTCGATCACGCTGGAGCTGCCCAAGGAAAAGAACGTCGTGACCGTGACCAAGCCGGAGAACATCCTGCTGGCGGTCAGCAAGGACGGCGATGTCTACTGGAACACCCACCAGATCAAGGACATCGACGAGCTTGTCGCGACGCTCACCGAAAAGGCCAAGATCAAGCCGCAGCCGGAAGTGCACATCCGCGGCGACCAGGGCGCTCGCTACGAGTCCATCGGTCGCGTGGTGTTCGCCTGCCAGCGTGCCGGTATCGCGAAGGTCGGTTTCATCACCGAGCCGCCGCCGAACCAATAAGGAGCCAAGCCCATGGCCATGAATCTGAGCGAAGGCAGCGGCGACGGCGACGTGATGGTCGACATCAACACCACGCCGCTGATCGACGTGATGCTGGTGCTGCTGATCATGCTGATCATCACGATCCCGATCCAGACGCACGCGGTGAAGCTGAACATGCCGGTCAACGACCCGAACAGCCACCCGCCGACTCCGCCGGTGGTCATCGAGATCGTCGTCGACTTCGACGGCCAGATCGGCTTCGCCGGCGAGATGATCAAGGACCGCGCCGACCTGGAAACGCACCTGTATCGCCTGACGCAGATGCCCGACCAGCCGGAAGTCCACCTGATCCCGAACAAGCTGGCGCCGTACAAGTACGTCGCCGAAGTGATGGCCGAGGCGCAGCGCCTGGGTGTCACCAAGATCGGCATCGTCGGGAACGAACAGTTCACGCACTGATCCAAGGACGTACCTCCTCTCGGAAGGCGCACTGCTCGCAGTGCGCCTTCTCCAATTCCGAGTGTCCCCTTACAGGTTCGAACAACCCATGAAGACCACCCGTCTCCTGGCCGCCCTGCTGCTGGCCGCCGGCCTCGTGCAAGTCCAGGTCGCCCACGCCGTCTCCGCCGCCGTCGCCAAGCCGCTCAAGGAAGCCAGCGACCTCGTGCGCGGGGGCAAGGCCAAGGAAGCCCTGGCCAAGCTCAACGGCGTCTCCGGCTCCGGTCCGGAAGACACCTACATGATCGCGCGCATCCGCGGCGCCGCCTACCAGAGCATGGGCGACAACGGCCAGGCCGCGCAGCAGCTGGAGACCGCCTTCGGCACCGGCCACGTGCCCGCGGGCGAAGCCGGCCGCCTGGCCACGACGCTGGCGGGCATCTACGCCCAGCAGCACAACAACGCCAAGGCGATGACGTGGGTCGAGAAGGCCAAGGCCGCCGGCTACAACGGCTCCGACCTGCGCCAGATCCAGGACTACGTCCAGGGCAACAGCGGCGACTACGGCCAGATCGCGCGCGACAACGCCGCCAAGGTGGCCGCCGCCGAGAACGCCGGCCGCCGTCCGGAAGAGGACGACCTGCTGCGCCTGGCCGACGCCTACCGCCACACCAACAACAAGGCGGGCGACCTGGGCGTGAAGGAAAAGCTCGTCCTGAACTACCCGAGCAACAAGCAGTACACCAGCATCTACCTGGCCGACCTGCCGGGCAAGGCGGGCTTCCAGCAGCGCACCTACTCGCTGGACCTGCTGCGCCTGCGCCTGTCGTCCGGCAACCTGACCTCGGCCGCCGACTACATGGACCTGGCCCAGCAGCTGCTGCAGGCACAACTGCCTGCAGAAGCCAAGTCCGTCGTGGACAAGGCCTATTCCGCCGGCGTGTTCGGCACCGGCGCGGAAGCCCCCCGCCAGCAGCGCATGCGCGACCTGATCACCAAGACGCTGGCCGACCAGACCGCCTCGCTGGCCAAGCGCACCGCCGACGCCAAGACGGCCAAGACGGGTGACGACCTCGTCGCGATCGGCGCCGAGTACGCCTCGATGGGCAAGTACGACGAAGGCATCGCGCTGATCCAGGAAGGCATCGCCAAGGACAGCCTGAAGCATCCGGAAGACGCCAAGCTGCGCCTGGGCATCGCCCAGCTGCAATCGGGCAAGGGCAAGGCCGTGGCGGCCAAGACGCTGCGCACGGTGCAGGGCACCGACGGCGCGCCGGAAATCGCCCGCCTGTACGTGGCGCTCGGCGTCGCTTCCTGACCCGCCCACCGGCCGCGGGGCGACACCCATGTCCTCCGCGCTGCCGAGCTTCCTCGAACCGCTGGGCGACGGCCTCTGGGCCATCGACACCGGCTTCCATCGCGACCGCTTCGACGCCGCCTACCTGGTGGCCGACGGCGGTCGCGCCGCTTTCGTCGACACCGGCACCGCGTTCGCCGTGCCGCGACTGCTCGCGTCGCTCGACGCACTGGGAATCGCCCGCGACGCGGTCGACCTCGTGATCGCCACGCACGTGCACCTGGACCACGCCGGTGGCGTCGGCCAGCTGATGCAGGCCCTGCCGGACGCCACGCTCGTCGTCCACCCGCGCGGGGCGCGCCACATGATCGACCCCACGGCACTCTGGCAGGGCGCGCTCGGTGTCTACGGCGCCGAGCAGATGGCGCGCGCCTACGGCGAACTGCTGCCGGTGCCCGAGGAGCGCGTGCGCACCACCGCCGACGGCGAGACGCTGCACCTGGGCGCGCGGCCACTCCTGTTCGCGCATACGCCGGGCCACGCGCTGCACCACCAGTGCATCTGGGACGCGCGCAGCCAGGGCTGGTTCACCGGCGACAACTTCGGCATGGCCTACCCCGAGTTCAACGTCGATGGCCGCGCCTACATCTTCCCGACCACCACGCCGGTGCAGTTCGAGCCCGACGCGATGCGCGCCTCGATCGCGCGACTGCTGGCCGCCGCGCCGCGGCAGATGTTCCTCACCCACTACAGCCGCATCGGCCACGTGCCCGACTGCGCCGAGCGCCTGCTCGCCATGATCGACGCGACGGTCGCCGCCGCCCTCGCCCACCGCGACGCGCCCGACCGCCATGCCGCGATCGGCGCCGCGTTGATGGCGCTGTACGCGGACGGCGCGCGCGCCTTCGGCGTCGACCTGCCCGCCGCGCGCATTGCCGACCTGCTGCACGACGACGTCGCGCTCAACGCCGCGGGTCTCATCGCCTGGCTAGACCGGCCCGCGCGCGCCGCGGCCGCGCGCGCACCGGCCTGAAACGCGGCGATCCGCGCGTGGCGCGGCCGGCTGCGCGACTTATAGTGACGACATCCCGTGCCCGGCGTGCCACGCCGCCGGCTCCCTTTCCTTCCGAGATCCCGACATGAGCAGCAGCATTTCCTTCGGCCTGGAAGGCCGCGTCGTCGTCATCACCGGCGCGTCCAACGGCATCGGCGCCGCGTGCGCGCGCCGGCTCGCGCGCGACGGCGCGCACGTGGCCCTGTGGGACGTCGCGGACGGCCCCGGCAACGCGCTGGCTGCCGAACTGAAGGCCGCAGGCCAGCGCGCGGCGTTCTTCCGCTGCGACGTGTCGTCCAAGGCTGCCGTCGACGCCGCCACGGCCGCCACCGTCGCCGAGTTCGGGCGCATCGACGGCCTGGTCAACAACGCCGGCATCTTCCGCGCCGCCGAGTTCCTCGACGTCACCGAGGAGGACTGGGACGCCGTCATCAACGTCAACCTCAAGGGCGCATTCCTCGTCGGCCAGGCCGTCGCCCGGCACATGGTGGCGAGCAAGCGCGGCGCGATCGTCAACATGTCGTCGGTCAACGGGCTGATGGCCATCGCCACGATCGCGAGCTACAACGCGAGCAAGGGCGGCATCAACCAGCTCACGCGCGCGATGTCGCTGGGCCTGGTCGACCACGGCGTGCGCGTGAACGCGGTGGCGCCCGGCACCATCGCCACCGACCTCGCGCGCGACGCGGTGCTCACCAGCGACGCGGCGCGCCAGCGCATCCTGGGCCGCACGCCGATGAAGCGCCTGGGCGAGCCCGAGGAGATCGCCGACGTCGTCGGCTTCCTGCTCAGCGACGCGTCCAGCTACGTCACCGGCGAGATCGTCTATGTCGACGGCGGCCGCCTCGCCCTCAACTACACCGTCCCCACCTGACCATGTACCAACCCGCGCACTTCGTCGAGAAGGACGCCGACGCCCTGCTCGCGCTGATGAAGGCCCACCCGCTCGCCACGCTGGTGCGTGGGGGCGCCGAGCTCGCGGCCGACGCCCTGCCGCTGGAGGTCGAACGCCACGGCGACACCTGGCGCATCACCGGCCACGTGGCGCGCGGCAACCCGCTGTGGCGCGAGGCCGATGGCCAGCCGGTGCTGCTGGTGTTCCAGGGGCCGCAGGCCTACGTGTCGCCGAGCTGGTACGCGAGCAAGGCCGAGCACGGCAAGGTCGTGCCCACCTGGAACTACACGATGGTGCAGGTGCATGGCCGCCTGCGCGCGATCGACGATGCAGCCTGGGTGCGCGCGTTCGTCACGCGCCTGACCGACGTCCACGAATCCGGCCGCCCCCTGCCCTGGCATGTCACCGACGCGCCGGAGGATTTCATCGCCGCCACGCAGCGCGCGATCGTCGGCATCGAGATCGAAGTCACGCGCGTCGAGGGCAAGTTCAAGCTGAGCCAGAACCGCGACGCGGCCGATCGCACGGGCGTCGTGCTGGGGCTCGAGGCCGATGCGGCGGCGCAGCGGCAGGACGCGGCCGACGCGACGGCCCAGGCGATGCAGGCGGCCGAAGCGCGGCGGCGCGAGGCGTCGGCCAAGTAGCGCGCGGGACGAGGTGCACGTACGGCTCTCGACTTGGCTCGCGCTGGCGGCGGTCGTGCTGGCGCCGATCGGTGTCGTGGCCACGCTCCGCGGCGTCGACTACAAGATCACCCAGGCGTTCTTCGACCTGGACGCCCTGGGCCGCACGATTGCGCTGTCCGTCGACCAGCGACATCGCCTGCCGACCGAGGCGGAAGGACTGCAATCACTGGCCCACGGCAGCGTGCCCATGCTGGACCGGGTGCCCGACGATCCCTGGCTGCACCCCTACGTGTACCGTCGCATCGCGGGCGCGCCCGGATTCGTCGTCTACTCGAAGGGCGCCGACGGCGTGGACGACCACGGCGCGGGCGACGACGTCACGACGTCCGCGAAGTCCTACCGCTGCGAGACCTACTACGACGAATGCGCCGGCAGCCTGCCGTGGTGGCGCAACGTCGCGCTCGCGGCGTCGTTCCTGGGCGGACTCGCGTGGCTCGCGTTCAGCGCGGTGCGCGCAAGCGTGCGCGGCGTGCGTTCCGCGCGCCGCCTGCGCGAGCTGCGCCGCGCCTGATCAGGGCCGCGGGATCGCCGCGGCCTGCCTGGCCAGCTCGGTGATGCGCGCCCAGTCCCCGCTCTTCATCGCGTCGGCCGGGGTCAGCCACGAGCCGCCCACCACCTTCACGTTGGGCAGCGCGAGGAACTGCGGCGCGGTCTCGACGGTCACGCCGCCCGTGGGGCAGAACGCGATGTCGGCGAACGGGCCGGAGAAGGCCTTGAGCAGCGGGATGCCGCCGACCGCGGTGGCCGGGAACAGCTTGAGGAAGGTGAAGCCGTCGTCAGCCGCCATCATGATCTCGCTGCCCGTGGACACGCCCGGCAGCAGCGCAACGCCCAGCGACTTGCAGGCGTCGCCCACGGCCTTGGTGTAGCCCGGGCTGACGATGAACTTCGCGCCCGCCTTGTGCGCGGCATGCACGTCGTCGCCATCGCGCACGGTGCCCGCGCCGACCACGGCGTCCGGCACCTCGCGCGCGATCGCCTGGATGGCGGGCAGGCCGGCTGCGGTGCGCAGCGTCACTTCCAGCACGCGCACGCCGCCGGCGACCAGCGCCTTGGCCATGGGGACGGCGTCCTCGAGGCGGTCGATGACGATGACGGGGATCACGGGGCCGTAGCCGGCGAGGTCGAGCGGGTTCATGACGATGTCCTGTTTCAGAGTTCGTGTGTGTCCGGTGCGGCGCGACGGCGTCAGGGCAGCCAGGTGCAGGCGCCCTCTTCGGCAGTCGTGACGTTGCGCCGCAGCCCCGCGAAGAGGTTGCGGCCGAAGCCCGCGCCGTGCGCTTCGGCAAGCGACTGGCTGCGCTCGGCCAGCGGGCGCGCGGCCCACTCGGCGTCCGGCACCAGCACCTGCAGCGTGCCGGCGACGGCGTCCAGGCGGATCAAGTCGCCGTCGCGCACCTTGGCCAGCGGGCCGCCGCCCAGCGCCTCGGGGCTGACGTGGATCGCGGCGGGCACGTTGCCCGACGCGCCGCTCATGCGGCCGTCGGTCACCAGCGCCACCTTGAAGCCGCGGCCCTGCAGCACCGCCAGCGGCGGCGTCAGCTTGTGCAGCTCGGGCATGCCGTTCGCGCGCGGGCCCTGCCAGCGCACGACGGCCACGAAGTCCTTCTCCAGCGTGCCGGCCTGGAAGGCCTTGAGCAGGTCTTCCTGGGCGTCGAACACCTGGGCCGGGGCCTCGATGACGTGCTTGTCGGCGGGCACGGCCGACACCTTGATGACCGAGCGGCCGAGGTTGCCCTCGAGCAGCTTCAGGCCGCCCTGCGCGCTGAACGGCTCGGCGGCGGTACGCACGACCGTGTCGTCGCCCGACGTGGCCGGCAGCGGCGTCCACACCACCTTGCCGCCCTCGAGCGACGGCACCTCGCCGTAGGCCGCCATGCCGCGTTCCGCGACCGTGGCGACGTCGCCATGCGCCAGGCCGGCATTGACCAGCTCGCGCAGCACGAAGCCCGGGCCGCCCGCGTCCTGGAACTGGTTCACGTCGGCGCTGCCGTTCGGGTACACGCGCGCCAGCAGCGGGACGACGGTGGACAGCTCGGCGAAGTCCGACCAGTCGATCTGGATGCCCGCGGCGCGCGCCACGGCCACCCAGTGGATCAGGTGGTTGGTGGAGCCGCCCGTGGCCAGCAGCGCGATCATCGCGTTGACGATGCAGCGCTCGTCGACCTGCACGCCGATGGGCACGTTGCGGCGCTCGCGCGTGAGCGACAGCACCGTCTTGACGGCCTCGGTGTTGAGCGCCGTGCGCAGCGCGCTGTGCGGGTGCACGAACGCGGCGCCCGGCACGTGCAGGCCCATCGCCTCGAGCAGCATCTGGTTGGAGTTGGCCGTGCCGTAGAAGGTACAGGTGCCGGGGCCGTGATAAGCCTTGCTCTCGGCCTCGAGCAGCTCGGCGCGGCCGACGAGGCCTTGCGCGGCCTTCTCGCGCACCTTGGACTTCTCCTTGTTCGACAGCCCGGTGGACATCGGCCCCGCCGGCACGAACACGCACGGCAGGTGGCCGAAGGACAGCGCGCCGATCAGCAGGCCCGGCACGATCTTGTCGCAGATGCCCAGCAGCAGCACGGCGTCGAACACGTCGTGCGACAGCGCGATGGCGGTCGACATCGCGATGGTGTCGCGCGAGAACAGCGACAGCTCCATGCCCGGCGCGCCCTGCGTGACGCCGTCGCACATGGCCGGCACGCCGCCGGCCACCTGGACCGTGGCGCCGAGCGCGGCCGCGTCGCGGCGGATCTGCTCGGGGTAGCCCTCGTAGGGCTGGTGGGCCGAGAGCATGTCGTTGTAGGCCGTGACGACGCCGATGTGCGGCGCGCGCTCGGCCACCACGCGCAGCTTCTCGTTGGCCGGCATGCCGGCGAACGCGTGGGCGACGTTGGCGCAGCCCAGGCGCTCTGCGCCGCGCGCGCGGGTGCGCAGGGCGTCGACATGGCTGAGGTAGTCGGCCCGGGTGCCGGCGCTGCGGCGCCGGATGCGCTCGGTGACGGCGGCGACCGTCGCGTTCAGGGGAGGCGTGGCGGTGTAACTCATGGTTTGATTATCCGGTAACTCCGTTACATGGTCAAACCAGCACGGGCAGCAGGGAAGGACCCGTCGGTGGCGAGGCGCCCGCCGGGCGGCAACCGGTGCGCCTGCTGCGGAGTGTGCGCCTCGCGGGCGCGGTGTGCGAGCCAGGGGTCGCAGCGCCACGCTGCCGATCGCCGGCGCGCAGATCCGGGGTCGTGGCCCCGCGCGGTCGACTGCTGTCGCCAGCGTCAGATGGCGATCTCGGAGGACCCGTCGATGCGGCGCTGCGCGGCCGCGAGGTCGTCGACGGTGTCGATGTCGAACAGCACGCCCGGGTCGTCGAGTTCGACCGCGGCGGTGGGGTAGCGCGCGAGCAGACGGCGCGCGCCCTCGTCGCCCTTGAGCATCACGAGCTCGGAGAACAGCTCGGCCGCGAAGCCCACCGGATGACCGCGGCGGCCGCGGTGCTGCGCGAACGCGATGGGCTGCTGGTCCAGCGCATCGGCGACCGCGCGCAGGCTGCTCGGCTTGACCAGCGGCATGTCGGCCGGCAACACCAGCCAGCCGGTGGCGCTCGAATGCTGCGAAACGCCCGCGGCGATCGAATCGCCCATACCCCACCCCGTTTGCGACCGGGCGTCGACGACGACCATGTCCTCGGGCGCCACCAGGCCCCTGGCCTCCGATACCAGCGCTTCCGAGATGACGAGCACGACCGACATCTCGGAGGCGATGGCATTGCGCAGGGTTCGCACGAGCACGCTGTCACGTCCCAGCTTCTCGCTGAGCTTGTGGCGCGTTCCTTGATATCGGCTCCCCGCGCCTGCAGCCAGCACGACGACGGCCGGTTCATTTTTCATGGCGCATGGCGCGCGGCGTTCTCCTGAGGCGGCCGCGCATTGATTGATTATGTGACTCAAGAATCGTTGCTGGACTCCATTTGTTCCAGTGGGACGTTTACCTAAGGCGTTCCCCTAAACTGTGCAGATGGATCATTCCAAAGATATCGCCGATCAACGCAAGAGCTACGAGCGCGACGCGCTCGATGAAAGCGATGCCGCCCTCGATCCGCTGCGCCAGTTCCAGGCGTGGATGGACGAGGCCTTCGCTGCGAAGGTGCCCGAGCCGAACGCGATGACGCTGGCCACGGTCGGCGCCGATGGACGGCCGTCGACGCGCATCGTGCTCATCAAGGGCTACGACGCGCGCGGCATCGTCTGGTTCACGAACTACGACAGCCGCAAGGGCCGCGAGCTCGGCGCGCATCCGGTCGCGGCGCTGCAGTTCCACTGGGTCGAGCTCGAGCGCGTGGTGCGCATCGAAGGCGCTGTCGAGCGCGTGGACGACGCGGAGTCGGACGCGTACTTCGCATCGCGGCCGCTCGACTCGCGCATCGGCGCGTGGGCCTCGCCGCAGAGCGAGGTCATCGAGTCGCGCGCGGTGCTGGTGGCCAACGCCGCCAAGGTCGCCGCGAAGTTCCTGATGAACCCGCCACGGCCGCCGCACTGGGGCGGCTTCCGCCTGAAGCCCGACACCTGGGAGTTCTGGCAGGGGCGCAAGTCGCGCCTGCACGACCGCTTGCGCTACCGGCTCGACGGCGCGACGTGGATCCGCGAACGCCTCGCGCCCTGACCCCCTAGTTCGAGGCCAACGGCGCCGGCCCTGGCGCGATCGCCGACCGCTTCGGCGCGACCCGACCGTCTCCGCGGCACTCCGCGACAATCCCGCCATGCTCGTCGAATGGATGACCGCCGCCGGACTCGGCACCCTCAAGCCCGCAATCTCCGCGCTGGTGCTCCCGCCCGTCCCGTTCGTCGTGCTCGCGCTCGCCGGCGTCGCGCTCGCGCGCAGGCGGCCGCGCACGAGCCGCTGGCTGGTGCTCGGCGGCATCGTGGGCATCTGGTTCAGCTGCTGCAGCGGGGCCGCGCACTGGGTGGAGCAGACCTTCCTGGACGAACCCGCGCCGCTGGACGCCGCCCAGCGCGCCGACCTGAAGTCCCGGGCCGACGCGGGGCAGCCGCTGGCCATCGTCGTCCTGGGCAGCGGCATCGATGCGCAACCGAGCGAGTACGCCCGGCCCGACCTCGGCAACGCATCGCTCAAGCGCCTGCGCTACGCGCTGTGGCTCAGCCGCGCGACGGGCATCCCCGTGGCCGCTTCGGGCGGTCGGGGCTGGCTCGTGGCCGACGCCGCGGTGCCGGCCGAGGCGACCCGCATGGCCGAGGTCGCGCAGGACGACTTCGGCAGGCCGTTGCGCTGGACCGAATCGGCATCGCACGACACCCACGAGAACGCCGTCAACACGCTCGCGCTGCTGCAGCCCGAAGGCATCCGCGAGATCGTCCTGGTGACGAACGGCTCGCACATGACGCGCGCGCTGCGCGAGTTCCGCGCGGCCGCGGCCGCGCAGTCGGCGTCGAGCCCCATCGCGGTCATGCCCGCGCCCACGGGACAGGGCTGGCCGAGCGACAGCCTGGTCACGCGCTGGTCGCCGTCGGGCATCGGCCTGGACAGGATGCAGCTGGTCCTGCACGAGGTGCTGGGGCGGCTGGTCTACGGGCACTGAGCGCGCCCCGGACATGACGAAGCCCCGATCACTTTGGGATGATCGGGGCTTCCTGGGCGACTAGAACGTCGCCCGATGGGGCTCCGGAGCAGAACGCCCGGGGCTCCGATTGCGCATCGACTGCGCAGAGGGGAGTGCCTCCTTGAGGCAATTCAAAGATAGTCCTCGCGACCGATCGTCGCAAGGAAATATCCGCGAATGATCAAGTCGTCCTGATAGTTCAAGCGCGCTTGACAGCGCTCATGACGTGGGCAAACACGGTGTCCAGGTGCGCCTCGACTTCCTTGGAGAGCGCACCGTCCATCGTGATCGGGCGGCCCCATTCGCGGTTGGTCTCGCCGGGCCACTTCGAGGTCGCGTCCAGGCCCATCTTGCCGCCCAGGCCGCTGACCGGCGACGCGAAGTCGAGGTAGTCGATCGGCGTGTGGTCCACCAGCGTGGTGTCGCGCACGGGATCCATGCGCGTGGTGATCGCCCAGATCACTTCGTTCCAGTCGCGAATGTCGATGTCCTCGTCGACCACCACGATGAACTTCGTGTACATGAACTGGCGCAGCACGCTCCACAGGCCGAACATCAGCCGCTTGGCATGGCCCGCGTAGGCCTTCTTCATCGAGATGACGGCCATGCGGTAGCTGCAGCCCTCGGGCGGCAGGTAGAAGTCGACGATCTCCGGGAACTGCTTCTGCAGCAGCGGCACGAAGACCTCGTTGAGCGCGACGCCCAGCACGGCGGGCTCGTCGGGCGGCTTGCCGGTGTAGGTGGAGTGGTAGATCGGATCCCGGCGGTGGGTCAGGCGGTCCAGGCGGAACACGGGGAACCAGTCGCGCTCGTTGTAGTAGCCGGTGTGGTCGCCGTACGGGCCCTCGAGCGCGTGCAGGTAGCCGTTGATCTCCTTGAGCGGCACGCCGTGCTCGCTGTGGCCGGTGAAGCCGGGCTCGGCCACCGGGATGTGGCCTTCCAGGACGACCTCGGCGCGCGCGGGCACCTGCAGCATCAGGCCGTCCTCGCCGGTGGCCGTTTCCACCAGCTCGGTGCGGCCGCCGCGCAGCAGGCCGGCGAACTGGTACTCGCCCAGGCTGTCGGGCACGGGCGTGACGGCGCCCAGCGTCGTCGCCGGGTCGGCGCCCAGGGCGCACACCAGCGGGAACGGCTTGCCGGGGTTGACGCGGGCGAAGTCGCGGAAGTCCAGCGCGCCGCCGCGGTGGGCCAGCCAGCGCATGATCAGTTCGCGCCGGCCGATGACCTGTTGCCGGTAGATGCCCAGGTTCTGCCGCAATCTGGGCTGGGGCACGCCGCGCGGGCCGCGGGTGACGACCAGGCCCCAGGTGACCAGCGGGGCGGCGTCGCCGGGCCAGCAGGTCTGGATCGGCCACCTCGACAGGTCGATCCCGGCCGCCTCCTGGATCACGTCCTGGCACGGCCCGCTGCGCAGCACGGCCGGCTTCATGTCCCACAGCGCCTTGCCCATGGTCCACAACTTGCCGGCATCCTTGATCGACTTCGGCGGCTCCGGCTCGCGCAGGTTGGCCAGCAACTGGCCGATCCCACGCAGCTCGGAGATGTCGGTCGCGCCCATGCCCAGGGCCACGCGGTGCGGGGTTCCGAACAGGTTGGCGAGGACCGGCACGTCGTATCCGGTGGGGTTCTCGAACAGCAGGGCGGGGCCGTTCTGGCGCAGCACGCGGTCGGCCAAGGCGGTCATCTCGAGCTTGGGGGAGACCGGCGCTGTTACACGGTTGAGCTCCCCAAAACCCTCAAGATTGGCCACGAAATCGCGCAAATCACGGTATTTCATAATTTTTAGTTATGACTCGATAGACCTATATTGTTGACGGGTTATTACGAGGCACTGATAATTTCGCCAGACGTAACACCAGGGTTATCCCTGCCCGACGAGGCAGCGGCCCTGAAGGCTGCCGCCGGTTGCTAGACGCAGACACCCCGGCCATGAATCGCAGCGATCCATTATCGCCAGCGTCCTGTACGCCGCGACCGAGCGCCCTTGCGCTCCGTCTTGCAGGCCGGCGCTGTGAAAGGAGAGAGATGCTTCAACCCCAAGCCGTCGTGCGCAACGCACTGACCACCGGGCGCGAATCGGTGACGGTCTTCCTGACCGACGTGGGCCACGGCCTGCTCGACGTGAGCCACAGCATGCTGGCCATGGTGGGACTGGCTGTCGTGGCCGGTGCCCTGTTCATGAGCAGCCAGGACGAGCTGCGCGACAGCCTCGAGGCCCGTGCCTGGGGCTGGCTGGAAGCCCGCCACCTCGCACGCAGCGGCGGCGAGGACCTGGCCGCCGCGGCCGAGTCCGAGCCGTCGTCCGCCGGTCCCGTCAACATTTCGTCCACGGCCGACCCGGCCGACCTGACCCGCGCGCAGGCCAACGTGGCCCGCTGGATCGTGCGCCGCTACCACGTGGCGCCCGAGCCGGTCGCCCGCCTGGTGCAGGAATCGTGGACGGTGGGCCAGCGCACCGGGATCGAGCCGACGCTGATCCTGGCGGTCATGGCCATCGAATCGAGCTTCAATCCGATCGCGCAGAGCCCGGTGGGCGCGCAGGGCCTGATGCAGGTGATGACCAAGGTGCACAGCGACAAGTACGAGTCCTACGGCGGCCACCTGGCGGCGTTCGACCCGGTCAGCAACCTGCGGGTGGGCGTGCTGGTGCTCAAGGAATGCATCGCCAAGGGCGGTGGCCTGGCCGGTGGCCTGCACTACTACGTCGGCGCCGGCGCCATGGACGACGACGGCGGCTACGCCGCCAAGGTGATGGCCGAGCAGGAGCTGCTCAAGCGGGTCGCGGCCGGCCAGAACGTGCCGGCCACGGTGGTGCCCATCGTCGCCAACGTCTCGCCCGCTCCGGCAGCGGCGACGCCCGCGCCCGCCGCGCCGGCCCCGGCCGCCAGCGAGTCGACGGCCCATGCCAACGCGCCCCAGCAGCAGGATGCGCAGGCGCAGCCCGAACGCGAGCGCGTGGCGCTGGCGCACTGAGCTTCCTGCACGTGTCGAACGGGCGCCTCGGCGCCCGTTCTTCATTGCGCCGGCGTTGCCGCGCCCATCCGGGCCGCTTCGTATTGCGCGAATCGACGCTCGTCCCCACCCGCGCCCCCGGCCACCCGGTTAAACTGGCGGTTCGCGCGACTGGCGACAGGACGCGTCCCCAAGGAGACCCACTCCCGGACGCGTTGCGAGGTGGGCCACCACCGGGAAGCGCGAAGGGCAGCCCAGGACGTCGCAGTCCGGGCCCCGCCCTCTCAGCCGTTCGCCTGGGCAGCGCGTCGATCGCGCACCGCTGGATCCACGCACCGTCGAGCGCCCCCGGGCACCCGAGGCCGTGATCCGCGAGGCCCACTGGACGCGCCAAGATTGCCCTCATCCCAAGGAACCTCCATGTTCGACCGCCAACAATCGACGATCGCCAACGTTGACCCCGCTCTCTGGGCCGCCATCCAGGCCGAGAACCTCCGCCAGGAACAGCACATCGAGCTGATCGCCTCGGAGAACTACACCTCGCCGGCCGTGATGGCCGCGCAGGGTTCGCAACTGACCAACAAGTACGCCGAAGGCTACCCGGGCAAGCGCTACTACGGCGGTTGCGAGAACGTCGACATCGTCGAGCAGCTGGCCATCGACCGCGTCAAGCAGCTGTTCGGCGCCGAGAACGCCAACGTGCAGCCCAACTCCGGCTCGCAGGCCAACCAGGCGGTGTTCCTGGGCCTGCTGCAGCCCGGCGACACCATCATGGGCATGAGCCTGGCCGAGGGCGGCCACCTCACGCACGGCATGGCGCTGAACATGAGCGGCAAGTGGTTCAAGGTCGTGTCCTACGGCCTGAACGCGCAGGAAGACATCGACTACGACGCGATGGAGCGCACCGCGCGCGAGCACAAGCCCAAGCTGATCATCGCCGGCGCCTCGGCGTTCGCGCTGCGCATCGACTTCGAGCGCTTCGCCAAGATCGCCAAGGAGATCGGCGCGTACTTCATGGTCGACATGGCGCACTACGCCGGCCTGGTCGCCGCGGGCGTCTATCCGAACCCGGTGCCGCATGCCGACGTCGTCACGTCCACCACGCACAAGAGCCTGCGCGGCCCGCGCGGCGGCATCATCCTGATGAAGGACGCGTTCGCCAAGCAGATCAACTCGGCCATCTTCCCGGGCCTGCAGGGCGGCCCGCTGATGCACGTGATCGCCGGCAAGGCGGTCGCGTTCCTCGAGGCGCTGCAGCCCGAGTTCAAGACGTACCAGCAACAGGTCGTCAAGAACGCCGACGTGCTGGCAAAGACGCTGATCGAGCGCGGCCTGCGCATCGTGTCAGGCCGCACCGAGAGCCACGTGATGCTGGTCGACCTGCGCGCCAAGGGCATCACCGGCAAGGACGCCGAGCGCATCCTGGGCGAGGCGCACATGACCTGCAACAAGAACGCGATCCCGAACGACCCGGAAAAGCCGATGGTCACCAGCGGCATCCGCCTGGGCACGCCGGCCATGACCACGCGCGGCTTCAAGGAAGCGGAGGCGCGCGCCACGGCCCACCTGATCGCCGATGTGCTCGACGCGCCGAACGACCCCGCCCGCCTGGCCGAAGTGCGCGCCAAGGTCGAGGCGCTGACGCGCGACTTCCCGGTCTACCGCTGAAACGACAGGCCGTCGCCCCATGCGCTGCCCGTATTGCAGTCATGACGAGACGCAGGTCGCCGAGACCCGCGAATCGGACGAGGGCGACGTCGTCCGCCGTCGGCGCCGCTGCCTCAAGTGCGACAAGCGCTTCACGACCTACGAGCGCGCCGAGATGGCGTTCCCGTCGGTCGTCAAGAAGAGCGGCGCGCGCGTCGACTTCGACCCGGCCAAGCTGCGCGGCTCGATGACGCTGGCGCTGCGCAAGCGCCAGGTGAGCATCGAGCAGATCGACGCGGCCATCGAGCGCATCCAGGACAAGCTGATCGGCACCGGCCTGCGCGAGGTGCAGTCCACGCGCGTGGGCGAGCTCGTGATGCGCGAGCTCAAGCGCCTGGACAAGGTGGCCTACGTGCGCTTCGCGTCGGTCTATCGAAGCTTCGAGGACGTCGACGAGTTCAGTCGGCTGATCAAGGACATCTGAGCCCTTCCCACCCGCTTCACAACCGCGGTCTCGCCGCCGGGGTGGATCCTGCGACTTCGCGCAGGATGACACTCCTGGACCTCAGCGCCAGCAACGCACCGCGTCACGGTCGGGCGCGAAGCTGCCCGGGACGAGCGCGCGTTGGCCCAGGTGGTCCAGCGTGAGGTCGCCGCAGGGGTCGCGCGCCATGGCGCCGGCGCGCGTGGCCGTGAGCAGGAACGTCGACGGGTCGCCGGGCGGCACCGCCACGCTGATGACATAGGCCACGCCGCCCTGGCGCGGGGCCTGCGCGTACGGCAGCTGAGGCGGCGGCGTGCCCGCGAACGCGTCGTGCGAGGCGTAGTAGTGCTGCAGGTAGCCCGCGTCCTCCAGCAGCGCGGCCTGCACGTCGGTGCGACGGGCGCGCGCGACCTGCTCGAAATACGCCGGCAGCGCGATGGCGGCCAGGATCGCAAGCGCCGCGGCGGCCACCAGCAGCTCGATCAGCGTGAAGCCGCGCCGCGCACGACGCGCATGGCACGGAACGGGGCGGGACGAGCGCACTCGCATGACGGCCTCCAGGCAGGCAGGGGATGGGACGCCGGCCGGCTCAGAACGGCGGCGTGAGCAGCTGCTGCCAGGTGCGCTGGCGCACGCTCAACCGCCCGGGCGGCACCGTGCCGGCGGCCACGGGCGCCTCGCCGGCGCCGGCCTCGGGGTCGGCATACACCGTCGCCTGCACCCACGCCGCCGAGCCGTTGCGCGTGGCGCCGGTGGACGCATCGGCCTTGAAGTCGGCACTGAAGCCGCGCGCGGTGACGGTGTAGGTGTTGGGCAGGCTCGTGGCCTCGGCCAGGCACTGCGGCGCCACGCGCGGCTGCACGCTGGAGCCGACCTCGGCGGCCGTGAGCGTGTGCGCGATGTTGGCGCCGCTGTCGGACCAGTTGCGTTGCGTCGTCCAGGCCGGCGGCGTCGTCAGCGGCAGCACGCGCGCGACGCGCGTCTCCGGCGGCTGTCCGAGCTGCGCCAGGCAGAAGCGCAGCGCGACCTGCGCGTACTGGCTCGCCTGCGTCTGCAGGCGATTGTTGTTGGCCACCTGGTCGCCGCTGACGGCGTTGCGCATGATCGCTGCAGACGCCAGGCCGATCACCGCGAGCATCAGCATGGCCACGATCAGCGAGAAGCCGCGCGCGTGGCGGCGCGCGCGCAGGCGCATGACGCGCGACGCGCGGGCACGCGGGCGGGCGGGGGCGAGGCGATGGCGCGGGCTCACGGCAGCTTGTTCTGCAGGACGATCGTGGTGGTGAACGTGCGGCGCAGGTAGCCGTCCGCGGCCGAGCGCGGCGCGTTGCGGCAGTCGATCCAGTTGCCCAGCGTGGGCGCGGCGGCCTTGTCCAGCACCTTGGCCGCGCTGCGCACCTGCACGCACAGGCGGATCGACACCACGTTGTCCCACAGCGGCGAGCCGGGCGGCGGCGCGTCGTCGTAGTAGGCGACCTGGCTGGCGGCCGGATCGGGCCCCGCGGACGGATCGCCCAGCGGCGCGGTGGCCATGCCGTAGGTCACCTGCAGCGTCTCGACGTTCTGCACGATGGCCGCGCCGGCCCGGTTGCCGGGCCCGTGGCAATTCAGGCTGCCGTCGGCCACGTAGAACTTGCTGTCGTTGAGCCAATAGTCGTCGCCGGTGGCGTCGTCGTGCGTCTTGGGAAAGGTGTTGCCCAGGCAGTCGAGTGGCTGCGTGCCCGCGCCGCCGAGGATGCCGTTGGACGCCTTGGCGGGCAGCACGCTGCCTTCGTAGGCCACCTCGAACGCGTCCGGCGTGGCGCGGTCGGGCGACGTGGCCTGGCAGTTGGCGGGCGTCGTGATGCTGGCCTGCAGGTCGGCGAAGCTCGCGGCCTCGCAGCCGGCCACCGCGCGGAAGCGGTGCAGCACCAGGCCGCCGCCCTCGCCCACGCCGTGCGGCTGGCTGAAGCCGGCCTGCGCGACCTGCTGGCGCATCACGTTGAGCGCCAGCGTCGCGTCCTCGGTGATCTGCACCACCGCGTCGGAATGGCGGCCGCTGGCGAACGAGCTGAGGTAGGCCGCGATCAGCGCGCCGACCACGGCCAGGCCGATGGCCAGCGCCACCATCATCTCGATCAGCGTGAAGCCGGCCTCGGCCGCCAGTCGGCGCTTGGGGACGAGCCGGCTCATGGCGCCACCTGCAGGTAGACGCAACGCACCGACGGCTCGACCGCCTTCCACGACGCGGGACACTCCGTGCCCGAGCGGTCGGTGGAGACGCCCGGCGACAGGGTCAGCGGGTCGGCCCAGCCCACCCAGATGTCGACCGAGTCGGGCGTGTTGTCGTGGCCCAGGTGGAACTGCACCCAGGTCGAGCCCTTGGGCAGGGTCGCCTTGACGCGCGCCGTCCAGTCGGCCAGATCCGACTTGGCCAGTTCGGCGGGCGTGCACGGCGACTCGCTGGTGCACGGCCCGCGCCCGGGCGCCGGCGACTGGGGGCTGGGGAAGGCGTGGTCCGTCAGGTCGTAGCCGATCGGCCCCAGCGCCGCGCCCGTGGCGTTCGCGCGCATGCGGTCGGCGATGTCGTTGGCCAGCAGCGTGGCGGTGGAGCGCAGCTCGCTCATCTTCGAGTAGCGCGTGGAGGCCTGCAGCAGGCCCGCCAGCGCGAGGATGCCCATCGCGACGACGAACATCGCCACCAGCACCTCGACCAGCGAGAAGCCCGCCACGCGCCCACGCGCGGCGCGCGCGCCGCGCGATCCCGGGAAGGCGCGGATCGTCGTCACGGGCACCGGGCGTCGCCCACGACGATCGCGACCTCGCCGCGCGGATTCACGCACACCTGGCGCTGCTGCGCGAGATCGGCGGCACCGCGCTCGCCCAGCACGAACACGGCGCTGCCGTTGTCCGCGTGCGCGATGCCGGTGGCCTCGAAGCGGATGCTCGCGGCGTCGCCCGTGACGGTGGTGCGCCTGGAGGCGTCCTGGCGCTGGCGCAGCACCGAGTCGCCCGCGGCGAACGCGCCGCTGCGGGCGACGTCGGTGAACAGCACCCACGTCTGCCAGTTGCCGCCGGAGCCGGCGCAGTGGCTCGGGTTGCTCTCCTCGGTGCGGCAGAGCACCACGGGGCCGCTGCGCTTCATCGCCTCGTTGCGGCCCACGCGCACGGCGTCCTGCAGCTCCTCGGCCTGAGAGATGATGGCGTGGCGCGCCAGCGCGCGCAGGAACGACGGCACGCCGACCGCGACGACGATGGCGGCGACCGCGACGGTGACCATCAACTCGACCAGCGTGAAGCCGCCCGCGCGACGACAACGTCGGACGGCAGGCACGGTGGCGGCGGCGGGGAAGCGATTCATGGCGGCGTGGCGAGCCCGGCGTGGACAGAGGACGCCGCGGCGATGATGAATGTACCGTCTCCTGGCGCCGGGCCGGTTGTCGACGGACGGACAGGTCGGGCCGATGCGCGGCGGACGAGGCGGACGTCAATCGCAGACTCCCCGGTCGGCCAGGCGCGGGCGGCCCTGCTTGCTCACGCACACCGTGAGCGCGGGCGGGGCGTCGAGCACGGCCGCGGCCGGCGGCTCGAACACGTAGCGCGAGGCCGCGTCGGTGGCGTAGCCGGCGGCCGTGAAGCTGATGCTGGCGCGCGTGCCGGCCACGCCGCCGCTGCGCTGCAGGGGCTGCTGCACGCGCAGCAGCGGCTCGCGCGGGTTGGGCGCGCCGCGGCGGTCCCGGTCGGCGAACACGAGCCAGCCCGCACGCCAGTCGGCCGAGCGCCCGCGCTGGCAGCCCGGCGCGCCGGCCTCGGGCGCGCTGGCGCACAGCGTGACGGCCGCGCCGCGCGCCAGCGCCTGCGCGCGGGCGAAGCGCAGCGCCGCCATGAACTCCGAGGACTGCGCCACGAGCGCCCGCGCCGCCGCGCCGCGCGACAGCCCCGGCGCGGCCACGCGCAGCAGGAAGGCGACGATGACCAGCACGACGGCGAGCTCGATCAGCGTGAAGCCGCGCGAAGCGGCACGCGGCGCGGCCGGCGGGCGGCGCCGCCGGACGGCGGTGGGCAGGACAGGCATGGAGCGGCTCGAGGGGACAGGGCCGCCGATTGTTCAGGCGCCGCCAGCGAAAAGCACCCCCCGGGACGCCCGCCTTCGCCATCCGCCCCGAAAACCGGCGCCTCGGCGCACGGCCAGGCGGGCGATCACGATGAAACCCTCGTTTTCGCGCGCGGCGCGGTCAGTTCGACCTGCACGGAACGCCGAGCGACGTCTGGTCAGGCGGGTCTGCTGCCGACCCATCGGCGAAATGCAAATACCCGAATTCCTCGCCGAATAGCGGTCGTCCCGCCTGCAGCACGCATCAGTCCTGAGCCTCATCCCAATAGAAGCAATATCCGGTTGCGCGAAACAAGACGCTGCCCAGAAAGGTGTCCGGCCAGACACACTCCGCCGACAACCGTGGGCGGGAAGCTCGATTGAGCTCCGCGTAGTCGCCACCTTCTCTCCATTGGTCAATCACCAATTGCGATGCCACCCTCACAGCATCCTCAGGCGATCGCGCCTTCACGCTTCGCGTCGTGTAGAAGCCGACGCTAGGCGGTTGATCCGCATCGCCGTGGACGAGGATTCCTGTGCCGTGGAGTTGGACCCGGAAATAACTCACCATGCCCTCGCTGAGGCCGAAAAGCAGTCACTCGTCCGAGACCGCTGATGGCCGAGAATGGCCATCGTACACACCCAAGGAGCGGCTGCAGCCTCCTCTCAACGATGCAACATCCACCGGGCACCCCCTGGCAATTGACGCTGGCCCTGGCCGAGCAGGCCGTCGGCCTGACCGACCCGAATCCGCGCGTGGGCTGCGTCATCGTGGCGGCCGACGGGGCGACAGTGCTGGGCCAGGGCCACACCCAGGCCGCCGGCGGCCCGCATGCCGAGGTGATGGCCCTGCGCGACGCGCAGGCGCGCGGCCACGACGTGCGCGGCGCCACCGTTTACGTCTCGCTGGAGCCTTGCGCGCACCACGGCCGCACGCCGCCGTGCTGCGACGCGCTGGTGGCCGCCGGCGTCGGCCGCGTCGAGATCGCCTGCGGCGACCCCAACCCCCTGGTCAACCGCCAGGGCACGGCGCGCATCGCGGCCGCGGGCATCGCGATCGGCCATGCGCCCGCGGACGTCGCGCACCGCGCCCGCGAACTCAACATCGGCTTTTTCTCGCGCATGCAGCGCGGCCGGCCGTGGGTGCGCATGAAGATCGCGGCCTCGCTGGACGGCCGCACCGCCCTGCCCAACGGCACCAGCCAGTGGATCACCGGCCCCGAGGCGCGCACGGACGGCCACGCCTGGCGCCGGCGCGCGGGCGCCGTGCTCACGGGCATCGGCACCGTGCTGGCCGACGACCCGGCGCTGGACGTGCGACTCGTCGAGACCGCGCTGCAGCCCATGCGCTGCGTCGTCGACGCCCGCCTGGACACCCCGCCCGGCGCGCGCCTGTTCGAGTCGGCCTCGCCGGTGATCCTGTTCACCGCCTCGACCGATGCCGCGCGCCGGGCCGCGCTGGAGCAATGCGGCGCCGAGATCGTCGACGTCCCGGCGACCGTCGGCCGCCTCGACCTGGCGGTGGTGCTGGACAACCTGGCGGCGCGCCACGTCAACGAGCTGCACGTGGAAGCGGGCGCTCGCCTCAATGGCGCGCTGCTGCGCACGGGCCGGGTCGACGAGCTGCTTCTGTACCTGGCGCCGACGTTGCTGGGCGCGGGCCGCGAGATGGCGGCGCTGGGCCCGTTCGAGGTGCTCACGCAGGGCCTGCCGTTCGACTTCCATGACGCGACCCAGGTCGGCACGGACCTGCGGATCCTTGCACGGAACCGCGTGGTAACCGGCGCACCGTAGAGTCCCCGATCCTGGGAAACCCTGGTCCGCCGCCTACAATCGCGGGATGCCCATCTCTCCCGTCCCTGCCCTCGTCAACGAATTGGCCGCGGGCCGCATGATCATCCTCGTCGACGAGGAAGACCGCGAAAACGAAGGCGACCTGGTCCTCGCGGCCGAATTCGTCACGCCAGAGGCCATCAACTTCATGGCGCGGCACGCGCGCGGCTTGATCTGCCTGACGATGACGCGCGAGATGTGCGAGCGCCTGCACCTGCCGCCGATGGCCACGCGCAACGGCTCGCCGCACGGCACCGCGTTCACGGTGTCGATCGAGGCCGCCGAGGGCGTGACCACCGGCATCTCCGCCGCCGACCGCGCCCGCACCGTGCAGGCCGCCGTCGCGCGCGGCGCCAAGCCGTCCGACCTCGTGCAGCCGGGCCACATCTTCCCGCTGCAGGCCCAGGACGGCGGCGTGCTGATGCGCGCCGGCCACACCGAAGCCGGCTGCGACATGGCGGGGATGGCCGGCCTGGTGCCGTCCGCCGTGATCTGCGAGGTGATGAACGAGGACGGCACGATGGCGCGCCTGCCCGACCTCGAGGTCTTCGCCAAGGAGCATGGCCTGCTGATCGGCACCATCGCCGACCTGATCCACCACCGCAGCCGCAACGAGTCGCTGATCTCGCGCGTCGGCCAGCGCGAGCTGTCCACGCCGTACGGCAACTTCGATTGCCACCTGTTCCGCGACAAGTCCGGCGGCGCGCACATGGCGCTCGTCAAGGGCAGCTGGAAGGCCGGCGAGGAAGTGCCCGTTCGCGTGCACGAGCCGTTCTCGGCGATCGACCTGCTCGATTCGTCGTGCGCCAAGCACTCGTGGCCGCTGCCGCAGGCGCTGGCCGCCATCGAGAAGCGTGGCCAGGGCGTGGCGGTACTGCTCAATTGCGGCGAGCCGGCCGACCACGTGGTCGCCCAGCTGATGCCCGAGGCCGACCCGTGCGAGCCCGTGGCCAAGCGGCCGATGGACCTGCGCACCTACGGCGTCGGCGCCCAGATCCTGCGCGAACTGGGCGTCACGCGCATGCAGCTGCTGGGCCAGCCGCGCCGCATGCCCAGCATGACGGGCTACGGGCTGGAAGTCTCCAGTTTCATCACCGCGGCCGACGCCGCCTGATATCTTGACGACGCCGTTCGTCGAACGGCGACGGCACAACCTGTTCTTTATCTCCGGAGCGACCCGATGCAAGCAGCCGACCAAGGCACCGCCACCGATCTCGACGGCCGCGACCTCGTCATCGGGATCGTGCGCGCCCGCTGGAACGATGCGATCACCTCGCGCATGGCGCAGATCTGCCACGACGAGCTGCTCGCGCTGGGCGTCTCGGCCAAGCACGTCACCACGATCACGGTGCCCGGCGCGCTGGAAGTGCCGATCGCGCTGAAGGCGATGGCCGACCAGGACGACTTCGACGCGCTCGTGGCCATCGGCTGCGTGATCCGCGGCGAGACCTACCACTTCGAACTGGTGGCCAACGAGAGCGGCGCGGGCGTCACGCGCGTGTCGCTCGACCACCAGGTGCCGATCGCCAACGCGATCCTGACCGTCGAGAACGAAGCCCAGGCGCTGGCCCGCGTCGAGGACAAGGCGCGCGACGCCGCGCGTGTCGCCGTCGAGATGGCCAACCTGATGGACGACCTGCTATGAGTGCCCCCGAGAAGACCGAGAAGGCCGAGAAGCCGGCCAAGCCCAAGTCGGCGCGCCGCCGCGCCCGCGAGATCGCGCTGCAGGGCCTGTACGAGTGGCTGGTCTCCGGCACGGACGCCGGCGTGATCGACGCCCACATGCGCGAGCAGGAAGGCTTCGACAAGGCCGACCGCGCGCATTTCGACGCCCTGCTGCACGGCTGCATCGCCGAGGCCGCCGACCTCGACGGCGTGCTGGCCAGGTACGTCGACCGCAAGACGACGGAGCTGTCGCCGGTCGAGCACGGCGTGCTGATGATCGGCGCCTACGAGCTCAAGCACTGCCTGGACATCCCGTACAAGGTCGCCATCAACGAGGCCGTGGAACTGGCCAAGAGCTTCGGCGGCACCGACGGCCACAAGTACGTCAACGGCGTGCTGGACAAGACGGCCGCCGAACTGCGGGCCACCGAGGTCAAGGCCGCGGGCAAGGGCCGCGGTTGACCGGCGGCGCACGATGAAGCTCGCCGGCCGCCTCGCCCACATCGATCCGTTCTACGTGATGGAGTGCGCCAAGGTGGCGCAGGAGATCGCGCGCTCGCCCGCATGCGACCCCGCGCAGGGCGGCGAGCCGATGATCTACCTGAACATCGGCGAGCCCGACTTCACCGCCCCGGCGCCCGTGATCGCCGCGGCCGAGGCCGCGCTGCGCGCGGGCCGCACGCAATACACGAATGCCACCGGCCTGCCGGCGCTGCGCGAACGCATCAGCCAGTGGTACGCGAGCCGCTGGGGACTGGAGGTGCCGGCCCATCGCATCGTCGTCACGGCGGGCGCGTCGGCGGGGCTGCAACTGGTCTGCCAGGCGCTGTTCGAGGCCGGCGACGAGGTGCTGATGCCCGACCCGAGCTACCCGTGCAACCGGCACTTCGTGGCGGCCACGGGCGCCGCGGCGCGCCTGGTGCCGACGACGCCGGCCATGCGCTTCCAGCTCGACGCCGCGACCGTGAGCGCCCACTGGCAGCCGCAGACGCGCGGCGTGCTGCTGGCCACGCCGTCGAACCCGACGGGCACGTCGATCGCGCCGGACGAGCTGGCGCGCATCGTCGAGGTCGTCCGCGGCCACGGCGGCATCGCCATCGTCGACGAGATCTACCAGGGCCTGAGCTACGACCCGGCCTTCGAACGCTGCGCGCTGGCGCTCGGCGACAACATCGTCTCCGTCAACAGCTTTTCCAAGTACTTCAGCATGACGGGCTGGCGCCTGGGCTGGCTGGTGCTGCCCGAGGCGCTGGTCGAGCCCGTGGAGCGCCTGGCGCAGAACCTGTACATCTGCGCGAGTTCGGTGGCGCAGCACGCCGCGATCGCCGCATTCGACGCCGACAGCCTGGCCGAATGCGAGATTCGCCGCGAAGCGTTCCGCAAACGGCGCGATTTCATCGTTCCGGCCCTGCAGAAACTGGGGCTGGACGTGCCGGTCGTTCCGGACGGCGCGTTTTACGTCTGGGCCGATTGCCGCCGCTTCGCGACCGACAGCTGGGATTTCGCAATGCAGTTGATGCGCACCGCCCACGTGGCCGTGACCCCGGGCAAGGACTTCGGTCCCGCGCATGCGAGCACCTACTTCCGACTGTCGTTCGCGACAGCGCTTTCACAACTCGAGGAAACGGTGCACCGGCTGGAACGCGAACTCGTCGGTTGACCCTTTCAACCGACTTTCAACCCTGCCGACAAGCGTGACGCATTCGCCAGACCGGTGATATTTGTGTCATCGTCGGGGGTAACTTCCTCTTATTCCGCCCTTTGGCCCGGCGCCCATCGGTTAACTTCCGCCCATGCGATGGAATCTTTTCAGGCGCGCCGATTCGGCGGGCGCCTCCGACTCCAATTTCGAGACGACCGTCGTCGATGACGCGGCCGCCGCTCGCCTGGCGCAGGGCACCGCGGCCGAGTCCGAGGGCGAGATCACCGTGGCCCCGCCGCCGCCGGTGCTGGCCGGCATCGGCCCGGGCATGGAAGGCGAGAGCATCGGCCACGTCGGCCGCTACGCGTTGAAGTCCGTCCTGGGCAAGGGCGGCCTGGGCACCGTCTACAACGCCTGGGATCCGCTGCTGTCGCGCACGGTCGCGCTCAAGACCCTGCACATCGACTCCGACCCGGCGTCGCGGGAATCGCTCGACGCGATGTTCCTGAACGAGGCGCGCGCCGCCGCCGGCCTGTCGCACCCGCACATCGTCACCGTGTTCGACGCCGGCCCGTCCGACAGCGGCGTCTACATCGCCATGGAGCGCCTGCAGGGCCAGGACCTGCGCCACCTGCTGCTGCAGGGCGTGCGCCCCGGCCCGATCGAGGCGGCCCAGGTCGTGCGCCGCGTCGCCGACGCGCTGGCCTACGCGCACCGCAAGGGCGTCGTCCACTGCGACGTCAAGCCGGCCAACATCTTCATGACCGGCCGCATGCACCCCAAGGTGCTGGACTTCGGCATCGCGCGCGTCGCGCACCGCGACGTGCCTGCGCTGGACGGCGTGATCGCGGGCTCGCCGTACTACCTCGCGCCGGAGCAGGTCGACGGCCGCTCGGTGGATCGCCGCAGCGACGTCTATTCGCTGGGCGTCGTGCTGTACGAACTGCTCGTGGGCAAGAAGCCGTTCGAGGGCAAGTCGCTCGAGGAGATCACCGCCGCCGTGAAGGCCGGCGACGCCGTGCCCGCGCATCGCGTGTCGCCCAAGATCCCGCTGGGCCTGTCGGTGATCGCCAGCCGCGCGATGGCCGCCGATCCCGACCAGCGCTACCCGTCCGCGCGCCACCTGTCGATGGAACTGCGCCACTGGGTCGATTCCGCCGAGGCGCGCGCGCTCAAGGACGAGGCCCGCGGCGTCGCCGTGGCCGCGCCGGCACGCAACCAGTTGCTGCGCATCGGCCTGCCGCTGCTCGGCTTCGTCGTGGTCGTCGGCGCGCTCGCCTGGCTCAAGTTCGGCACCTCGCCCTCGGAGCTCGCCGCTGCGCCGCCCCCGCCCGTCGCCACCGCACCCGTGCGCGCCGCGCCGGCCACGCCGTCGGCCGTGACGATCGCGCCAGCCGCCGTCGCCGCCGAGGAAGCCGCCGCGCGGGCGTCCGCCGCCGCGGCCCTGGCCGCCGCCCCGGTCGCCAGCGCCCCGGTCGTCGTCGCCGACGCGGGCAGCGCCGCGGCCACCGCCAACGCCGCCGCGAGCGCCGATGCGGCCGCGTCCAAGCCCACCGTCATCAGCAAGGCCGAGGCCGCGCGCCGCCGCAAGGCCGCCGCGGTGGCCAGCGTCACCGAGGGCGTGCCCATCACGGCGGTGCTGTCCGAGGGCGTCGTGCAACTGGCCATCAGCCCGTGGGGCCAGGTGGAGGTCGACGGCAAGGCGATGGGCACGTCGCCGCCGCTCAGCCGCCTGACGCTCAATTCCGGCAGCCACACGATCACCGTGCGCAACACCGACTTCCCGCCCTATACGCAGACGGTTACCGTCGATGGCGAGAGTCCGGTTACGCTGCGGCATCGCTTCGGTCCCTGACACCTCATGCGCATCGCCATGCCGACCTGCTCCGCCCTTGTCCGCTCGACCCGCGCGTTCGTCGCGCTCGCCGCCGTCGCCGCGCTCGCCGCGTGCGAGACGCCGCAGCAGCAGGCGCCCACGGGCCTGACCGACCTCACCGAGCGCCCCGCCGAGCGGGCGCTGATGGGCGCCATGCGCGCCTACGACGACGCCGACTATCCCTCCGTCGAGCGCCAGGCCAACGAGGCCATGAAGCTGGGCCTGCGCAGCCCGCGCGACGTCGCCACCGCGCACAAGCTGCGCGCGTTCGTGTACTGCACCAGCAACCGGCTCGCGGCCTGCGAGTCGGAGTTCCGCGCCGCGCGCGTCGCCGATCCGGGCTTCGCGCTGAGCAAGGCCGAGGCCGGGCATCCGGTCTGGGGCCCGGTGTACCTCAAATCCCGTCAGTGACATCGAGCCCCCACGCTCGCTAGCGCTCGCTGCCCCCACGGGGGCTGGCCGCGATCGGCCCGGCAAAGCCGGTTCCGGCGCTCCCTCGAACCTCCAGTCGAAGCGGCAGCGGCGGCGCCGGCGACGCTCGTCAACCCGATGTTCGAACTTCGGCCGTTCAATGCAGTCGAAGCGTCGCGCCGCCTCGGCTCGCCGATTGCTCTGCGCTGCGGGCCGCGTGCGCGACAGGAGGGTCCCGCGGTCGCTTATGATTCCCGTCGCCCAATGAAATCCGAAGAGTCCCCCGTTCCGGCCGCCCATTTCCATCACACCGTGCGGGTGTACTGGGAAGACACCGACGCCGGCGGCATCGTGTTCTACGCCAATTACCTGAAGTTCTTCGAGCGCGCCCGCACCGAGTGGATGCGCGCGCTGGGGCACAGCCAGCAGGAGATGGTGGACACGACCGGCTGCATGTTCGTCGTGCAGGACACCCACGTGCGCTACCTGCGGCCCGCGCGGCTGGACGACCTGCTGGTGATCACGGTCGACGTCACCGAGCGCGGCAAGGCGAGCCTGCGCATCCGCCAGCAGGCCTGGTGCGGCGACCGGCTGCTCTCCGAAGGCGAGATCCGCATCGGCTGCGTCGAGCGCGCCACCATGAAACCCACCCGCATCCCCGGCCCCATCCTCGAGGCGATTGAAGAATGAACCAGGACCTGTCCATCATCGAGCTGGTGCTGCATGCCAGCATCGTCGTCAAGATCGTCATCGCGGGGCTGCTGCTGATGTCGCTGTTCAGCTGGGGGCTGATCTTCTCGAAGCTCGGCTCGCTGGGCCGCATCAAGAAGCGCAACGAGGCCTTCGAGCAGGACTTCTGGTCGGGCAAGAGCCTGACCGACCTGTACAGCCAGGCGTCCAACCAGGCCGAGACGGGCCCGCTGGAACGCCTGTTCTCCAGCGGCATGCGCGAGTTCATGAAGCTGCGCGACCGGCGCCTGGACACCGCCACCCAGCTCGATGGCGCGCGCCGCGCGATGAAGGCCAGCCTGCAGCGCGAGCTCGACGCGATCGAGGGCAACCTGGGCTTCCTCGCCTCGGTCGGCTCGGTGAGCCCGTACGTGGGCCTGTTCGGCACGGTGTGGGGCATCATGAACGCGTTCGTGGGCCTTTCCAACATGACGCAGGTGACGCTGGCCACCGTGGCGCCGGGCATCGCCGAAGCGCTGGTGGCCACGGCGATCGGCCTGTTCTCGGCGATCCCGGCGGTCGTCGCGTACAACCGCTTCTCGCGCGACATCGACCGCATCGCCATCGGCCTCGAGAGTTTCAGCGACGAGTTCTCCAACATCCTGCAGCGCAACGCCGCCGCGCCCCAGGGCGCCGCCGGCACGGCGCGCTGAAAGGAACCGCCATGCCGGGCGTCGTCTCCCGCGGCCGCGGCCGCCGCTCGATCAGCGAGATCAACATGGTGCCGTTCATCGACGTCATGCTGGTGCTGCTGATCATCTTCATGGTCAGCGCGCCGCTGATCACCACCGGCGTCGTCGACCTGCCGTCGATGGGGCGCGCCAAGCAGCGCCCGCCGTCGGTCATCGAGGTGATCGTGGGCACCGACGAACAGATCAAGATCCGCATCGACAAGACCGACCCGCAGGCGACGACGCTCAAGGCGCTGGCCAGCCGGGTGAGCGAGCTGCAGGGCGGCCGCGCCGACGTGCCGGTGATCATCGCGGGCGACAAGGCCGTGCGCTACGAGAGCATCGTCAAGGTGATGGACACGCTGCAGAAGGCAGGCGTCCAGCGCGTCGGCCTGGCCGTCAAGCAGATCGGATAGATGACAGCCCCCTCGCTCCTCCCGTCGCTGCCCCCCAAGGGGGAGCTCGGATCGGCTCGGGTGCGACCCTCGCTTCCCGAGGTGACATCTTGACCGCCAGCGTCTTCGGCCGCCGCCCCGACGACCGTCCTCCGCGCGAAGAGGACTGGAGCACGGGCGTCACCATTTCCGTCATCGCGCACGCGACGCTGATCGGCGCGCTGGTGTGGGGGCTGCATTGGCGCAGTTCGACGCAGCCCACCGAGGCCTCGGCCGAGCTGTGGGCCGCCATTCCGGAGACGGCCGCGCCGCCGCCGGTCGAGACGCCGCCGCCACCGCCCGCACCGGCGCCTGTTCCCGCGCCCGCGCCGGTGGAGTCGCCCAAGCCGCCCGACATCGTCGTCGAGGAGATCAAGAAGCCGCCCAAGCCCACGCCGGCGCCGCCGCCGCCCAAGCCGCCCGCACCGCCGCCACCGGCGCCCAAGCCCGCCCCGGCCCCGCCGCCGGAGAAGCTCGACGCCAAGACGCTGCAGAAGATGCGCGAGGAAAACCTCAAGCGCATGATGGGCCAGATGAACGCGCCGGCCGACGCGACGGGCACCGGCGCGCGCAACGCCGGCCCGTCGGCCAGCTACATGGGCCGCATCGTGGCGCGCCTGAAGCCGAACGCCGTCGTGACCGATCCGATCGCGGGCAACCCGATCGTCGAGGTGGAGATCCGCTGCGCCGCGGACGGCACGATCCTCAGCCGCCGTATCACCAAGTCGAGCGGCAACAAGGCGTGGGACGACACCGTGATCCGGGCGATCGACAAGACCGGCAAGCTGCCGGTCGACACCAACGGCAAGGCGCTGGACACGATCCCGATCGCCTGGGGCCCGCAGGACTGAGGACGGCCCACCCTCGCCCGCCTGCGCGCGCGACGCCTCACTTCTTCTCGGGCGCCTTCGTCGAGCCGCCCAGCTTCTCGCACGTGCCCTTGGCGACGTACTTCCAGTCGTTGGCGTCGTTGTCGGCCTTGGCCTGGCC
>Ga0207427_100330_pt1 | contig 31694 bp, 26 predicted proteins | sample AraplaCL_Cvi_mMS_FD_184268 | JGI IMG/M metagenome (GOLD analysis project Ga0207427, IMG submission 184268) | Arabidopsis root microbial communities from the University of North Carolina, USA - plate scrape CL_Cvi_mMS (SPAdes) (version 2) | ecosystem: Host-associated > Plants > Roots > Endosphere ... | reverse complement strand
GACGGGGTGCGCCAGGCGCGCGCCCGCATCGCCGACGTGTCGCTGTGGGTCAATGCCGAGGCGGCGGTCGCGTCGCCGGCCAGCCGGCTGCGCGCGCTCATCGAGCTGCAGCCGGCGCTCATCCACGAGTCGGCCCACGGCGCGGAGCTGGCGGCCGGGCTCGCCGCCTGGCGCGAGGCCGAGCCGCGGCTGCTGTTCGTGCGCCACGGCTTCAACGACGCGGTCGATCTCTACAACAAGGCCATCCATCAATGGCCGACGCGGCTCATCGCGTCGCCGCTGGGTTTCCGCTCGGCCGGCCGAATCTGACGGTCCTGTCAGTTACATAGTTGCCTAGACAGGTACGCACCTGTCCCGGAAGGGGTATACGGCTGCCCCGCAGTGTTGCAGTCGCGTCACATTCCTGGTGCACGAGTGTTCCGTCCAGGGGCGTTCGCGTTGGTGCGCGTGCGTGGCCTCCCACGAGGGAAAACGGGTCGCCTGCGGGGCTGGCGCAGCGGCTTCGAAGACCCCTTATGCGGTAGAGGAATACCCAATGAGGGTGAGCACGAGGTTTGCATGGGAGAAAGTTTCGTTAACGTCTTCCACACAATTCCAACCTCTCTCGGGATGCAAATGAACGCCCAGACTTCCACGCCTACGCGACTGTTCCGCCGATCGTTGCTGGCCGCTGCGTGTGCCGCCGCCGCCGCACCGGCCTTCTCCCAATCCGCAGCAGCGCCCGCCTCCGGGGTCGACACCATCCAGCGCGTTGAGGTCACCGGTTCGCGCCTGAAGCAGATCGACGCGGAAGGCGTGTCGCCGGTCCAGACGATCCGTCGCGACGAGATCACCAAGACGGGCGCTACCAACGTGCGCGAACTGGTCGATTCGCTGTCGGCCGCCAGCACGTCGGGCACGCTGTCGGACATCGGCGGCGACAACTCGTTCTCCCCCGGCGCGTCCGGCGCGTCGCTGCGCAACCTGGGCAAGATGAGCACGCTGGTGCTGCTCAACGGGCGCCGCATCTCGCCGTTCCCGCTGGCCGACTACAACGAGGTCTTCAGCAACGTCGACTCGCTGCCGCTCGAGGCGATCGACCGCGTCGAAATCCTGAAGAACGGCGGCTCGGCCATCTACGGCTCCGACGCGGTGGCCGGCGTGATCAACATCATCACCCGTCCCGACTTCAAGGGCGCGCAGATCGACATGAGCGCCCAGAAGTCGCTCAGGAACGGCCGCTTCGGCGAGCGCAGCGTCGCGGTCACCGCGGGCGTGGGCGACTACGCGGCCGACGGCTGGAACATCCTTGGCAACGCCGAGTTCTTCTCGCGCGACTCGGTGTTCTGGAGCAGCATCCTGAAGGACGCGAGCCCCGGCTACAAGGCCAACTCGCCGTCCTCGTACGGCGGCTTGTCCACCTATTCGTTCCCCGGCAACGTCGGCGGCGAACCCGTGGACGGCTGCACGCTGGTCGTCAGCGGCCTGTGCCGCTTCGACCGCACGACGCGGATCCAGGCGATCCCGGGCTCGAAGCGGGCCAACCTCCTGCTGTCCGGGCGCAAGCGCGTCGACGGCGACACGGAGTGGTTCAGCGAACTGCTCTACTCGAACATCCGCGCCAACTACCAGGATCCCTATGCCACCTACGGTGGTGGCACCAGCGTGACCTGGGGCGACCCGACGACGGGCCTGCCCAAGACGTTCAACGAGGGCGGCCTGCCGCCCACGCATCCGCTGAACAACACCGGCGACGTCGCCGAGCTGCGCTACCGCTTTGCCGATTCGCAGTCGTACCAGACGTCCAACAGCACGCAGTACCGCCTGCTCACCGGCCTGAAGGGCACCTACAAGACGTACGACTGGGAGTCGGCCGTCGGCACCATGGGCGGCACCACGCAGAACAACCAGAAGGGCGCCATCAGCCTGTCGGGCTTCATCAAGGAGATCGGCGATCCCAACGCGGACGTGCCGGCCGACGACTACTTCAACAAGCCGGGCGGCTACAAGATCGGCCAGCAGAACAGCGCGGCCGTCCTCGACACGCTGTTCCCGACCTTCGGCTACACCGGCCGCGTCGAGCAGGACTTCTGGGACGGCACGCTGCGTACCGACCTCGGCCAGCTGCCGGGCGGCGCCATCCAGCTGGCGACCGGTTTCGACCTCCGCCACGAGAAGATGACCATCACGCCGAGCTCGCAGCTGGCGTCGGGCGACATCGTGGGCTACGGCACCAGCGCGTCCAACGCGAGCCGCAACTACGGCGCCATCTTCGCGGAAGCGAGCCTGCCGGTCTCCAAGCAGCTGGAAGGCAACCTCGCCGGCCGGCTGGACAAGTTCCCGAACTTCGGCGCCCACTTCTCGCCCAAGGCCGGCCTGAAGTACAAGCCGGTCGACCAGGCGCTGTTCCGCGCCACGTATGAGACGGGCTTCCGCGCGCCCAACCTGACCGAGAGCGCCAAGTCGACGAAGTTCGCCTTCGACAACGGCGTGGTCGATCCCAAGCGCTGCGACGCCGCCCAGGCGCTGTCCGACGCGCTGACCGCCGCCGCCGACGCGCTGCCGGACACCGACCCGCAGAAGGGCCTGCTCCAGGCGCGCGCGCTGCAGGTCTTCGACAACGAGTGCTCGGCCAGCCTGCCCATCAAGACGGTCAACAACCCCGAGCTCAAGCCTGAGACCTCCAAGTCGTTCACCATCGGCACGGTGCTGCAGGTGACGCAGCGCTGGAGCGTGTCCGCCGACTACTGGAACATCCGCCGCCGCAACGAGATCGGCACGCGCTCCCCGGACGACGTCCTGGCCAACGAGGATTCCGCGCCGGGCATCGTGCAGCGCGGCAGCGTGGCCAACGATCCCACGTTCCTGCCCAGCGACGCGGCCAACTACGGCATCACCCTGCCGACGGTCGGCGCGATCCAGCAGCTCGCGCTGCCGTTCGAGAACCTGTTCCAGACGCGGACGTCGGGTGTCGACCTGTCGGTCAAGGGCTCCGTGCCCACGCCGGTGGGCGAGTTCGGCCTCGACATCGACTCCACCTTCACCGCCAGCTACAAGGCGTACAGCACGGCCACCAACTCGTTCGGCGACAACCTCGCCGGCCGCTGGGGCTATCCGAAGTGGGTCGCCAACACGACCGTGTCGCACAAGTACGGGCCGATCTCGCAGTCCGTGCGCTGGGTCTACAACAGCCGCACGTCGCTGCAGACGGACTTCTACGACACGAACTGGACGGTGGCCGGTTGCGCCGACAACGGCATCGCCGCGGCCGATTGCCACGTGCGCACCTACAACCGCCTGGACTACTCCATCTCGTACGACGGTATCAAGAACCTGACCATCGGCCTGTACGTGCGCAACATCTTCCAGCGCCACCCGCCGCTGGACCTGCGTAGCGCCAACGCCCCGGCGACGATCGTGCCGCCGAGCGCCGAAGATGCCCAAGGGCGCCTGGGCAAGCTGATCCTGTCGTATCGCTGGCTGTAAGCCGCGGGGCGCGCGCCGGGCGGCGCACGCCCGATCAGCGAGCGGGCCGGAACCTGGGTTCCGGCCCGTTTTTCATGGCGGCATGCCTGCGGCGTGCCGGGGAAGCCCTCAGGGCTGTCCCATGATCGCGGCGGTGGCGATCATCTCGTCGAGCAGCGCCGCCGTGGCGGCGCCGGGCACCGACCACGGATCGAGGTTGCCGAGCTCGGAGTACTTCAGGATCAGGCCCGGGTTCAGGCGCGCCATGTTGACCTGGCCCATCGACCAGCCGGCGAAGCGGCGCTCGCCGATCTCCTCGAACTGCAGCAGCGTCACGTCCGAGTGGCGCGGGTCGGCCACGATGCGGTTGTAGCGCTTGCTGACCGCGTCGCGCCCGCCTTCGAGCACCTGGATGAACAAGCGCCCGCTGTTGCACAGGCACAGCGCGCCCGTGAGGCCCTCGCGCGTGTTCGTGGCGCGCGACTTGCGCAGGATGGCGGCCACTTCCTCGTTGTCGAGGTTGGCGGCCGCGCGGCTTGCATACATGAGACGCACCAGCATGTCGGCTCCTCAGGCGGTCTTCTTGGACAGCAGCGACAGGAATTCGCGGCGCAGGTGCGGATCCTTCAGGAAGGCGCCGCGCATCACGCTGTTGGTCATCGCCGAATCGAGGTCCTTCACGCCGCGCCACTGCATGCAGAAGTGGTCGGCCTCCATCACGATGGCCAGGCCGTCGGGCTTGACGCGCTCCTGCAGCGCGTTGGCCAGCATCGTGACGGCCTCTTCCTGGATCTGCGGCCGCGTCATGATCCAGTCGACGATGCGCGAGTACTTGGACAGGCCGATCAGGTTCGAGTGCTCGTTGGGCAGCACGCCGATCCAGATGCGGCCCAGGATCGGGCACATGTGGTGCGAGCAGGCGCTGCGCACGGAGATCGGGCCGACGATCATCAGCTCGTTCAGCCGCGTGACGTTGGGGAACTCGGTGACCGGCGGCATCGGCTGGTAGCGGCCGCGGAACACCTCGTCGACGAACATCTTGGCCACGCGCTGCGCGGTCTCCTGCGTGTTGTGGTCGGAGTCGGTGTCGATCACCAGCGCGCGCAGCACGGCCTGCATGTGCTGGGCGACCTCGGCCTTGAGCTCGTCCGTCTCGCCCGGGCGCACGAACTCGGAGATGTTGTCGTTGGCGTGGTAGCGGCAGTCGGCGCCCACCAGCCGGTAGCGGATGCGCTCGGACGCCGGCAGCGCCGCGAGGTCGGCTTCGCTGCGGATGAGCGCCAGCGAGCGCGACGGCAGGTCGCCCGCGTCGGGCGTGGAGTCGGGCGGCGGGACGGGAGTGGGCATGGAGCGGCCTGGTGTCGGGGAATGCGTTCCGGGGCATGTATTTTGCGCCGCCCCCGCGATTCGTGCCCCGGGGCGCGCGTTCCGGCCCTGTTTCGCACGGGAAATCCGCGCGGGACGACGGGCGGGTCGCGCGCAACCCACAGGTTTCCGGCTCGACACGGCGCCGACGCCCGGCAGTAACCCCCGCTCGGTAGACTGGCCGGGTGAATCCCGACGACTCCCCCCGCGCCGCACTCGCCGGCCAGGCTCCGGCGCTCGCGCGCCTGCTCGAACAGACCGCCGACGCCGTCCAGGCCGTGCGCGCCGGCCGTTCCCTGACCGACGTGCTGGCGGCCGTCGCCGCGCCGTTGCGCCCGGGCACCCAGGCGCTGTCGTTCCAGGTGCTGCGCCGGCTCGGCGCGGCCGAGGCCGTGCGGGCCGTGGTCGCGCCGCGCCGGCCGCCGCCCGAGGTCGAATCGCTGCTGCTGGCCGCGCTCGCGCTGCTGTGGCCCGACGAGGCGCCGCCGTACCCCGACCACACGCTGGTCGACCAGGCAGTCACCGCCGCCCGCCGCCGCGCGCCGCGCTCGGCGTCGTTCCTCAACGCCGTGCTGCGCCGCTTCGTGCGCGAGCGCGATGCGCTGGTGGCCGAGGCGATGAAGCAGCCGGTCGCGCGCTTCAACCATCCGCAATGGTGGATCGACCGCCTCAAGGCCGACTGGCCCGGGCAGTGGCAGGGCCTGCTGGCCGCCGCCCAGGACCGTCCGCCGATGTGCCTGCGCGTCAACGTGCGCCAGTCCACCGGCGCGCAGTACCTGCAGCGCCTCGAGGAGGCCGGCCTGCCGGCGCGGCTGGTGGGGCCGCAGGCGATCGTGCTGGACGCCCCCGTCCCGGTCGAGCGCCTGCCCGGCTTCGCCGACGGGGCCGTCTCCGTGCAGGACGTCGCCGCCCAGCGCGCGGCCGAGCTGCTGGTGGGCGCCGGCCTGCCCGCGGGCGCCCGCGTGCTGGACGCCTGCGCCGCCCCCGGCGGCAAGACGGCCCACCTGCTGGAGCTGGCCGACTTCGACGTGCTGGCGCTCGACGCCGACCCGCAGCGCCTCGCGCGCGTGGACGCCACGCTCGCGCGCCTGCGCCTGCCGGCGCGCACGCGTGCCGGCGACGGCCGCCGGCCGGCCGACTGGTGGGACGGGCAGCCGTTCGACGCGATCCTGCTCGATGCCCCGTGCAGCGCCTCGGGCATCGTGCGTCGCCACCCCGACATCCGCTGGCTGCGCCGGGCCGAGGACATCCCGGCCCTGGCCCGCATCCAGGCCGAGCTGCTGGACGCCCTGTGGCCCACGCTCAAGCCCGGCGGCTGGCTGCTGTACGCCACCTGCTCGGTGTTTCGGAGCGAGGGCGAGCACCAGATCGACGCATTTTTGCAACGCCGCGGGGCCTCAGTCGCCCATTTGGACGGCCGCTCTCCCGGCCACCTGCTGCCGCTGCCGGACAATGGTTCCAGCGGGGCGTCCGGGCCCGGCAGCGGCGAAGGCCAAGGCGTTGCCGATGGCTTCTACTACGCGCTCTTGCGCAAGGAGGACGCTGCCGCCGGTAACTGACGTCGCGATTTCGTATCAACAGAAGCCACCTTCGCGTCCGCTGACGCCATTTCGCATCGCCATCGTGCACCCGCCCCTGGTTCGAACGCCTCACCGCTGGAATCGCCTCGCCCTGGACGCCCGCCGCGCCGTGGCGACGGCGTTGCTGGCCATGGCGTGGCTGCTCGGGCTGGCGACGGCGGCGCCGTCCGCGCAGGCGCAGGGCGTGGAGCTGCCGTCCATCGTGGCCAAGCGCCAGGACGGCGGCGCGGTGCTCGACTTCGTCGCCAACCTCACGCTGAGCCGCTCGGTCGAGGATGCGCTGCGGCGCGGCGTCCCGGTGTATTTCGTGGCCGAGGCCACGGTCAAGAAGCCGCGCTGGTACTGGCGCGACGAGCGCATCTCGCACGTGTCGCGCAGCTGGCGGCTGTCCTACCAGCCGCTCACGTCGGCCTGGCGCGTGAGCCTGGGCGCGTTCAGCCAGTCCTACCCGTCGCTGGAGGAGGCGCTGACCACCGTCACGCGCATCGCCCGCTGGCGCGTCGCCGAATCCGGCGTCGACGCCACCGACCGCTACTACGTCGACTTCCAGTTCTACCTCGACTCGTCGCAGCTGCCGCCGCCGATGCGGCTGGACCTGTCGCTGCAGTCGGAGTGGAAGCTGAACGTCGAGCGCACGGTCCCGGTGGAATGAGCCATCCAGCCTGAACAACGCCCCGTGGCTGTCGACGACTCGATGACCATCCGCCGGCGCGCATCGTTCGCGATGAGCCGCCGCTCGGTGCGCTTTCTGTGGATGGTCGCGATCCTCGCGTTCCTGGGCGTGGCGCTGGTGCTGGGCTTCGTCGTGTCGCTCGCCTCGGGCGAGCCGGCCATGTACGAGCGCAACTTCGTCTGGCTGTTCTGGCTCAACTCGATCGTCGCCGTGGGGCTGCTGGTGGTGCTGGTGGGCGCCACGATCCGGCTGGGCCTGCGCTGGCGCAGCGGCAAGTTCGGCAGCCGCCTGCTGCTCAAGCTCGCGGCCATCTTCGCGCTGGTGGGCGTGGTGCCCGGCGCGCTGATCTACACGGTGTCGCTGCAGTTCGTCACGCGCACCATCGACGCGTGGTTCGACACCAAGGTCGACCAGGCGCTGGTGGCCGGCCTGAACCTGGGCAAGGGCACGCTGGACACGCTGTCGGCCGACCTCGTGGAGAAGGCGCGCAACGTCTCGATGCGCCTGGGCGACCCGCACGCGCCCGGCGCCGCGCTCGCGCTCGAGCGCATGCGCGACCAGATCGGCGCGCAGGATCTCGCGCTGGTGGCGGGCGGCGGCCAGATCGTGCTGGCGGCCAGCTCGCGGCCGTCGCTGATGCCGGACCGGCCGTCGGCCGCGCTGATCCGCCAGGCGCGCGCCGCGGGCCAGGCGAGCCAGGTCGAGGGCCTGGAGGACGAGGCGTCGCCGGGCACGGGCGTGGCGCCGCGCATCCGCGCCGTGGTGCAGGTGCCATCGAGCAGCCTGTCGCTGGACAACAGCGAGCGCTTCCTGCTCGCGGTGCAGCCGCTGCCGCCCATCGTCGTCACCAACGCGCTGGCGGTGCAGGCCGCCTACCGCGACTACCAGCAGCGGGCCCTCGCGCGCGAGGGCCTGCGCCGCATGTACGTGGGCACGCTGACGCTGACCGTGGTGCTGGCCGTGTTCGGCTCGGTGCTGATCGCCATCACCTTCGGCAACCAGCTCGCGCGGCCGCTGCTGCTGCTGGCCGACGGCATGCGCGCGGTCGCGGCGGGCGACCTGGGCGCCAAGCCGGTCTACGAATCGCGCGACGAGATCGGCGGCCTCACGCGCTCGTTCGCGCAGATGACCGAGCAGCTGGGGCAGGCGCGCTCGGACGTCGACCGCAGCGTGCAGGCCGTCGAAGGCGCGCGCACGCGGCTGCAGACGATCCTGGACAACCTCACCGCCGGCGTCATCGTGTTCGACACGAACTGGCGCATCGACACCGTCAACCCCGGCGCCACCCGCATCCTGCGCGTGCCGCTGTCGGCCTACCAGGGCCGCAAGCTCGGCGACGTGCCGGGGCTGGCCGAATTCGCGCAGAACGTCGAGCAGCGCTTCGAGCTGCACCTGGCCAGCCCCGAGGCCGGCGAGCGCGCGCTGTGGCAGGACCAGTTCGAGCTGAAGGTGGGCGACAAGGGCCCCGAGCTGAGCCTGCTGGTGCGCGGCGCGCTGCTGCCCGACGACGCGCGGCTGATGGTGTTCGACGACATCACGGAGGTGGTGTCGGCGCAGCGCTCGGCCGCCTGGAGCGAGGTCGCGCGCCGGCTCGCGCACGAGATCAAGAACCCGCTCACGCCGATCCAGCTGTCGGCCGAACGCCTGCAGTTCAAGCTGGAGAACAAGCTCGCCGACCCGGCCGACCAGTCGATGCTGCAGCGGGGCGTGGGCACCATCGTCTCGCAGGTGCAGGCGATGAAGCAGCTGGTCAACGAGTTCCGCGACTACGCACGCCTGCCCAGCGCCAACCTGCAGCCGATCGACCTGAACGCGCTGGTGGGCGAGGTGCTCGCGCTGTACGGCGACGCGCACGAGAAGGGCCACCTGGTCGCCCGTCTCGAGACCGGCTTGCCGCAGATCATGGGCGACACCACGCAGCTGCGCCAGGTGGTGCACAACCTCGTGCAGAACGCACTGGACGCGGCCTCGATCTGGCCCGACGCCCTCGTGTGCGTGCGCACCGAATCGGCCCGCAACGACGATGGGCGCCTGCGCGTCGTGCGCCTCAAGGTGGAGGACAATGGGCCCGGATTTCCGGAGAATGTCCTCCAGCGCGCGTTCGAGCCTTACGTCACCACCAAGTCCAAGGGCACCGGCCTGGGCCTGGCGGTCGTCAAGAAGATCGTCGACGAGCATCGTGCCCGTGTCCGTATCACGAACCTGGGCAGTGGCGAAGACGGCGCGACCGGCGCTGCCGGGGCCCAAGTTTCGATATCATTTTCCCGCTTCGTCGAGGCAGCTCCCCAGGGGGCGCCGCGCGAAACCCCTGTATAAAGCGTCTTTTGCGGTGCACCGGTCAGCCGAGCGCCCCGCCGCCCCGTTCCCACATTCATGGCCACGATTCTTGTAGTTGACGACGAAATGGGCATCCGCGCCCTGCTCTCCGAGATCCTCACCGACGAGGGTCACACGGTGGAGGTCGCGGAAAATGCAGCGAACGCGCGCCTGGTGCGCGAGCGCCTGCGTCCGGACCTCGTCCTGCTCGACATCTGGATGCCCGACGTCGACGGCATCACGCTGCTCAAGGAGTGGGGCGCCACGGCGCAGCTGAACATGCCGGTCATCATGATGAGCGGCCACGGCACCATCGACACCGCCGTCGAGGCCACCAAGTACGGCGCCATCGCCTTCCTCGAGAAGCCGATCACGCTGCAGAAGCTGCTGCGCGCCGTCGAGCAGGGCCTCGCGCGCCCGTCCTCGCGCCCGGCCGCGGCCGCCGACGTGCAGGCCGCCATGCTGCAAGGCAACGGCGGCTACCGCCCCGACGCGATGACCGTCGAGGCCGCGATGACCGGCGGCCTGGGCCTGCAGCCCGCCGCCCCGCTGAACCTGGGCCCGCAACCCGAACAGAGCTTCGACCTCGACCGTCCGCTGCGCGAGGCACGCGACGCCTTCGAGAAGAGCTACTTCGAGTTCCACCTCGCCCGCGAGAACGGCTCGATGACCCGCGTCGCCGAGAAGACGGGCCTGGAACGCACCCACCTCTATCGCAAGCTCAAGCAACTGGGCGTCGACCTCTCGCGCGGCAAGCGCGGCGCAGGCGGCTGAGGGCCTTTCCCCACAAATTTCCGCCAGCAGCGGTTTGATGCTGTCAAACTCTGCTAGACTAGCGGGCTTCGCTGATCGCTCGGCGAAGCAAGTCTGAAGAAGACGGCCTGGTAGCTCAGTTGGTAGAGCAGCGGATTGAAAATCCGCGTGTCGGTGGTTCGATTCCGCCCCAGGCCACCAGGACAGCTAAGCCCTTGATTCTTAACGGAATCAGGGGCTTTTTGCTTTCCGCTCGGCAGCGCTAAGTGCTTGGACTGGTACACCGAACAGGTACACCATGCACTCAGGAACTAGACTTCGACGGCCATCTCGCCGTCGTCGTCATTCGTTCATGCCGCAGCCGTTCAAGCATCCGACAACTCACGTCTACTACTACCGTCGCAAGGTGCCCAAGCCGCTCCAGGAGGCGCTGGGCCGCGAGTACAAGCGTTCCTTGGGGACCAAGGATCTTGAGGAAGCCAAGGGCCTGTTTCGCGCCGAAGACGTTCGCTGCGAGCAAGCGTTTGCGTTGGCGAGGGTGCAGGCCGGCGTTGGCTCATCGCCGATCACACCTGAGGATGCAAGGCAGCTTGCCTCCCGTTGGTACTACGACGAGTCGATGCGCCTGGACAAGCTGGGGCGGTTCACGGGATGGCTGGCTGAGGACGCCCCCGCTTTCGATCCGAGCGACGGGACGGAGACAGTTCTCTATACGACGCTGCGCGAAGGTTGGGCGCGTGACGGCGAGGGCTGGCCCACGGAGTCGATGGCGCGTCCGCACATCGTTTCTGCCCTGCGTGGCTTCAACGTCCCGCTGCCGGACAGGGACTCCGCTGCGTGGGCGTGGCTGGTGGCGCAGTTCGATGAGCGAATCCACCAACTCTCGGCTTGGGCTCTCTCGCGCCACGAAGGCGGCAAGGCGCTTCCTGGCGAGGGAGCGCTTCCCCGTGCGCCGCTTTCCACAGAAGCACCGATTGCCACTTCGGCTTCTGCGCCGACCCTTGGCGGAAAGAAGATTAGCGAGGCATTTGCCGCCTTCGAGGCCTATCGGCTCGCCGAGGGTGACTCTCGTTCGGTCAAAGCCAGTCTCAATGACTACCGCGCCGCAATCACCACTTTCATTGAGTTGTTCGGGGACGTGGACATCGGTTCGATCACCCGCACACTCGTGAGCGAGTATCGAGTTGTGCTTCCGACGCTTCCTGCCAACGCCAAGCGGATGAAGGCGTTGTCAGCGAGAGAGCGGATCGAACGAGCGGAGCGTGAAGGTCTGGTCACCATCGCAGCTGCGACGGTGCGAAACCGCATGCGCCACCTGTCTGCTGTGCTGACGTTTGCGGTCAGTCTTGGATGGCTTCAAGAAAACCCTGTCAATGCGGCCGGCATCGGACGCGAAGTGGCGCGGGCAGCTACGAAGCAGCAGGCAGCGAAGCGCCGCAGAAAAGAATATACGGATGCTGAGTTGGCAGCGATCTTCTCAAGCGTTGTGTTCACTGATGCAGAGTGGATGCCGCCGCGCGCCAAGCATGGTCGGGCGTGGTACTGGTTGCCGGTGTTGATGTACTACCACGGCGCACGCGTCGAGGAACTGGCCCAGCTCCGCGTGAAGGAGGTAACGCACTCTGAAGGCATCCACTGCTTGAGCATCCTGGCTTCGGCCGACGAGGACGACGACGAGCGGACGGTCAAGACTGATGGCAGCCGACGGATCATTCCTCTGCATCCAGACGTGATCGCTCGCGGCTTCTTGGAGTACGTGAAGGGTCAACCAGCAGATGGAATGCTGTTCCCGGGCCTGAAGCCCTGTCCTAAGGGGCGCTACTCAACGAACTTCGCGAAGCGATGGGGAATTTACGTTCGTGAAGTTGCGGGGCTGGTTAGTTCCGCAAGTCCGTCTCATGGATTCCGCCATTCCTTCAAGACGCAGGCGAGGCGCGTCGATATCCAGACGGAAGTGAGCAAGGCGATCATGGGGCATGCCGCCGAGGGGGTTGCCGGTAGCTACGGCACGATGCCGCTGGCCTTGATGGCACAAGAAATCGCGCGCATTCCCTTGATCTCGGAAATCATTGCTCGCGCAAAAGCAGCGGCTTGATCGTCCGCGCCGGGCCGGGGGAGGGACGGCTGAAGTAGTGGATTCGCCCCCGGTCACGTTCTACGGAACAGGACCGGTTCGCGATCGCTGAAACTAGGTAACCCGTTGAGCGAGACTAGCCAGTCACCTTGAATGTGAAATCGTGCTCGAAACGTGCGGCTGATGTGCCTGGACGGAAGACGTTCGTCTGTCGATTTCGAATTTCCGTCGTGGCGCCCTCGTGAAGGGCTTTGACGCGGAAGCCGCCGAAACCGTCCTTCAGCGAGGTTAGTACGCCATCCGACAAATCTTGCTTGGGCACGCGAGTTCCGCCAATGCGTACGACGACATGCGTGCCTCGTTTGATCAGCGGTTGCAGTCCGGCCCATGTTTCGGTGAGGAATCTCCAGTAGTCGTCTAGGTTCGTGTGACGATCGTCTGGATTTGCACCGCTCCGCGGCCCTTCTGGGCCTCCGAGAAACCAAAGGCGAAGCCATTGATCCTCGTTGTAGTCCGTCGTGTCCAGGTAAGGCGGCGAGGTCACGATTAGCGACACCTTCTCCTTCAGCGACGGAAATGCGCTTCCCGACCTACGTGCATCGCGCAGCTTCACTTCGCCAGTTAGCTCCGGCGCTTTCTCCTGCATCCGGAACTTGACCATTGTTCGAAGGATCTCGAAGGTCTTTCGCTCCGGGGCCACCAGGCCGCGTGCTTTCCACCAATTCACTGAATAGTCTGGCTTGGTGCTGATGGTTCGCGGCATGCGATTGCTGAGGCAGTTCGGAGTTTTGTGCGACTCGCCGTGGAGGCACCCGAGGACAACCGCCGCAAGAAATCGATCAACCTTTGAATTGCGCCAATCGAGTTCGGCTCGTAGAAACAGGACCTCTTCGAGGGTGCGTGCGTGAAAGCACCAAGCGAAAAAGTCAGTCTTTGGATGATCTTGAACCTTGGAGCCAATGGCCTTGAATGCCGCTTCCAAAGCATCGATGCGTGCAAGTGCGTTTCGCTGTGTTGGAGAGTCCGCCTTTGCTCCCGCGACACATGCGGCTACTGGATTGATGTCGGTGCCAGCGGCATTTCTGCCATTGATGAGACTTTCGAAAACGGTGGTGCCTCGACCGCTGAACGGGTCGAACACCCAATCCCCTCTCGACGTGAACGCTAGCAACTGCTTAGCGACAAAGTCCTCGGGGAACATTGCAAAGTACGGGCAAATCGAATGCAGTGGGTGTCTCATGCTGCGACCGCCTTTCGCGTGACCTTCTCCACCGTCTTGTTTACCCAGTTCGCCACATCGTCTGCGCGACTCGCACCATCAACCAATGCGCGCATTGCAGGCTGGTCGCTCATGCACGCGCCGGCGTGGTAAGCGATGCGTAGTCGATCAAAGATCACGCCGAATTTGCGCTCGTGAAATGCGACTTGGCGAGCGCGCGCATTGACAAAGGTGTCCTTCGCTGGCTCGTCGAGGTCATCGTGGATCAGAAAGGGGATGTATAGCGCAGGCACGCAAAAGGTAGCGGGCTGCGTCGTGAACCAAGTGCCATGGAACTGGCCGAACTCAGAAGCTACGGGCTTCTGCTTCCAGTTCTTTCCGGACGCGCACTGACCAAGCGAATAGAGTTTTGCGGGAAGCCGGTCCGGATGATCTCTCCAGGCGATCACATCGATTCCGCCATCCTTCGTCGCATGAGGATTTCCGGCTTCGACCTCGGTGCGCACGTCACCGTAGCCGAAGCGGTCGTAAGCAGCCTTCAGTGCTGGTAGGAAGCCATTCCCCTCAGCTCGCGGAAATCCAAACGACGAGACCGATCCGCCAAAATATCCGCCGGCAGCAACACATGCACAGACTTGGAAGAGGAGTTCGAACTCCCTTACCGTCTCGTCTTGCTGCTCGAGGCCGCTGACTACCTTCTCACGCAAAGCGGTCACCAGCAGGCAGAACGTGTAGACAACCTGCCCGTATTGAATTGCGGGAGCGAAGTTCGCTTCTACCGTTTTTCTCCTGCTATCAATGGCGAATGGGTAGCTGGAGCCGAGGCAACTGGAGCGGAACTCCAATTCATCGAATACGGTGTCAATGAGTGCGACGCGAGGCTCTTCCAAGATGGCTTGATCTAGTTCCTCGCCAGTCTCCTCATCAACGGAGAAGCGTGCCTCGCGATCATCGTCGGCGATGTCGAGAGCATTGACCAGGTCGCCGCTCGATGACAGCCGTCGTGACGAGAACAAGGCGTGAAGCTCAAGCCAATCGGCGAGGGCGCTGCGCGTATCGGTCGCAGTTGGTGCCAGTAACATGCTTAGAACTCGTCACCGTTGCGACGAGCTTCCGCGCGATCCTTCATTGCCACATTCAGGCTCCGTACCGTCCGCTGGATACCTTCCGCGACCTTGAGTAGTGTTGGGTCACCATCAAAGCCGCCGCTCAACGCATTCGCGTCCTCGCATTGCTTCGCCGCCTTCATTAGCGCGTCTTCAAAGCGCGTGGAGGCCGGCTCGACTCGGGCGTATGCAACGCCCAAGTCGCGCTGAGCAAGAAGCATCTTCTTGCCCTCGGGATGACCCAGTACCTTGCTGAGAATGTTCAGATCGGGGTTCTGACTCTGGATCAGAGTTGCTTCGCCTTTTTGCTCCTGCCCATACAGCCACGACATCATCTGCCCAAGCTGTGGCAAGTGTGCTTTGGGAATTGGATTTTTCTGCGGGGGCGAAGAAACGTCTTCGTCTGCGATCCCGAGGAATTCTCGAACAGAGGCTCGCGTTAGTGCGGTGTACAGATGCGAGAAGGAGAAGTTCCTCTTGCTGATCTTTGTGATCTCAAAGCCGTCGGCCTGCGCCTGCTGCAGCGCATACCAGCCGTTAACCAGACGTCGGACCGTGTTGTGGCCGTCACCCAAGGTCTTGCTGATGGTCGCAATGTCCGCACCGTCATTGAACCAGTCGGCCGCGTATCGAGCCTTTGCCAGGGCGTCCCATTTAAAAGGGCCGTTGATGTGCTTGAAGCCAATGAAGCTCCGCGCCTCGGCTCTGTCATTGACAAAGCGAACGCGAACAGTGCTTGGCAGCGGCTGGGGATTGTCAATATCCGGCAGCGTGTACTTCAACTTCGCGCACAGCTTCGCATCTGCGATTAGCCTCAAAGCTGCAAGGCGGCGGTTGCCCTCGAGAACTGTGTTCTTCCCCTTCAATACGATCAGAGGCTCATAGTCAACGTAGCCGGCCGACAAAATGGACTGAACCAATTCGTTCACGTCGGCATCGACGAGCAGGTGGTCGATGATCTCTTCTTCCGTGTCGAACTGGCCTTCGACGAACCGAGGGTTATCGAAATCAAACTTCAGTTTGTTTGGCGCGACGAATTCGTCCGCTGCGTGGGGAGGGGCCGAGGAAATCACCGAAGCCTTCTTGGTTGCCATCTGTCTTGCCCTCTCAGTGAGATTCGTTGTCGAGTACAGCAGCTTGCGCAGCAGTTTTTTGCCGCTCGACCCACGCGTCCATGTCTGACTTTTGAAAACGCCATGCGCCGGCAACCTTGAATCCCGGCAAGTCACCCTTGCGCGTCAGGCGATAGACGGTCTTCTCGTCAACGCGCAGAAGCGTCGCGACGTCACGCACGGTCAATGCCTGTTCCATAGTGCTCCCCAGTCCAGCATCGGGCATTCTAGGGTAAGCCAGTCCAATCGATGCCGGTCCGTGTACTGCCGCCCGGCCGCAGCGCGGCCGTCTGGTTCAGCTATTGTTCCTGAGGGAGGCCGCTGTAGGCAGGCGCTAAGGCGGCTTTTAATGGCCCGAAGGACGCAGACGCGCCGGCGTTCAGCCCGGCGCGCACAGCTTGCCCGCTGGCCGTAGCGGACTTGCGTATTGCGACTATGGAGGCGCGGCTGACCGAGAACTGTCGTGCTAACGCTGAGACCGATGTGCCTTGTGCTAGCGCGACCAGAATTTCCCGTCGGTCGGTGATCGAGGTTTTCGAAGGTCTTCCAACCTGCTTGCCCTCGGCGCGTGCTCTCAACAGGCCTGACCGGGTGCGCTCAGCCAGTAAGTCCCGCTCCATTTCCGCTACGGCCGCAAGCATTGTCACGAGCAATTTGCCGGCCGTGGAGGTCAGATCGACACCGCCGAGTGTGTGCACGACGACCCTAATATTTCTGGCGGCGAGCATTCGGAGGGTAGCAACTACATCCACCGCGTCGCGCCCAAGACGGTCGAGTTTCGACACGATCAGTGTCTCCCCGTCTCGCATTCTGTCCAGCATCGCTGCGAAGCCTGGACGCCCCATCGCGTTTGTACTGCCGCTGATCGCGTCCTCGTGCCAGAAATCGACCTGGTATCCCGCCCGCTCCAGTTCCAGCCTCTGGTTGGCCGTTGTCATAACGTCGTCGTTCTTGCTGACGCGCATGTAGGCGAAGGTAGCAGTCATGTTTCGAGGCCACTGTTAGAAAGGGGCCCCGTTTTAGCCGGCATGCCACAAAAGGTCCAGCCCCCCGTTGCTAACACGGCACGCGTTGCGCCGGGGCAGGTGTCGAGAAACGGGCGCTTTCCAACAGCCAAACGCGTTCCAGGCCGCGTTTGATGCGCGCGCCATGTCAGCGGGGATGTCTCTCTCAATTAAGCGCGTGTGCCCACGCCAGCCCTCAGAAGTGGAGAAATCTTCGACGCACTCCGGAAGCTCGTGCGCGTGGCAGACGCGTTGGGCTTCCGAATGGTGCTTGCCGCTTTGCTCGTGATCGGGAGGATCGCTTTCGTAGCCTTGGCAGGCGCGGTAGGCCAAGCTCTGGTGCTACATCTGCGCCGTCGATGAAGGCGCGTCGCGCATGGGGCGTTGCGACGATCGAGAGTGCCGGCATGGGAGTTCGACCACGAGCCGGTAGCGAGGTGCCTCCTGCAAAGGTTTACGATCTCGCCGCGGCTCGCGGGTTGCCTCCCGCCCGCCCCAGCGACTGCACCTAGTCGCGAAGGACGTTAGAAGCCCAATGAGCCGCCATCTCAATTTGTTTGCGCAATGCGAACATCGAGCGGTCGTTGCTAGTGGCGCTGGAGCGCCTAGGCGAAGGTGAGGGGTTTAATGCCGCACTATTCGACTTTAAGTCTCGCCGCCTCCCGCTACTTTGGCTGCTGTGTGGCGGCGGCTCGAACTATTGCCTCGTGCGTGCTCTCATTCTCAATCATATTGAGAAGCTTCTCACTTAATGCCTCGCGAGAACGCAGCGCAGAGAGAGCGCCTCTCGTCACACCAAATCGGATTGTGGCGATCCTTTCCAGATATGCGCGAGAAGTCTTACTGTTCTTCAAGAAGGCCTTGATTTGATCGATTCTCAGTTCGGAAATCTTCTTGTCATTCAAGATGCTCTCAGAGGAACTAGCGAGTCGCTTGTTGGCTTCAGCAGTATGAATTCCGAGAATCCTTTCGATTTCATTCGCTTCGCGCGATTTCAAATGCGAAATAACCCTCTTATACACATGAATCGTGGTCGCATCCATGCCCAGACCCTCCACGTATCGGAGGTTCTTCTCCAGAATTTCCACTACAAGGCTAAAATCTTCCAAGGTGCAGGGTGGTGCGGCGGTCTTCATGGCTAGATTCTAGTCGCAAGCTCAGCACATGCCTTCTCCAGCATTGGCTTGACCTTGCTGATGTTCTGCGTCTCGTAAGCTGTCCAGACTGGCCAGCCGGCGTCCATGGCTTCAGGCACGCCGGTCATATGCCGCACGACGGTGTTGAGCATATCGTTTCCCCATTGCTTGCGAAGCGCAGCGAGCTGCTCAGTGTGGATGTTCGTAAGGCCCGAGGCTGCATTGCCAGCATGCTTCGCCATGAACGGCACTATGCCTGCCATCTGGGTGATCGGGACGTAAGCCTTGGGAATCTCGCTAGCCGCAACCCCTGACGCCGTCTTGAGGAACTCGAGCTTCTTGTCAATCTTCTCCGTCACGAGCGCACGAAAGTGTGTTACCCCTCTGCTCGACATGACGTCCGGAATAACCGGGATCACAAAATAGTCGCTCGCTGCCAGGGCGTTTTGACTTACAAGCTTCGTAGCTGGCGGGCAATCAAAGACTATATAGTCGTAGTCGTCATTGGCACCCACCAGATCTATCCATTCCGCCAGTAGCGTTCGCTTTTGCCATTCTGAAAGCGTTGGCGAGCCCATGGTTGTAGATGCCATCTCAATCTCGGTATCATCAAGCTCGAACTGAGCTGGAACGAGATCAAGATTAGGATAAAAGTTGTAGGCCGGAGTTCTCGCGTGCAACGGATTCTTGGCGATGATCTGCTTTCCGGGCATCGCAACCTTCCGGTTGCAAAACGATTCAAAGATCGTGTTGCAAGTGCGACGCTTGCCCGCCGCGATACCCCAGTTTGTTCCCCCCATCATCACGATGGAAAGACTAGATTGATGATCGACATCAACTACAAGGACCTTGCTACTCTTGGCCAAATAGCAGGCCAAATGAAATGCCAACGTTGACTTCCCAACGCCGCCCTTGAAATTAATCACCGAAACTTTGGTTGCCATGTCTCCGCTCCCGCTTATGTTGAGGCGATCCTATTGTTGAGCGAATCGCGGTCCGGTGCTAGGTGTGCCTACTGCGCTCTCCGCTGGCTGAAGCTGCCACCCCCTGGCGACAGCGCAATAATTTCTGGCTGCAAGTGTCCCCGCGCGTCGCAGTTCTAGGGGTTCAGTAGCTCGTACCCGTGAGCGCTGAGGAGCGAAGAGGGCGCCGGGCGCTTCCGGTGAGGCGTGCTTTGATGGGCACGGTTGTCTAGCAGACGCGCCGCCCCAACCAGGCCCGGCGCCTCTGCATTGGGAGTCGGACGACGGCCGCCCTCGGCGAGGGGGCATGGGGGAATTTCGAGCTTTAGTCCTCGGAGGTGCCCCCCCGCAAACCCGAGCCAATTTTTGGCCGTCAGGACTTCGCCGGCGTGAGAAGTTCGTAGGCCTCCAGGCCGAACACCTTTGCCAGCCGCTCGACGTTGTCGAGAGAGATGTTGCGTACTTGCCGCTCGACATGCGCGACGAACGTGCGATGCAGGCCCGCCTCCAGGGCAAGGGCCTCCTGCGACCACCCTCGTTCGGCCCGTAACCGAATGAGGTTGATGGCCAAGTTCTCCCGGGCGCTGAGGGCCGGAACTGGGCTGGGTTTTGGCGTGGCAGGCAAGGCACGCCAGTCTCCCGATATGCCGCTTTTGAGTCAGCCGTGTTTAAGTCACAATCGCGCCTCATTACCTGTCCGCTGAGCGCGCTCTCCGTACTTCATTCTTGAAGGGGAAACAGATGCGGAGCTCGGCCGGCAGCGCCGTCCAACGAAGAAGCCAACAAGGAGCCCAGATGTTCTCAGCGATGAACTTCCCAGTGCGCAGTGAGCCTAGCCATCAAGATTGGAGCGCCATATGCGTAAGTCCGGCGAGGAAGGCTGTTGTCCGGCTCCTTGCCCTCGCAGGTGCAGCGGTCTTCTCCGGTGCATCTGCCGCAGATCGTCTGCTCACTGACGCCGACGTATTGCAACTTGCGCGGACCAGTCACGCCGCATTCGAGTGCTATGGGTTAGCGCCGCCCGAAGGGCGCACCCGTGAAGAGTTGCTAGCACTCGGCTTAAACACTGGACGAGCCATGTTCGCCGCGCGCCCTGATGTCGTGACGTTACCGACGGAGAATCCTTACTCCAGCTCCCCAAGGAGCGGGCTGCCGGTGGACTTCTACCTTGGCATGCAAGCGCAGGCCATAAGCTGGAAGGTCTGGGCCGAAACTACAGGCATCTCCGAACCGAAGCCTCAGATGCGGTCAACCCTCCCAGAGTTCGGACTTCGCAACTGTCGCCTGCTCCTAAAGTAATCGGGCTGCTGCCGGCTTCCCCATCGAGGATTGCAAACGACTAGCTTCCGAAGGTTACGGCTAGGACCGCTAGTCGAGGCACATTCAGGACGTGCGTTCGGGTCGCAGTCTTACGCTGCTACTTTCCGCTGTCAGCAGTACCGCGCTGAGCATCCGCCTTCTCTGCTCCCCGAGGCCTTCGGCCGCTGACGCCCGGGGGCGCAATAGATGCGACCAGAGCGATAGGCGTACCTATGCACACAACGGTGGGGAACAGGTGGGCCGACTGACCTGTTCTTCATGCGATGGCGTCAACACTGTGAGGTGTTGAGAGTTCCGGCCCGAAGGGCTTCGACCGCATGAAGGCGCTGAACCGTTGTGCTTTATGGGTACTGGATCTCGGCAGGACAGACGCGCTTGCGGTTGGTACACGAAACTGGTACACCGTGCAGCACTCTTCAAATCAATCAAGCCAGTAAAAACAAGGACTTAGCGTCGCTTTCGGGTGGCAAGAGCGTGTCGGTGGTTCGATTCCGCCCCAGGCCACCAGAACACGCAAGCCCCTGGATCCGATCGGAGCCAGGGGCTTTTTGCTGGTCGGCTTGCCACGCCTCCGGGCCCCTTCTTCGGCCGGTTTCCAGCGCAAGAGCGCAGCGCTGCGACGTGGTCGAAACGGCTTCGGGGGGCCCCCTGCGCTACGGAAAATCGCGCGCGGAATCGAGTGCGAAATCTGCGCACTTTTCCACACTCGGGATTCGATCTCCCCCCATCTTGGGGAGCTTCGTTCCACCCCAAGAAGCCGTTGGACGCCTAGACTGGAGCCACAAATCGCGCAACGGCGAAGGACACGTTCCTCAGGGGTGAGGGGCGAACAGCCGGCGAGCGCGCGGAGGGATTCGCGATGGACCAGCTTCTCACGCCCAACCAGGAAATCCTGCGCAACCGCATCCGGTTCGCGCTGCGCCGCGCCACCGGCTTCGTGTTCGACATCGACGCGATGCTGCGCAAGCCGGAACTGCGCGCCAAGCGCATCGGCCTGTGGCGCGACGTCGCCGACCACGAACTGAGCAGCCTGCTCGACCAGCTCGAGACGGAATTCCAGGTCGACGCCGCGGACGAGGAAGAGGCGGAACGCACCGTCGTCCTCCACCGTCCCGAAGCCGGCACCGCCCACCGCTGAGGGGGCGCCCGCCGTGCGCGGGCCCGGACCATGCGCGTCACGCGGTCGCCGCGCGCCTGTGCGCGCAGCAAGCGAACAAGCGAATGAATGAAGGACGCCCGGTCGAGCCGGGCGTCATCGTCTGTGGCCGGCGTGCGCGCGCCCGCGGCGCACGCACGCGAGCAGGTCAGCGGCCCTGCTTCTGCGCCCGCAGCGCGGTCAGCTGTTCCTTGAGCGTGGACAGCGCGGCGTGCTGGATCGCGCCGCCGACGTTGCCCTCCATGCGCGTGGCCAGGTTCAGCTGGCTGACGACCTGTGAGATCTCCTCCAGCCACCACGGCTGCGGCGGCGGCGGATTGTGGTGCAGCAGCCAGGCGATGAGCACGCTCAGCGGCACGCTGCCGCAGGTGCCATCGAACATCTCGGAGGCGAAGCCGCTGATCTGGCCGCCCATCTCGGCGACGGCGCCGCCGCGTGCCTGCAGCGAGCGCCCGAGCTGGAACAGCCGCACCTGCTGGAATGCCGCGGCCGCGGTGTCGCGCGCGATCGGCGGCAGCGGTTGCGGGTTCAGCGCGACTTGCGCCTCGCGCGTCGCGATGATCTCCTGGATCGTGCCCAGGCGGATCGGGCCGCCGGGCCAGTGCGGGGGCTTGGTGCCGCAGTAGGGATCGTCGTCGAGGGCACTGACGAGCGCGAGCAAGGTGGCAGCCATGGAGAGTCTCCTTGTGTGAGGGCAGAGGACTGCGACGATCCTCCTCGGCTCACGCCGGCACTATCCCTACAACGCGGCATGGCGCGCCGCGTCGAGCCTCACCACCACTCTTCGCAGTCGACTCCCGCACTGTCGAGCGCGCCGCCGCAGACCAGCACCGCGCCGTCGGGCATCAGCGTGGCGGTGGGGGCCGTGCGCGCGACCAGCATGTGCGTCGCGGCGGTCCATTGCCCGGTGGCCGGGTCGAACAGCTCGGCGCCGGGCTGCGCGAACTGGGTGCCGCCGACCACCAGGACGCGCCCGTCGGAAAGCAGCACGGCGGCGTGCGACGTGTGGGTGGCGGTGGTGGGCGACTGTGTCGTCCACGCGGCGGTGGCGGGGTCGTAGGTCTCGGTCTGCGTGGTGCCGCCGCCGGCGACGACGACGCGGCCGTCGGCCAGGCGCGTGGCGCTGTGGCCGTTGCGCGCGAAGGCGAGTGGCGCGGCGGCCGTGAAGTCCTGGCCGGTGGCGGTGGTGGTGGTGACGCCGTTGACCACCGTGGTGGTCGTGACGAGCACCGGGTCGTACAGCTCGGCGCTGACCAGCGGCGTGAGCAAGCCGGCGACGATGTCGAAACCGCCGGCGACCAGCACCTTGCCGCTCGCCAGCAGCGTGGCCGTGTGCTGCGAGCGCGCCGCCAGGGGCTGGGCGCGCGGCGACGTCCAGGCGTTGGTGGCCGGGTCGTAGAGCTCGGCCGTCGCCTCGACCAGGTAGGTCGCGTTCTCGCCGCCCACCACCAGCACCTTGCCGTCGGCCAGCAGCGTGGCCGTGTGGTGCGAGCGCGCGACGCTCATCGGCGGCGTGGCCGTCCAGGTGTTGGCCACCGGGTCGTAGATCTCGGCGCTGGCGTTGTTGACATAGCCCTGCGACGTGGAGGTCGACACCGTCGATCCGCCGGTGACCAGCACGCGGCCGTCGGGCAGCCGCGTGGCGGTGTGCGACGAGCGCATCGTGCCCATGGGCGCGGCCGCGGTCCAGGTGGACGTGGCCGGGTCGAACAGGTCGGCCGCGGCCGTGCCGCCGGCGGACTTCACGCCGCCCGCGACCAGCAGGCGGCCGTCGGCCAGCAGCGTCGCGCTGTGGCCGCTGACCCGCTCGGTGAGCATCGGCGGCGCGGCCGTCCAGGTGTCGGTCGACACGGCGACGACGGCGCCCGCCGACACGCTGCCGATGCTGGCCGTCACGCTGGTGGCGCCCTCCGACAGGCCGATCGCCGCGCCGTTGCTCACGGTGGCGATGCCCGGCGTCTGCGTCGACCAGGTGGCCGTGGCGGTGACGTCGGCGACGCTGCCGTCCGAGAACGTGCCCGTGGCGGTGAAGTGGCGCGTGATGCCGATGCCGGTGAGCACGGTGTCGGGCGCGATGACCATGGACTTGATGGTGGCCGCGATGGTGGTCAGCGACAGCGTGCCGACCACCGAGCCGGAGCCCGCGGTGATGGTGGTGTTGCCCAGCGTCAGCGCGTCGGCCAGGCCGGTGGCGGCGCCGATGTCGGCGACGGCGGGTGCGCTCGACGTCCACGTGACGTTGGCCGACACGTCGGCCGAGTGGCCGTCCGCGAAGGTGCCGGTGGCGGTGAAGCGCTGCGAGATGCCCAGCGGCAGCGTGCCGGTGGCGGGCGTGACGACGATGGCCGTCAGGCCCTTGACGAAGGTGACGCGGCCGATGCGCGCGCTGCCCGCCTGCAGGTAGACCTTGAGCGCGCCGTCGGCCAGCGTGGCGGGGGCGGCGAGCGCCACCGTGTCGCCGGCGGCCAGCGTGACGGGGCTGGTGGCGGCCGTGCCGTTGACGGTCAACTGGCCCGCGCTGGCGCTCACGCTCGCGCCCACGTGCGCCGCGACGAAATCCGCCGGCAGCGTGAACGTGGCGCCGGCGGCGGCGTCGTCGACGCGGAACTCGTCGTGCGCGACGACGCCGTCGCCGTCCTGGTCGATCCACTGCGCGAGCTTGTCGGCGTCGAAGGACTTGCCGTAGGTCGCGGCCAGGTGCGCGGCCACCGTGTTGAAGTTCAGCGCCTGCGCGCCGAGCGCCAGCGCCTGCTGGTTGGCGGCGCCGATGTTGGCGCCGTTGGCGGCGATGTCGGCCTGCAGCGCGGCCAGCAGCGCATCGACGTCGGCGGACGCGCGCCCCTGCACGACGACGCTGGACAGCGCCGCCAGCAGCAGGCCGCCGTCGCTGCCCGAGCCGGCGTCGAGCGAGCCGAACGCGCCGGGCGACGCCGGCAAGGCGATGCCGAACGCCCCGAGCACCTCGCGTTCGGCCTGTGCGCGCGCGGCGGCGAAGGTCATCCCGTTGGTGTTGAGCAGCTTGTTCGTGCGCGCGAAGGCGAGCGTGGTCAGCACGTTGACGTTGACCACCTGCTCGGCCTTCAGGTCGGCATAGGACTGCAGCGTGACGGGGCCGTCGGACGCCTGGCCGGTGACCTCGTCGGCGTAGCGGCCCGTGGCCGTGAGCGACAGGTATTGCGACGCGTACTTGTCCGCGGGCAGGAACGCGCCGGTGGCGTCGGTGGCGTAGCCGTAGTGATTGCCCGTGGCGGACAGGTTCAGGCCGAGCTCCTGCGCGGTGACCGTCGACCCGGCGGCCAGCGGCCCCTTCTGGGCGACGCCCGAGCTGGCCGTGTAGGTGGCGGCCGGCGGCACCGGCGTGCTGCTGCCGCTGGGGGAGCCGCCGCCGCACGCGGCGAGCAGCGCCGTGAGCGCGAGCGAGGCGACGGGCAGCGGGGCGGACATCAGGCGGAAAAGTGGCATGGCGCGGCGGACTCGCAAGCGGTGACGGGATCGCCGGATCGCGTCCAGCGCGACAGCAGGCCCGTGGATTTACGCATCGCGCGCCGGAGGCGTCAATTGGCGTCGAGCGAATTTCGGAACCTGGCGGGAGGGCGGTTCCGGCCGCCAGGAAGGCTGGCGGCGGTCTTCGCGCCTGTAGGGAAACCTTGCGTTCCGGCTCGGCGCCCGACGTTCCGGTCGGCGATAAAGGGAAACAGCACGACACGGGATTAGCATCTGCACACGAGCTGCACCCGATCCACGCAGCCATGATTTTCGGGAGCGCATGGAATTGGATGCGCCCCCTGCCCACCGCCGTTCCTGCGGCCATTGACGATGTACGAATCGCTCGCTGAACTTTCCCGTTCCGCTGCGGCCGCTGCAAGCCTGGAAGAGCTTGCGCGCCCGCTGCTCAAGATGCTGCACGCGGCCACGGGCCTGGAATCCACCTACCTCACGTCGATCGATCTGGCGGCCGGCAAGCAGCACGTGCAATTCGCGCTGAACTCGGGTTCGATGACCATCCCGGAAGGGCTGACCGTGCCGTGGGGCGACACGCTGTGCAAGCGCGCGCTCGACGAGGGGACGCCGATCTGCAGCGACGTCCCGGACCGTTGGGGCGATTCCGAGGCCGCCCGGGCCCTCGGGATCCGGACGTACGCCAGTTCGGCCGTGCGCACCAGCAGCGGCCAGCTGCTGGGAACGCTCTGCGCGGCGGGCACCTCGAGCGTCGAGATGGGCGATTGGGCGCAGAGCACGCTCAACATGTTCTCGACCGTGGTGGCGCAGCACATCGAGCGCGAGATCCTGGTCGAGAAGCTGAAGGCGGCGAATTCGGAACTGGCGGTGCACGCCCTGACCGACGCGCTCACCGGCCTGCCCAACCGGCGGGCGATCCTCGACGAGCTCAGGCGCATGCTGGCGCGCTCCGCGCGCGACGGAACCCCCGTCCTCGTGGGGCTCATCGACCTGGACGATTTCAAGCAGATCAACGACACGCAAGGACACCTGGCGGGAGACCAGTTTCTCAAGGAGGTGGGAAAGCGGCTCGGCGCCGCCGTTCGCGCGACGGACATGGTCGGACGGATCGGCGGGGACGAATTCGCGGTCCTCGGCCCGGGCCCCCACGAAGGCATGGCTCCGGGTGACGCGGCCGACATCCTCCGGAGCCGCCTGGCCGAAGCGACCGTCGGGCGCTTCCTCCTGGGGGACGCGGAATTGAAGTACGCCGGCGCGAGCGTGGGCGTGGTCGCGCTGCCCGCCGGCGACGATGCGGAGGCCGCCTTGAGAAAGGCCGACGCCGCGATGTACGCCGACAAGCGGCGGCGCAAGCCGGAGGGGCCTCGCTGACGTGACCCTGCGCCGAGGGACAATCGCGCCATGTCCGACGACTCCCCCGCTCCCGTCGACCAAGCCCGGGCCGCCGGCGTCCAGCGCCCGGGGGACGCCTTCGTCCAGTCGTTCGCGCGCGGCCTGGCCGTGCTGCGCAGCTTCGGCGCCGACGCGCCCGCGCAGACGCTCACGGGCGCCGCGGAGCGCAGCGGCCTCACGCGCGCCGGCGCCCGCCGCATCCTGCTGACGCTGCAGCAGCTGGGCTACGTCGAGACGGAAGGGCGGCTGTTCCGCCTCACGCCGCGCGTGATGGAGCTGGGCTTTGCCTACCTCAGCTCGCAGCCGGTGTGGCACCTCGCGCAGCCGGTGATGGAAGAACTGGTGCAGGACATCCACGAGTCGTCCTCCGCCGCAGTGCTGGACGGCGACGACATCGTCTACGTGCTGCGCGTGCCCGCCAAGAAGATCATGGCGATCAGCCTGGGCCCGGGCAGCCGGCTGCCGGCCTACTGCACGGCGATGGGCCGCGTGCTGCTGGCCGGCCTGCCCGAGGCGGAGCGCCGCGCCCGCCTGGAGCGCGCGCCGCGGCCGGCGCGCACGGCCCGCACCGTCACCGACGTCGACGCGCTGCTGGCGCTGCTGGACGGCGTGCGCCGCGACGGCCACGCGCTGGTGCACGGCGAGCTGGAGGAGGGCCTGGTGGCCATGGCCGCGCCCATCGTCAACCGCGGCGGGCGCGTGATCGCGGCGATCAACGTGAGCGCGCAGGACCAGCGCATGCCCCCCGACCAGATGCGCAAGCGCCTGCTGCCGCGGCTGCTGGAGTCGGCCGCCAGCATCAACACGCTGATGCGCATGCAGGATTGAAGCGACTTTCCGCACGCCGCGGGCGTCGGCGGGCGTGGCCTGCGGCCGCAGGCGGCGCGCGGCTTGGCAAAATCGCAAACGAATTGAATTGACCAGATCGGACGACTGCCGGCTTCCCGCTCGAGGACGGCTTGCGCCGTTTCCGCGCCACGGCCGCCACGAGCGGTCGCGGCCGCCCCCCGCTGCCGCCCGCCCTCGACATGAACGCCGTCCCCGCACCGATTCCCGACGTCCCGCCGCCCACCGGCACGGGACCGGCGGCGGCGACCGCGGACGGCCTGGCGTCGCGGCACACGTCCGACCACGGCGGCTTTCGCCTCGCCTCGCACTTCCAGCCCATCTTCAGCCTGACGCACCACCGCGTCATCGGGCACGAGGCGCTGCTGCGCGCCACGGCGCTGGAGTCCGGCGTTGCGCTGCCGCCGATGCAGCTGTTCGCCGGGGCCGACGGCGACGCGGCGCGCGTGGCGCTGGATCGCGCGGCCCTGATGCAGCACCTGGCCGCCTACGCGCGTCGCGAGGCCGACGAGTGGCTGTTCCTGAACATGCATCCGCGCTCGCTGGCGTGGCCGGGTGGCGCGGGCATCCGCGACATCGCCGACGCGCTCGCCGCGCACGACCTGCGGCCCGGCCAGGTGGTGATCGAGGTGCTCGAGTCGTCGCTGCCCGACGACCCCGACTTCGACCGCCGCATCGAGGAACTGCGCGAGCTCGGCTGCCTCGTGTCGCTCGACGACTTCGGCGCCGGCCACTCCAACTTCGACCGCGTGTTCCGCTTGCGGCCGGAGATCGTCAAGCTCGATCGCAGCGTGGTGGCGCGCGCCGAGGGCGACGCTCACGCGCGGCGCATCGCGGCGCAGATGGTGTCGCTGCTGCACGAGTGCGGCTGCCTCGTGCTGATGGAGGGCATCGAGACCGACGAGGGCGCCTACACCGCGCTGCGCTGCGACGTCGACTTCGTGCAGGGCTACCACTTCGGCCGCCCGGCCGCGGGCCTGGCCGGCATCACCGGGCTGCACGCGCTGCGCACGGCGTGGGATCGCTTCGACCGCCAGTCGGCCAGCGACGACCGGCTGTGGCAGGAGCAGATGTCGCCCTACAAGCAGTCGATCGAGCTTGCCAGCGTGCTGCTGGCCGGCGGGGCGTCGCTGGAAGAATCCTGCCGCCGCTTCCTGTCGCAGCCGGGCGCGCAGATGTGCTACCTGCTCGATCGCCAGGGCCGCCAGGTGGTGGGCAACGCGTTCCGCGACGACCGCGCGTCTTCGGTGCTGGAGCGCCACGAGCGCTTCGCGCCGCTGCACGACACCCGCCACGCGCGCTGGTCGCGCCGCGCCTACTTCCGCAACGCCGAGGCCTCGCCCAACTTCGCGCAGGTCACGCGCCCCTACATGACGCTGCAGGGCTCGAGCATGTGCGTGACGGTGTCGATCCAGTTCGACATGGGCGGGCGCTCGCTGATCCTGTGCGGCGACGCGTCGCTGTAGCCCCCTTCGTTGGGGTCAGGTCTCGCCAGGGCTGACCCCGCGAGAGGCGACGCCCCGATTGCGGGGACAATCGGGGCATGGCCCTCAAAGCAACGATCCACAAGGTCCGTCTGCAGCTCGCGGACATGGACCGCAACGTCTACGGCGACCACGAGCTGACGATCGCCCGTCATCCGTCGGAGACCGACGAACGCATGCTGATGCGCGTGCTCGCCTTCGCGCTCAACGTGCCGGCCGACGACGAGCGCGGCAAGCTCGAGCTCGCCAAGAGCCTGTGGGACGTCGACGAGCCCGACCTGTGGCAGGTCGACCTCACCGGCCAGGTCGTGCACTGGATCGAGGTCGGCCAGCCCGACGAACGGCGCCTGGCCAAGGCCAGCAGCCGCGCCGAAAGGGTGACGATCTACAGCTACATCGCCAGCACGCCGATCTGGTGGGCGGCGCTGGAGGGCAAGCTGATCCGCGCGCCCAAGGTGGCGGTGTGGTCCGTCGACCCCGAGGCCTCGCAGGCGCTGGCCCGGATGTGCGCGCGCACGATGGCCTGGCAGATCACGGTGCAGGACGGGACGGTGTGGGTGTCGGACACGGTCAACACCGTGGAGATCACGCCCCGGCTGCTCAAGGCGCGCGACGAGCGCGACGCGTATTGAGCGAGGATCGCGCCGCTCACGAGCCGCCGCGCGAGCTGCCGGCCGCGCGACGCCTGGTGCACGCCTGCTTCGACTCGCTGGACCAGGCCCGGGCCCTGCTCGATGCGGAGCCCGAGCTGCTGTTCGCGCGCGACGGCCTCGGCGAGACGGCGCTGCACTACCTGGCCGTGGAGGACCAGCTGGCGGCCGTGCAATTGCTGTTCGAGCGCGGCGCGACCTTGAACACCGTCAGCCGGGTGGACGGATCGCCGCTCTCGGAAGGGCGTCGCTGGGCTACGCGGCGTTGGTCGAATGGCTGCTGGCCAACGGCGCCCTGGTCGAAATGCCCGGCCAGGGCGAGCCGACGCTGCTCAATGCCGTCGGCAGCGGCAGCGCCCGCGTCGTGTCGTCGCTGCTGGACGCGGGCGCGAATCCCTCGCTGTCCAACGACGTGGGCGAGACGCCGTTGCATGCCGCGGCGACGACGGACGATCGCCTCCCGCTCACGCTGCTGCTGCTGGACGCCGGCGCCGACATGCACGCACGATGCTTCGACGACACGCCGCTCGACGTCGCGATCGCCAGCGGCGCGCGCGAGACCGCGCAGTTGCTCCGCGCCCGCATGGGCCTGGACTGACCGCCGCGGCGCCTCACTTGAGCGGCGCCATCTGCGCGCCCAGCCGGTCGGGGGTGCCGGGGATGCGTTCCAGCACCGGATAGCGCAGGCCGCCGCGGTAGTCGATGCGCACGAGCCGGAAGCGCTCGCCTTCCTTGACGAGCAGTTCGATCGGCCGCCGGCCCTCCTTGTTGGCCGTGATGGCCTGCGCGAGGCGCTCCGGCTTGTACTCCTCCATGTCGACGGCCACGACGTGCGCGCCGCCGGCCAGGCCGGCCGCGAACGCCGGGCTGTCCCACTCGACGGTCTTGATGGTGCCGTCCTTGGGCGAGATCGTCAGGCCGATCGAGTAGCGGAAGTGGTGCGTCGACTCGCCGCCGCGCTTCTTGCTGCGCTGGGTCTCGCTCTCGGTCTCCGACCACGCGAGGCGCCAGCCGCTGCGTTCCAGCGCAGGCGCCAGCGACGGGCCGCCGACCGCGTCCAGGCGCTGGCGCAGGAAGCCGGCCCAGTCGTAGGGCAGCACCGAATCGAGCGTGGCGACCACGTCCTCGAAGCGGTACGTGAGCGGCGCCATGCGGTTGCCGTCGATGCCGAAGAAGCGGCGCGCGAAGTCGTCCAGCGAGCGCCGGCCCTGCGTGCGCTCGCGGATCAGCATGTCGGCCTCGAGCCAGACGAGCGCGGCATCGGTGTAGTAGTCCTGGCGGCCCTGCCAGTCGGGCCAGTCTCGGTCGGTGTCGATCAGCGCGGGCTCGGCCACCGTGTCCTGCAGCGAGCGCCACGCGCGGCGGTGGTGGAACTCGCTCCAGGCGGCGATCTCGGCCCAGTGGTCGTGCGTCAGCGCCTCGTCGACGAGCCCGCTGCGCGCGGCCAGCACCTGGCCCCAGTACTCGGTCTGGCCCTCGTACACCCACAGCAGCGAGTTGCCCATCGGGTCGTTGTAGTTGCGCGTCCACAGGTCGGCCGGGCGGCGGAACTTGCCGTTCCAGGAGTGGGCGTACTCGTGCGGCAGCAACTGGCGCTCGTCCAGGCGCTTGTCCCAGTCGTCGAAGTAGCCGGGCGGCACGCCGTTCTCGCTGGACTCGTGGTGCTCCAGGCCGTCCGGGCCGAAGTCATCGCTCTGCCACAGCAGGAAGTCGTAGTGGCGGAAGTGGCGCGGGCCGAACAGCTTGTCGGCCTGCTGGACGAGCCGGCGATGGGCCTCGAGCTGCGGCTGCGTGGCGGCGAGCGAGGACGGCGTGTCGGCGAACAGGTGCAGCGCGACCGGGCGCGCCGCGCCGGCCGGCTCGAGCGCCACGCGCTTGTAGTGCTGCCCGGCGATCACGGGCGAATCGACCAGGGTCTCCAGCGAGGTCGACGCATAGCGAAGCCAGCCCTGCGCGTCGGGCGCGACGACGCGATCGGCGGCATCGCGCAGCGCCGTCGCGGACTGCCAGCCCGCGGGCAGCTTCAGGCTCGCCTCGACCGGGATGCGCGACGACCAGTACCCGGCCGGATAAAGCAGGTCGCCCTCCCACTGCACGCGGATCAGCGTGCGCGACATCGTGACCGCATCGCTGGCGCCGTCCAGCGGGTTCAGGTGCTCGAAGTCCAGCTCCAGGCGCTGCACGCCGGCCGGCACGTCGACATGGAACGCCGACAGGTCGACCGGATCGCGCCGCCAGGCGAGGCGCTGGCCGTTCGCGCGGATCGTCAGGCCCGACAGCCGCGTCACGCGGCCGAGCGGGCCGTGGTCGCCGGGCAGCCAGGTCGGGAACAGCAAGGTCAGCGGGCCGGGCGCGACGTCCAGCGATTCGTGGATGCGCAGCAGGCGGTGGTCCAGGTCGGTGGCGTCGACCGCCACCCGCACGGTGCCGGGATAGGGCACGTCCTGCGGGGCGGGGATGTCGGCCTGCGCCGATGCGGCGGCCAGCGCGCCGCAGCACGCGAGAAGGGCGACGCGGGCAAGGCGGGCGCGAGGGTGCATGGGATCTCCCTGGTGCCCGCTCGATCGGTCGGGCTGCCGCGACTGTCGCACAGGGCGCCGGGCGACGTCATCCACCCGGTGGGCGACGGACGAACGGCTTGCG
>Ga0207427_100326_pt1 | contig 32036 bp, 27 predicted proteins | sample AraplaCL_Cvi_mMS_FD_184268 | JGI IMG/M metagenome (GOLD analysis project Ga0207427, IMG submission 184268) | Arabidopsis root microbial communities from the University of North Carolina, USA - plate scrape CL_Cvi_mMS (SPAdes) (version 2) | ecosystem: Host-associated > Plants > Roots > Endosphere ... | reverse complement strand
CTCAAGGCACCTTCGGCGCCGATGCGCCCGGCAATCTCACCGCGACGACGAACGCCAACAACAACAACAACAACGGGTCGACCGATTCCGGCAACCCGTCGATCAACCGGACCGACCCGAATTCGCCGGCGTTCGGCGCACCCGCGAGCTCCACCCAGCTGCGCAACACGCCGGCCGGCCAGATGCGGCGCCAGGCCGGGCAGCCCGAGCCGCGCGACGCCTACCCGCCGCTCGTGCCCTACACGCCCGGCGAGTTCGAGCTGTACGTGCGCCAGCTGCCCAACGCCAGTCTGCCCGGCACGCCCCTCAGGCCCGGCGCGCCGGTGCAGCGCTTCGGCGCCAATCTCGTCACCGACGCCGAACAGCAGCAACAGCAGGCCTTCCAGGAACCGCTGCCGGTGGTGCCGGCCGACTACGTCATCCGCTCGGGCGACGAGATCTCGCTGACCGTCTGGGGCACGGTGGACGCCGACCTGCAGCTGACGGTGGATCGCGCGGGCCGCATCTCGGTGCCGCGCGTCGGCACGATCGCCGTTGCCGGCATCCGCAATGCCGACCTGGCGGACACCATCTCGCGCCGCGTGGGCCAGGTCTACAAGAACTACCAGCTCTCGGCCTCGCTCGCGCAGGTGCGGCCGATCCGGGTCTTCGTGGCGGGCTATGCGCGCAATCCCGGCAGCCTCACGATCAACGGCCTGTCGACCGTCCTGCACGCGATCATGCGCGCCGGCGGCCCGTCGGCGGCCGGCAGCTTCCGCGACATCCACCTGCGCCGCGGCGGCCAGGAGTTCGCGACGTTCGACCTGTACGACCTGCTGCTCAAGGGCAGCCGCGAGACCGACCAGCTGCTGCAGCCCGACGACGTGATCTTCATCGGCCCCGTCGGTCCGCAGGTCGCCGTGCTGGGCAGCGTCAACCAGCCAGCGATCTTCGAGCTGCGTCCCGGCGAGACCCTGGCCGACGTGCTGCGCATGGCCGGCGGCTTCACGTCCGTCGCGGACCGCTCCCGCGTGACCATCGAGCGCCTGTCCGACCGCATCACCGGCCGCGTGGCCGAACTGCGCCTGCCGGCCCAGGACAAGGCCGACGTCGGCAGCGGCGACGTCATCCGCGTCTTCAGCTCGGTGACCGCCTCGCTGCCGCAGGGCAGCCAGAACGAACGCGTGCACGTCGAGGGCGAGGTTGCCCGCCCGGGCGACTACATCCTGCCGCCGGGAAGCCGCATCGCCGACGCCCTGCGCGCGGCCGGCGGCATGACCAGCGGCGCCTACCCGTTCGGCACCGAGTTCACGCGCGAGAGCGTGCGCCGCACGCAGGAGCAGAACTACGACCGCGCCCTGCGCGACCTCGAGACGGATCTTTCCAAGAACCAGGCCAGCCAGCGCGCGACATCGGCCGAGGAGCTGACCGCCCAGAGCGCGGCGGCGCAGTCCACCGCCCGCCTGCTGGAACGCCTGCGCACGGTGCGTCCGACGGGCCGCATCGTGCTGCAGCTCGATGCCAATGCGACCGAGCTGCCGGACCTGCCGCTGGAAGACGGCGACAAGCTGAACATCCCCGCGCGCAGCACGGCCGTCGGCGTGTTCGGCAGCGTCTTCACCACGGGCAGCTTCCTGTACGAGCCGGGCCACACGACCGGGCAGTACCTGCAGCTGGCCGGCGGCCCCACGCGCGGTGCCGACAAGGCCAGCATCTTCATGCTGCGCGCCAACGGCGCCGTGGTCAGCGCGCGCCAGGGGACCTCGTTCTGGCACTCGGGCAACGACTTCGCCAGTGCCGTCGTCGAACCGGGCGCCACGATCTTCGTGCCCGAGGAACTCAACAAGTCCACCTTCGTGCAGGACGCGAAGGACTGGACCCAGATCCTGTACCAGTTCGGTCTCGGCCTGGCTGGCATCAACGCGCTCGGTCTCTAAATGAACAACGAGTTTCCGGCCGAATCGGCCCTGCACGAGACCGCCCCCGAGGACGAGGACACCAGCCCCGGACTGCTCGAGCTGGTGACGCCGCTGGCGCAGCGCTGGCGCGTCATCGTGGTGGTGTTCATCGCCGCCGGCATCCTGGGCACGGGCGCCGCGTTCCTGATGACGCCCATCTTCACCGCGTCGACCACCTTCATCCCGCCGCGCCAGGAGCAGCAGAGCAGCGCGGCCTCGGCGCTGGCGTCGCTGGGCGCGCTCGCCTCGCTGGGCAACGCCAAGAATCCGGGCGACGAGTACGCGTCGTTCCTGGAAAGCACGACGGTGCGCGACCGCATCATCGCGCGCTTCGACCTGATGAAGGTCTACGACCAGGAGTTCCACGACAAGACGCGCCAGGAGCTCGCCAAGAACGTGCACATCAGCGTCGGCAAGAAGGACGGCCTGATCACCGTCGACGTGGACGACAAGGATCCCAAGCGCGCGGCCGCGATGGCCAACCAGTACGTCGAGGAGCTCCGCCAGCTCACGGCGGTGCTGGCCGTGTCCGAAGCGCAGCGCCGCCGCGTGTTCTTCGAGAAGCAGATGAAGGACACGCAAGTGCGCCTGACGGCCGCGCAGCTCGCGCTGCAGGACAGCGGCATCTCCGCCGGCGCACTGAAGGCCGCGCCCGCGCAGGCCGCCGAGGGCTACGCCAACCTGCGCGCCCAGCTGACGACCGCGGAAGTGATGCTGGAGACCGCGCGCGGCTCGATGCGCGAGGGCACGCCCGAGGTCCAGCAGTTGTCCGCGCGCGTGCAGGCACTGCGCTCGCAGGTCGCGCAGCTCGAGCAGAGCGACGCCGGCCAGGGCAAGGGCGCCGACTACATCAGCAAGTACCGCGAGTTCAAGTACCAGGAGACGCTGTTCGACATGATGGCGCGCCAGTACGAGCTCGCGCGCGTGGACGAGGCGCGCGAGGGCGCGATGATCCAGGTCGTCGACGCGGCGCAGCCCCCGGAACACAAGACGCGGCCCAAGCGCATCATCATCGGCCTGATCACTGCGCTCGTGGCAGCGCTGGGCTACAGCGCGCTGCTGATCGTGCGCTCGCGCATGAAGGCGTCGCTGGAAGACCCGGAGTCGGCGCAGCGCTGGCTGCAGTTCAAGGATTCGCTGAAGCGGCGCTGAACGCCACCTGACGCGCGCAGCGGGTGGGGGCCTGCGTGCGGCAGGTTGATGTCCGAATCGCTACAATGCATGTTCAACGCGTGAACACACCTTGAACGACAGCAGCCTTCCGACCCCCGAGACCGATTCCCAGTCCGAGCTCGAGCTGCTGCGCCTGCTGGCTGAAACACCGCAGGTGTCGCAGCGGCACATCGCCAAGGGCCTGGGCCTGAGCCTGGGCAAGACCCATTACATCCTGCAGGCGCTCCTCGCCAAGGGCTGGGTGAAGGCCCAGAACTTCCGGCGCAGCGGCAACAAGCTGGCCTATGCCTACCTGCTGACGCCGTCCGGAATCACCCAGCGCATGCGCCTGACCCGCGTCTTCCTCGCGTCCAAGGAGCAGGAATTCGAACGCTTGCAGGGCGAGATCGTGCGCTTGCGCAAGGAGCTGGACGACCAGGACGACGACCGCGTGCTCGCCGGCCGCTGAATCTCCCGGGCCCGCAGGCCGCCGACCTCTTCTTTCCTCGTTTTTCGATGTCTTCCGATCGCCAAGCCCTTCCCATCCTGTTCGTGACGGCAAGCGACACGCTGGTGCGGCTGCTGCTGCCCATCGCCGCGGCGCTCGAGCAGGCGCAGCGCCGCATCGCGTTCGCCAAGCTGCAGTTCACGGACGAGGCGGCCGAATTCGAGCTGGCGCAGCACCGCCCGCGCAGCGACTACGTCGGCTCCGTCCGGCACCAGGCCGCGTGGCTGCTGAAGTACAGCGCCATCGTGATGGGCAACGACTGGGGCCGCGAGGCGCGCGCGCTGATCCTGCTCGCCCGCCGCCTCGGCCTGCCGACCATCTGCGTGCAGGAGTCGGTCATCAACTTCACCGACGCGATGCGGCGCATGCGCTACGCCGAGCACGTGCTGGTGCAGGGCGCGGTGTCGGCGCGCATGCTGGCCGACCGCGACCGGATCTCCATCACCGGCAACCCGCGCTACGAGAACCTGGCCATCGAGCCGCAGGACACCGCCGCCGACGTGCTGCTGAACTGCAACTTCACCTACGGCGTGGAAGAGGACAAGCGCCACGTCTGGCTGAAGGCCGCGGTCGAGGCCTGCGACGCCACGGCGCGCGCCGTGACCATCCTGCAGCACCCGCGCGACGTCGCCGACCTGTCGGTCTACGGCAAGCCGGTGATCCGCACCAACGCCGGCACGATCCACGACCGGCTGCGCGGCGGCTCGGTGGTCGTCACGCGCTTCAGCTCGCTGATCCACGAGGCGATCGCCCTTGGCCGCCCCGCCGTCTACTTCAATCCGCACCAGGAAAGCGTGGGGTACGACTTCGGCCCGACCTGCGCCGTGCTGCGCCGCGCCACCTCGCGCGCCGAGCTCGAATCGGCCCTCGGATCGCTGCGCGACGCACCGCCGGCGCATGCCGACTTCGAGGCTTACCTGCGCGACCACATCCGCCCGCTCGAGACCTTGCCGTCGCTGGCCGGCGCCCAGGCCATCGCCTCGATCTGCGCGGCCGGCACGGCGGCGGCCGGCACGCCCGCAGGCGGCGATGCGCTGCGGCGCCTGGGCCTGCTGTCGTACTGCATCGCCGAGAAGTTCTACCTGCTGGCCCGCGGCCGCCTGTGAGCCGGCGCCCTCGCCCTTGACACCCGCCATCGTGACGACCCCGCTTGCCTCCGCGCTCGAGTCCTTCGACGAGTTCCTGTACTTCCCGTCGATCGCCTGGGACCACTCGTGGGAGCGCCAGCAGACGCTGATCGACGCGTTCTGCCGCGCCCACGCGCCGCGTCGCGGCGTGGTCGTCGCGCCCACGGGCCTGATCGACCACGCGCCCTGGAACGCCGCGACCTGGCGCCGCGCGCTGGCCCGGCGCGCGCCGCCGGCGGCCGCGAGCGGCTCGGCCCAGCACGTCAGCAACCCGCGGCCGGCCAACCTCGACTACGTGCAGCCGCGGTTCCCGCGCGGCACCAACGCGGCCTTCGCGTCGATGGCGCGGATGTCGTCGCCGGACCTGCGCGCGCTGCGCAAGGCCCGCGGCCGGCGGCTGGTGTTCGCGTCGTACGTGAACCCGCTGGTCGAGCGCTTCCTGGAGAACGCCGACTTCACCATCCTCGACCTGGCCGAGCGCCGCCAGGCCAACCCCGCGCTCGCCGCCTCCGTGCTGGAGCGTGAGCGCCGCTGGGCCGCGCGCGCCGACCTGCTGGTGGCCGACAACGCCGCCACGCTGGCCGACTACGCCGACGTCCGCGCGCGCGCCGGCCGCGCCGCCGGGCTCCTGCTGCCCCAGGGCTTCACGCCGCCGGCCAGCGCGCCGGCCCCGGCCGAAGGCGGCGGGCGCACGGCCGCCTACCTGGGCAACCTGCACCACGCGATCGACTACGACTACCTCCTGGGCCTGATCGACGGCAACCCCGACTGGACGTTCCGCATGTGCGGCCAGCGCATGTCGCACGACGCCACCCGCGTGCTGGAGCGGCCCAACGTCGACTACCGCGGCGTCATCGCCAACCGCCAGATCGCCGGCTTCCTGGAAGGCGTGTCGTGGGGCCTGATCCCGTACACCCGCACGGAATGGACGGCCGGCGTGTTCCCGACCAAGCTCTTCGAGTACCTGGGGCACGGGGTCCCGGTGCTGTCCACGTCCATTCCGGAGGTCGCGCGCTTCCAGGACGATCGGTTCGTCCACCTGTCCGATACCCCCGTCACGCTCTCCGCCTGGCCCGTCGACCGCGCCGCGCTCGCAGCGTTCGTCGCCCCGCATACCTGGGCCGGCCGCCTCGACGCGTACGGCCGCGCCATCAGTTCCGCAGCAGCAGCATGAAGATCGTCTTTCTCGTATCCCATCTCGGCGACGACGGCCCGGTGCACGCCATGCGCGCCGTCGTGCGCGGCCTGCGCGAAATCGGGCAGGACAAGGTGACCGTGCTGACGCTGTCGAGCCCGGACAAGGACCTGCTGCTGCCCGATTTCCGCGAGCTGGGCGCCGACTACGTCAACATCCCGCTCGACAAGCGCCATCCGCTGCGCAGCGTGCGGCAACTGCGCGCGGCGCTGCGCGCGGGCGGCTACGACGTCGCGGGCGCCGCCTGCATCCGTGCCGACGCCATGCTGGCCATGAGCGCCGGCGGCGCGCCCGGCATGAAGGCCTTCACCACGATCCACAACATCCCGTCCGAGGACCTCGGCTTCCTGTTCCCGGGATGGCGCGGCCGCGTGTTCGGCTGGCTGCACTACCAGATCATCAAGCGCTACGGCCGGCGGGTGATCTGCGTCTCCAACGCCATCCGCGACCACCTGCAGGCCCGCATCGGCGGTTCATCGGTGCGTATCCTCAATCCGGTCGTGGCGTCGACCAGCGTCACGCACCGGGAAGAGGTCGCGCCCACCGTCATCTACGCGGCGTCGCTGTCCAATCGCAAGAACGCGAGCGAGGCGATCTCGTTCACGCGGCGCAGCCCGGCGTCCAGCGGCCTCGGGCTCGACGTCTATGGCCGCGGGCCGCTCGAGGAGTCGCTGCGCGCGCAATACGCCGACGACACGCGCGTGCGCTGGCTGGGCTTCTCGAAGGACCTACCGAGCGCATTCGCCCGTGCGAGGGTCTACGTCTCCGCCTCGCTGTCGGAGGGCCTGCCGCTGACGCCGCAGCACGCGCTGCTGGCGGGCTGCCCCAGCGTGCTGTCGGACATTCCGCAACACCGGGAGATCGCCGATCTGTCGCCGTACGTGTTCATCTACAAGCGCGGCGACCTCGACGACTTCTCACGCTCGATGGAATCGGCGCTCGCCGTCGACCGAGCCGACATCAGGGCCGACGCCGCCAGGCTGGCGGCCCTCGTTTCACCCCGCGAGCTCGCACGCACGCTCCGCGAGTTCTACCTATCCGCTTGACGACGACAACATGAACAACATTCCATTCAACATTCCCTACATCGCCGGCGGAGAGGGCGATGCCGTCCTGCAGGCCATCGCCTCGCGCAAGCTGTGCGGCGGAGGCCCCTTCGGCCTGCGCTGCGAAGCCCAGCTCAAGGCGTTCTACCCCGATGCCGCGCAGGTGCTGATGACCACGTCGTGCACCGACGCCCTGGAGATCTGCGCCGCGCTGATCAACACCCAGGCCGGCGACGAGATCCTGGCGCCCAGCTTCACGTTCGTGTCGACTGTCAACCCGTTCGTGATCCGCGGCGCCACGATCAAGTTCCTCGACATCGAGTACCCGTCGCTGAACGTCAGCGCCGCCACGATCGAGTCGGCCATCACGCCGCGCACGAAGGCCGTCGTGGTCGTCAACTACGGCGGCGGCGCGGCCAACCTGCGCGAGATCCGCGCGGTGTGCGACCGGCACGGCATCGTCATGATCGAGGACGCCGCGCAATCGCTGCTGGCCACCTGCGAGGGCCAGCCGCTGGGCTCGTTCGGCCAGCTCGCTGCGCTCAGTTTCCACGACACGAAGAACGTGCAGTGCGGCGAAGGCGGCGCGCTGATCATCAACGACGCGACCTTCTTCGAGCGCGCCGAGATCATCCGCGAGAAGGGCACCAACCGCAGCAAGTTCTTCCGCGGCCAGGTCGACAAGTATTCGTGGGTCGACCTCGGCTCCAGCCACATCCCGACGGAGCTGTGCTCGGCCTTCCTCGACGTGCAGTTGCAGAACGCCCGCGCGATCACCGACCGCCGGCTGACGATCTGGGCGCGCTACGAGGAGTCGTGCAAGAAGGCCGGCATCGACCATCTGCGCTTCTCGCCCGAGATCAGCCCCAACGCGCACGTCTTCGGCGTGCTCACCAAGGATCTCGCCCAGCGTACCGCCGCCATCGCGGCGCTAAAGGCCGAGGGCATCCAGTCGGTCTTCCACTACGTCCCGCTGCACAGCGCGCCCATGGGCATGGCGCACGGCAGCTTCCACGGCGAGGACGTGCACACGACCGACCTGTCGGAGCGCCTGATGCGCCTGCCGCTGTACCCCGATCTGCAGCCCGCACAGGTCGACCGCGTGGTCGACGTGCTGGCGCGCGCACTGGGCCAATGACGGCATGAAGAACCGCTCGTCGCTCGTGGCGTTGAACTGCCTCGCGATCGGGAGCGGTTTCTACCTGACGCAGATCATCCCGGTCAGTCCGATCTACCCGCTCGCGCTGGCCGCGATCCTGCTGATCGCCTTCTCGGGCGCGCAGCGGCGCCTGACCGCGCTCCCGCCGCACCTGACGGTCAACATCGTCATCGGCCTGGCGACGCTGCACTTCGTGCTGTACCTGGTCTGGATCTCGCCCTTCAACTCGGCCCTGGGGTTCTACCTGAACTTCTTCTTCCTCGCGCTGGCCTGGAAGGTGCTGCCCTATGTCGACCGCGCGCAGATGGATCGCATCGGGCTGCGGCTGCTCGACGTGACCATCGCCATCGGCGCAGCCGAAGCCCTCGTGCGCTGGGTCTTCCCGTTCCAGCAGTTCAACGAAGGCTTCCTGGACTACGTGGACGAGAGCGGCTCGACGTTCTACCTGTACAAGTTCAACAGCATCATGTACCAGGACTCGAACTTCGTGGGCATGTGGCTGCTGGTGATCGTGGCGTTCGCGATCGAGCACTACGGCTGGCGCCGGACCCCGGGACGCATCGCCGCGCTGACGGCGCTGCTGTGCCTGACCATCTGCCGTTCCGCGCTGATCTTCTTCATCGTCTACCTGCTGCTCAAGTACCTGCGCAAGAAGGTGCCCAACGTGGCCCTGCGCACGCTCATCATCGGCGTGACGGCGACGGCCGGGCTGGCCGCGTTCGCCAGCGTCATCGTCAACGACGAGAGCTTCCGATCCAAGCTGACCATCTTCGGCCTGGCCAGCGCCAACTACCTGGCGGAGATGACGCCCGAGCGGGCGATCTTCGGCGTGGGCATCGCCAAGTCCTTCGAGCTGCTGGACGGCATCGCCGCGCACAACTTCCTGCTCGAGCTGCTGATGGAGACCGGCATCTTCGGCCTGCTGTACGTGCTCACCGGCCTGTTCGCGCTGGCCAGGATGGGAGGCCCCGCGGGCCGCACCATCGTCTGGTTGTTCATCGGCGCCGGGCTGTCGTTCGCGCCGATGACCACGCCCTACATGTACGTGGTGCTGAGCATCCTGGCCGTGATGCGCAGCGGCCGGGTGCCGCGCCAGAAGCGGCGTCCGCCGCGCGCACCGGCACCGGCGGCGGTGCCCGCATCGCCCGTGCCGCAGCTGCCCGTCGCGGCACAATCGACCGGTTGACTCACCGCCACATGGCTCAATCCCCTTCCCGATCCGTCTGCGTCCTGCTGGCGACCCACAACGGCGCGCGCTTCATCGAAGAGCAACTGGCGTCGTTGCGTGGCCAGGACGGCGTCGACGTCCTGGTGGTCGCGAGCGACGACCATTCGCGCGACGCCACGCCCGAGCTCCTTGCGGCCTACGCCGCCGAGGGGGGCATGGACATCCTGCCGCGCCTGCCCCAGCCCGGCGGATCGGCCGGCCGCAACTTCCTGCGCCTGATCGCGGACTGCCCCCGGCTGGACTGCGACTTCTACGCCTTCTGCGACCAGGACGACGTCTGGCTGCCGCACAAGCTGTCGCACTCCATCGCGATGCTGGACGCCACGCGCAGCGACATCTATTCCAGCGATGTCGAGGCCTTTTGGCCGGACGGCCGCGCCGCCGTGATCCGCAAGTCGCAGCCGCAGGTCCGCTTCGACCACATGCTCGAGGCGGCCGGCCCCGGCTGCACCTACCTGCTGCGGCGCGACGTGTTCCTGGCGCTGCGCAACTGGGTGCGCGCCAACTACGCCGAACTGCAGACCGTGCGGGTGCACGACTGGCTCATCTACGCCTGGGCGCGCCTGCGCGGCCTGCGCTGGTTCATCGATCCGGCCGTGACGATGCGCTACCGCCAGCACGCCAACAACGAGGCCGGCGCCAACGTCGGCTGGCGGCACGCCAAGCGCCGCATGTCGCAACTGCTGGACGGCTCGTTCCGACGCGACGCCATCAAGATCGCGGAAGTGCTGCAGGACGAATCGGTGTTCACCCAGCGCCTGCGCCGCTTGCGCGCGCGCGACCGCCTGGCGTTGGCATTGCGCGCCGGCCAGGCGCGCCGCAAGGGCGCGGATCGCTGGATCATCCGCCTGTTCTTCCTGTTCAGCCGCTGAAGCGGCCGCGCTCGTTCAGCTGCCCCGGATGACCGCGGCCAGCGCGAGGCCCGCCGCCATCGCCAGGCCCGCGGGCAGGCCGGCGCGCCATTCGAAGCGCCAGAGCGAGAACCCGAACGAGCGGCTCGACAGGATCGCCGCGTACGGCGAATAGAACACGCTGTAGGCCACCAGCATCGCGCCGGGCAGCGCGAACAGGCCCACCCAGCGGTAGAGCAGCGCGGCCAGCGCGATCATCAGCAGGCCGGTGACCCCGTTGGCGATGTGCCAGACGATGTGGTTGGTCAACGAGTACAACTGCAGGTGCATCGCGCCGAAGCGCTCGACGAAGAACGCCATGGCCACGACTGCCCACAACTGCGGCGAGACGAACTGCGTTCGGCTGCCGATCAGCTGCAGCAGCGGCAGCGAGAACAGGGCCACGAAGACGACGCCGGCCGCCAGCACCCACTGCGCCCGCGCCATGCCCCGGCGCGCGATGACCAGTTGCTCGTCGCGATCGCCGCTGGCCTGCAGCGCGGCCAGTCGAGGCAGCTTGCTGTAGAACGGGGCCTGGCTGATCTGGCTGGCCATCGTGATGATGCGCAGCGCGAGCAGGTAGGACGCCAGTTCCGCCGGCGTCGCCAGCTGGCCGTAGACGAGCCCGCTGGACTGGATGATGCCGTGGCTCGCCAGCACGCCGATGCCGCTGCGCCAGGTCGCGGGCCACAGCGCGCGCAGCACGACGGCGTCGCGACGTACCGGCGCCGCCATCAGCGACGGGAACAGGCGCGCCAGCAGCATCCAGTTGAACAGCGCATTGATGACCGCCCACGCCTGGTAGGCGACCACGATGGACAGCACGCCGCCGCCGCACAGCAGCACCGCGATGCTGGTCAGCGCCTGGCCGATGCCGCTGGCAATCTCGACGCGCCGCTGCGCCGCGACCTCGTTCATGCCCTGGAGCGCCGACGAATAGGCGTTGCCCAGCATGCCCATGAACGCGCCGACCAGCACGACGGCCCAGGCCGTCCACAGGCGGCGCGGGTCGTGGCATTCGGAGATGGGCTTCCACAGCGCCAGCGTGCCCCCGGCCGCGAACACCAGCACCGACACGGCCGCCAGTCGCGCATAGATCCAGCGCAGCGTGCCGAACAGGCGCCCCGCATTGCCCATCACGTCCTGCGACTCGGCGACCGGCGCCTCGCCCGCGGGGCGGCGCATGTCGGCCATGCGCTCGATCGACGCGCCGCCCAGGGCGTACGAGAACATGCGCCCGAACGTGGGCGACAGGCCGAGATCGAGCAGCAGGATCAACGTGAAGATCGTGCTGAACAGCTGCCAGACCGCCACCTCCGGCGTGTCGAAGCGGCGCAGGACCAGCGGGAGCACCACGACGACGCCGGACAGGCGCACGCCGAGGCTGCCCCAGGTCATCAGCGTCGGCGAATGCCAGGCGCGTCGGGCGAGCCCCCTCATCGAAGGATGCGGTCCATGCGCCCTCGCGATCGCCTGGCTGGGCTCAGGCGGCCTGGGGCACGCCCAGGTAGCCCAGCAGCGTGTCGATCGCGAAGTTGCTGCAACGCACGACGCCGTCGACGGTGTTGGAGCCGTTGTGCGAGCCGAAGATCGTGGCCGGGTGCGAACGCAGCGGCGACTCCGACGGCAGCGGCTCGACCTCGAAGACGTCGAGCGCCACCGAGTGCACCTTGCCGGCCTGCAGCGCCGCGATGAGCGCGGGCTCGTCGATCAGCGGCCCGCGCGCGACGTTGACGACGCGCACGCCGTCGCGGCAGCGCGCGAGCACGTCCGCGTCGAGCATGTGGGTGTTCGCCTTGGTCAGCGCACAGGTGAAGGCCAGGAAATCGGCCTCCTCGACGCGCTCGGGCCACGTGGCGCGCTGCACGCCGTCGGCCACCGGACCGTCGTAGAACGGGTCGTAGGCGACGACCTTCATGTCGGCCGCCAGCGCGCGGCGCGCCAGGTTGCGGCCGATGTCGCCCAGGCCGACGAGGCCCAGCGTGCGGCCGGCCAGGGACAGGCCACGCGGCTTGGGCCACTTGCCCTCGCGCACGCCGCGGTCGATCACGAAGGTCTCGCGCGCCAGCGCCGCCACGTAGGACATCGCGACGTCGGCCACCTCGCCGCCGAACATGTTCGGACAGTTCGTGATCGGGATGCCCAGGTCCTTGCAAGCGGCGAAGTCGACGTTGTCCACGCCGATGCCCCACTTGACGGCGGCCTTCAGGCGACCCTTCTTGCCGGCCTCGAACACGCGGCGCGTCGCCGGGTCGTCGCCGATGATCCAGCCGTCGAACTGCGGCAGCAGTTCGCACAGTTCGTCCTGCGACAGGGTCTGGACGACCTTGGCGGGCACCACCTCGACGCCGCGGCGTTCGAACTGGGGACGGAACGATTCGATCATGCCGAGCATCGGCGGGCAGGTGACGAGCACTTTCATGTCGGGACTCCGGTTCAGGCCTGCAGCAGGTACTTGGACATGGCCTCGGCCATCTGCCAGCTCTCGGCGTCGTCGATGTCGACGGATTCGGTGCGGCCCATCTCGTACATCTTGGGACGCTTGCCGATGCGCGCCTTGGTCGACGCGAAGCTGGGCGCCGAGAACACGTACAGGTTGGAGTTCTCCTCGAACCACGGCTCGAGGTCCTGCGTGCGGATCAGGTTGTCGGGATCGTGGTTGATGGCGCTGCCGTCCGCGCGATAGAACCGCGTCTGGAACTTGTTGACCGTGAACACCGAGTCGGCGCTGCCGTCGGCCGTGCACTTCTCGAACAGCTCGAGCGAGCCGCGCACCGTGCCGATGGACAGCAGCGGATTGGTGGTGTGCGTCATCATGTAGACGTCGGCCGGCACGTTGGCCACGTCGTCGGCCAGCACGAGGTTCATGCTGACGAAGTCGCCGCACAGTTCGGGCTTGCGGTCACGGATGCGCACGCGCTCGGAGTCGACCAGGCCGTTCTCGGCCAGGATCTGGCGCGCGTCGGTATTGATGATCACCTGGTCGATGGCCTCCACGGCCAGCAGCGTGTCCAGGATCCAGCGGAACAGCGGCTTGCCGTTGAACTCGCGGAAGTTCTTGCCCTTGACGCGCTCGCTGTTGGCCTTCATGGGGAGCAGCGCGACGATTCGCTTCTTGGATGGGATGGACATGGCGGTCGGATGGTTGTGAAGGGAAAGCCCGCGGCCAGCCGCTCAGCGCGGGTAGAAATACGCTTCCTTGACGGCGCGCGAGAGCTGGCGGTGGAAGTGGTTGCCGCGGAAGGAACCGGTGAACTGGTTGAATCGGTAGGCCAGGATGGCGGGCAGGTGCTTGAGCAGGGTGCCCTGCTTGCGCGCTGCGGAGCAGTCCAGGAACACGGCGCTGCAAAAGTAGCGGAACACATCCCACCTGGCAAGGTGCACCTCCGGCATGATGTGCTGCAGCGCGATGGCCTCGCGCTCGAAGCGCCGGCGCACCTGGCTCCAGTTCTCGTTGTGCAAGTGGTAGACCGCGGCCCGGGCCACGTAGCCCACCTTGGCGCCCTTGGCCACCAGGCGCTTGGCCAGGTGCATGTCCTCCAGGCCGGTCAGCTCCTCGTCGAAGCGTTCCTCCAGCCACGCCGCGCGCAGCATCGCCGCGTTCGCGTTGTTGACATAGAAGCCGGCCTGCGGCAACTTGTCGGCTGCCGGAAAGTACTTGGCGAAGATCTGGCACTCGCTGAAGTAGCTGCCGTCGCCGCCCAGTTGGCCGCCGTAGGAGTAGGCGATGCCGTCCTGCCCCAGCGGCGCCACCAGGTCGGCGATCCAGCGCGGGCCGGTGGGGATGCAGTGACCGCTGACGAACACCAGCGCATCGCCGGTGGCGGCCTCGCAACCGAGGTTGAGCGAGCGCCCGAACGAGAAATCGGCCTTGGCGATGTGGACGATGCGGACGTCGAATTCGCCCGCGATGCGCAGCGTGTCGTCAGTGGAGCCGGAGTCGACCAGCACCGTCTCGATCTGATGCCCGTCGCGGTCCTGGTCCTTGATGCCCTGCAGGAGCTCGCGCAGGTATTTCTGCTCGTTGTAGGTCCGAATGACGACGCTGATCTTCATCTGAATCGAGGCCAGCGTGTCCGGGCGCCAGGCAAAAGCAAGTGCGGGATTCTAACATTGCGCTACTTGCGCGAAGCAGGCACGAACTCGGGCACCAACTGCTGGAGCTGCACGCGAATCGCGTCGTCGTCGCGCGCCGAATCGAGCTTCTTCGCCTCCTCGATCCAGGCCATCGGGTCGGCCCGGTTGCCCGCGACCTCCAGCACGGCGATGCGCAGGCGGGGCACCGCCGTCGGCAGCGTCGTGTCGAGGTCGGACAGCAACTCCTCGTAGAGCTTCTCGCCGGGCCGCAGGCCGGTGAACTCGATGCGGATGTCGCCCACGCTGTGGCCGGACAGCCGGATCATGTCGCGTGCCAGGTCGACGATCTTGACCGGTTCGCCCATGTCCAGCACCAGCACCTGGCCGCTCTCGCCGATCGCCGCGGCCTGGATCACCAGGCGCGCCGCCTCCGGAATGGTCATGAAGTAGCGGATGATCTCCGGGTGCGTCACCGTGATCGGGCCGCCGCGCTCGATCTGCTCCTTGAACTTCGGGATCACGCTGCCGGACGAGCCCAGCACGTTGCCGAACCGCACGGCCATGAAGCGCGTGCCCGGGTACTCGCCGGCCAGCGAGGACACCACCATCTCGGCGGCGCGCTTGGTGGCGCCCATCACGTTGGTCGGGTTGACGGCCTTGTCGGTGGAGATCAGCACGAAGCGCTCGGCACCGGCCTCGGCGGTGGCCAGCGCAGCGTTGTAGGTGCCCAGGGTGTTGTTGCGCAGCGCTGCCCACGCGTTGTGCTCCTCCATCAGCGGCACGTGCTTGTACGCGGCGGCGTGGAAGACGACGTGCGGTGTCCACGCCGAGAAGATGCGGCGCAGGCCGGCCAGGTCCTTCACGTCGCAGATCAGGCGCACCAGCTCCACCTCGGGATACAGCTGGCCGAGCTCCTGCTCGATCGTGTACAGGTTGAACTCCGACAGCTCCACCAGCACCAGGCGGCGCGGCGCGTAGCGGGCCACCTGGCGGCACAGCTCCGAGCCGATGCTGCCCCCCGCGCCGGTGATCAGCACCGTCTTGCCGTGCAGCACGAGGTCGATGCCCTGCTCGTCGAGCTTGACGGGCTCGCGGCCCAGCAGGTCTTCCGGCTCGATGTCGCGCACGCCGCGCGCAAGGTCGGGGTCGCCCGCGCGCAGCTCCGTGGCCGACGGCACGGTCAGCACCGGCAGGCCCGTGGTGCTCGCGAGCTCGAAGGCGCGCCGGCGCTGGCGCGCGGCCGCGCCGGGCATCGCGATGATCAGGTGCGTGGCCGCCCCCAGGACGGCGCGGTCGTGCACGGACTCCAGCGGCCCGAGCACGGGCACGCCGGCGATGCGCGCGCCCTGCTTGGCGGGATCGTCGTCGAGCATGCCCATCACGATCCAGCCCTGCTGGTGGATGCCCGCCATCAGATGCTTGGCGGCCTGGCCCGCACCGAGGATCAGCGCGCGCCGCACCTCCTTGTCGCCGCCGGTGATCTGCGCGCGCGAGTGCTCGTAGAGCATGCGGTAGCCGATGCGCACCATGCACACCGACATCAGCACGACCAGCGGATGCAGCGCCAGCACCGAGCGCGGCACGCCGTACAGCTGCAGGCCCATGACGACCGCGGCGCAGGCGACGCCCGCGCCCGCGCAGGCCCAGGTCAGGCGCTTGACCTCGCCGAAGCCGGAGAAGCGCCACATGCTCTGGGGCACCTTCAGCAGCGCGAACAGCACGAGGTAGGTGGCGATGACGCCCAGCATCACCCAGGTGTCGTACCAGGGCCGCGCCTCGAACCAGCGGTCAAAGCCGATGCGAAACAGGTAGGTGACGTTCCACGCGAACGCGATCAGCAGGCCGTCCACCACCAGCGACAGCGGCTCGCGATGCGGACGCAGGCGCGCGAGGAAGTGATCCAGGCGGTGCCAGGCGGTGGGCGGCGGGGTCTTCGAGGGCGGGTTCACGACGGCGGCGGGATCAGCGGAAGAGGAGGACGCCGACGCTGCGGCCGATCACGGCCAGGTCGGTCCAGAGCGAGGCGTGGTCGGCGTAGTCGGCGGCCAGCGCGAGCTTGCGCGGCAGGATGACGTCCATGTACTCGCGCTCGGGATCGGCGGCCTGCGCGAGCAGCGTCGCCTCGTCGCGGAACGTGAGCGAGGCTGGATCGGTGATGCCGGGGCGCACGGCCAGCACGCGTTCGCGCAGGTCGGCGGGCCAGCGCTCGACGTAGCGCGGCACGTCGGGCCGCGGGCCGACCAGGCTCATGTCGCCGGCCAGCACGTCAAAGAACTGCGGCAGCTCGTCGAGCCGGTTCGCGCGCAGCACGCGCCCCACGCGCGTCACGCGCGCGTCCGCGCCCACCGTGAGCTGGGGGCCGCGCCGCTCGGCGTCCACGGCCATCGTGCGGAACTTGTGGATGCGGAACAGCTTGCCGTGCCGGCCCACCCGCTCCTGGCGGAAGAACACGGGGCCCGGCGAATCCACGCGGATCCACAGCGCCACGAGCAGCATCGGCAGGCCGAACAGCAGCAGGCCGAGGACGGCCGCCACCACGTCGAACGAGCGCTTGAACATGCGCCGGGCGCCGCGCCGTCAGCCCGCGAGCACGCTGCGCACCGCGTCGCACACGCGCGCCACGTCGGCGTCGGTCATGCGGGTGTACAGCGGCAGGCTGACCATGCGCTCGAACGCACGCTGGCTGTGCGGGAACTGCTGGGGCGTGAGCTGGTAGCGATCGCGCCAGTACGGCTGCAGGTGCAGCGGGATGTAGTGCACGCTGACGCCGATGCCCAGCGCGAACAGGCGCTCGATGAAGACGTCGCGCGCGATGGCGGCGTCGTCCGTCAGGCGCACCACGTACAGGTGCCACGAGTGCTGGTCGCCGCCCTGCGCCTCGGGCGGCAGGATCAGCGGCAGGCCGGCCAGGCCGTCCTTGAACGCGGCGGCCAGCTCGATGCGGCGGCGCTGGAACGCGTCGATGCGCTTCAACTGCTGCAGGCCGAGCGCGGCGGCGATGTCGGTCAGGTTGTACTTGAAGCCGGGCGCGACGATCTCGTAGTACCAGCTGGGCTTGGTCGACGTGAAGCGGTCGAAGGCATCGCGGCTCATGCCGTGCAGGCGCATCACCTTCATGCGCTTGGCCAGCTCGGGGTTGCGCGTGACGATCATGCCGCCCTCGCCGGTGGTCATCGTCTTGTTGGCGTAGAAGCTGAAGACGGTGATGTCGGAGTCCAGCGTGCCCACGAGCTTGCCGGCGCTGGTGGTGGGCAGCGCGTGCGCCGCGTCCTCCACCACCTTCAGGCCGTGCTTGCTCGCGATCGCGAGGATGGCCGGCATGTCGGCGGCCAGGCCGGCGTAGTGCACCGGCACGATGCACTTGGTGCGGGGGGTGATCGCCTCCTCGATGGCCCAGGGCGCGATGCACAGCGTGTCCGGATCGACGTCCACCAGCACCACGTCGGCGCCGAGGTAGCGCACGACTTCGGCCGTGGCCGTGAAGGTGTGCGTGGTGGTGATCACCTCGTCGCCCGGGCCGATGCCCAGCGCCTCGAGGGCCAGGTGCAGGCCGGCCGTGGCGGAATTGACCGCCATCGACTCCAGCGACGGGTCGCCCAGGTACTCGGTGAATGCCGCCTCGAAGCGCCGGGCCTTGGGGCCGGTGGTGACCCAGCCGGACTTCAGGGTGTCGACGACTTCGGCGATCTCCTCGTCGCCGATCTCGGGCAACGCGAAGGGAAGGAATGGGGGGGTCTGGGCGCTCATAACCCTCGATTTTCGCTCATCGGCGCCGTGGGGGCAAAACGCCCGGCGCCCGCTGTCCCGCGAGCGGGCGTCAGGCCTTCTCGAGCGGCTCCGGCACGACCGGCAGCGCGCGCCGCCAGGCGATCCAGCGCGGCGAGCGGAAGCGCACGATGCGCCAGTAGACGTCCAGGTACACCAGGACGAACACGGCCAGGCTGAGCGCCAGCGCCGGCGTGTTGGACCACCAGATCGTCGCCGGGATCACGGCCACGGCGTTGAAGAACCACAGGTAGGGCGAGGTGCCCGAATTGGCGCGCGTGTTCGCCTCCGCGCCGCGTTTCAGGCGGCGGTAGATCAGCGTGTGCAGGTGGCTGCCGTCGGGCTGCGTCATCGGTCGCTTGTGGATGAAGCGGCGGCGGTACATCGTGAACAGCGTCTCGAACACCGGATAGGCCACCAGCAGCAGCGGCGCCAGCATCGAGACCTCGCGATGGCGCGTGGTCAGGAGGATGCCCAGCTCGGCGACGATGAACCCGAGCAGGTAGGCCCCGCCGTCGCCCAGGAACACGAGGCCGCGCGGGTAGTTCCACACGAAGAAGCCCAGCGTGGCGCCGACCGTGGCCAGCGCGACGCCGCAGACGAGGTCGTCGCCCACCCGCCAGGCGATGTACGCGAGCGCGGCAGCCATCATCGTGGCGCACATCGACGCCAGCCCGTTCAGGCCGTCGATGAGGTTGACGGAGTTGGAGATGCCGGTGACCGCGAAGACGGCCCCCACCGCGCCGAGCCACATCAGGCCATGCGTGGCGAGCGTCTCGTCGAACAGCGGCCAGCCCAGGTGCGTGAACTTGGCGTCCAGCAGCAGCACGCCCAGCAGCCCGGACAGCGCCAGCGCGACCAGGCGGCGGCGCGGCGAGATCGCCTTGGTGAAATCCTCCCAGATGCCCGAGCCGAACGCCGGGACCATGCAGGCCAGCATCATCAGCGTGCCGGTGCGCAGGTCGCCCGGATGCCACATGAGCAGCGCCGCGCCGGCGCAGATCCCCGCGACGATGCCCAGGCCGCCGACCCGCGGCACCGCCGTCACATGCATCTTCTGAGGGCCCGACAGGTCGTGGTCGGCCGACCAGCGGGCGTGACGATGCGAGGACCTGACGACGGCGAGCATCGCCATCGCCGACGCGGCGAATGCGACCAGGAGTATCCAGAACATCGCGGAATTCTAAGGCGCCCGACAATCGCGCCGTCCCGCACCGCATACCCCCATCAGGGGGGGACTGGCGCGGGCCTTTGCTGCTAGGCGTCGGCGCGACGGGAGTCGCCCGCGGCCAACTCAGCCACGCCGGGACTGGCCGTCCATGCGCAGCGCGTCGAGGAAGCGCTTGGCCAGCACCGGATAGATGTGGCGCGCCAGCACGTAGTCGTGGCCCCGCTTGCCCATCAGCGCGCGCGCCGTGGGCGCCAGCTGCATCAGCTTGAGCAGGCCGTTCGAGACGGCGCGCGCGTCCTGCGGCTTGACGGTGATGCCGCAGCCGGCGTCGGCCACCGGGTCGTTGCCGGCCTCCACCGAGTGCAGCACCGCGCAGCCGGCCATCATGTAGTCCATCAGCTTGTTGGGCGCGATGCCGAAGCGGTAGATCGGCACGCGTTGCCAGCCGATATAGGCAATGTCGATCTGCGACAGCAAGGCCGGCACCTGCAGCTTGGGGATCGGCGGCAGCATCGTGACGTTGGTCAGGCCTTCCCTGGCGACGCGCTCCTGCAGGTGGGCGCGCAGGTGGCCGTCGCCCACGAGCACGAAGCGCAGGCGGCGGCCGACCGGATCGACGCGCAGGATCGCGGCGGCGTCGAGCAGCGTGTCGAGCGCGTTGGGCTCGCCCATCGAGCCGGCGTAGCCCACCACCATCTCGCCCACCGCGCGCGCCGTGGCCAGCGTGCCGGCCACGTCGCCCTGCAGCGGGAACGGCTTGCCTTCCCACTCGTCGGGCGAGATGCCGTTGGGCACGATCGCGAGCTTGTCCAGGTCCAGGCCGCGCGAGGCCATGTAGCTGTGCACCACGGGCAGCATCGAGACGACGACGTCCGCGTCGCGGTACGCATCGGACTCGGCCTTGGCGCACAGGCGCGCGAACGGGTGGTTGGGCGACATGCCCGACAGCTCGATCGGCGACAGCGGCCACAGGTCGTGCACCTCGAACACCAGCTTGGCCTTGGCGCGGCGGGCCATGCGCCGCGCCACCCAGATGTCCATCGGGTAGGTGCTGGAGGCGATCACGACGTCGGGCTGGCGGTTGGCCACGATGCGGTCGGTCTCCTTCCACACCTGCTTGAGGAACTCCCAGATGTTGCGCACGCGGCCCACGCCGTTGCCCTGGTAGGCGCGCGTGGGATACCAGCGGTAGTCGATGCCGTCGACGACCTGGTTCTTCGGCGTCGCGCCGACGTCGGGCTGGCGGGCGCGCACGTGCGAGTACGACGCCGCGAGGATCTGCACGCTGTGCCCGGCGCGCACCCACTCGCGGGCGAGGTAGTACGGGCGGAACTCCATGCCCAGCGACGGCGTGCCGGCGTAGTGCTCGATGTAGACGATGTTCATGGCGTCGGGTTGGCGGCGATTCTGCGGGGTCCGGGGGTGCATTGTTCCAGCCGCGCGACGAAGGTGTCCACGCTCGGCCCGAACAGGGCGTGCGCGCCGACCCAGGCGCGGTTGGCGGCGGCGATGGCGGGCGCCTCGGCGGCCAGGCGCTCGAGCGCGGCCACGTCGAACGCGTCGACGCCGTCCGGCACGACCAGCCCGTTGGCGCCGTCGCGCACCAGCTCGCGGTTGGCGGGCAGGTCCGACAGCAGCGGGAGGCAGCCGTGCCCCATCGCCTCGAGCACCGAGACCGACACCGAATCGCTGCGGGGCACGCTCACGTACCAGCGCGCCCGGGCATAGAAGCCGGCCTGCGTGGCGGCGTCGAGCCGGCCGACGAACTCGATGCGCGGCGCCAGCCCCAGCGCGCTCGCCCGCGCCTCGAGCGCCTCGCGCAGCGCGCCGCCGTTGGCCACGACCAGGCGCGCGTCCGGCCACGCCGCGGCCGCGCCGGCGAACAGCGACAGCACGCGCATCGGGTCGTAGATGTCCTCCAGCCCGCGGTTGGCGAAGAACAGGCGCGGCTCCTTGGCGGCGGGCGCGGGGGGCAGCGCATCCAGGCCGAACGGGAAGGTCATGACGTCGCGCGCGCCCAGCTCGCGCATGCGCCGGGCCATGTACTCGGAGTCGCTGGTGCAGACGGCCGCTTCGCGCAGCACGCGGCCGGTGACCCGGCGCAGCAGCGCGCTCCGGCCGGGCGTGACGAGGATGTCCGAGCCCCACGCCGACGCGGCCAGCCGCGCGCGCACGCCGCACTTGCGCGCGAGCCAGGCCAGCGTGCCGTGCGAGGTGAGGTAGTGCGCGCTGATCCAGTCGGCGTCGACGCCGCGCAGCCAGCGCACCAGCCGCGGCAGCGACTTGAGCAAGGCGGCGTTGCCGCCGGCAAACTTCGTGTCGTGCGCCAGCAGCAGCGTGCGATCGGCCGGCACGAGCGCGTCCAGCCCCGGCGCGAGGCCGCGGCTGGACGCGACGAACAGCTCCACGCGCGGCGCCAGCGCCCGCGCCCACTTGAGCAGGTGCGGGCTCTGGCCGTCGCCGAACAGCACGACGCGCAGGGGACGCGCCGGCCCGCTCACTTCGACCCTTCGAGCTCGATCGGCTCGGGCGCCTGCGTCCACGCGTCGTACAGCACCTGCAGCTCGGGATAGCGCACCAGGGCGCGCTCGTCGGCGCGTCGGCTGTCGCCCACCACGCGGGCGGGGCGGCCCTCCAGGATCGCGTAGTCCGGGAAGCGACCGCGCACGAAGCTGCCCGCGCACACGAGCGTGCCGCGGCCGATGTGCGTGTTGGCCTCGATCAGCGAATGCGGGCCGACGAAGCTGTACGCGCCGATGTGGATCGGCCCGGCGATCCAGCCCGGGCGCGCGCCGCCCGCGGGCACCGGCCAGCTGACGTAGCCCGGCCCCAGCAGGCGCTGCGAGCGGTGCGAGCTGTGCGTGACGATCGTGCAGTGGCTGGTGATCTGCACGCCCTCGCCGATCGTGATGCCGCCGCTGGCCTCGATGAAGTTGAACGCGCCGATGAAGACGTTGTCGCCCAGCACCAGCTTGTCCTCGTGCTCGATGACGCTGGCGCTCGAGATGCGCGTGTTGGGCAGCAGCCGGGTGCCCTGCTGCTCGCCGAACACCGGCTGCCAGATCCAGCGCCGCAGCCAGCGGCGGCGCAGGCGGTTCAGGGAGGCGCGCAGGGTCATCGCTGTTCCATCGGGGTGAGCGGCCAGGTGGCGAGCCGCAGGAAGTAGTAGCCGAAATACAGTGTCATCGCGATCGACACCGCCCAGCCGGCGCCGGCCAGGCCCCCCATTCTCAGGCCGATCGCCAACGCGCCGACGAACGCCACCTGCCCCACCAGCGCGAGCCGCAACGCCCAGGCCTGCGCGCCCCAGGCGAGCGTGACGACGGCCAGCGGCGCGGCCACGAAGTGCATGCCGATGTAGACCGCCAGCGCGCGCGACAGCTCGCCCGCGCCGCGCCACTGCGCGCCGAACAGCCATTCGAACGCCCAGGGGCCGACGGCCCACAGCAGCAGCACCAGCGGGGCTGCGACCGCGGCCAGGCCCGCCATCACGCGCCGCACGGCCGCGCGTCCCTCGCGCGTGACGCGCAGGGGTGCGTGCGCGTCGGCCTCGTGGTCGACGCCGGCACCGTGCGCGGCCAGGCGCGGATAGAGCGTCTGCGACACCGCCCCGCCCACCAGCGTGGCGGGCGCCTTCAGGTAGCGCAGCGCGAAGCCCCAGAAGCCGGCGGCCACCGGGCCTTGCCAGGCGGTCAGCAGCGCGATGGCGGCGGTGTCCTGCAGCGCGCCCATGAAGGCGTGCGGCGTGTTCAGCAGCGGGAAGTCGCGCAAGCGCCGCGCGAGCTCGCGCCAGCGATCGGGCGCGGGGGCCGCCTCGTCCTTGAGCGGCAGCCGCAGCAGCGCCGCGGCCGCGGCGGCGGCGGCGATCGGCGCGACGATCAGGCCCTGCACGCCCGCACCCAGCCAGGCCGCGCCGGCCTGCGCCAGCGACGCGCCGCCGTACTGCACGACCCGCGCCACCGCCAGCGCACGGTAGGCCTGCGCGCGCGTGGCCCACAGCGTGGCGAGCGACAGCCAGCCCAGCACCGCGACGGCCACCGGCAGCCAGGCCGACCAGCCGTGCGCGGACCACCAGAACCAGGCCGCCGCACCGCCGGTGCTCGCCAGCGTGACGACCGCCAGCACGCGCAGGCACAGCGTGCGCAGCGCCGCGGCCTCGCGCGCGTCGCCCAGCAGCGGCAGCGCGAATTCGTAGCGCGCGCAGGCGACGACGGCGATGTTGGCCGCCACCGCCGCGAACAGGTTGTACTGGCCGAACTGCTGGGGCGTGTACAGGCGCGACAGCAGCGGGCCCAGCAGCAGCGGCAGCACCTGCGCCAGCGCGCCGCCGGCCACGAGCGTGAGCACCGCGCGCAGCAGGCCGCGTCGCGTCGGCGCCGTCACGGCAGGATCACTGCCCGCGCAGGCCGACGGCCGCGGTGAGCGCCGCGACCACGCGATCCATGTCGGCGTCCGACAGGTCCGGGCTCATCGGCAGGCTCATCACCTCGTCGGCGGCGGCGATCGCCATCGGGCAGCTGTCGGCGTCGCCCAGGTGCGCGTACGCGGGCTGCCGATGCAGCGGCTTGGGATAGTGCACCGCAGTCGGCACGCCGGCCTCGGTCAGCACCGCCTGCACGCGGGCACGGTCGGCCACGCGCACGGTGTACTGGCCCCAGACGCTGTCGCGGTCGGCGCGCACCGCCAGCGTCTGCAGGTTCAGCGGCGCCAGCAGCGCGTGGTAGCGCGCACCGAGCTCGCGCCGGCGCTGCAGTTCCCAGTCGAGGCGGCCCAGCTTGGCCAGCACGACGGCGCACTGCAGCGTGTCCATGCGGCCGCCGACGCCCACGCGGGTGTGCGTGTAGCGCGCGCTCTGGCCGTGCACTCGGATCTCGCGCGCGGCCTGCGCCAGCACGTCGTCGCTGGTGAAGATGGCGCCGCCGTCGCCGTAGCAGCCCAGCGGCTTGCTCGGGAAGAAGCTGGTGCAGGCCAGCGTCGACAGGTTGTTGCTGCGCCTGCCCTTGTACGTCGCGCCGTAGCTCTGCGCCGCGTCCTCGATCACGGGCAGGCCGTGGCGCGCGGCGATCGCGTTGATCTCGTCCATGTCGGCGCACTGGCCGTACAGGCTCACCGGCAGGATGGCCTTGGTGCGCGGCGTGATCGCGGCCTCGATCTTCGAGGCGTCGATGTTGCAGGTATCGGGCTCGATGTCGACCCACACCGGCACGCCGCCCAGCAGCACGATGGTCTCGGCGGTGGCCGCGAACGTGAACGGCGTGGTGATGACCTCGTCGCCGGGCTTCAGGTCGAGCGCCATCAGCGCGATCAGCAGCGCCTCGGTGCCGCTGGCCACCGTGATGCAGTGCCTGGCGCCGGTGTGCGCGACCAGCGCGGCCTCGAGCTCCTTGACCTCGGGACCCATGATGTACTGGCCGTGGTCCAGCACCTTCTGCATGCGCACGGCGATCTCGTCGCGCAGCACGCGGTACTGGGCCTTGAGGTCGATGAATTCGATCTTGCCTTGCGGCGCAAGTGGAGCGTTCATGGTCTTGGCGTTTTCAGGAGAGCAGCGACAGCACGCGGCCGTCCAGGCGATAGCGGTCGCCGTTGTTCGGGCAGGTCGTCTCGACCGGCTGGCCCGCGGGCGCGGCGAGCGGCAGCTCGAGGCGCTCGCCGAAGCGGCTCATCCAGCCGATCTGGCGCGCGGGCACGCCCACCATCAGCGCGAAGTCGGGCACGTCCTTGTGCACCACCGCGCCCGCGCCGATGAAGGCGTGGCGGCCGACGGCGATGCCGCACACGAGCGTGGAGTTCGCCCCGAGCGTCGCGCCCTGGCGCACCAGCGTGCGGCGGTACTCGCCCTTGCGCGTGACGGCCGAGCGCGGGTTGTAGACGTTGGTGAACACCATGCTGGGCCCGCAGAACACGTCGTCCTCCAGCGTCACCGCGTCGTACACCGACACGTTGTTCTGGATCTTGACGTTGTTGCCGATGGCCACGTCGTTGCCGACGAACACGTTCTGGCCGAACGAGCAGCCCGCACCGATGCGCGCGCCGCCGCTGATGTGCACCCAGTGCCAGACGCGGCAGTTGTCGCCGAGGACGGCGCCGTCGTCGACGATGGCCGTCGGGTGGATCGTAGTTGCCATTTCAGTTCACTTGTCTTGCGTGCCGGCGCTGCCGCTCGATCGCCCCAATTGAAGTTCGAGGGAGCGCTGGAACCGGCTCTGCCGGGCCAGTCGCGGAGCACCCCCTCGGGGGCAGCGAGCGCTAGCGAGCGTGGGGGGCATCAATATTCGAGGGGCAGGTTGACCTTGCGCCCGTCGCGGGCCGACAGGTACATGGCGATCAGCAGCTCCAGCGACTTCAGGCCCTCGCGGCCGTCCGTCTCGGGCTGCGCCTCGCCGCGCAGCGTGTTGATGACGTTGTCGTAGTACAGCGGATGGCCGAAGCCGTAGACGGAGGTCGTCTGGTAGCTCGCGTCGTCGCGCTCGGCGTCCATCGGGTGCGGCTCGGCGAACTGCCACTGCTGGATCTCGTTGACCGCCACGCCGCCGATGCGCACCGTGCCCTTCTCGCCGAGGATGGTGATCGAGCCCTCGAGGTTCTTCGGGTACGTGAGCATGGTCACGTTGAGCGTGCCCATCGCGCCGTTGCGCCACTTGAGCGCGGCCACGCCGGTGTCTTCCACCTCGATGTTGCGCGCCAGCGTGCCGGTGTAGGCCATCACGCTCTCGACCGGGCCGCCGATCCAGTCGAGCAGGTCGATGTAGTGGCTGGCCTGGTTCATGAAGGCGCCGCCGTCGAACTCCCAGGTGCCGCGCCAGGCGGCCGAGTCGTAGTACTCCTGCGGGCGCGTCCAGAACACGTTGACGCCGATCGTGTAGATGCGGCCGAAGCGGCCCAGCGCCATCGCGTGCTTGAGCAGCTGCAGCGTCTTGTTGCGGCGGTTCTGCTTGACGACGAACAGGCGCACGCCGGCCTCGTCGCAGGCGCGCACCATCGCCAGGCCGTCCTGCCAGCGCGTGGCCATGGGCTTCTCGGTCATCACGTTGACGCCGGCGCGCGCGCACTGGATCACCTGCTGCGAGTGCAGGCCGCTGGGGGTGGTGATGATCACGCAGTCGGGCGTCTCGGCCGCGAGCATCGCCTCCAGGCTCGGATAGCCCTTCGCGCCGGTGCGCGCCACGGCGGCGGCCAGCTTGGCCGGGTCGGTGTCGCACACGGCGACCAGCTCGGCCCGCTCGGCGTGCGCCTTGACCGATTCCATGTGGTTGGCGGCGATGCGCCCGGCGCCTGCGAGCGCGAAGCGGACCTTGCGGCCGGTGACGGGGGCGTGGGTGTTGGGACGGAGGCTGTGGGCGGACATGGAACTTCCGGGACGGGCCGGGCGCGGTGGAAAACGGACGGCTCGCGGCCGCCGCGCGCTCGCGTCCGCGCGGGACGCGGGCGGGCGGGTGAACAAGGGCAATCCGCGATTTTAGGTCAGCCGGGCCGGGGCGGCGAGCGCCGGCCGGCGCGTCGCTCGCGGTGGGCCACGGATTCGCGCGCGTTCAACGTAAAATCGCGGGTTCTGCCTTGGCAGCCCGCCCGGCCGCCATCCCGCCGGCCACCGCGCCGGCGCCACCCTTGCCGCATCGATTCCCAAGCATGGACACCACGACGCCCACCCCGCCGCTCGACGAGAACAAGCTGATTGCGGAGCGTCGCGAGAAACTGGCCGCGATCCGCGCGCAGGGCGGCGTGGCGTTCCCGAACGACTTCAAGCCGGCCCATCGCGCGGCCGCGCTGCACGCCGAGCACGACGGCACCGAGGCCACGGCGCTGGAAGCCGCGGACGTCAAGGTGTCCGTGGCCGGCCGCATGATGCTCAAGCGCGTCATGGGCAAGGCCTGCTTCGCCACGATCCAGGACGCGACTGCGCGCATCCAGCTGTACATCACGCTCGACGGCGTGGGTGCCGACACGCTGGCCGCGTTCAAGCACTGGGACCTGGGCGACATCGTCGCCTGCACCGGTTCGCTGTTCAAGACCAAGTCCGGCGAGCTGTCGGTCAAGGCCGACTCGATCCGCCTGCTGACCAAGTCGCTGCGCCCGCTGCCCAGCGACTTCCACGGCGTCTCCGACCAGGAAGTCAAGTACCGCCAGCGCTACGTCGACCTGATCACCGACGAGGAGGCCCGCAAGCGCTTCCGCGCGCGCAGCGCCGCGCTCGGCGAGATCCGCGCGTTCATGGTGGCGAGCGGCTTCATGGAAGTCGAGACGCCGATGCTGCACCCGATCCCGGGCGGCGCCAACGCCAAGCCGTTCGTGACGCACCACAACGCGCTCGACCAGGCCATGTACCTGCGCATCGCGCCCGAGCTCTACCTCAAGCGCCTGATCGTGGGCGGCTTCGAGCGCGTGTTCGAGATCAACCGCAGCTTCCGCAACGAAGGCATCTCGGTTCGGCACAACCCCGAATTCACGATGATGGAGTTCTACGCGGCGTACTGGAACCACCACGACCTGATGGACTTCACCGAGCAGGTGCTGCGCCACGCGGCCATCGCCGCCACGGGCTCGGCCGCGCTCACCTACGCCGGCAGGCAAGTGCACCTGGACCAGCCGTTCGCGCGCCTGACCGTGCGCGACTCGCTGGTCGCGCACTGCGGCCTGACCCTGGCGCAGACCGAGGACAAGGACCTGCTGCGCTCGCGCATCGTCGCCGCCGGCGAAAAGGCCCCCGCGCACTGGACGCTGGCCGAGCTGCAGTTCGGCCTGTTCGAGGCGGAAGTCGAGGCCAGGCTGTGGCAGCCGACGTTCATCATCGACTACCCGGTCGAGGTGAGCCCGCTGGCGCGCGCATCCGACACCAACCCGGCCATCACCGAGCGCTTCGAGCTGTTCATCACCGGCCGCGAGTACGCCAACGGCTTCTCCGAGCTGAACGACGCCGAGGACCAGGCCGCGCGCTTCCAGGCCCAGGTCGCCAACAAGGACGCCGGCGACGAGGAGGCGATGTTCTACGACGCCGACTTCATCCGCGCCCTCGAGTACGGCATGCCCCCGACGGGCGGCTGCGGCATCGGCATCGACCGCCTGATGATGCTGCTGACCGACAGCGCCAGCATCCGCGACGTGATCCTGTTCCCGGCGCTCAGGCACGAACAGTGAGCCTCACGCTCGCCAGCGCTCGCTGCCCCCGAGGGGCCGGCCGCGGACGGCCCGGCGGAGCCGGATCCGTCGCTCTCTCGAATCTCGATCGCGACATGGCAGCGCCGAATACCTCCGGCCGTATCGGTATGTCGTACCGAAAGGCGTGCTGCACCGCGCAAAGGAGCGTCATCGCTCGTCCGCGTTGACGCCGCCTTAACGCCAGCTTCGCACAGGATTTCGCTGCGCCGCCGCACGGCATGCGTTCCTCGAAAATCGATCGAGAAAATTTACGCGCGCCCGATTGACCGGCGCGGGGACGAGCGTTAGCGTTGATGCTCCCCTTCCCGCCAGGAGGTCTGCCGTGACAACACGATTGCAGGAACTCGACGAGATCGAGGCGAGCGTCTGGAGCGAGCTCGAACGATGCGTGGCGACGCGGCCGCGCAGCGAGGCCGGCGAGGACGCCCACGAGCCGCCGCACGAGTGGCGCGTGGCCGTGCTGGCCACCGTCGACGACGGGCAGGCCGATGCGCGCAGCCTGGTGCTGCGCGAGGTGGACGCCGCGGAGCGGCGACTCATCTTCTACACCGACGCGCGCTCGCCCAAGGTGCGCCAGATCGAGCAGTCGCCGCAGGGCACGCTGATCTTCTACAGCCGCGAGCTCGGCTGGCAACTGCGCATGCAGGTGCGGCTCAACGTCGAGACGACCGGCCTGGCCGTCTCCTCGCGCTGGGCCCGGCTGCAGACCTCGGCCGGCGCCCGCGACTACCTGTCCGTCGCCGCCCCGGGCCGCCCGCTGGACGCCCCGCTGTCCGAACTGGGCGTGCGCGGGCACTTCGCGATGATCGAGGCGATGGCCGAGAAGGTGGACTGGCTCGAGCTGCACCCGCAAGGCCACCGCCGCGCGGTGCTGGGCGGCCACGGGTCGCACTGGGTGCAGCCGTAGTCCGTTCGGCGCCGGCGCCGGGGTCTGGCTCTGGCTCAAAAGGCAAGACCTGACACCGCAAAAGGCAAGACCTGACACCGTCATGAACGCGGCATGGCGCGATAAGCTCGCGCCCATGCCCCACCTCTTCTCCTACGGCACGCTGCAACAGGACGACGTGCAGCGCGCCACGTTCGGCCGGCTGCTGCGCGGCCAGGCCGACGCGCTGCCCGGGTTCGCGCAGGCGATGGTCGCCATCGACGATCCGCAGGTCGTCGCCACCAGCGGCAAGACGCACCACCCGATCGTGCGCCACAGCGGCGTCGCGGGCGACCGCGTGGCCGGCACGGTGTTCGAAGTGAGCGACGACGAGCTCGCGCGGGCCGACGACTACGAGGTCGACGCCTATCGCCGCGTCGCCGTGACGCTGGCGTCCGGGTTGCAGGCCTGGGTCTACGTCGACGCCCGCTACGCGCCGCCGGGCGCCTGAGATCGCGCGGCGGTCGCGCTCCACATGCATGCGGGTCGGAACGACCCACCCTGCCGCATTCCGGCGAGCCCGCCGCCGACCCGCCCATCCCTCGTACGGATACGCCCGGTTACGCGATCCGCGTCGCCCGAAAGGGCATGATCGCGACATGCGATTTCCGGATACCGACCGTCCCACGCGCGCGCTGGCCGCGGCCAGTCTCGCCGCCCTGCTCGCGGGCTGCGCCACCCATGCCCCCGCGCCCGCGCCGGCGCCCGAACCGCGCCCAGTCGTGCAGCCGACCGACAACGGCCTGCCCGCCGGCGCCGCGCGTGCGCTCGGGCAGCGTTTCCCCAACCTGCACCCCGTTGCCCACAGCGCCGGCCACCTGCAGGTCGACGATGCGGACGACCTCGCCGTCGTCCTGGCGCCGCCGGGCCAGTCCAGCGACGCCATCGTCGCCGTGCTCGTGACGGGGGCCGGCGGCGAGTACCGCTTCGCCACCGCGAGCAAGCCGGTCGCCCCCGGCTGCGACACCTGCACCACCACGGTGGACATCGCGCGCAAGCTGCTGTCCGTGCACGTGATGCGTCCGTCCGACCCGGAGTTCGAGCGCGTCACCTGGCAGTTCGGCTACACCGACGACGCGCTGCGCCTGGTCGGCGTCACCGCGGCCCAGCCCCCCGGCGACGACCCCATCGCGCACGGCTACGCCATCTCGACCAACCTGATGTCCGGCACCAAGGTCGACACGCTCGACCCGACGCAGGATCCGTCGCGCCGGCGCGAGCTCAAGTCCGTCGTGCCGCTGCGCCGCGCGATCGCGTTCGAGGCGTTCGACTTCACGCCGCAGGCCCTCGCCCCGGAACTCAGGCGCCAGCCGGCCTCGGCCTTCGAGCCGCAGGAGGGACTGCCCGCGTCCGCGCAGATCCTGCTGCGCAAGGCCTTCCCCGGCGCCACCGTGCAAGGGCGCAGCGCCGGCCCGCTGCGGCCGGACGGCCCGCGCGACCTCGTCGTCGTGCTCGACCCGCCCGGCGGCGGCGACAGCGACACCACCCTGGCCCTGCTGCTCGCCCAGCCCGACGGCAGCCTCAAGCTCGGCGCCACCAGCGGTGCCGTCACGCGCGACTGCCACGGCTGCGACGTCCAGGTGCAGATCGCGCACCACGCGCTGGTGGTGCAGACGACCAGCGTCGACGGCGCGGGCACGCACATCGTCGGCTGGCAGTTCATGGCCGGCCCCAAGGACAAGAGCGGCGCGCTGCGCCTGCTGGGCGTGCGCACCGTGCTGTCCAGCCGCAGCGGCAGCGACAGCCACCGCTACGTCAACACCGCCAACCTCGCCACGGGCGACAAGCTCGACGTCGTCGAGGACGTCGTGCACGGCCGCCGCAAGCGCGCCGAGCGCGCGAGCAAGCTGCCGGTGCGCCCGCCGATCCCGTTCGCGGGCTTCGCGTTCGACATCGGCAAGCTCGACGCCGAGACCCGGCGCGACTTCACCCCCTGAGATCGCAGCCCGTTCCTGTCGGGCTGGGCACGACGCCTGCCCGACCGCGCCCATGCCGGATTTCCGACCCTCGCGCTGGCCCGCGCGCTCACTTTCCACGCTGGCCCTGACGGCAATTCTTGCCGCCTGCACCACGGCGCCACCGGTGCGCCCCGCGCAGGCGCCCAAGCCCACGCACCCGATGCCCGCCGGCGCCGCGCAGGCGCTGGCGCAGCGCTTCCCGGGCCGCCAGGTCGTCGCCGACAGCCGCGGCCCGCTGCTGGACGCCGGCGTCGACGACGTCGCCGTCGTGCTGGACGGCGCCACGCCGGGCGAGTTCACGGTGGTCGTGCTCGCGCCGCCCGCGACCGCCGGCGACGCCTGGCGGGTGGTCGGCACGTCGCGGCCCATCGTGCCGGGCTGCGCGCAGTGCAGCGTCGGCGCCGACCTCGCGCCGCACCGCCTGTACGTGCGCGTGATCCGCGCCGCGGGCGCCGAATTCGAGAACTTCACGTACCAGTTCGCGAGCTCGGGCGACGCCGAGCCGCTGCGCCTGGTGGGCGTGACGGCCTACATCCCTTCGCGGCCCGGCGATGCCGCGTCGCACAGCTTCTCGGCCAGCGTCGACCTGCTCACCGGCCAGCGCACCGACATCGTCGAGGAATCGGGCAGCGACGGCGCCACCACGCACCGCGAGCGCCAGGGCAGCGTGCCGCTGCGCGCGCCGATCGCGTTCGACGAATTCGCCTTCACCGCCGACGCGCTCGACGCCGAGACGCGCAAG
>Ga0207427_100324_pt1 | contig 32209 bp, 29 predicted proteins | sample AraplaCL_Cvi_mMS_FD_184268 | JGI IMG/M metagenome (GOLD analysis project Ga0207427, IMG submission 184268) | Arabidopsis root microbial communities from the University of North Carolina, USA - plate scrape CL_Cvi_mMS (SPAdes) (version 2) | ecosystem: Host-associated > Plants > Roots > Endosphere ... | reverse complement strand
CATATCTACAACCGCGAGCGACCGCATCTGTCGCTCAAAATGCAAACGCCCGATGCTGTGCACCGGGCGTCCCTGGCCGGCTGAGCGCCGGCTCCTGGGTGTCAACGTATTTCAGGACGGGTCACAAGCCACGCCATGCTGCTCCACCTCGGCTCGTTCTGCCTGATGCTCACCCTCTCGATCCTCTACGGCTCGGACCTGGGCTGGCGTGCCGTGGTCGGCTCCTGGGTCGCGTTCATCCTGGTCTCCTTCGTCGTCGGCGGCGTGCTGCAGGCCCCGTGGATCGCGCTGCTGCTCAAGATCGGCCTGGCGCTGGCGATGTACGTCAAGGCCCACAAGGGCTCGTCGTCGTTCGGCTGAGGCGCAGGCCCCACGCCTTGCGCGGCCCCGCAGGATTGCGGGCCCGCGCCCGCCCCTTCAGAATCGCCGGGTTCGCCAACCCGTGACTGAAGGAGCCGACATGAATCCTCTTGCGAAGAAGTGCGCCGCCGTGGCGCTGCTGGCGATCGTGGCCGGCGTGGGCATCGCGCAGGCCCCGGCGATCACGCGCACGGTCGTCGCGCGCGCCGACGTGTCGGTGCCCGGCCGCGAGGCCGTCGCGGCCCGCGTCGAGGTCGCCGCGGGCGGCCAGTCCGGCTGGCACACGCACCCCGGCGACGAGATCAGCGTCGTGAACGAAGGCGAGGTCGTGCTGATGGTGGCCGGCCAGGCCCCGCGCAAGGTCGTCGCCGGCGAGGGCTTCGTGATCCCCGCCGGCACGCCGCACAACGCGAAGAACGACAGCGCGGCGGCGGTCAAGCTGGTCGGCGTGTACGTTGTCGAGAAGGGCAAGCCGCTGGCGTCGCCGGCGTCCGCGCCGGCGCAGTGACGTCGCCGGGCCGGCGCCCGGCTACCAAAACTTCCACCAGGCCCGCTTCGCGGCGGCGCGCGCCGGCGCGGGCGGCTCCTCGAGTTCGACGGCCTCGATGGTCTGCACGCCGTGGCAGATCGGGCAGAACGCCGTGAACGCCTCGGGCGTCGCGCCCGGGGGCAGGTTCGAGAACGTGGCGCGGATCAGGTCAGAGGGCGCATCGAACAGCTCGGCGAAGCCGCACTGCGCGCAGCCGCCGATCTTCCAGGCGCCTTTCTCGCGCAGGTACTTGTCGGTGACCATCGCCGCGTGACCCGTCGCCGCGTCGATGAGGAAGCGGATGGACTGGCCCTGGTGGACCGCCGCGAGCTGCGTCGGCACGTTCAGGACGGTGCCCGTGAACAGCCGTCCGTCAAAGGCCGTGATCCGGGTCCACACCGCCTCGGGCCGCGCCTGCGTGACGCGCGGCCCGCCGTCGTGGACGATGACCTGCAGGTCGTCGGGATGATCGGGATGGAGCTTGCCTTGCAGGCCCGGAAGGGTTCGCCACTGCATGCGCTGGACGTCCTCGAAGTTGGAAAGGCGCGCGCGACGAGGCCGCGGGCGAGGCATCGTACGGGTTTCGGGTACGCTGCGTCCTCCTCGTCTTCCCAGGCACACCCATGAACCTCCGCCGTCCCGCCCTCGCCGCGATCCTGCTGGCCACGTCGCACGCCTTCGCGCAAGTCGCGCCCGCCACCGTGACCGACGCCCAGGTCAGCCAGTTCCAGAGCAGCATCGAGTCGGGTTGCCTGCAGCGCGGCGCCGAGCGGAAGGATCCGGCGCAGGCGGTGCAGGCCAGCTGCACCTGCACCACGCAGGTCCTGCAGACCAAGCTGACCAAGGCCGAATGGCAGGCCGCGGTGGCCGCCGCCTTCAACGGCAACCGCCAGGGCGCGACGGACATCATCGCCAGGCACCAGGAAGAACTGAAGGTCTGCAAGCCGGCGCAGTGACGCGCGCGATGCCGTTGCTCGACCGCCTGCGCGCGTTCTGGCGCGCGCTCGCCCCCGAGGCGGCGCCGGCCGCGCCCGAGCCCGCGGTGGTCGAGCTCGACGCGTCGCGCTTCGAATTCCACTGGCGCGGCCAGCCGCTGCTCGTCGACCGACGCGCGGACACCGTGCAGCGCGGCGGCCGCGCGCTGCTCAAGGCCAGCGCGATCCGCACGGTCGACGTCACCCGCTTCTGGCCCGAGGACGACGACCAGGATCGGTGGAAGGTCAGCCTGGCCACCGACGGGTTCGCGAGCCAGGAGATCGGCCGCACGCGGGACGACGTCGAGGCGTCGATCGCCGCGGCGCGGCTGGCCACGGCGCTGGACGTCCCGGTGCGGGCGCTCTGAGCGCCGCGCGGCGCATGCGGCCGCCGTCGGGGACAATCGCCCCATGAAAGTCATCAAGCTTCGCGCCGGCAAGGAACGCTCGCTCTCTCGCCACCACCCGTGGGTGTTCCAGGGCAGCGTCGAGAAGGGCAAGGCCGACGCCGGCGAGACCGTGCGGGTCGAGGCCAGCGACGGCAGCTTCCTCGCGTGGGGCGCGTACAGCCCCGAATCGCAGATCCGCGTGCGCGCCTGGAGCTGGGAGCAGTCCGAGCGCATCGACGCCGCGTTCTTCGAGCGCCGGCTGGCCACCGCGCTGGCGCTGCGCGCGCGCCTGGCCGTGGCCAGCGACGGCGTGCGGCTGGTGCACGGCGAGGCCGACGGCCTGCCGGGCCTGGTGGTCGACCGCTACGGTGACATCCTGTCCGCGCAGTTCCTGGCCGCCGGCGTCGAGCGCTGGAAGGCGACGATCGCCGACCTGCTGATCAAGCTCACCGGCTGCACCCGGCTCTACGAACGCAGCGACGCCAGCGTGCGCTCGCTCGAGGGCCTGCCCCCGGTGCGCGCCTGGCTGCGCGGCGGCAGCGACGACCCGGCCGCCTCCGTCGCGACCATCCACGAGAGCGGCTGGAAGCTCACGGTCGACGTCGCCGAAGGCCACAAGACGGGCTACTACCTCGACCAGCGCGAGAACCGCGCGCGCTTCGCGCAGCTCGTCAAGCAGTACGGCTGCAAGTCGGTGCTCAACTGCTTCAGCTACACGGGCGGCTTCTCGCTGGCCGCGCTGGCCGGCGGCGCGACGCGCGTCATCAGCGTCGATTCGTCGGCCCCCGCGCTGGCGCTCGCGAGCGCGCACGTCAAGCTCAACGGCTTCGATCCGAAGCGCCACGAGGCGCGCGACGCCGACGTCAACGCGCTGCTGCGCGAGCTGCTGCAGGGGCCCGAGCGCTTCGACGCGATCGTGCTCGACCCGCCGAAGTTCGCGCCGACCGCCGCGCACGCGGATCGCGCGTCGCGCGCCTACAAGGACATCAACCGCCTCGCGCTCAAGCTGCTCAAGCCGGGCGGCCTGCTGCTGACGTTCTCGTGCTCGGGCGGCATCAGCGCCGACCTGTTCCACAAGATCGTGGCCGGCGCCGCGATGGATGCCGAGGTCGACGGCGCGCTGCTGGAACGGCTGGAAGGCGCACCCGACCATCCGACGACGCTGTTCTTTCCCGAGGGCGAATACCTCAAGGGGTTGGCGATCCTGAAGGCTGGCTGAAGGCGGGGGAGTTCGTCACGCTCGGACGGCCCTCGTGCCGTCGCGCGCGTCGTCATCTGCTGTAATCCTGCCTGCGCCCCAGGGAGGGGTTGGAGCCACAACGATGATCAAGCGCAACGCCGCTGCCTTCGCCCTTCTCGCCACCGTGCTGGCGGCCCCTTCGATCGCGAACGCGCAGGCGGCGACCGGCGGCATCAGCGCCTTCGACCCACCCGCGTCGGCCCCCGCCGCGGCAGCCTCGGCCACGCCGCGCTTCGACTTCGCCCGCATCCGCTCCGCGGTCCCGGTGGGCGACAAGATCGGCTTCGTGTCCTCGGGCATGTTCTGCATCGGGCACCGCGAGGTGCGCGCCACGCCCAAGCTCGAGGAGATCAACAACACGCAGGCCGCCCTCGCCTTCAAGTCCGAGGTGGCCGCGCAAGGGCTGAGCACGCCGGCAACCGAGCTGTCGGCCTTCGACACTCCCACGGCCAAGGCCGAGCCGGACTACCGCATCGGCGGCGTGCTGCAGTCGGTCGCGCTGGACGAATGCGCCGACGGCGCCGACCACAAGGGCAGCGTCGACATCACGGTCAAGTGGGAGGTGTTCGCGCCCAAGCTGCAGAAGGTGGTGCTCACGAAGGTGACCTCGGGCAGCACGCGCGCCGACAGCTGGGAGAAGATCAACGGCCGCGACTTCGAGGCGCGCGCCTACAACGACTCGCTGCGCAAGCTGTTCAACGATCCCGAGTTCAAGGCATTGCGTGCGATCGAGGGCCCGGCCGTCGCGTCGCCCACCGCCGCCACGACCGCCGCCGCCCCGCTGGCCGCGCTGCACCTGAAGACCACGGCCGCGCCGGCCGGCGGCTCGCAGGCCAAAGCGCCGACGCTGCGCCAGGCCGTCGTGACCGTGCTGCGCGACACCGTCTCGGGCTCCGGCTTCTACATCGCCGACGGCTACCTGCTGACCAACCGCCACGTCGTGGGCGCCGCGCACTACGTGAAGATCAAGCTGGCCAGCGGCCGCACGCTGGTGGGCGAAGTGCTGCGCGACGACGCGCATCGCGACGTCGCGCTCATCAAGACCGACCCGGCGGGCGTGCAGCCGCTGCATGTCAGCGTGGGCGAGCCCGCGGTGGGCGCCGACGTGTTCGCGATCGGCTCGCCGCTGGGGCAGGACCTGGCCGGCACCTTCACGCGGGGCGTGCTCAGCGGCACGCGCGAGATCGACGGCCAGGAGTACTTCCAGAGCGACGTCTCGATCAACCACGGCAACAGCGGCGGCCCGCTGCTGGACGCCAACGCCACGGTGATCGGCCTGACGGTGGCCAAGATCGACAAGGCCGCCGGGCTGTCGTTCTTCATCCCGCTGCGCGACGCGGCCAACGCGCTGCAGATCGTCTTCGACTGAGCGACCGCTCGCTCAGCCGGCCTTCTTCGCCCCGGCGAGCAGCCGGGGGATCTCGCCCCGGCAGGCCGTGAGGTTGCCCGCGTATTCCTCGGGGCTGTCGAACAGCCGCTGCGCCTCCTGCAGCTTGGCCAGTTGCTGCCGGGCGTAGCGCAGCACGAGCTCGGGCGTGGCCGCATCGGGGAAGGGATAGGCGAGCTCGCGGAAGCGCTGCGCCATGTCGCGGTAGATGTGGACGTGCGTGTACTCGTGGCGCAGCACGTGCGCGTGCGCGCAGGAGCCGGGCGGCAGGTCGCGGATCACGCGCAGCACCGGGTGCGTGAAGTTCAGCGTGACGGTCAGGCCGCGACAACGCTTCTCGGGCACGACGGAGATCTCGTTGTCGACCGTGACCAATCCCAGCGCCGTGGCGCCCTCGCCGGCCGGCGCGCCCTGCTTGACCAGGAACGCCGAGGTCTTGTCGAACTCGGTGGGCGGATCCGCGAACCAGCCGGCCGCAAAGCGCACGACCGGGTCGCAGGCCGGCAGCGCCGGCGCGGCGTCGGCCGCGCGCGCAGAGGCGGCAGCGGCGAACAGGACGAGGGGCAGGAGCAGGCGCATGCGGCGATTCCGGGCGGGCGCCCGCGGCGGGCGTTCCCTGGCGGGATATCGGCGCGCGCGGCCCTCAGCTTGAGCGCGGCGCCAGCGCGATGCGCGGCTCGAACTTCGCGCGCTTCACGCTGAAGTACGTCTTCACGTTGCGCACGTTGGCGTCCTGCGTGAACAGGTGCTGCACCAGCGCGCTCCACGCGGCCACGTCGCGCACCCAGGCCACGAGCACGAAGTCGGGGCCGGGCGAGACGCGGTAGCACTGCTGCACGCCGGCCTCGGCCGTCGCCCGCGCCTCGAAGGCGTCCAGCAGCTCGGCGCCCTGTCGATCCAGCGAGACCTCGGCGATGGCGGTCAGGCCCTCGTCGAACAGGCGCGGCGCGAGCACGGCCACCTGGCGCTCGATCACCCCCGTCTCCGTCAGCCGGCGCACCCGGCGCAGCGCGGTCGCCGGCGACACGCCCGCGGCCTCGGCGAGCGCCTGGTTGGTGCGGCTCGCGTCGTCCTGCAGCAGGGCGAGCAGGCGGCGGTCGATGTCGTCCGGATCGCTTTCCCCCATCTTGGGGAGATTTTTTATTTCATCCATTGATTGATTATGCACTTTTGCAGCATTAATCCATATCGATGCAATCTTCACTCGTTTTTAACTTAAATTTGCAAGCATTGTTCTCTTCCAGACCCCCAGAATTCGCTCCATCGCAGCACCGCAACCCGTTCCAGGAGTCCTCCCATGTGTGGCATCGTCGCCGGCGTCAGCACCCGCAACATCGTTCCCATCCTCGTCGAAGGCCTGAAGCGGCTGGAGTACCGCGGCTATGACTCGTGCGGCGTGGCCGTGCACCAGGACGGCGTCCTGCGCCGCACCCGCAGCACCGCGCGCGTGGCCGAACTGCAGGAGCAGATCCAGGCCGACCACGTGCAGTCGGGCACCGGCATCGCCCACACGCGCTGGGCCACGCACGGCGCGCCGGCGGTGCACAACGCGCACCCGCACTTCTCGGGCCCGCTGGGCCCCGAGTCGGCGACCAGCCCCGCCAACGCCGCGCGCATCGCACTCGTGCACAACGGCATCATCGAGAACCACGACGAGCTGCGCGCCGAGCTCAAGGCCAAGGGCTTCCACTTCGAGAGCCAGACCGACACCGAGGTCATCGCGCACCTGGTCAACCACCTGTACGACGGCGACCTGTTCGACGCCGTGCAGCGCGCCGTCGTGCGCCTGAAGGGCGCCTACGCGATCGCCGTGTTCTGCCGCGACGAGCCGCACCGCGTGATCGGCGCGCGCGCCGGCTCGCCGCTGGTGCTGGGCCTGGGCCAGGGCGAGAACTTCCTGGCGTCCGACGCGATGGCGCTGGCCGGCGTCACCGACCAGGTCGTCTACCTCGAGGAAGGCGACGTCGTCGACGTGCAGCTGGGCAAGCACTGGATCAACGGCCTGCAGGCCGACGGCACGCTCAAGACCGTACAGCGCGAGGTGCGCACCGTGCACGCCCACACCGGCGCCGCCGAGCTGGGCCCGTACCGCCACTACATGCAGAAGGAGATCTTCGAGCAGCCGCGCGCGATCGGCGATACCCTGGACGGTATCAACGGCATCAGCCCCGAGCTGTTCGGCGACGGCGCCTACGGCGCGTTCAAGGACGTCGACCAGGTGCTGATCCTGGCCTGCGGCACCAGCTACTACGCGGGCAGCGTCGCGCGCTACTGGCTCGAGAGCATCGCCAGGATCCCCACCAGCATCGAAGTCGCCAGCGAGTACCGCTACCGCGACAGCGTGCCCAACCCGCGCACGCTGGTCGTCACCATCAGCCAGAGCGGCGAGACGGCCGACACGCTGTCGGCGCTCAAGCACGCGCGCTCGATGGGCATGACGAACACGCTGACCATCTGCAACGTGCAGACCAGCGCGATGGTGCGCGAGTGCAAGTTCAACTTCATCACGCGCGCCGGCGCCGAGATCGGCGTCGCGTCGACCAAGGCCTTCACGACCCAGCTGGTCGGCCTGTTCACGCTCACGCTCGCGCTCGCGCAGGTGCGCGGCCACCTCGACGACGTCACCGAGGCCGGGCACCTCAAGGCCCTGCGCCACCTGCCCGCCGCCGTGCAGGCCGTGCTCGCGCTCGAGCCGCAGATCATGGCCTGGAGCGAGGAGTTCGCCACCAAGGAGAACGCCCTGTTCCTGGGCCGCGGCCTGCACTACCCGATCGCCCTCGAAGGCGCGCTCAAGCTCAAGGAGATCAGCTACATCCACGCCGAGGCCTACCCCGCCGGCGAGCTCAAGCACGGCCCGCTGGCGCTCGTGACCTCCGCGATGCCCGTCGTCACCGTCGCCCCGAACGACGCACTGCTGGAGAAGCTCAAGAGCAACATGCAGGAAGTCCGCGCCCGCGGCGGCGAACTGTTCGTCTTCGCCGACGCCGACTCCCGCATCGAGAGCGACACCGGCCTGCAGGTCATCCGCATGCCCGAGCACTACGGCGTGCTGTCCCCGATCCTGCACGTGGTGACGCTGCAGCTGCTGGCGTACCACACCGCTTGCGCGCGAGGCACGGACGTGGACAAGCCGCGGAACCTGGCCAAGAGCGTGACGGTGGAGTGAGTCGCTGCGGGGCTGCGGGCGTTTGTTCTATGCCATTGATGCCTGAGACGAGCATTAAAGGCTGAGACAGTGCATTGGATCGCGCTGGAGCCAACCGAAGGGATCCTGCGCGCGCTGCGCCTTCTGGCGCGCCACCGCCAGCCATCGCCCGCCGGGACTGTCTGCCGGTCGTCACCACGGGCCTCGTGGCCGGCGCGTCGGCACCGTCCGCCGTGTCCGCCGTCGACACGATGCCTGCAGACGGATGACAACGTGTCGGCGCCGGCTCGTCAAACTTGGTGTGCGGCCACGATTCGGCGCGCGCCCACCAGGAATGCATCGGCCACCAGCTGGAAGGGCCGCCAGTCGACCTCCGATTCACCGGCCATGCACAGGTCGGCGAAGCGTGAGTAGAGCCGAGGGTATTCGCCAGCCAACGCGGCGTCGGCTCCCAGCGTCCGGCCGTCGATCTCCAGCACTCCCCCGCCGTGGGCGAGCTTGAGTCGGCCGGTCGTGGTGAACAGCTCGATGTCCCACGTCTGCTCGCCCTTTTGCCGGAAGTCGAATTCCGCGTTCACCGTGGCGCCGGCCTCCGTGCGCAGGGCCAACCGGGCCGCGATCGGAGCCTGCTGGTTCTCCGGAAATTCGAGCACGGCCTCATGAACGAATGCTTCGTCGGGCAGCACTTCGGTCAGCACCGACAGGGCATTGATCCCCGGGTCGAATACGCCCAGGCCGCCGGGTTCCCAGATCCATTGCTGGCCGGGATGCCAGTGGTGCACGTCTTCCTTCCAGGTGATGGTGCCGCCGCTGAGCGTGCGCCCGCGCAGCCAATCGCGCGCGGCGTCCACGCCCGCAGCGAAACGCGAGTGCCAGGTCTGGAAAAGCGTGCGCCCATGCCGCTCCGCCTGGGATCGCAGCAAGGCGATCTGCCTGGTGGTTGCGGCGGGCGGCTTTTCCAGCATGACATGCTTGCCGGCCCGCAGCGCGGCCAGGGCGGCCTCGAAGTGCGCCTGGGGCGGCGTGCAGATGGAGATGGCATCGAGATCCTTCACTTCGGCCAATAGCGTCTCGATGCTGGGGAAGTTCGCCACGCCGTCCACGCGCGCGTGGCGACTCGCGCACGCCACGAGCTCGAAGCGGGGATCGGCGGCAAGCGCCGGAATGTGTTGATCGCGGGCGATCTTGCCAATTCCCACAAGGCCCAACTTCAGCGGCATGACGTTCCCCGGAAATGATGTCGCAATGATCGGTGCAACGATGGTTGCACTGCCCCGAGCGCCCCATCATCTTAGCGCCCGGTTCCATTCAGCCCGCCTTCGTCGACGGCTCGACTGCCCTGAGATCGCTTGCCGGACTCGAGTCCGAGGTGGCCCCGATGTGGTTCGCCTCGGCAGACTGCTTGGGGAGCGCACGGCGGCGAGTTTGCCTTCGAGCGTCGACCGTCATTCGAAGCGGCGACCCATCGACACGGCTATATTGCGCGAGGTACTCAGCGACTGGAAGGTCCAATGCAATATCGTGAACTCGGCCGTACCGGCTGGAAGGTTTCCACTGTCAGCTTCGGCGCTTGGGCGATCGGGGGCTCGTGGGGCCAGACCGATGACGCGGACGCCATGGCGACCCTGCACCGTGCGCTTGATCGAGGCGTCAATTTCTTCGACACCGCGGACGTCTACGGCGACGGCCGAAGCGAGCGACTGATCGCGCGGCTGCGCACCGAGCGCAGCGAGCCCTTCTACGTCGCTACCAAGGCAGGCCGGAGGCTCTCGCCGCACGTCGCTGAGGGCTACAACCGCGCAAACCTGACGGCGTTCACCGAGCGAAGCCTCGCCAACCTGGGCGTCGACGCGATCGACCTTCTGCAGTTGCATTGCCCGCCGTCGCCTGTGTTCTACATGCCGGAAGTATTCGGCGTCCTCGACGATCTCGTGAAGGCCGGCAAGCTTCGTCACTATGGCGTCAGCGTCGAGAAGGTCGAAGAGGCTTTGAAGGCGATCGAGTACCCGGGAGTGCAGTCGGTACAGATCGTCTTCAATCTCTTCCGGCAGCGCCCCGCGGAGCTGCTGTTTCGGGAGACGCTCGCGCGCCGCGTTGGCATTCTCGCGCGTCTGCCGCTGTCGTCGGGGATGCTGTCCGGGCGCCTCGGAGCGGCGACTGCATTCGCGGCGGACGACCACCGCAATTTCAATCGCGATGGCGCGGCGTTCGACAAGGGCGAGACCTTTTCCGGGCTGGACTACGCCACCGGCCTTGCGGCTGTCGAGGAACTGCGGGCATGGGTCCCGCAGGGCCAGACCCTGTCTCAATTCGCCCTGCGCTGGATCTTGATGAACGACGCCGTCACTTGCGCGATTCCCGGCGGCCGCAGACCCGAACAGGTGGACGAAAACATGCATGCGGCCGACCTGCCGCCCCTGTCGGCCAACGCCATGGCGGCGGCCGCTGACATCTACGCGCGCTTCGCGCGCGACCAGGTGCACCACCGATGGTGAAGCGCGAGCGCGAGTTTGCATGCGCATGCAGGCGCCTGCATCAGCACCGTGCCCCTGCGTCCGTGTTCGGCCGCTTGCGAACAGGCGCCAATGTCTGCGCCGCGGCAGTCCAATTGGGCTCCGCTCCGCCCGTCGCACGGGCAAGGTCAAGTCCGTTGGGCTTCTCCCGGGAAATGCCATCTGCAGCACAGCGGCCGTTCGTCGGAATCGGTGCCCACGGCTAGAGCCGCGCCGTCCCGACCGATCGAGCGATTCCTGGTCATCGCTCCTGGCTTTCGAAGCCGTGCTGCGCATGGCTCGAACCGTTCAGTCTGCATCGTGCGCAAGCGAGGATGAGAGATCCCGATAGGCGCTTGCCTGCTCGAGCAGCGTAAGGGCCTTTGCTTCGAACGCCTGGACCACGTCGGCGCCTGCGGCAATGCGGAGCGGCGGCCGGTCAAGTGCGGCCAGTTGCACCTATGCCGCCGCCAGTTTGGCCGGGTCGTCTGCCTGCTGACCGTTCATGCCGCGCCGGGTGGCGATCCTCTCGTGGCTGCGCTGTGCGTAGTCGTCGATACTCGGATCGACGAAGGTCGTGGATTCGGCGCTTGGCAGTTCCGTGCGAAAGAAGCCGGGTTCGACCAGCATCGTGCGGATACCGAATGAGCAGGGGCGGTCCGACCATCATTGGCATGGACGCGCACCGAAACTCGACGGACACAGATTCCAAAGACGCATGCGTGGAGCAATCCGAGTCAACGGTGCGTACGTATTCCAAGAGGAAGCCCGACTGCCTGGCATCGCGCAGCCCGATGTCCTGTCCGGCCCCAGTCGATCATCTGGAGTGTCCAATGCCCGTGACACCGCGCCTTCATGCGATTGCAACGGCGATCCCGCTTGCCTGCTTCCTGACGCTCGACGCGTGCTGGCTAGCATTGGTGGTGCCCCGCCCGTACCGGCCCGAACTCGACGGGCTTCTCTCTGCCGACGTCGAGTTGCTGGCCGCCGTCCTTTTCCACCTCCTGTACTTCGCCGGACTGGCCGTTCGGGCCGCGACGGGCCTGCAGCGGCAACGCCGCTGAAGCGCGCTTGCAGAGTCATGGAAGACGCGCGCCCGAAAGAGATCGCGTCGACGAGCCGGCACGTGCGCCGCCTCGTCGTCGTGCTCGGCGACCAGCTGGATGCCGAATCGAGCGCATTCGACGACTTCAATTGCGACGACGACCTGGTGCTGATGGCGGAAGTGCGAGAAGAGTCCACGCACGTCTGGTCGAGCCGCATCCGGATCGTCCAGTTCCTCGCAGCCATGAGGCACTTCGCCGCCGAACTTCGGATGCGCGGCCGTCGCGTCGAGTACATCGCGCTGGAGGGCTGCGGCAACTCGAACACGCTGGCAGGAGAGCTTCGTCATGCGCTGTCGCGCCTGCAACCCCAGCAGGTCGTGATGACCGCGCCCGGTGACTGGCGTGTCTTGAAGGACCTGCACAACGTCGCCAAGGCGTTTGCCGTGCCGCTGGACGTCCGGGACGACCGTCACTTCTTCTGCACGGTGCGCGAATTCCGCGAACACGCGCGGGGCCGCAAGTCGCTGCGGATGGAGACGTTCTACCGACTGCAACGCAAGCAGCACGACGTCCTGATGATCGACGGCGAACCCGCCGGCGGGCGCTGGAACTTCGACGCCGAGAACCAGGCGCCATTCGGCCGCCACGGCCCTGCCGACGTGCCCTCGCCCGTCCGCTTCGAACCGGACGACATCACACGGGAAGTCCTTGCGCTTGTCAGCGAGCAATTCCCCGATCATCCCGGCTCGCTCGATGACTTCGGATGGCCCGTCACGCGAGCGCAAGGGCTGTCGGCGCTCGAGGCGTTCATCGCCGAGCGATTGCCCCGCTTCGGTCAATGGCAGGACGCAATGTGGCCCGGCGACCCCTGGCTCTGGCATGCGCACCTGTCGGCCGCCATGAACCTCAAGCTCATCCATCCGAGAGAGGTCGTCGCCCGGGTCGAAGCGGCGTGGAAGGCCGGCTCCGTGCCCTTGCCTGCCGCCGAAGGATTCATCCGCCAGATCCTTGGTTGGCGAGAGTTCGTGCGCGGCGTCTACTGGACGCGCATGCCCGCCCTTGCTTCCGCCAACGCGCTCGGCGCCCATGAGCCCCTGCCGTCGTTCTACTGGACGGCCGACACCGAGATGGCGTGCCTGGCCGATGCCCTGCGCCAGACGCTGACGCACGGGTACGCCAACCACATCCAGCGCCTCATGGTGACGGGCCTGTTCGCGCTGCTGCTCGGTGTGGAGCCAACGCAGGTCCACGCGTGGTACCTGGCCGTCTACGTCGACGCGGTCGAGTGGGTGGAGATGCCCAACACCCTGGGCATGAGCCAGTACGCCGACGGCGGGTACATGACCAGCAAGCCCTATGTCGCCAGCGGTCGCTACATCGAGCGCATGAGCAGCGGCGCGCACTGCGCACGCTGCCCCTACCGACCCGGCAATCGGGCGGGCCCGGACGCGTGTCCCTTCACGACCTTGTATTGGGACTTCCTCCTGCATCACAGCGAACGCTTCGCGCGACATCCCCGACTTGGCGCTCAGATCCGCAATGTCGAGCGCCTGAACGAGGCCGAAGTCGCCGCGATCCAGCAGCAGGCGGAGCAGATCCGGCACCGCTACCGCGACGCACGATCAATCGCCATTCATCCAAGCCAGCCTGCATGAGGTACGACATGTCCGACCAGCCCGTTTCGCGCTCCCCGACCGGACAGCCCACCGTGCTCGTGATCGGTGGCACGGGCTTCGTGGGTCGCGCCCTCTGCCGCCTGCTTTGCTCCCGAGGCGACTGGCGAATCGTCGCCACGACGCGGGATCCGAAACATGGCCACGCGATCTCGGGTCTTCCCAACGTGTTCGTCGAGCGTCTCGATCCGCTCAGCGAGGAGGAACTGCGGCATGCGCTGCAGAGCGTCGACGCCGTGGTCAATCTCGTGGCCATCCTTCATGGCACGTCACAGCAGTTCCACACCGCGCACATCAAGCTGCCGGACCTTCTGGGTAGGGAGGTACGCAAGCAGGGTGGCAGACGTCTTGTCCACGTCAGCGCAATCGGCGTCGACGGGGCACGGGACAGCTTGTATCTGCAATCCAAGTCATGGGGTGAACGCCTCGTGCTGGATGCGTGGTCGGAAACCACTGTCCTTCGTCCCTCCGTGATCTTCGGGAAGGAAGACCGGTTCATCAATACGTTCGCCAAGCTTCAGCGCTTCGCGCCGTTCGTCCCGCTTGCCTGCAGCGATGCGCGCTTCCAGCCTGTCTGGGTGGAAGACGTGGCCCGCGCCATCGCGGCCGCGCTGGATCGAACCGAGACGTCCGGTCGCATCTTCGAATGCGCAGGCCCGGACGTACTGACGCTGCTTGAGCTCGTGCGACGCGCGGGGCAATGGGCAGGTGTCGCCCGCCCCATCATGCCGCTGCCCTTGCCCGTGGCGAGAGCCCAGGCCTGGATCATGGAGCAGTTGCCGGGTGAGCCGCTGATGTCACGCGACAACCTGCGATCGATGCAGACGCCTAATGTCGCAGCGCCGGGCGCCCTCTCCTTGCGCGACCTGGGCATCGTCGCACGCTCGCTCGACGACTACCTTGCTCACGGGTGAAGCGCGTTCGCGTCGCGTCAAGCCCGCACCATCGGCCGGACCTGCGCGAAGCCCCCATCGACACCGATCACCTGCCCCGTGATCCGCGACGCGGTGTCCGACAGGAGCCACGCCATGACGCCGGCGACGTCCTCGGCAGTCTGCAGTCCGCCCAGCGGATACTGGCGCTCCGCCGCCTCGCGAGCGCCGGCGGGCTTGAGCAGCCCGGCCGTCATGGGCGTCTCGGTCAGTCCGGGTGCGACAGCATTGATCCGCACCCCTTGTGCAGCATAGGTCGCCGCCACGCTGCGAACCAGGGCCTCGACCCCGCCTTTGGCCGCCGCTATCACTTCATGATTGGCTACGCCGATGCGTGAGACCACGGAACTCACCAGCACCGCCGCCCCGGGGGTCGAGGTCTGCCGGACAACGTCCAGCCAGGCACCAAGCATGAACAGGGCGCTGTCGAGGTTGGCGTTCAAGACACTCCGCACCTGGGCGGCCGATGTCCGGTGCAGCGGTGCGATCATCGTGTTACCCACGCAGTGCGCCAAGTGCAGCGGCGCGGCGCCGAGGGTGCGACTGCATGCCTCGACGGCCTGCAAGGCGCCTTCAGGTGTGCTGGTGTCCGCGATGACCCGCTCGGTGCATGGAACGTCGATCAGGCGATCGAGATCACGGCCGACGGCAAACACCGTCCATCCTCTCGCCTGCAGCCGCGAGGCAAGTGCGCGGCCGACGCCACCGCTCGCGCCGGTGATCATGACCCTTCTGGATTTGGAATCCATGAGCTCGCTCCATGCCCGCTTCGACAGGCTTGTGAAAAAGCGCGGATCGGCGCCCAGATCGCGCGCAGATCCGCGTTCGTCCTACAGCGCCGGGATCAGTACCTTGTCGATCACGTGGATGATCCCGTTGCTCGCCCTGACGTCCGTGGCGACGATGTGCGCCGGCGTCGCGGTGGTGTCCACGATGGTGGGAGGCGTGCCGGTGTTGATGGTGATGTTCTGGTCGGCGACCGTGGCGATCGGCTGGCCGAACGGGATGTTCGCTGCCGGGACGGCCTGGGCCAGCACGTGGTATTCCAACACCGTCGTCAATTGAGACGTGCTCAGCGAGGCGACCGTCGACTGGATGGCTGCGAAGGCGTCATTGGTCGGCGCGAAGACGGTGAATGGTCCCGCGCCCGACAACGTGGTGGCCAATCCAGCGGACTTCACCGCACCGACCAGGGTGGTGAAATTCGGATTGAGGCTCGCCATCTGCACGACGTTGAGCAGCGACGGTGGCACGAGCACCTTGTCCACGACATGGATGACGCCATTGCTCGCGCCGACGTCGGCCTTGGTGACATGCGCTGTCGCGAGGTCCGCGTCGGTGATCGTCAGGCCCCCGCTCGTGCCCAGCGTCAACGTGGCTGCCGAACCTCCGACGGTGTAGAGCGTCGCGACCGAGCTCATGCCACTCAACATGCTCGAGTTCTCCTTGTCCCCGAGAACGTGGTACTGGAGCAGGCTGGCCAACGTCGCAGGCGGAAGCGCAGCGACCATCGCGGTCGCTGACGAGAAGCCCAGTTGCGCGGCGGCGGCATCGAACGCCGCGTTCGTCGGTGCGAACACGGTGAAATGACCGTTGCCGTCCTCGAGCGTGGCCTTCAGGCCCGCCTTGTCGACCGCGGCGACCAGATCCGTGAAGCCGTTGGCGCTGGCGGCCTGATACACGTCCGGTGTCGAGTTCGAGTCTCCTCCACAGCCGTGCAAGGCTGCGACGACACAAGCCGCAAGGACAGGGGCAAGAATTCGCTTCATGTGAGTCTCCTGAGGTTGATTGGAATCGAGCGCTCGGACTGCTTACGAAGCAACGCCGAAATCGGATCGCATGGCCATGCAATCGAGTCATCGAATCGACCAGTGGGCATCGAGCGGGCTCACACTCCCACCTGATCGCCCCGCAACGAGCCTCAGGACACGCGCATACGGAAGGCTTCACTCGACAAGGACGTGCACGCGGCGCAGCCGCCGGCGTGCTCATCTGCAGCCGCGGACGACTCGCCTGTTCGACGACAGGCAATGCGCCACTGCCAACGGTCGCGGCCGTCGACCCGGCGCACAGAACCGTGCTCGTTGGCGAACCGCGCCACAAGTACGCGTGGGTACGGTTCCGCACGCCTGTCCTGGATCAGCAGGCACTGGATTCCTTGCTGGACCAGGCACAGGCTCTCGTCTTTGAGCGAAGCGCGTTCGCACGCACGCCGCAGGGACAGCCAATTCCGGAGTCCATCCCGGAGTCCCCGCGAATGGACCGTTGAAAAGCGGACCGCTCTCCCCCGAAGGGATCCCATGCGCCGTCGCACCATGCTCGCGGCCATCAGTCGTTCGACACGCCCGCCAGCCGGAACGTGCCCGCACTGGCGATCGACCTGCGTTCAAACGAGGGCGGCCTCGACGACGGTGACGTCCACTTCAGTCATCTCGTCGACGAATCGAAGCGCGTGTCGACGCCACTGAGGGTGGTTCGCTGCGAGCGGGCGCCAGCCGACCTGCTGCCAGGGACGCGGTCATGACGATCACTCCTCGGAAGCCCCTGTTCGGAGGGCGCGTGCTGGCGCTCGTCGGGCCGACCAACAGCTCGGCGACATTCGAATTCGCTTCACGCCTGCGAACTTGCGGGCGCGGCCTGCTGGTGAATGAACCGACGGGAGGAAACCTGCCTTCGTCCATTTCCAGCAGCTGCCCGCCAACCTGCTCGAAGCCTCGAACGAGCTGACGGCAGCGGGCACAGCTCTCCAGATGGGATCGACGAGCAATGACGGGCCCGTGTCGAGGCTTGCGCCGGCCTGGGCCGGCAACAAGGCGTCACCGGGATGATGGCGGATCATGGCCGGCACTCCTCGAGCAGGCCGCGCAGCAAGGTCGCCACGCGGCGAAGACGGGTCTTGACGGTGCCCAGCGGAAGGTTCATTTCCTCAGCAATTCGAGCGTGCGACATATCCTCGTAAAAAGAAAGTTTGACCAATTGGCGCTGGTCGTCCGTCAGACGCGACATGGCATCGCGCACCCGTTCGTCGTGCTGGCGACGGCTCACCGCGTCCTCCTGGCTCACACCCGAGTCAACGACGCCCTGGGCCTCCGTGTCGTCCAGCGTCGTCCAGATCTCGTGGCTGACACGACGCCGATCGGTGCGAAGATTGCGGGCGATCGTGAAGAGCCACGATCCGACGTTCGCCCGCGAGGCGTCGAACTGCGCCGCCTTGCGCCAGAGGTTCACGAACGCGTCCTGCGCGATCTCCTCTGCTTCGTCGACCGAACTGCCAGTCCGCCAAAGCCATCCCTTGAGCTTCGGGCCGAAATGCTTGAACAGGCAGGCAAAGGCATCTCGATCATGGTGCAACGCGACTGCGACCATCCAACGATCCAGTTGCGGGTCTCGCTCGGGCAGCTCCGACGTACTTGTTGACACGACCAACCTCAGGTGCGGACGCGCGTGACCGCCGTCCTCCGCTTCGAAGGACGGGCTGTCGCGCGACAGATTGGCATCCATGACTTGCTACGCAGGTTTGCCCGATTTGGATTGGCCCCTCTTGAATGCTTCATGGCAACTCACGCGCCGGCGCCAAGCGCGACGGCACCGTGGGTCGGGTTCCGGGAGGCCCTGCATCGAACTCGTGCGGCGCTGTGCAGGCCGCAAGCTCGTGTCGATGGCCAGCCCTTCGCTGCCCATCGACGACGCGCCACTGGGCAGCCAGATGGCGTGGAACCTCGCCACGTTGCCGCGGCTGGCGCTCGGCTTCGGCGGTCTGGCCCTGCATGCGCGCTTGCGCTCCGTCACGGTCCGGTCCATCTGGGGAACCGCGCTCGTCAAGGAAGGCCTCGGACGTCAGATCTTCAATGGCTTTCTCGGGCCAGCGCTGGCCAGCGGTGGCCTCGTGCCCGCTCCCGAACCGCTCGTCGGCGGCCATGACTTGCGCGACATCCCCGCCGCCATGGACATCCTGCGAAAGGGTGTGTCCGCCGCGAAGGTCGTCGTATCGCTTGGATGACGTCGATTGCCGCTCGGTCAGGCGAGCCGCAGCCCGCCGCGCACTTCGCCTATCCGTTCGCAGGCCGCGGTCAACATGGCCAGGCATGCGCTCAGCAATGACTTGCGGCTTGGCATGGGCTCTTCCTTACGGAGAGGTCGGCGAACTGTCGGGCACACGAATTGCTGAGCAGCGAACCACATTTCCCTCCCCACCGGCGCCGGCGGTCAAGACATCATGTCCAACATACCCGCTGACCCAGATTCGGCCGACCCGCTCAAGCTGGAAATCGTGGCCGATGGCGTCGTACCTGCTGCCGCCATGGCCTCCTCTTGCCTGGAGAATCTGCGCGCGGGGCCCGGCCAACGGGCGTGCCTCGCCACCCAAGCCCTTGCCCCAACGGACGCCCTCCAGGCATGCCTTCCTTGGCTCGACGCGATGTCGCACCCCGCGTGGCTGGCGGACGCACAAGGCGAGGTTCGAGTGGTCAACGCGCACCTTCTGGCACTGGTCGACTGTTCGGCGAGCGACTTGCACGGAACAGGTTGGCTGCAAAACTTGCACATCGACGATGTTGCGTCCACGATCGCACAGTGGCGCGCCAGCGTGGCGTCCGGCTTGTATTTTCTTGCACAGATCCGGCTTCGATTGGGCGACGGCGGCTACCGCTGGCATCACGCCAGCGCCAAGCGCTTCCTCCTGGCCGACAACTCCCCCGCCTGGCTGGCAACCTTCACCGACGTCCACGAGTTGGTCACTGCGCGGGACGACAAGCAGGCGAGCCAACGCCGGTTCGAGGCCACCCTGGCATATGCGCCGGTAGGCGTGGCCTACACGTCGCCTACCGGTCAGTTCACTTACGTGAATGCCGAATTCTGTCGCCTCGTCGGCTACACGGATGGCGAGCTTCGACAGCGGACCTGGCAATCGATCACGCATCCTGACGACCTCGAAGCGGATCTGGCCCTCGGGCGCCAGTTGCTCGCGAGTGACGGCCGGGAGACGCATTACCTGATGGACAAGCGCTACATCCGCAAGGATGGACAGCCGATCCACATTCGCCTGTTCGGCAACTTCGTCCGCGATGCGAACGGCGGGGTCATAGAAGGCTTGGCCGTCATTCTCGATCTCAGCGATCGACGTCGCGCGGAATTCAAGGAAGCGGAGTCCACCCGGCGCAGGGACGAGTTCCTCGCCATGCTCGCCCACGAGCTGCGCAATCCGTTGGGGCCGATCCGCAACGGCGCGGCGCTGTTGCGCCGCTATCCGCATTCGGCACAGGTGGCCGAGCGCGCGGGCCAGATCATCGAGCGACAGACAGCCCACCTGTCTGCACTTCTCGACAGCTTGCTGGATGTCGCCCGCATCACGCGGGGCCGCATCGCGCTGTCGCGTCGCGACTGCGATCTCGTGGACATCGCGGATCAGGTGCTGCAGGATCATCACGAAGAGGCAACACGGCGACATCTCGTGCTCACTCGAAAGCCAGGCGCCGACCGTCTGCCGCTTCATGCGGATCCCGTGCGAGTGGCGCAGGCGGTGAGCAACCTCCTCGACAACGCCTTGCGCTTCACGAACGCGGGCGCGATCAGCATCACGTGCTGGCGCGACGACGCCGAAGGCATGGCGGTCTGCAGCATCACGGACACCGGGCGCGGCATGGACGAGTCCACGCAGGCGCGCCTGTTCGAGCCATTCGCCCAAGCGCAGCAAGGCATCGACCGAGGCATGGGTGGACTGGGCGTCGGACTGATGATCGTGAAGGCCATCGTCGAACTCCACGGCGGCCGCGCGAGCGGCTTCAGCGAGGGCGCAGGACTGGGCTCGACATTCGAGCTGCGCTGGCCTTTGGCGGCGCAATCATCATGAGATGCCGGGTCGCGCACCGGAGTCAAAATCGACTGCTGCGACGTCTCGCGTGCACTCCCCGCGTGCTTGCCACCCTGTTCTGAATCCGGAGACTTGCCATGTATCGCTTCATTCCGTCTCCAATACTTCTCGCCCCTGTCTGGTGGTTGGCAGCAGGTGTGGCATGCCTGTGCTTTGCAGCCGCGGCCCTATGGTGGCCTCTGGCAGGCGCCACGTTGGGCATCGCCTTAACGGGTGGGTTGCTGCTTCTCGCATCGGCGAACACTTCCATGCGCCGGGCGTTGCGTGACCAGGAGGCGCGTTCCCGTCTGCTCGCGGACTTGACCCCGGTCGGCATCATCCATGGTGACGTGGATGGCGGCATCCATTTCTGCAACGACGCGTTCTGCCGCATGACGGGCAGGAGCCGGGAACAGTTCCTCTCGGGACAGGCCGGCTGGGCCAGCATCACGCCGCCGGAGTGGCTGCCATCAGACGAACGTGCCATCGCGCAGGTTCGCGACAGCGGCGCGTGCATCCCGTACGAGAAGGAATACGTGCTGCCGGACGGACGACGCATTCCGGTGCTCGTCGGCTTCACGCTCTTCGGGGAGGACAATCGGCAAACTGCGGCGTTCGTCCTGGACCTGACGCCGATCAAGCGGGCGCAGCGCGAGGTCGAGGACAGCCAATCCCGATTCAAGGCGACGTTCGAGAATGCCGCCGTGGGCATCGCGCTCGTGTCGCGCGATGGCCATTGGCTACAGGTGAACGACCGCCTTTGCGAGATCGTCGGCTACTCCCGGGACGAGTTGCTGAACGTCGATTTCCCCAACATCACCCACCCCGGGGATCTCGCGACCGACCTCGCATTGGCGGAGGAGGTGGCCTCGGGCTTCCGCTCGCACTACGCGATCGAGAAGCGGTTCCTCCGCAAGGACGGTGGTTGGGCGTGGGTCAACCTCACGGTTTCTGCCAAGCAGGCGCACGACGGTGCGTTCGACCACTTCATCTCGGTCGTCGAGGATATCTCGAAACGGCACGACGCGGAGGAGGCCCTCACGGCCGCCCTGAGCGCGAGCCGAACCGGCACTTTCCGGTGGAACATCGTCACCAACGAACTTTGGTGGGATACGCCGCTGCGCCACATCTTCGGCCTCCCCAGCGACGCGCCAATCACGTCGCTCGACGATTTCCTGACGCGCGTCCATCCCGACTTCCGTGCGCCTGTCGTCGAGGAACTGCGCCGCTGCCAGGAGCGCGGCGAAGATTTCGATCTCGAGCTGAAGATCGTGTGGCCTGACGGCACGGAACATTGGATCTACGACCGCGGCCGCGCGCTATGCGATCACACGGGTCGCCCAGTCCTCATGACGGGCGCGTGCGTGGACATCACGGAGCGCAAGCTGGCCGAGCAGGACATCCGCGAGCGCGAGTCGATGCTGCGAGCCGTCACCGACAACACGCCCGACATGCTGGCGCGCTTCGATCGCGAACTGCGCCATGTCTTCGTCAGCCAGGCCGTCGAGCGACTGACGGGACGGCCTGCCGCCGAGTTCCTGGGCCGGACGAACCGCGAGATGGGCATGCCGGCGCACCTGTGCCGGCTGTGGGAGGAAGCGCTCGCGAGCGTCTTCGCACGCGGCCAGGCGGTAAGCATCGAGTTCGAATACGAAGGCGTCGACCAGATCCACTACTTCAACAGCCGGTGCGTTCCCGAGATCGGGCCGGACGGCACGGTCAATCATGTCCTGACCGTCGCGCACGACCGCACCGCGGAGCACAAGGCCAGCGTTGCCTTGCGCGACGCCGATCGCCGCAAGGACGAGTTCCTCGCGACGCTCGCTCACGAACTGCGCAACCCCCTCGCGCCGTTGCGCAATGGCCTGAGCATCCTGCAGCGGCTCGGTGGATCGGAGCAGAGCGTGCGGGTGCGCGACATGATGGAGCGCCAGCTCGCCCACATGGTCCGCCTGGTGGACGACCTCCTGGACGTTTCGCGCGTCACGACGGGCAAGGTCATCCTGCGCAAGGAATTTGTCGCGCTGCAGACGGCCGTGGAATTCGCCGTCGAGGCGACGCGCCCGGTCGTCCAGGCTGCCGGCCACGGGCTCGAGATCGTCATGCCGCAAGCGCCGGTCTGGGTGCACGGCGACCAGACACGCCTGGCGCAGGTCGTGACCAATCTCCTGACCAACGCGGCGAAGTACACGCCGGCGGGCGGCCGGATCCGACTCGTCGTCGCCCGGCAGGGCGAGCAAGCGACGCTGGAGGTGAGTGACAACGGGGTCGGCATTCCAGCAGACAGCTTGCCGCGCGTCTTCGAGATGTTCTCGCAGATCAACGCGTCGCTGGAGCGATCACAGGGCGGCCTCGGGATCGGCCTGGCCCTGGTGCGGGCGTTGGTCGAGCTGCACAACGGAGAGGTCGCCGCTTCCAGCCACGGGCCCGGTCTGGGAAGCACATTCTCCGTGCGCATTCCGGCGCTCGAGGAAACCTTGCCCGCCAGAGCCCTGCTTCCTGCGCTCGAGCCCGGCGTGTCGGCCAAGTCGCGCCGCATCCTGGCCGTCGACGACAACGAGGATGCCGTCCGCAGTCTCGCGGAGGTCCTGAGACTCGACGGTCACACGGTGCAGATCGCGCTCGACGGCAACGCCGCACTCCAGGCAATCGAGGAGTTCGCCCCCGAGTTCGTGCTGCTGGACATCGGCATGCCCGGCCTGGATGGACACCAGGTGGCGCGACGCCTGCGCTCGATGCCGAAATTCTCGTCGACCCTGCTCGTCGCCTTGACCGGCTGGGGTACCGACGAAGACAAGGCCCTGGCGGCGGCTGCAGGATTCGACTTCCATCTCACCAAGCCCGTATCGCTCGAGGCGCTGCATCTCGTGCTGAGCGAAGACATCGGACGCAGCCCTGTGGGTAAGCCGATCGCACTCTGACGGGAACGTAGCCGGGTCGCGCTCCCACGTCGATCCAGGTCGAACCGAACGTGCCGAACTCACGAGCTCCACGAAGGGCGAACGCGACCGCGTGCCGGTCTCGCCGGCCGTGGAGGTGAGCACGTCCTGAGCAGACCGCACGCGGCGGCGGTGGCGCGTGCCGTCGCCGTTCGTTGGTGGACTGTTCCATGACTCGTTGTCACCGCATCGACGTCCCAGTCGACGTGAAGGTCCCCGGGGTCACCGCACAAGGTTGCCCCACGACAGTATTGGACAGTACCTGGTGAACGAGCTGGCCGGGAAGCTTCCGTTTGCGGAGCGGCTGTATCGGATCGTCGGAGCCGTTGCCAGCGGCAGGGATGTACACGTACGTCGGGAAGCCGTCGCGCGATATCTCATGACTGACGCGCCGGAGACGAACGTTCACAGAGGGGCAGAGGTAATGTGATCCCCTCTTGCGACCCAAGCGCCGGCGAAGTCGGCTTTCCCAGCTGACCTGGGCCAGGGACAGCAATCGCTGACGCTCTGGAGCTCGGCCGGCAGGGCTTCGGGTCGGTCGGCGCCCGAACGACCGCTCTTCGGGTCCGCGAATTCACACTCTCGGCCAGAAGCGGCCTCTTACTAGCGACCGCTAAGGGCTACGATCCCTTGTCCTCAAAATTTGCGCCAAACGCCACATGCTGCGTCACGTCATTGCCAAGCGTCGCTACGATTTGATGAGTTCGACCGGAGTCAGGCTCCGCGCTGTCACCCTCGCATTTGGTCGGCCGGTCGGAATGCCTGGCGAATATCGTTGCTTCTTCCAAATTCATGGCGTTCCCTGGGGCGGCATCCGCTATGCGGTGGGCAACGATGCCATCCAAGCATTGCTGCTTGCCATGACACGCGCTGCGACGCACCTGTACAACTCAGATGAGTTCAAGAGCGGATTGGTCTTGCTGAACGGGTGCCGCAATTTGGACCTACCGTTGATCACGCTCGACGAGGTGGAAGTCGTCCCCGATCCGAAGTTGCACCTCACAGTTTGAACGACCGCTTCTAGGCGACCAGATCGGCCTTTTCGAAGTCAGCGACGGGTCGGGTGCTGCCGCTGGCAGCCGTAGGCGCCGCGGCGGCAATTGACCCGACACCGGTCGTTCGTTCGACCACAGCCGCGGTCTTAGGTCGACATGCCATGGCTGGCCGGTTCCGCATCTTCGGATGCCTGGACTTTTTTTTATTTAGCCAGATACTGCAATGGGTATGCCGATGCTGATCGACGGTAAAGTTTGGCGCCATCCGCGGGCGACGGCAGATGGGCGCATCGCAGCTGCAGAACTTGAACGTACGGCACGGCGCGGAGTAAGCCAAGGCGGCGTCCGCGGCCATTTCGGTCATGCGTCATGGCCCAGAACCTGAACTTCAGGGGAGAACTCGATGGCCAATTCGATCGTGGTATTTGTGGCATGGCCGGACGGAGTCGCCGGCGACGTCGGCTCTTTTCCAGCGAAATGGAAGGCCGCGACGTTTCCGTCAAGTGCAAACTGGCCCACCGCAGTTCAATATAAGCCGCAGGCTAAGCCCTTGCACCCGAGTTCCAAGATCAAGAAGATTTATGTCGCTGGCCACGGCGATGCTGGCGTTCACACCATCCACACAAAACTTGCTGATGGTGCCTATGACGCAGGGCTGACCTATGAGATGGTCGCACAGCGCTTGATCGACTCAGGTCTCGATAGTGGTTGGTCAGGCGAGATCATTTTGCATAATTGCGCAAGCGGAGTACCAGGCGTTGGCCGCCAGTCCTTTGCAGCCAAATTTGCGCAGCACATGCGCGCCAAGCATAAGATGTACGGGGCGCGATTTGCTGGATATGTGGGAAAAGCTGTCAGCAGCTATCTCACAACGCATGGGGTGCGCTACAAGGATGTCGTATATCCTCCCTCCGGCGATCCCAAAGCGCACAAGTGGGTATTGATGCCCGGGAATCACGTCGTCAAGAGCAAGTTCTGCAAGGTCTATTTCTAAGCCATAGGCATTGGCGGGCTGGAGCCGTCCGCGGCGGCAATGGAGGAATTCCGCCACTGGCGACGTCTCGGATCCATACGCGATGGCCAGCCTCTCGCAGCTCGTGCACACGGCGCAGCTTTCGGTCGCGGTTCAGCGCCTTCACCTCGGCCAGGCGCAGCCGGCGAGGGACGGTGTCTTGAGGCTGCAGATCCGCCACCAGCTGCTGCCAGCTCCCGTGCCGAATCCCGACAGAATCGCCAGCGACCGACTCGTTCAGGATCCTGGCTGAGAATGCCGCCTGGGAGCCATGTATCAAGAACAGCGCAAAACTCTAGCTCGAAAAGCTAGCGATCCCAGCGACGCTTTCCGGCGTCGAACTTGACGCCGAAAATTTCCGCCAAGAATCGAGCGCGTGAGTTCGCGACCGGAACAGCGGTCATGCGTGGGGCGACCGACCCCGAGGCCTGCCGGCCCAGCCCCTGAGCGCCAGCAGTCCGCCCCGGACCGGCCGCTGACGCGGCGACTCACGCGCAGGACGCCGGCCCGAGCCGGGCCAGAATTCTGCGTTCAGGGAAGGCCGCCGGCCAACCTTCGAGGACGCATCGCCAGGGACGGCAATGCAGTTGCACGGCAGACCTGGCAACGACACGGTCGAGGCAGCCTTCATGCTCGCGCCTGAAGGCGGCCCAACCAAACGGCTATCGCCGGCCCGCGCGCGCAGGGGCGCGTGGCGGCGGCAGGTCACGCGTGCTGCGACAGTGCCTTGATCACCGCGGCCGTCATGCCCTCGGCGGACTGCGGGTTCTGGTCGGTGATCGCCCCAGGTGGTGACGCGGGCCAGCAAGGAGCTGGAGGGGCAGATCGGCGAGTTGCTGTTCCATGACATTGGAAGCGCTTTGAGGGCGCGCGCCTGGCCGTCGACACGTCGCCATGTCCTGCGCCTGGAATGCATCGCGCCGACGGATCCGCGTTCGAGGGCGTGCACCGCGGCGCACGCCCTCGTGCCCGTCAAGGCTTGGGCAACGCGTTCAGGAACGCCCGGTTCGGCGTCGAGAACTGGTAGCTGTTGTAGCGGTCCCAGTTGATCGACCACGACATCAGGCCGCGCAGCGACAGCGACGGTGCGCGGGGCACGTAGGCGCCGCATTGCAGCTTCTGCGTCAGGCAGTTGAGCGCGGCCTGGACGTCCGGTTCGGCGGTGAAGCCGCCGCCGGCCTCGTTGCTGGCCGGCAGGCCGATGGCGACCTGGTCGGGGCGCAGCGCGGGGAACGCGAAGCTCGTGCCGGCCACGGTGAAGCCCTTGAGCAGCATGTCGGTCATGGCGACGTGGAAGTCGGCCGAGCCCATGAAGTGGTACTGGCCGTCCAGCCCGGTGATGGGCCCCGAGTTGTAGTCCTGCACGTGCAGCATCGTCAGGTCGTTGCGCATCGCGTAGATCACCGGCAGGAAGGCGCCGGCGCGCGTGTCGCAGCTCAGGCAGGTGCCGCCGTAGAAGCTGTAGCCCAGTTGCACGAAGAAGGTCTCGGGCGCCATCGTCAGCACGAACTTGCTGCCGTATTTCGCCTTGAGCTGCTTGAGCGCGCTGATGAGGTTGGCCACGACGGGCGTGGTCGGTGCGGCCACGTTGTTGTCGCCGGGATTGAGCTGGAGCGAGTGCCCTTCGAAGTCGACGTCCAGGCCATCCAGGCCCCAGCGGTCGATGATCGCGGAGACCGAGTTCACGAAGGCCGTGGTCGCCGCGGCGGAGGTCAGCTGCACCTCGCCGTTGGCGCCGCCGATGGAGATCAGCACCTTCTTGCCCTTGGCCTGCTTGGCCTTGATGGCCGCGAGGAAGTCGGCGTCGGACTCCACGTTCGGGCACTCGCTCGGCGAGCAGCGCGTGAAGTTCACCTGGCCCGACGTCGGCGAGGTGGGCTCGGCGAACGACAGGTCGATGAAGTCCCACGCGTCGCTGACGTCGGCCATGCGGATGTAGCCCGAGCCGTTCGCGAAGCTGGCGTGCAGGTAGCCCACGAGCGAATGCGTCCCGGACGGCGGCGGCGGCGGCGGCGGCGGCGGCGGCGGGGGCGGCGGCGGCGGCGGGGGCGGCGGCGGCGGCGGCGGCGGCGGCGGCGGCGGCGGGGGCGGGGGCGGCGGAGGCGGCGGCGGAGGCGGCGTCGCGCCGCAAGTGGTCACGACCGTCCACGGTTGGCCGGTGCCGGGGCCGCCGTTGTGGGTGGCCGGGTCCTCGCCCTGCGTCCACCAGTTCGCCTTGTAGGCCTTGCCGGCCTCCGTCGCGGTGTCGCCGCCGGTGTAGACGTTGCCCGCGGCCCACGGCTGGCAGGCCGGCTGCGTCGCCAGCGCGGGCATCGCGCCGGCACCGCCGACCACCGCGGCGGCGGCGGCCGACAGCAGTCTCAGCCGGGCCAGTCTCCGGCGCCTCGACATGTCGTTCTCACTCATGGCCTGATCTCCTTTGAGGGCAGAGGTTGCACTTTCGAGGTCTCGTCCGCGCGGGGTCCGCGGACGTCGTCTCGAATGCCTCGGGGAGTATTCAAGCCGTCATCGCCACGTCACATCGGAACAAACCAGTAAAGCACCAGTAACAATACCAGTTACTTTTCCTCAAAAGATAATTTTGATTCGGCTGGGAGCATCGCGGCGGCCTGTCCTGGTGAGAATCACACTTTCATCCGCCGCGCGGCGGCGCGGCCGTGATTCGAACTGGTATTGCCGACATCGACACTGCTGCCGAGCGACATCGGCGTCCATGCCTAGCAGCACCAAGGCCGGGCCGTGGCGCGGGCGACCTCCTCATGACGCCCCCGTGTCGGACGTGGCCGGTTGCGATGTCGTGGCTTCCTGCTCCGGCGTCGTGGCCTTCGGTTCACTCGTCGTGGCCTTCGGTTCCCGCGTCGCGGCCTTCGGCTTGGCCGCCGCGGTTGGCTTGGCCGCACCGCCCTTCTTCGCCTCGGGCTTAGCTTGCGCCAACGTATCCGTCACGGTGCCGTTCGCGTCGAGGAAGCCAACTTGTCGGAAGCCGGACTCCTTGTCGGTGACCTTGCCGAACAGCTTGGTCACGGAAGACGTCTTGGCGTCGGACGCCATCTCCTGCGGAAGCCAGCCGGAGCAACTCGAGTCGCCCGTCATCTTCTCGAGCAGGACTCGCAGCCTGTCGAACGCCTCGCCGGCCTTGGTCTTGATCTCGGAACCGAGGTCCTTGGGAACTTCGCCCTTGGTCACGTAGAGCTTGATCTCGCTGGCCCGCTTGCTCACCAGCTCGATGACGCCCTGGTCAAGTTGCTGGTCGCCGAGCATGGACCTCAGGCTGGCCGCCTGGTAGCAATACATCACGAACTGGTCACAACTCGTGCCGTGGCGCGGGCTCAGCCCCTGATTCTCGCAAGCCCTGACGTAGGCCTTGATCGCGCGGAATGCCGAGACCTGGGACCACTGTGAGCGTTCCGAGGGAGTCTGCTGCCCCTGCTCGAGCCTTCCCGACGAGTACGGCGATTTTTCCGTTGCCGCCTCGGACAGATCCCTGCCGACCAGGAACGGGTTCATCTGGGCCGTGAACGCCTTGTAGTCCGTGTGGGGCTTGGCGGGCTTGCCCGCCATCTGCCTGGCGGCGTCACGCTCCGCGATGCGTTCCTTGTTGGACAGATGCTTTTCCTTGGCCGCCGTCGCCGCCTTGGCGAAATCCGGATTGGGATCCTTCGTCTTGGGCTTGGTCGCGTCGATGACGACAGAATCGCTCCACATCTCGGCATAGCGCGCCGCCGCCTCCGCGATCTTCGCGTGGCGCGATTGCGTATCGGTCAGGCGATAGACCTCGATGCTCATCTCGCGCTGCGGGTTGACCCAGTCCTTCGCGGCGGACGAGACGGCGTGCTTGGCGACGCCCGCGTAGTTCGCCGGCAAGTGCAGCGTGTTGTGCACGATGTACTTGTTGTCCGTCGCCGCGATCGCGATGTGCGCCGCGATGGGGGCGGAATCGACATCAGGCTTCGACTTGTAGACCAGGATGTCGCCGGGCATAAGGGCAAGTCGGTTGGGTGCTTCCATGATCATCTCCCTTGTTGTGCGCGAACCTCGAGCGGCCGCAGCGGTTTGAACATCGTCACGACGTCGACGCCGATATCCGGCCGGCCCGATCGCGCCGCGGGCAGGAGCGCCTGCAGCCGGTGGACGACCTCGTACCCCATCGATGCATAGAAGGCCTGCGCGTGCCGCGCGGCGGCCACGGCGATCTGCGCGAGGCCCTTGTCGAGGCAGACCTGCTCGAGGGCCTGCACCAGCGCGCGGCCCGCGCCCCGGCGCCAATGCGGGGGATCGACGAACACGAATCGCAGCGGCACGAGGCGTCGCGTGTCCACGCCCGCGAAGCCCAGCACGTCCGGCCCGGCGCAGGCCACGACGACCTGCTCGGCGCGGAGCACGAGGTCGGCGTCATGGCTGCGGATCCACGCCGCTATCTGCGTCCGCGTGTACGAACCGGCGCAGCCGGACCGGATGGCCCGGGCGGTCAGCCCCGGCAGTTGCGGCCGGTCCCGGCGCTCGAGCGCTCGAATGTCCATCTCGACTCCCCCGACGCCCTGTCCCGGGCACGTCCCTCGAAAAATGGTAGTGACGGCCCGGCGGCCCTCAAAGACCGCGTTCGCAGCGCCAGGGGGATTGACTCCGCGGGCGCCGAGGCATACCCGACCCCGTATGAAAGCCGGGCCGCGCCAGCCACGGGCAATCCCCGCTGCCCGAACGGCCGGAGGGGGCTTGCATCCAAAGGCGGGCATCGCGCGTAAAGGCCTCATGTCCCCAGCACCGCGACCGACTCCGCCCACGACGATGCCCCGCCGACACGAACTGCCTCTCCTGGCGGCGCTGCTCGTCGCGCCCGGCATCGGCCATGCGGCAGCGCCCGCCGCGGCCGCGTCGGCGCCCGCGTCGGTGCTCGTGGCCGACGCCACGCAGCGCGTCGAGGTCACGAGCCACTACGACAACGCGGTGGGCAGCACCGACGCCGCGTCGCAGGGCACCGTGCGCGGCGAGCGCCTGACCGACCTGCCGCTGCTGCGCCCCGGCGAGGTGCTCGAGACCGTGCCCGGCCTGGTCGTCACGCAGCACTCCGGCGACGGCAAGGCCAACCAGTACTTCCTGCGCGGCTACAACCTCGACCACGGCACCGACTTCGCCACCTTCGTCGACGACGTGCCCGCCAACATGCCCACGAACGCGCACGGCCAGGGCTACACCGACCTGAACTTCCTGATCTCCGAACTGGTGGATCGCATCGACTACCGCAAGGGGCCGTACTTCGCGCAGGACGGCGACTTCGCGCTGGCCGGTTCGGCGCACATCCGCTATGTCGACACGCTCGACAGGGGCCTCGTGTCGCTGACGGGCGGCAGCCACGGCTATGGCCGGCTGCTCCTCGCGGGCTCGCCGGTGCCGCGCGATGCCGGCGTCGGTGGCGCCGGCGGGCCGCGTCTCGTCGGCGCGCTCGAGGTCGTCGCGGACGACGGGCCCTGGACGACGCCCGAAGGCATGCGCAAGGTCAACGGCGTGCTGCGCTGGAGCCAGGGCGACCGCGACCGCGGCTGGTCGGTCGACGCCCAGGCCTCGCGCGCGCACTGGACCTCGACCGACCAGGTGCCGCTGTCGCTGATCGACTCGGGCCAGCTCGGCCGCTTCGCGTCCCTGGACCCGTCCGACGGCGGCCGCAGCGCGCGCGCCGTGCTCGACGGGCAATGGCATCGTCGCGACGCCGACGGCTACGTCCGCGCGTCCGCGTACGTCGCGCACGACGCGCTGACGCTGTGGTCGAACTTCACCTGGTTCGAGGACGACCCGGTGCGCGGCGACCAGTTCGCGCAGCAGGAAAGCCGCAACACCCTCGGCGGCCAGGTGCTGCGCGGTTGGCAGCACGACCTGGCCGGCCACGATTCCACGACCGAGCTGGGCCTGCAACTGCGGCACGACCATGTCGACGTCGGCCTGTTCCACACGCAGGCCCGCACCGTCCTCGAGACCGTGAGCAACGACCACGTGGACGAGACAGCCACCGGCGCCTGGCTGGAGAACACCACGACCTGGACGCCCTGGCTGCGCACCCTCGTCGGATTGCGCGGCGACGACCTGCGCCTGGGCGTCGCCGCGCTGCAGGCGCCGGGCGGCGGCGGACACCGACACGCCGACCGCCTGTCTCCCAAGGCCGCCCTGATCCTGGGCCCCTGGGCGCACACGGAGTTCTTCGTGAACGCCGGCCGGGGCTGGCACAGCAACGACGCGCGCGGCGCCGTGGCCAGGGTCGATCCGGTGCCCGCGCTCGTCCCGGGCCAGGGCGCGGAGATCGGCCTGCGCACCGAGATCGTCCCGGGCCTGCAGTCGTCGCTGGCCGCCTGGCGCCTGGCCAGCGACTCCGAGCTGGTCTACAGCGCCGACTCGGGCACGACCGAGGCCAACGGCGCCAGCAGGCGCCACGGCGTCGAGTGGAACAACCATCTCGTGCTCAACCGGTGGCTGCTGGTCGATGCCGACATGGCATGGACGCAGGCGCGCTACGCCGACGCGAACGCCAACGGCGAACCGGGCCACGCGATCCCAAACGCGGTCGGCAAGGTGGGCCTGCTCGCGCTGACCGTGCATCGCCTGGGCCCGTGGTCGGGCGGCCTGGTCACGCGCTACATCGGCCGCTATCCGCTGTCGCAGGACGGCGCGCTGGCCGCACCGCCGTCCTGGGTCACCAACCTGCAGGTCAGGCGCGACATCACCCCGCGCCTGGCGCTGACGCTGGACGTGCTCAACCTGTTCGATCGCAAGTTCTTCGACATCGCCTACGCGCAGGACTACCGCGCCACGCCCACCAGCCCGGTCGTGGCCAACGGCGTCACCGTGCACCCCGGCGAGCCGCGCGCATGGCGACTCACGCTGACCTTCAGGCCGTGAAGAGCCACACGGTCATGCGACCGGAAGATGGTGCGCGAAGAAGTCCAGCAGGCTCTGCGGCGCGGCGTCGCTGAACAGCGCCGCAGTGACCTCGTCGGCCGCGATCGCCTCGGCGGCGCTGCGCGGGAACATCGCTTCCTCGAACGTGCGCAGCGCGGTGTCCAGATCACCCGGGTGCGCGGCGATCAGCTTGCCCAGTTCCGCGCCATCGAGCATCGCGAGGTTGGCGCCCTCGCCGGAGGGCACGAGCAGGTGGGCCGCGTCGCCCAGCAGGGTGACGCCGCGGGTGTGCGGCCAGCGATGGGCGGCGGGCAGCGCGTGGATCTGGCGCAGCACCGGGGGCCGGTCGCAGTCCGTGATGAG
>Ga0207427_100323_pt1 | contig 32232 bp, 28 predicted proteins | sample AraplaCL_Cvi_mMS_FD_184268 | JGI IMG/M metagenome (GOLD analysis project Ga0207427, IMG submission 184268) | Arabidopsis root microbial communities from the University of North Carolina, USA - plate scrape CL_Cvi_mMS (SPAdes) (version 2) | ecosystem: Host-associated > Plants > Roots > Endosphere ... | reverse complement strand
ATAAGCGTCTTTGGTTACGGTATAGGCCGAGGTATTTTTCACCGGCACCCAGTCCTCTCCCTTTTTGTAGTAAAGTTTATAACCTGCCGGGATAGCGCAGCCGCCAAATGGTTTATCGTCATACCAGTAAACCTTTGACTGCGATACGGTATGCGGCGCGTCAAAATCGTATTGCACGTATTCGGTGCTGTTTTGTTTGGGCCACCAGTGCAGGTAAGGCATGCTGGCGTCTTTACTGTCCTGCGGATCGTATTGATCGTTCAGCGCTTTGAGCATGCGCTTGTTTTTGATGGAGCCGCTCACCTTGCTGGTACTGGCAATGCTCGGTGCCGGTTTTGGCATGGAAGCCGACGCTTCGTAAGGAATCCAAACCGTCATTTCACTCGGACCGCGGTTGGCCCAGGCATAGTACGGAATAGCAGTAACGTTTTGATCTGTCTCCAAAAGCTGATCGCTATTGAGCTGACGTTTGGTGCTTTTACCCTCGGCGGTAATTACTTCTACACCGTTCAGCATTTGAGGTTTGTAAACTGCATTACTAACGGCCAATTTGTTTACAGTGATATTTTGCACCGTGCTATCACGATTATCCGGTCCCTCCAAACAATACACTATTGGCCCACGCTCAAAGGCAAAGCGGTTCACATCGGCTTTCACCATTCCGTTGGCTACCACTTTCTGAGTTTCCATCGGCAGGTTCATGGTTACCACATCGCCTTTTTTCCATTTACGGTTAATCACTGCATAACCCTTTTCGGTAGTATAGTTCAATACCTTGCCATTAACACTAATCACCACCGGCTGTGCGGTTGGGTTCATAAAGGTGTAAAGTCCGCCGGGGATAGGTTTGTTCAAAGCCCAGCCCGGGATGCGCACACGCAGGGTGAAATTGCTGCTTTTTTCAGGATTCACCGCAATATCAACCTTACCTTCCCATGGGTAATTAGTAGTTTGAACCAGGTTAACCTTGCCTGCGTCGAGCGTAATATCGCTGCTATTGCTCATAAACAGGTTCACATACAGGTCGTTCTTGTCATGCGCATAAACATATCCGGGCACCGAAGGCAAAAAGCGCGTCATGTTGCTGATACAGCAGGCACAGCTAAACCACGCGCTGCGCTGGTTCTGCCCCATCGACTGCAACACATTCGGGTAAAAGAACCGGTCGCCGCTTAACGAAACACCCGATAACAATCCGTTGTATAAGGTGCGTTCTAATATATCAACATACTTCGAATCGCCGTGCAGCAGAAACATGCGGCTGTTCCAGTACACGTTGGCAATGGCTGCGCAGGTCTCGGCGTAGGCCGACATATTAGGCAATTGATAAGCATCGCCAAAAGCCTCGCCGTTATTGGTTGCGCCGATACCGCCGGTAATGTAGATCTTTTTATCTACTGCATCATTCCAGATATCATCAATGGCATGCAGGTATTGCTGGTTACCGGTCAATGCCGCAACATCGGCCATGCCTGTGTACATATAGGCCGCGCGTACGGCGTGACCCTCGGCCTCGTGTTGATCTACCACTAATTTATCGGCCTGGTTGTACGATTCGCCTTTGGGTCCGCGCACATCCAGGAAGAACTTAGCCAGATCAAGGTATTTTCTGTTTCCTGTAACACGATACATTTTAGTGAGACCTGTCTCTACTATCTGGTGACCGGGATATTTTACTTCCTTGCCATAGCCAAAAGTACGTACCAGCAGATCGGCATTTTTAATGGCGATGTTAAGCAATGTACGTTTGCCGGTAGCCTGGTAATGTGCAACTGCAGCTTCGTAAAGGTGACCTGCATTGTATAACTCGTGACTTAATACCTCCTCATTCTGCCAGCGTTTTTGACCTATCCACTCATGCGGTTTTTTGGCGTTAACCGTGCGGAAGGTGTACAGGTAACCGTCTGGCTCCTGTGCCTTGCCGATGATAGTAATGAGCGTATCGATATAACGATCCAATTGCGGATTGCTCTTTACCTGCATGGCGTACGATGCACCCTCTATCACCTTATAAATGTCGGTATCATCAAAAGGGTACTCGCTCATTTTATCGCCCGGCTCCAGTTTAGCGGCACGAAGGAAATTGTCAACCCTGCCGTTGGCCTTGCATTGCTGTAGTACATAAGGGATGGTCACATTGGCATTCACCTCCATTTTGGGTTCCCAAAAATTATCGTTCACATGTACATGTGTAAACGGAACAGGCTGAATGGGGTAATCTTTTTGCTGGCCGTTTGATGTTCCCGTAAAACCTATGGTCAACCCTAAAGCAAGTGAGGCGATCTTAATGATATTGTTGTTTGCTGCCATCATATTTCAATTGAAATTTAAAATTAAACAAGCTGCGTTGGTTTTACTAACAATAAATTGGCAGGTTATAGCGGGATATTGACAGAGGGATAAGTCATCAACAGAAAATCAGGCTAAAATTTCCCAATTTGTCGGAAAGGGCGGGTGGAAAATAAGACTTACGAAGTTTAAAAACTTCGTAAGTCTCTGTCCAATTGAAAATTATTAATGCAAAGCCGTTTTACTATACAAATGATACTCACCCGGGGCAAGCGTCATACTATAAGGCAAACCGGTGACATTAATGGTTGTTCCTGTAAAATTATCCACCCAATTGCCCGTTGATGGAAAGGTTACAGCAGCAGTATTATTCACCACTCCGAAGTTACCTACCACTTCAATACTGTTGGATGGATCTGTCATCTGGATAGTTTTCACAGCACCGTTCAGGCTGTATTTGAATGTGGTGCTCGTGAATACCGGGTTGGCAATTTTCCATTTGATCATCTGTGCATACACCTTAAACAAATGTTTGCGGTTAGCATCGCTCATATATTCCCAATGCGGCGGTTTGTCGCTCAAACGGTCGGTATTATTGATGCTGATGTCGTATCCGCGCTCACCAAATTGCCAGAGCATCTTAGGACCGGGCGACGAAAACATAAAGGCAGCCCCCATTTCGTCACGTTTGAGGCCGGTAGCCAGATCCTTGATGTTATAACTACCGCTGGAATTACCATAGGCGCTGTTCTTAAATTGCAGACGCTCTTCGTCATGACTTTCAAAGTAAGCCACCAGCGCGTAGGGATTGTTAAAGCCATAGCCATCGTAAAATAAACCTGATAGATCCCACGAACCACCGGCATCGTTATAACTCATTAAAGCCTGCTCACCGGGAGTGGCAAGGTTTGTCCACGTCATCATGCCTTCGTCGGCCAGTTCGCTTTCTTCCTGGTTGCTGGCAAAGTCTTCAAGTATCACGTAAAGCTTGGGATCAAGGATTTTCATATAGTTATTGTAATCCTTCCAAATGGCTACACGGCTGGCGTCATATTGTCCCCAGAGATTAACATCGTTGCCACTGTTCTTTTGCGTGAAGCCCTTCGCCAAATCGAAACGAAAGCCATCTATATGATATTCGGTTATCCAATGTTTCAATACATTCTTTACAAAATATTTAGTGGCAGCGCTTTCGTGATTAAATTGATAACCCACATTGTAAGGATGAGTTGGTGTGGTATTATACCAAGGGTTGTTACTGGTGGGCACTCCTCCGCTTGAATACAGCTGCACCATTGGCGATGAGCCGAATGAATGGTTCAAAACAATATCCTGAATCACAGCAATACCTTTGGCGTGGCAGGCATCGATCAGTGCTTTCAGATCGTTCTTGGTGCCGTAATATTTATCGGGCGCGAAATAATAGTTCGGGTTATAGCCCCACGAATCGTTTCCTTCAAACTCGCTTACCGGCATTAGTTCCAAGGCGTTAACGCCAAGGCGGGCAATATAGTTCAGCGTATCCTTAATGGTCTTATAGCTATGTGTCTGCACAAAATCGCGCACCAGCATTTCGTAGATCACCAGGTTTTTAGGCTCGGGGCGAACAAAATTGGTAGTTGTCCATGTGTAAGCGGGCTGGTTAGCCTGCATCACACTTACTATACCTGTTGTTTTGGTTGGATAAGCCTTCAGGCCGGGGTAAATACTGGCATCGATGTACTTGTCATTATCCGGGTCAAGTACTTTTTCGGTGTACGGGTCGCCTATCTTGAAAGAACCATCAATATAATATTGATAGGCATATTCTGTATTTGGATCAAGATTGTCGATCTGGATCCACCAGCGCGAGCCGTCGGTGGAATTGGTCATGTCATATTTCGAATCGGTCGACCAGTCGTTAAAGTCGCCGGTAATGGCTACAGTTTTTTTGCCCGGGGCATACAAATTAAAAATAGCCGACTTGCCGCCATTGATAAAAGTAACCCCATCCCCTGCTCCTGCGGGTACATCTTTAGCTGCCGGGTTAGGATCGGGAACGTTCCCGGAACCTTTGTCGACAGAAGCTTTTTTACTGCATGCCGTAAAACTTATCAGCAGCACGCTGATAAGCAATAAGTACAAATTCCTCATTTTCATTTCTTTCCTCTGGTTATAATTGGTGCCTAAAGGTAATAACTTTTATGAGAGTTGGGAAGTTGAATATTTTAACCTTGGAGGGTGAAAGGGTGAAAATTGTAATATTGGAACATGTAGGTTAACTTAATCAACGAGTCCTACTTCACATGCTTTTTTACCAAAGCCGTCAACTCCTCCATATCGAAAGGTTTTTTGAGATAGGCATCGGCGAGGCCCTCTTCGGCAATTTCCTTTACATTGCTTACCGCCGAAATGATAATGATGGGAATATGCTGGGTTTTAGGATCAGTTTTCAATTGCTTGCTTAGTTGCTGACCGTTTGCATCGCTTTTCCATTCGGTAAGCCAGTTATCCATAAGGATAAGTCCGGGATTATGTTCGATCACATTTTTGAGGATCTTTGAATCGCCCGATGACTTCACCTCGTAGCCTTCCTCCTCCAAAATGTAAACAATGGTGTCCCTGATGTCTTTATCATCCTCAATAACCAATATCTTTTTGGCCATAACTGTGTAAGCGCTTTTGCTAACTATATAACAAGCGGCAGTATAGGTTTTGTTTTAGGTTTGAGGCGATTTTTAGGCCGATATCAAAAATAATTTTCGTTTTGGTATTCAACAGCTTAACCAACTGTTAAAAATCAATCTGGCAAATGATAGCAAACGCGGCAGCGCGGCTCATAACTTTCTTTTTCGCCGAGCAAGATCTTATTCTCTCCCGGAACAATGCGATACGAATAAACAGCCGGATTACCGCAATTTACGCAAACGGCATGCAGCTTGGTAACCGATTCGGCCATGGCCATAATCTCGGGCATGGGGCCAAACGGACGGCCTTTAAAATCCATATCAAGGCCTGCAACAATTACGCGGATCCCCTTATTGGCCAGTATATTGCAAACATCGGGCAGCGCGGCATCAAAAAACTGGGCTTCGTCAATTCCGATCACATGTACATCGCTCGCAAGCAATAAAATGGAAGACGCGCTTTCTACCGGTGTTGATGGTATCGAGTTGGAGTTATGGGATACCAGCGCGTTTTCATCGTAACGGGTATCGGCTTTAGGGCTAAATATCTCTACCTTCAGCTTAGCTATCTTTGCCCGGTTTAGGCGACGGATAAGCTCTTCCGTTTTTCCTGAAAACATCGAACCGCAAACCACCTCGATGCTTCCGCCAAGTTCACTGCGCCGCCTGAAAACTTCCTCGATAAAAACCAAACTGCTGCTATTAATAGTTAGTAGATATACCAAAACGTATGCCGGTAAAAGTGCAGACTAAACCTGCATCTGACAGTCGTGTTTCTGGTTAAAACCCCAAATATCAGAATTTAATCTTATTTTTGGATAGGATTTTCCAACATTGACCCATGAAGCAAAAGGATGTTTTTAAAAAGATAGGTGGCATTATACAGGAGCTGAGTGAACAATACGATTACCTGCAAACCGTATCAGACAACTTAAATGACCTGGAACTTGAACTATTTGTAGCCAACGCTCATTTCCTTACCGATCATATCGAAATACTTTGTAAACTTAATTTACAGAACAAGCCGAAGCGCAGCGTCAATGACAAACAGGAAACTATCTATCAGCAAAAATTCTTCGAACCGCTGGTTCAGCAAAATAAGCCCGGAACCGATGTCAGAGATATTAAATCAATCAAAGCACCTGCAAAGCCTGTTGAGGTAGAAATAACCAACGTTCCCGCCGAGCCTGAAAAACTGATAAAAACCGAAAAGCCCGTCGTTCCCCAAAAACCTGTTGAGGCAGAACCACAACCGGAGGAACGTGATGTGCCGCAATTTGACTTTACCTCGTCGGCGCCGGAAGATACTTATTCGGTAATGCAGCAGGAGCCCGAAATTATTAAGCATGAACTGATCTTAGACGAAGCCGAAAATTGGGAAGACGAACCGGAGGTTGTGCCGGAAGTTAAAGTTGAAGAGCCTGAAAAAGAGGAGCCTGTAGTGCCGGTGGTTATAGAAGAGACAATTTCGCCGGAGCCAGACGCAGTAGCAGAGCCCGAACCTGTTAAACCGGAACCGGTTGCGGACGAAATTACGCCTGCTGAGCCTGAACCTTTAGCCACTGTAGTTGAGGCAAAAAAAGAGTCGAAGGAAGAAGTGAAAGAGGATGAGCTGGTTACCCGCAACCAAAAAATATCGTCGCAAATTGGCGACAAGACGTCAAAAAGCGAGCAGATCAGTATTAAGCCTATCAGCGATATTAAACTGGCCATCACCCTTAATGATAAGCTGTTGTACGTGAAAGATCTGTTTAACGGTTATAACCTGGCCTATAGCGAAGCCATCGAGATATTGAACCGCTTCACCACTTTTGAAGAAGCACAACGCTTTTTGAAAACCAACTACGTAAACAAAAACAACTGGGAAAGTAAAAAAGCTACAGCCGACAAGTTTTATGCGCTGCTGAAGAGAAGATACGCTTGAGTGAGGTGAAAGCGTAAAGGTTGAAGGCAAAAGCTACTAACCCTTATCCTTTCGCCTTTAACCTTTCCCCTAAACAATCCCCATCCTGTTCGAATCCAGTTTCAGGAGGATAAACAGCAATATTGTAAAGCTTAATAACGAAGAGCCGCCATAACTGATGAACGGCAGCGGGATGCCTATTACCGGCACAATGCCAATAGTCATCCCTATATTGATCATAACGTGGAAGAATATGATCGATGCCACACCATAGCCATAAATTCGCGAGAAGGGCGATCGCTGTCGTTCCGCCAGGTGAATGACCCGCAGTACCAGGAATAAATAGAGACCTATTACTACTATTGAGCCTGCAAAGCCCCACTCCTCTCCTACCGTGCAGAAAATAAAATCGGTGCTTTGTTCGGGCACGAATGAGTATTTAGTTTGAGTGCCATGCAGATAGCCTTTGCCCCACATTTTGCCGGAGCCGATTGCAATCTTGGATTGATTTACGTTATAGCCCTTGCCTTTGGGATCACTCTTGATACCTAAAACAATATCAATACGAACTTTCTGATGCGGCTTCAGTACATTGTTGTAGATGAACTTTACGCTCAATACAAACACAACACATATAGCCATGCCGGTAAGCATGGTATAGACAAAGCGGGTGTTTCGTTTAAACATCCATATAATAAGGGCCCCTAACAATATAATTACACCTATTACCCATAGCGGGCTGTACAATATCGAAGTAATAAACAACACGATGAGCAAAAACCCGATGATCAAAAAATATGGCGAAAGCCCTTCCCGGTAAAGTACAAATACCATTGAGAGAAACACGAGGGTCGACCCCATATCGGGCTGCCTCAGGATCAGGAACATTGGCACACCGATAATAGCCGCAGCGATGCCAAAGGCACGGATCTCACTAACTTTCACATTCGGGCCGCTCAGGTAACGGGCCAGCAATAAACACGTGGAAAGCTTTGCAAATTCAGATGGCTGCAGCCTGAACCCTCCGCCCAGATTTATCCAGGCCTGGTTGCCGCCTACGTTTCGGCCAACTACCAGCACCAGGACCAATAAAAGCAGGGTAAGGATATAGAATGCCGGCGCAAGGGCTGTAATAAACCTGGCCTCCAGCAGCAGGATAATTCCCCCTACTACTAATGAAACTATAATAAAGATAAATTGCTTCCCATATACGGTACTTGCATCAAGAATGCCCGGATGCCGCTCGTCGAAAACTGCTGCATGAATGTTAAACCAGCCAATGGTACACAAGGCGAGGTAGATAAACACCGTTATCCAGTCAACATTGAAAAAGAAGCTGCGTTGATTACTCATCTCTTTTTGCTTTTTACTTGTGCCAGGTATTTATCAGCCGTGTCTTTCCGATTGTTGGCTGCGCTTTTCTGTTTTAATGCCGAATCCGGCTTTTGCTTCTTTGCGGTATCAACAGGCTTTGCGGGCTTGTTATGGAAGTAAGTACTCAGGTCGGGCAGGCGGTTGGCATTTTCGTAATATTCAGGCGTAATACCCGATTCACGCTGTGATATGCTCCCCTTCAGGTATTTCTCCACAATAAAACTGGCAATAGGCGCTGCCCAATGGGCTCCTTCTCCTGAATTTTCAACAACAACCGCTATAGCTATCTTCGGATTTTCCCTTGGCGCAAACGCCACGAACACGGAGTGGGCCTCGCCATGGGGGTTCTGAGCAGTACCTGTTTTACCGCACATAATAATGCCCGGTATTTTCGAGTGGTTGGCGGTACCGTGATCTACCACGGCCTCCATTCCATCAATAACGGGACTGAAATAAGAAGAATCAATACCTACATAATTTTTCTCGAGATATTCCTTTTTAATAACGTTGTGCGTACCTATAGCTTTTATTAAATGGGGCTTATAATAAAACCCGCGGTTTGCTATAGTACATTCCAGGTTAGCCAATTGTAACGGAGTGGCCAGCAACTCGCCCTGACCGATAGCAAGGTTAATAATAGTACTTGAACGCCAGCCGCCTTTATGGTAAATATTGTCATAATATAAAGGTGTGGGCACGTTTCCGCGACTTTCGCCAGGCACATCCAGATCCAGGCGGCTGCCCAAGCCAAATTTCTTCACGTTATCGCGCCAATCGTTAAAGGTAGATTCGGTTTGTTTGACGCCGTTATGATTAATAATCCGCTCAAATACCATTGAAAAATAACCGTTACATGACTTTGCAACCGCGCTGCTCAGGTTCACCAAACCGTGGGCTTCACCATTGTTGCATTTCAACTTTCTGTTACCGGCCTGGTAATAACCGGGACAATAATACGTAGTTTGCGGAGTGACAATTCCTTCCTGCAACGCAATCAAAGCGCTTAAAGGTTTGAATGACGACCCCGGCGGATACTTTGCCTGCACCGGCCTTATGAAGAAAGGATTGTACGGATCGGCATACATTTTAGCCGCATTGTTACCGCGCTCGCGGCCAACCATTACGTTTGGGTCGTACGTTGGGCTACTCACGTAGCATAGTATTTCGCCGGTCGACGGCTCAATCGCAACAATACTACCTACTTTATTATTCATTAATTGTTCACCCAGCTTTTGGATATTAATATCAAGAGACGATGTTAATCGCTGACCGGCCACTGCGGCGGTATCGAACATTCCGTTAGCATAGTGGCCTTTTCGCTGGTTATGCGAATCGTACATCCAGTTTTGTACACCGCGCTGGCCTCTTAAAACATTCTCGTATGATTTCTCAACACCTGTAATCCCGATGAAGTCGCCGGGATGATAATAGCCGTTCGATCGTTTGATGTCCTTATCCTGTACTTCACCAATATACCCGAGGAACTGCGCAGCAACGGAATCTGGATAATTACGTAAATATCTCGGTGTAGAAGAAAAGCCGGGAAACTCCGACAGCCTTTCCTGGATAGATGCAAATGCCTGCGCGGTAAGCTGTTTGTCGAAAACCGATTGCAGTCGCGGTGAGTATTTCCAGGCCTTGAGCCATCGCTTGTTGAACTCCTCGCGATCGATGCCCAACATTTTGCAAAACTCAACGGTATCAAATGGTTTTACATCCATCGGCCTCACCATAATATCGTAAAACGGCTCGTTTTGTACCAGCACTTTTCCGTTACGATCTAAGATAGGGCCACGGGCGGGGTATTGGATCTCCTGCCGTAAAACATTCTTACTGGCGTAAATGGCATACCTGTTGTCGATGATCTGGATATAGAACAGCCGTGCAAGCAACGTAAGGATAATAGTAATAAAAATACCTGCAATAACGTACCGCCGCTCAAAAAAACTGTTCATTTACGCTCTTTCCTCTTGAAAAATATGAGTCCCGAAATTAAGATTAATAACACAGTAAATGATGAACTTAATAAAACCCGGCTTAGTGTAAATTCAATGGCAGAAAGGTTAAAAAATTCGAGGTTGAAGAGGAAAAAGTGATGAATAACTGTAAGGATAGCCGTATAAGTGAAGAACCATCTGAAACCCATAATGCTCAATGTTGGTTCAGGTTCGTTATCAAAACCTTCTTTTTGTACGGTAATACTAATGAACAATATGCGCACGAATGCCAGAAGCACGCAGGCGGCCGCGTGAAGTCCCGGTGTATCGTAAAATGCGTCGATGGTAATACCCAACAGGAATGCCAGCACAAAGAGCAGGATATTCGGCACTTCGAATGGAAGCAGCAGGATAAAAAGGATATAAAAATATGGGGTAGACAGGTTGTACAGGTTGATATTCTTCAGCAGGAAAACCTGGATAAATACCACTATTATAAAACGCAGCAGGTTGATTATTATGGTTCTACTCATCTTTTTTCTGCTGAGCCTCCAGTCCCTCTTGTTCTTTAGCAAATTTATTATCTACCACGTCAACGTATTGCAGCTTAGTGAAATCAACAGCAAGCGTTACTTCCATATTGAGGGCATAACCACCTGCTTTTGTATGCAGGTTGCTGATCTTACCGATAGGTATTCCCTCCGGAAACAGTGAATAGCCCGATGTTACCACAGCCTCCCCTATTTTGGGTAGAGCATTGTTCGAAACATTTTTCAGCACGCCCTTATGCGGGTTAAGCTCATCCCCCCATTCTATGGTACCTATTTCTTTATTGTTGGCCAGCATGGCGCTGAACTGTGAATCTTTATGCAGCAGCGATTGAATTACGGAAAAATGAGCCGATACAAAAACTACCTTGCCAACTACCCCTAAATTACAGATCACTCCCATACCTTTGGCTATTCCCTGCATCGAGCCGCGGTTAATAGTAATATAATTATTAAAACGATTGGTTGAGTTATTGATCACCCTCGCCACAATGTACTCGTACTGTCGCTTGTAAACCGTATCGCTTACCTGATGTTTGGTAACTGTGTCTGCGTAAAACGACGATTTAAGCTGATTACGCAGTCGCATGTTTTCCTTTGCCAAACTGTCGTTAACGTCGCTAAGCCTGATGTAACTGTTCAACTCGCTCATCTTCGCATACAAGCCACCAGTCACCGCGTTGGATGAGTTAACAAATGAAGCCTTCTGAAATGAATTATACTTGATATAAATAATCAGTGCAGAAACCTCAAAAATGATAAACAAGAAAAATGCGTTGTATTTGGTAATAAATATCAGCAGGTTGCGCATTCGTTAGAGATTAGAGACTGGAGATTAGAGATTAGTTTCTTTAATGGTTCGTTATGATCAGAGATTAGTTTTTGTCGTTCGCCTGTTTTCTTAAATAATTGATGTAGCCATTTATCATTCTCATACACTCCTCACAATCACTTTTAAAAACTTCAAATATTTCCTCGTTGATTATTCTATTATCTAGAGCTATAATAAGATGGTCTATTGTTTCGGACGCTGATCCGCGAGCGTTGATTAAAAACTTGGCGGCATCAGCATAATGAAATCTACCATGCCCTTCTGCTATGTTATTTCCTATCGATCTGGATGACCGGATGATTTGATCACTAAGCCTATATTTCTCTTCACTGGGAAATGTCTTGGTCAACTCAAATATACTGTTGCGTAGCACTCTTGACTTTTTCCAAACCTCAAGGTCAGCAAACGAACTCATATTTAGACTTATTATTCGCTACAACGGCCTAATCTCTAACCTCCAATTAACTAATCTCTAACTTATTGCATCAGGAATTTAAAGTTACCGATATTTTTCAGCGCTGTACCGGTACCGCGTACCACAGCTCTCAACGGATCTTCCGCAACGTGTACAGGCAACTTGGTTTTAGCTGCGATACGTTTATCCAGACCGCGCAGCAAAGCACCGCCACCAGTTAAGTAAATACCGGTTTGGTAAATATCGGCAGAAAGCTCCGGTGGAGTGATCTCCAGCGCTTTCAATATCGCTTCTTCTATTTTCGAGATGGACTTGTCAAGACAATGCGCAATTTCCGAGTATGACACCATGATCTGTTTCGGTACGCCGGTCATTAAGTCGCGGCCTTGCACGGCGAAATCTGTCGGTGGGTCTGCCAATTCAGGCAATGCAGCGCCTACTTCTATCTTAATCTTTTCGGCAGTACGGTCGCCGATCATGATGTTGTGCTGACGACGGATGTATTGAACGATGTCAGAGTCGAAGTTGTCACCGGCCACGCGGATAGACTGATCGCAAACAATACCCGAAAGGGCTATAACCGCAATTTCGGTAGTACCACCACCGATATCGATGATCATGTTACCCATCGGCTCTTCTACGTCGATACCAATACCTACCGCAGCGGCCATCGGCTCATGGATCAGGTAAACTTCTTTGGCTCCGGCAATCTCGGCCGAGTCGCGTACGGCACGTTTCTCTACCTCGGTAATGCCCGATGGGATACAGATCACCATACGCAGCGATGGGAAGAACCAGCCTTTACCCTGGTTGATCATTTTGATCATCCCGCGGATCATGTGCTCGGCAGCGTTAAAGTCGGCAATTACACCATCTTTCAGCGGGCGCACGGTACGGATATTGTCGTGCGTTTTGCCTTCCATCTGCATAGCCTGGCGGCCAATGGCAATAACTTTGTTGGTTGTACGGTCAAAAGCAACTATCGACGGCTCGTCGACAACCACTTTATCGTTATGTATAATGAGGGTATTTGCGGTACCTAAATCTATGGCGATCTCTTGTGTAAAAAAATTAAATAAACCCATCTGGTATTATATCAAAAATAAGCTGCAAAATTAGTTGATTAAGTTTGTATTAAGTTGATTAAGTGAGTAGTATTTAATAAAAAAATAAATTTAATCAACCACTCACTTAATTCAACAACCCTCTTGAAACAGTCGCACGAAATTGATTAAGTGATTGCTTTTTGTAGAAAATAAACTTAATCAACCACTTACCCAATCAACTCAATTAACCATTCACTTAGTGTTTAAAATGACGCACCCCTGTGGTAACCATCGAAATATTCTTCTGGTCGCACATTTCAATCGAGAGCTTGTCATTTATCGATCCGCCTGGCTGTAAAACAGCTAAAATTCCGGCTTCAGCCGCCAGCTCAACGCAATCAGGGAACGGGAAAAATGCATCAGAGGCCATCACCGCGCCTTTCAGATCGAAACCAAAGCTCTCAGCTTTGATCACCGCCTGTTTCAGCGAATCAACCCGTGATGTTTGTCCCACACCGCTTGCCATCAGCTGGCCATTTTTAGCAAACACAATTGTGTTCGATTTGGTATGTTTTACCACCTTGTTTGCAAAGTACAAGTCCTTCAGCTCATGCTCGGTTGGCTGCCTTTTGGTAACCGCGTTCATTTGCTCCGGACCTTCTATCACCCCGTCTTTATCCTGCTCAATTACGCCGTTAAGCAATGTTTTGAACAGTTTCGACGGCAGTTCCACCGGCTGGCGAACCAGTATAATACGGTTCTTTTTGCCTTTTAGTATTTCAACAGCCTCATCTGTATAGGCCGGCGCTATCAATACTTCGTAAAATATCTTGTCGATTTCGGTAGCGGTTGCTGCGTCGATCTCATCATTAGCAATGATCACTCCACCGAAAGCTGATACCGGGTCGCAGGCCAAAGCATCGACCCAGGCTTCTTTAATGAAAGAGCGCGAAGCGATGCCACAGGCGTTGGTATGTTTCAGGATAGCAACGGTAGGCTCGGCGAACTCGTCGATCAGCGCAACGGCTGCGTCAACGTCTACGAGGTTATTGTAAGAGAGTTCTTTACCGTTTAGTTTGGTGAACATGCGGTCAAGCTCGCCGTAAAAAGTACCGGCCTGGTGCGGATTCTCGCCGTAGCGTAAAACCTGGCTGGTTTGAATGCTTTCTTTGAATACCGGAAGCGGTTCTTCCTGGTTAAAATATTTGAAGATAGCGGTATCGTAATTAGATGAAATATTGAACGCTTTTTGTGCAAAAGAACGACGTTGCTGGATGGTTGTTTTACCTTCCTGAGTTTTCAAAAGATCTTCAAGAATTCCGTAGTCGTTTTTCGAGGCAACGATCACCACATCTTTGAAGTTTTTAGCGGCTGCACGGATCAAAGAAATTCCGCCGATATCGATCTTTTCGATGATCTCATCTTCTTCGGCATTTGAGTGTACCGTTTCTTCGAAAGGATACAGGTCAACGATCACCAGGTCAATCTCCGGGATCTCGTATTGTGCAAGCTGCTGTTCATCACTCTCGAAATTTCTGCGGGCCAGAATACCACCGAACACTTTCGGGTGCAAGGTTTTAACGCGACCGCCAAGTATCGACGGGTAAGAAGTAAGGTCTTCAACAGGGATTACATTTACCCCTAAATTGCGGATAAAAGTTTCGGTCCCGCCGGTTGAATATATGTTAACGCCTAAGCGGTTTAACTCATGAATGATTGGCTCTAAATTGTCTTTATAATAAACAGAAATTAAAGCATTTTTTATTTGCACTGACTCGCTCATTTACAATAGTTTTTTGAGCCGCAAAGGTACAGGTTTGTGATTAGAGATTAGCGATTGGAGATCAGATTTTTTTAACTTTTTTTAACGATGAAGAGTGGACGTTTTACTAATGGATTTCTTTGTACATACACAATACATCGCGTCTCCGAATATGGTATATTTAAAAGGCTTTTTTTGTCGGGAAACACAATGTATTGTGTTGCTACTAATGACAGGCTAAATGGCTTCTTCAGCAGACGCAAAACAATGCGTCTCTACAACGCAACAAACTCCTGATCTCTAATCTTCAGCCTCTGATCTCTAACTCTTCATCTTCTTCAGCAAACTCTCAATCACCCTTGGAAAATACTGGTGTTCCAATTGCTGACCTTTAAATTTGATCACTTCCAGGTTATCGCCTGGTTCAATTTTAAAGCGCGACTGGTGGATGATCTCGCCTTCGTCGAACTGGTCGCTGGCGAAATGAATAGTAATACCCGATTCGTCTTCGCCGGCAGCAAGCACCGCCTTGTGCACATGATCGCCATACATGCCCTTACCGCCGTATTTTGGTAGCAACGCCGGGTGCAGGTTAATAATTTTATTGGGAAATGCGCTTAAAAGCGACACAGGCACCAGCCATAAAAAACCGGCCAGCACAATAAGATCCACCTGCAGGTTTTTAAGCAACCTGATCACATCGTCGGTATCGTAAAATTCGTGACGGGTAAAAATGTGGGAAGGTATTTCGAAGTTGTCTGCCCGCTGCAGTACGTAAGCCTGGGGGTTATTGGTGAGGATCAATACAACTTCGGCTTCTGGGTTGCGTTTAAAATGCTCCATTATTTTTTGAGCATTCGACCCCGATCCGGAAGCAAAAATGGCGATTCTTTTTTTCATTAAAACCGTGTATTTTATTTTAGTAACGCTATGTTCCTTAACATCTTTCTTAGCGAAAGGTAAGTAACATTTTAGTTACAATAACAGTTACAACGCATCAAATATAAAGCTTTCGGGCCAATAACTATTGGTATAAATGCATAATAAGCCCTTTTTAATTTTTTTTCCTTTGTGCCTTAATTATTACGAAAACCGGATTAAACCGTCAGTTGGTGTTGGCTGTCTTTTGCCTGATAAAGCCGCGCTGGATAATGGTGCGCTTTTGTGTGAGCGAATAATTAGGAGCAATATCACCTGTTTTTAACACCATGGAGTATTGACCCAGGTTAATGATCTGTGCGTTGGCAAACGGCTTAACCTTCAAAGTTGCCGTACTATCGCAGGTAATATCCGAATTGAGGAAAAGCTGGTTCGGGGTAAGTGACCAGGTGCCGCTTGCCTCAGGCTGCGTTACGCAATTGAAATTAGTATAGGTGCAGGTGTTATCTATTTTAAAAGTGAAATACTGTCCGCAGGTATCATTAATGGTGGTATCTGATACCTGGGTGTTGCCTACGTAATTGGTAACCTCCACCGATGCCAACTGCCATGTGCCACCGGTAAAAAGTTGGGAAATGGGGTTCTGACCCGTTTTTTTACAGGAATTGACGATCAGTCCAATAATCACGACTGTTAAGAGTAAGACGTATTTTCTTTTCATCTATATCTTGCAAAAATAAAAATTCCGGCAGCATAATCCGATCCGGCAGCAATTATAACTGCTTTGGATAAAGATTATTATTTTATTAAGTTGATTTCACCAATTTGCCGCGATTACACCGATTAAGCTACATTTGTTGTAATACTTAACCCATCTGCCATGCGCGTCCCTTTTGAAATTTTACAGGCCGAATTTAAACGTGTACTTCTCAAAGTCAATTTCACCGAAGAAAAGGCTGAGCAGTGCGCTACCACCTTTGCAGAAAACAGTCGCGACGGTGTTTATACGCACGGACTGAACCGCTTCCCTGTTTTTGTCGAGTTTGTGAAAGACGGCCTTGTAAAGCCAAATGCAGAACCAACTCTTGAACGAGGCTTTGGCACATTAGAGCAATGGAATGGTAACCTGGGGCCGGGTATATTAAATGCGCAATTTTGTATGCAGCGTGCTATCAGCTTTGCGCAAGAGCATGGCATTGGCTGCGTTGCATTAAAGAACACTAACCACTGGATGCGCGCGGGCGCTTATGGCTGGCAGGCTGCCGAAGCCGGCATGATCGGCATTTGCTTTACCAATACCATTGCCAATTTACCGCCCTGGGGTGGACTTGATCCACGGCTGGGTAACAATCCGCTGGTTATCGCAGTGCCCCGTGCCGGAGGACATGTGGTGCTTGACATGGCCATTTCGCAATATTCAGTAGGGAAACTCAATCAATATAAAAACAACGGTAATGAAGCGTTGCCCTTGCCCGGCGGTTATGACAAAGCCGGTAATTTATCGACGGACGCCGCCGCTATACTGGAATCAAAACGACTATTGCCGGTAGGGTTCTGGAAGGGCTCAGGTCTTTCGTTAGTGCTCGATCTCTTGGCTACCGTGCTAAGCCAGGGCAATTCGACCGCCAAAATAACGGAGAGCGAAAGGGAGTCGGGCGTTTCGCAGGTATTTATCTGTATCAAACCTGAAAATAATCATGCTACGGCAACGGCAATCGAAGAAATCATAGCTTACACAAAAACAAGCAGCCCTGAACAAGAAGGTACAGGCATTTATTACCCTGGCGAAAATACATTGAGAACAAGAGAGAAAAGCATGAAAGAAGGTGTGCTTGTGGATGAAAGAATCTGGAATAAGGTTTTAAGTTTGTAAGATAGGCCTGATTAGCCGATTGAATTTTTCGCTTCAACCGTTAAAAATTCAATCGTTCTTATTTAAATAAATATGCCGTTCATCAAATTATCCGGTAGTTAGCTTCACAAATTTAACTACCAATTTTATGAACAAGCTTTTCAAATTGCGTTGCCTTGCGGCAGTTGTCATATTTAACCCTTTAAGTATTCGCGCGGCAATGAAATATTCATTGCCTTTATATGATACCGGCAAATATTACGCCGAGGCTACACTCTTTGCGCCCGGTGTCATCCCCGGTGTAAGTACCCGCTGCGCTGCCCCTGCATTTTCGCCCGATGGGAAATCGGTTTATTTCGGGATGGTAAAGGATAAAGATATCACCCTTGTAACTTCTAACCTAAAAAACGGCGCATGGGCTGCCCCTGCCCTTGCACCATTCTCTGGAGATTTTGAGAACCTTGAACCGGCATTTTCCCCTGACGGTAAGTTTCTCGTATTTGCATCAAACAGGCCCAATACGCCCGGCGGACAAAAACTTGACGGCAACTGGGGGAAAAAAACCTATCCCGGCAATGGCGGCAACCTATGGAAGATTAATCGCACTAAAACAGGTTGGGGCGAGCCGCAGTTATTGCCGGTAGTGATCAATCAAAATACTGCTGTGTTTAGCCCCGCGATTACCAAAGATGGCAGCATTTATTTTATGATTCCCGATACCTCGGGGCGCTTTCATATTCACCGCTCACAATACCGGAATGGAAGATATGAAACAGCAATCCGGCCTTCTTTCAGCGTTGATACTTATGGCGATGTTGACCCGGCAGTAGCGCCTGATGAATCCTTCCTGATCTTTTCGTCGGGCAGGCCGCCGGCTTTGCCGCATACCGCAGATCTTTTTATTGTTTTTCGTACGAAAACCGGGTGGAGCGAACCCACAGATCTGAGAACAGCGATATCTGATAAGGTATTTGGTGTGGAAGCCCGTTTATCGCCCGATCTGAAAACGCTTTATTTTAGTAACCAGCGTAATACAAAGGGCGAAACTGTATCAAAAAATGAATATATATGGCAGGTGGATCTTAGCAAGATATTGAAGGACCATGGGCTGTGATCAACAGCTACAAATCATCAATGACAAATGACCCTTGACTAATGACTAACCATCATCCCCTCAAACCTTTCCCAAAAGCCATCTTTAGGGGTTGGGGCTATAATAATAACCGGTTCTTTTTTGATAGGATGCACAAACTCCAACCGCCGGGCATGCAGGCTGATACTTTTGCGGAGGCTGCCGCGCGGATATCCATATTTATTGTCGCCAACAATTGGTGAACCTAAGGTTGACAACTGCACACGGATCTGGTGCGGACGACCGGTAATCGGGTCCACCTCTATTAAATAATAGCCATTCAACTCGGCAACGAGTTTATAGTTTAGTTCCGAACGCAGGCTGCCGGTAACTTCGCGGTCGTGGGCTTTAGTGACATTTTTTTGCGGATTCTTTACCAGCCAATGTACCAGGTTACCGGCTTCAGGATGGGGGCGATTGCGCACAACGGCATAATAGGTTTTATGCATGTCGCGGCTTTTGAACATATTGTTGATACGTTCCAAAGCCTTACTGGTTTTGGCGAACAGGATGACACCGCTTACAGGCCTGTCGAGGCGGTGAACTACGCCTAAAAACGCGCCATTGGGTTTGTTATATTTTTTGGCGATATATTTCTTTACCTTGTCCTCTAACGATTCATCCCCCGTGTCATCAACCTGCACAATATCGCCCGCACGCTTATTCACCGCAATCAGGTGATTATCCTCGTAAAGGATATCTGCATCGGTAATTTCGTGGTTGATGTATTTGATCTTTGGGTTCATGGTTTGTAGTTCATGGTTCATAGTTGATGGTTGATAGCCGAAACTATTAATAGCCTTTTAATTGCAGCGGCTATAAACTATGAACCATCAACCATGAGCTAATCAATATTCTTCCTTCTCGTTCGGGAAGCTCTTCGACTTTATATCGCTAACATAATTCTGAATGGCATTATTCATTACGTCGTGCAAATTTGCGTACTGACGCAAAAAACGGGGCTTGAATTCTTTGTTAATACCCAGCATATCATGAATCACCAGTACTTGTCCGTCGCAATGCTGACCGGCACCAATGCCGATGGTTGGAATGGTCAAACTGTCGCTCACCTGTTTGGCTAAAGCAGCCGGTATTTTTTCGAGCACCAGCGAGAAACAGCCCAATTCCTCGAGCTTCGACGCATCTTCACGCAGTTTTTGCGCTTCGGCCTCCTGCTTGGCGCGAACGGTGTAAGTGCCGAATTTATAAATAGACTGTGGCGTTAAACCAAGATGCCCCATTACCGGGATGCCGGCAGTAAGGATACGGCTAACCGATTCGGCTATTTCAATGCCACCCTCGATCTTGATGCCATGTGCACCCGATTCTTTCATGATCCGGATAGCCGAAGCCAGCGCCTCTTTCGAATTTCCCTGGTAAGAACCAAAAGGCAGATCCACAAGCACCAGCGCCCTTTTTGCGGCACGGACCACCGATGAAGCATGATAGATCATCTGATCGAGCGTGATGGGCAGCGTGGTTTCGTGTCCGGCCATTACGTTGGAGGCTGAATCGCCCACCAGGATCACGTCAACACCGGCCTCGTCAACAATACCGGCCATCGAATAATCGTACGCCGTAAGCATAGAGATCTTCTCGCCGCGGTTGGTCATTTCCTGCAAAGTATGCGTGGTAATCCTTTTAACCTCTTTATGTGTCGACATTGCGTTAGGGTTTTGAATGTGCAAATGTATGTCAGTTATTCCGTATTTCGGATGTTCGATTTCCGATTTAGTTAATCAAAATTAATATCAAATAAATCGTTTGTTCACAAACATATTTTAACATTCAAAAAAATCCGAAATCGAACATCCAAAATCAGAAATTAAAATGTACCTTTGCGGCGTGAATCCAGAAGTTTCCTACTTCAATATTTCCATCTGTTTTCACGGAGCGCTGCACCAGGCAAACCGGGTTTTTAATCATTCAATTTTTTTCAAAAAATGACTTATTTCAGCACATTACCTGCGGTATTATTACTTGACGACGGAACTGTTTTTCATGGCAAAGCTGCCGGAAAGATCGGTACTACTACCGGCGAAATCTGCTTTAATACCGGGATGACCGGCTACCAGGAGGTTTTTACCGACCCCTCATACTTTGGACAGATCTTAGTTGCAACCAATGCGCACATTGGTAATTACGGCATTGCCAACGAGGAAGTGGAATCGAACCATATCCAGATTGCCGGTTTGGTGTGTAAGAATTATAATATTTACTACACCCGCAAGCAGGCCGACGAATCGATACAGGATTATTTCCAGGAGCAAAACCTGGTGAGCATTTCTGATATCGACACCCGCCAGTTGGTAAGGCACATCCGCGATAAAGGCGCCATGAACGCCATTATCTCTTCAGAAATATTAGATATTGAAGAACTGAAAGCCAAATTAGCCGAAGTACCTTCGATGGACGGACTGGAGTTATCATCACATGTGACAACTAAAGAAACGTATACTTATGGTAATGAAGACGCCAAGTATCGCGTTGCCGTGCTTGATCTGGGTGTAAAGAAAAACATCCTCCGCAATTTTGACGCCCGCGACGTTTATGCAAAAGTGTACCCTGCAAAAACCACGTTCGAAGAAATGGAGAAAGACTTTGCGCCTACCGGCTATTTCATCTCGAACGGCCCCGGTGATCCTGCTGCAATGCCTTATGCTATTGATACCGTTAAAAAAGTATTGGCTTCTGAAAAACCGATGTTCGGAATTTGTTTAGGTCACCAGTTGCTGGCCCTGGCTAACGATATTCCTACCATGAAAATGTTTAACGGCCACCGCGGCCTTAACCACCCGGTAAAAAATATCATTATCGATCATTGCGAGGTTACTTCGCAGAATCATGGTTTTGGTGTGGTACCAGAAGCGGTTCGCGCATCTGACAAGGTAGAGATCACTCACGTGAACCTGAACGACCAATCTATAGAAGGTATCCGCGTTAAAGGTAAAAAAGCGTTCTCGGTGCAGTATCACCCTGAATCATCACCCGGCCCTCATGACAGCCGTTATTTGTTTGATGATTTTATTAATTTGATGAAGAATTAATCAACAGAAGAGATAAATAAAAGCCTTTCAATTTGAAATTGAGAGGCTTTTTTATTTGTGACTCCTCCTACGAATAGTGAGAGAATGATTCCGAGGTACTTAGCGTCCTCTCTTCTGCTGACAACTGCGCGTGGTAATACGCGCCCGGTTAATGATATCCAGGTTACCGGTTATTTCTTCAAATAATAATCCGGCACCTTTAATGTGGGTTTCTCTACATCCCAGATAATGCTCGATACCTTCCAGCCGTCTTTGGTCTTGATCAACTGGAAACTGTTTACGCCGCGTTCTTCGGGTTTGTCCCTGGTATTTAGATAGGTTACGTAGGTACTAATGCGATGCGCAACCCTGCCGAATTGTTCTGTACGGCCAAATAATTCTTTCTCGTAAAACAGATGGATCTTGTTGCTTTCAATAAACCCCTGGTACAGTTTCACAAATTGATCCATATTGGTAATATCAGCGGTGTCTGTGCGGAAGTTGATCAATTGCGCCTGCGGGATAAAATAATTATGAATTGCTGAGTAGCGTGGTTTTTCGCCTTCTTTAAAGCTGATGGCTGCGTAAGCATCGTGTACCGCTTTGGTAATGGCGCTGTCGTCCGGAACGGTATAGGTTTTTACAGCAGTTGAATCAGCATCGCCAACAGTTTTCTTTACCGGCATTTTGCATGACGACATCGCAATAATTGCCGCAGCAAGCACAAGCAGTGGTTTAACAATCGTGGTCATTTTAAGGTGTTTGAAGGTTGAGTGTTTATGTGTTATTTAAAGATAGAAATTTCACCGGAAGTATGCTAAACCTCCGCCTGAATTTCGCCGATATTCGTCGGCGGAATAAAGATATTTCACCGACATTTTAGCCCCCTTCGCCTAATATCGCTGTACAAAGGGGCGTTTTGTGAGCAATTTTGAGCCGCAAATCAAATCCTTTTTATGAAAACGCTACTCGCAATTCAATTAATTCACATGGCGGTAAAAGCTGCCGAACACCTGCAAACTATCTTGCATTCAATTGGCCATCTAATTAAATAACATTCCGTTTTCGAGTATCTCAATCAATAAAGTCTTTCTGATGTTGTAAAGCTATCAACACAAAGATTATGAAAAAGGGAGATACCGTAAACTGGAAGTGGGGCGCATCAAAAGCCGAAGGCAAAATCGTCACGGCTTTTGATGAACCCGTTACTGAAACAATTAAAGGCGCGAAAGTAAAGCGCAATGCCAGCAAAGATGAGCCTGTTTTTGAAATTAAGCAGGCCGATGGCAGTAAAGTTCTTAAATCTGAAAGTGAGCTAAAGAAGGGCAAAAAATAGCGCAGACTATCCATCCAGCGTAATAATTTTGCCATTTAGATAAAACTCATTGATATTTCAACAATCCGTTGCATTTTTACACGATGGCAGAAAAACCTATTATTACTGTAAAGAACCTGGTAAAAAACTATGGCGACTTCGCCGCTGTTAAGGGCATCAGCTTTGAAGTTTATGAAGGCGAGATCTTCGGTTTACTGGGTCCTAACGGCGCCGGTAAAACCACTACGCTCGAGGTAATTGAAACCTTGCGCGACAAAACCAGCGGCGAGATCATTGTCGATGGGTTTAATATCGAGACTGACGCCGATAACATTAAACAGGTTATAGGTGTACAGCTGCAATCGGCCGGTTACTATCCTAATCTTAACCTTTCGGAGTTGATCACGCTTTTCTGCGGTTTATATGGCATCAATAAAACGCCAATGGAAATGCTGGAGAAAGTGGCACTCACCGACAAGGCAAAAGCGAAATACAAGGATATGTCGGGCGGGCAAAAACAGCGTTTTTCTATCGCCACCACCTTAATTAATAACCCCCGTATTATATTCCTGGATGAGCCTACTACAGGTCTTGATCCGCAGGCGCGTCGTAACTTATGGGATCTGATTCGCGAGATCCGCGACGCAGGCACTACTGTTGTCATCACCACCCATTATATGGATGAAGCCGAAGAGCTCTGCGACCGGGTGGCGTTTGTTGACGGCGGCCACATCATCGGCATCGATACACCAAATAATTTTATTGATAAACTGGTAGCCTCGGGCTTCGAGCGTAAAAAGCAGGTAAAACTTGCCAACCTGGAAGACGTATTCATCAACATGACGGGCAAGGAATGGCGCGAAGGGTAGGAAGCAGTTGGCACTATTAAGTTGCAGTAGCAGTGTAAAGTAGCAGCCGTCGCCAACCAACACCAAATGACTTAATGACTTAATGCCCTAATGACCAATGACTATTGACTAATGACCAAATGAAAAAGAAATACAGCAACTTTAACGCAACTATGGCCATTGCTAAGGCCAGTTTCCGCTCAATTATCCGCAGCCCTTCGGCGGTGGTATTCAGTTTAGCGTTTCCATTAATCTTTATTGTGGTGTTTGCCAATATTGGCGGCAGCGGCGTTACGGTTGACGTAGGTGTTTCCAAAGGTACGGATACCACCAGTCAGCTTTACCATATATTAAAAGGTACTAAAGTGGTGCACCTGGTAACCGACCAAAGCGCCGACGATATGGCCAAGAACCTTGCAAAAGGCAATCTTGATGCTATTATCGATATCAAACAAGGCAATTCAACGCCGCCGGTTACCATGCGCGTGCAATATACCGAGGCATCGCAGCAAAAAGGCGGTATCTTCAGATCACTGCTGCAAAGTATATTTTACCAGATCAACAGCCACGGTAATACGGTAACTCAGCCGGTAGCGCAAATGACCGAGACCACGGTAAAAGGTCGCGAATACAAATACATCGACTTTATATTGCCCGGTATGCTTGGCTTTTCCTTATTGAGCAGCGGCGTGTTTGGTACGGCATTCGTATTTTTGAGTTTGCGGTTAACCCTGGTGATCAAGCGTTTCTTTGCCACCCCGGTGAAAAGATACTCGATAGTTTTGGGCGAAGCGCTGGCCCGCCTGGTGTTCTCGTTGCTTGGCGCGGTATTTATTATTGTCGTCGGGCATTACTTCTTCGGGTTTACGCTGGTGCACGGTTTCGTCACGGTGGTGAACATGCTGATACTGGCTGCTTTAGGACTCATCATATTCATGGGTTTTGGCTTCACCATTTCGGGCATTGCAAAAAACGAAAGCACGGTACCGCCATTATCAAACATTATTACGCTTCCTCAATTTTTATTATCAGGAACTTTCTTTGCAACCACCGCATTTCCGGGCTGGCTGCAGACAATCAGCAAGATATTGCCGCTAACCTATTTGAACGATGCCATGCGCAAAGTAGCATTTGAAGGCGCAGGTTTAGGCGAGGTAACACATCAGTTATTGATCCTGGGGATCTGGTTTATTGTGATCTATGCTGTAGCGGTGAAAACGTTTAAGTGGGAATAATGCAGATGTGCGGATTTTTGATGTGCGGATATGCAGATTTTTTGCATTAGTGATTGAAGCGGATACCGGCCTGTGAATAAGGCCTGTAGGCGTATGAGCGGAAAGCACGGGCCGCAGGCAACGCTATTATTCGTCAGAAGCAGAATTTTCGAAATTAGGAATTGACAGAATTATATCTGATATTACAGTAGTTATTTCATTGTAAAATTCACCCCGCGCGTCATTGCGGGGAACGGTTAGTTTTGACGGTCAGAACAGCCCTCCCCCAACATTAAGCCATTGTTAATATTCAAGTTATTTTTCCGGAATTTATTTGAAAGTGTATATTTGGAGATAATAAATGTCTTAGTGTAGTAATTACACTTACGTCTGTTAAACTAAATTATACGAAATGAGCTTAATAATTGATGTCCATGCCCGCCAGATCCTTGATTCGCGCGGTAATCCAACCATTGAGGTTGATGTGTTAACCGAAAATGGTGCCCTGGGCCGTGCTGCTGTACCTTCTGGTGCATCTACCGGCGTTCACGAGGCCGTTGAACTTCGCGATAACGACAAATCTGTATATATGGGCAAAGGCGTACTGAAAGCTGTTGCCAACGTAAACGATATTATTGCTAAAGAACTGCAAGGCATTGACGTTTTTGAACAAAACGCCATCGATAAATTAATGATCGACCTTGACGGTACTGAAAATAAAGGCAAACTGGGCGCTAACGCTATTTTAGGCGTATCGCTGGCTGTAGCTAAGGCTGCCGCGCAGGAAAGCCGTCAACCACTTTACCGCTACATCGGCGGTGTGAATGCCAACACGCTTCCTATCCCGATGATGAACATTGTGAACGGCGGTTCACACTCTGATGCGCCTATCGCGTTCCAGGAATTTATGATCATGCCGGTTGGCGCTTCTTCATTCTCTGAAGCATTACGCTGGGGCACCGAAGTATTCCACAACCTGAAAAAGATATTACACGACCGTGGCCTTTCAACTGCTGTAGGTGACGAAGGTGGTTTCGCTCCAACTTTTGAAGGTACTGAAGATGGTGTAGAAACCATTCTGAAAGCTATCGAAAAAGCAGGCTACAAAGCCGGCGAGCAAATTTGCCTGGCGTTTGATTGCGCTGCTTCTGAGTTCTACAAAGACGGTAAATACGACTATACCAAATTTGAAGGTGCAAAAGGCGCTATCCGCACCAGCGCTGAGCAGGCAGAATATCTCGCTTCATTAACTGAAAAATACCCGGTGATCTCTATCGAAGACGGTATGGCCGAAGACGATTGGGAAGGCTGGAAAATTCTGACTGAAAAGATCGGCGATAAAGTACAGCTGGTTGGCGACGACCTGTTTGTAACCAATGTAAAACGTTTACAACAAGGTATCGATAACGACACTGCAAACTCTATCCTGGTGAAAGTTAACCAGATTGGTTCGCTGACTGAAACTATCAACGCAGTATCACTGGCACAAACCAGCGGTTACACTTCGGTAATGAGCCACCGTTCTGGCGAAACTGAAGATTCAACCATTGCTGATTTAGCAGTTGCCTTGAATTGCGGTCAGATCAAAACCGGTTCGGCTTCACGTTCAGACAGGATCGCGAAATACAACCAGTTATTACGTATTGAAGAAGAATTAGGCGATACCGCGAAATTCATTGGTAAGAACTTCAAGTACGCTAAAAAATAGTTGATTTCAGCTTGATATACCCAACAAAAAAGGCTCCAATGGAGCCTTTTTTGTTGGGGTAACTCGCTTTGTCATTTTGAGCAATAGCGAAGAATCTTATATGTTTTACAGGTAAACGAATGATTGTTCGGGACAGCATAGCTGAATAAGGTAATTCGCTATCGCCCAGGACGACAAATAAATATGTCAATGCGTAATATACCGTTCAAAAAACTCATAGATCCTCAGCATCTGATCAATCCGTTGACGCACATTGCCCGAACGCACCAGCTCGTGGGTACCACCAGGATGCTGCACATATTCCACCGGGCGGTTTAAAACTTTAAGCGCCTTGTACATCATTTCCCCTTGAACAATACCGGTACGCAAGTCGGTTTCACCGTGGATAATGAGGTATGGGGTTGTAATATTATTAACATAACTGAATGGCGATTCTTTGGCTAACACCTCTCTTGTAGCGGGTTCCTAGGGATAACCGCCGAAATATATCGGCACTAGCGGCCAGGCATTTGCTTCGCCGAAAAATGTTGTAAGATCATAAACGCCGCGTTGTGATGATATGGCGGTGAAACGTTTGGTATGCCCGGCAAGCCAACCGGTTAGATAGCCTGCGTATGAACCGCCGGTTGCTACAGTTTGTTTAGGATCGCCCCAGCCCTCAGCTAAAGCGCCATCGAGGGCAGCCAACACGTCTTCCTGAGGGCCATCACCCCAATCTTTATAGTTGGCCGCAGTGAACTCAAGTCCATAACCGCCAGAACCGCGCGGATTGGAATAAACAACACCATAGCCTTTTCCGCAGAAATACTGGAACTCGTGCCACATGGTTGCTTCACCAGGCCCCCACATCGCGGTCGGGCCGCCGTGAATTTGCAGCATTACAGGGTATTTTTTATTCGGATCGAAATTGGTTGGTTTCATTACCCAATACTCTACTTTCAGCCCTTTGCTGTTTGTATAATATTTCTTTTCAGGAATGCTGAGCTTTTTATCCTTGATCCAATCGGCGTTGAAGGAGGTTAGGCGCTTTTCAGCTTTGCCGCTCAGATCGCTCACATACAATTCGTACGGACTTGCCACTTCGGTCTTGATATAAACCAGTTGCTTTTTGCTCACATCCAGGTTGGCCAGCCCTTCATCATAAGTGCCGAGCATTTCCGGTTTCGGATTCGCTAACGCCGCCTTATATATAGGTACGCCGCCGTTTGATTGCGCTGTAAAGTACAAAAACTTGCTATCGGCAGACCATGCTGTTCCGGTAACCATACGATCAATGGGTACGCTTATCCGTTTAGCCGGGTTTTGAAAATCATATATCAGCAACTGTGCAATGCCGATAGAGAAGGGTTTGCTCATCTGGTAAACAAGGTATCTGCCATCGGGCGAAACCAGGCCGTTGTTTACATCCATTCCCGGCTCTTTAATTAGTGTAGTCAGCTTGCCGCCGGCAGCCGGGACGCTGTAAATTGCATCTTCACGGGCACGATCGGGGTTCATCAGGCTATCGGCCGACGCGTGTAGTATAATAGTTTTACCGTTGGGAGTAAATGTTGCGCCGCCATAGTTATGAAAGCCGTAAGTAAGCGGGATTGCCTTTGCGCCGGGTTTTGCATCGGTAATGAAATAATGGTTGAAATCAAATTCAGGCTCCGTTTCGGCTTCTCCTTCAAAATCCAGTTTGTTGAAGATCTTTACCTTTTTATCGGCAGCATCCTGGGTTAAATAAGCACGGATCTCATCGAGGGTACCATTTGCATTTTGTTTCGCTTTAGACTGCGGCAAATTGGCTTTAAAGCCCGGCGCTTCTAACGACCAGCCGGGGACACCATGTGCAGGGTTCAGAACAGAATCTTTTAATAATTCGGTGTACGACAGACCGACAGAATACAGGATCTTTTTCCCATCAGGCGACCACACCGGCGACGATGCGCCATATTTATCATTGGTTATTTGCACCGGTTCTCCACCTTTGAGCGAAAGCAGGAAGATCTGCGAGTTTCCTTTTACTGAATGTACAAACGCAATCTGCTCATCATCTGCCGACCAAACCGGCTGGCTGCCGTTAGTGGCCAATGCGGTTAGGGCACGCGGCGCCTCGCTCCCATCTGCAGGGACTATCCAGATCTGCGTATGGTAATTATATTCATTCTTTTTCGATTCATCTTCGGTGATGGATTTGGACACGAATACCACCCATTTGCCATTATGTGAAAATGAAGCAGTGCCCAACTGGACGATCTTCGTCATATCGGTTACCGAAATGAGGTGGCTATCCTGCTGTGCGTACGATGCTAAAAAAGCGAATGTTAGAAAAAGGAACAGTAAAGATTTTTTCATTGTGGAAAGTTTGTGTCTAATATAATGAATTTGAGAATGATTTAATAACCTGAGGGCCTGCTATGCGTTTGCCACGGAATAGTAATTAAAAATAAAACAGGTTGACAAATTAATACCACTCGGTATATTTGTGTTATGGAAAAGGTAATATCGAAAGCTGAACGTACGCGCAATTTTATTATTGAAAGCACTGCCGAGATTTTTAATAAAAAAGGATACGCCGGCACCTCATTGTCTGACCTTACTGATGCCACCGGCCTGACCAAAGGCAGCATTTACGGTAATTTTGAAAATAAGGAAGAAGTTGCGACCGCTGCTTTCGACCATAATTTGGCCCTGATTACCCAACGTATTACCGGCCTGATAGAAAAACAGGAAACTTATTACGATAAGCTATTGGTTTATGCCAAAGTGTATAAAAATGTAAGCCGCGGTACCGCTGCGAATCGTGGCGGCTGCCCTATTCTGAATACCGCGACAGAAGCTGATGATACCAATACTATGCTGAAACTCCGGGCCGCCAAAGCGGTGATTAACTGGGAAAAGCGCATAACCGACCTGATAAACGGCGGTATAGCAGCAGGTGAATTTAAGCAGGATGTAAATGTGAGGCAAACAGCGCTGTCGATCATTGCATTAATTGAAGGCGGTGTAATGATCTCGAGGGTCACCGGCGACACAACAAGCATGGACACCATTACCAATACCATTGAAGCGTTGATCCATCAAATGAAAAAATAATTTTTTTACACTAAAAAATACCGATCGGTATAAAATAAAAATCATTAAGCATATCCAACCCAAATAAAGATCGAAAACCTATCAATTAAAATATACCAATCAGTATAAAATATGAATCCTCTGAAACGACAAATACTCCTCATCACCGTAATAGCTGCGGCAATTATGGAACTGATAGATACCTCGATAGTAAACGTGGCGCTCAATTATATGAGTGGTAACCTGGGCGCCACGCTCGAGGATATCTCATGGGTGATCACCTCTTATGGTATTGCCAACGTGATCATCATCCCTATGACGAGCTTTTTAACCAACAACCTCGGTCGCCGCAATTATTATATCGGCTCTATTATCCTGTTCACCATCTGCTCATTCATGTGCGGCAACGCCGGGAATATCTGGGAACTGGTGTCCTTCCGTTTTTTGCAGGGACTTGGCGGCGGCGCACTGCTTTCGGTATCGGCAACGGTAGTGTATGAGCTATTTCCGAAAGAAAAACAGGCTACAGCCAGCGCATTATTTGGCATAGGTGTGTTCATAGGCCCAACCATAGGCCCTACACTGGGCGGATTTATTACCGAGAATTATTCATGGCCGTGGATATTTTATATCAATTTGCCTATCGGGATACTGGCCGCGGTTTCGTGTTATTTTCTACTTTTTGAATCAAAGACCAGAACGGCTGCCAAAAAGATCGATTGGATTGGGATCGCACTATTGGCCGCCGGAGTAGGTTCACTGCAAGTGGTACTGGAACGCGGGCAAACCGACGACTGGTTCTCTGCCGGTTATATAATCTTCCTTACTATAACCGCCGCCATTTCCCTGGTCTCCTTCGTGATAAGGGAGCTGACAATAGAAAACCCCCTGGTTAATCTAAAGATCATGCGGCACCGGTCGCTCAGCATCTCGGCTGTACTTACATTTATTACGGGGATGGGGTTATACACCTCTATTTATCTGACGCCGGTTGTGGCGCAAAGGTTGTTAGGTTTCACGCCCACGCAATCCGGCGAATTGCTCCTGCCGGGTTCTATAATTGCGGTATTCGCGCTGATGGTGAGTGGTAAGTTATTGCAAAAAGGCGTATCGGCGGCATTGATAGCCTTTGTGGGATTTATCTGTTTTATTTATTTCAACTGGGCTATGTCGAGAATAAATCTGGAATCGCCTGGTGCCGATATTTCAATTAACCTCATATTCCGGGCGATAGGAATGGCGCTGCTTACCGTGCCGTTATCTACGCTGGCTATTTCATCGCTCGAGGTAAAGGATATTGCTCAGGGTACCGCGCTTAATAATATGATGCGTCAGTTGGGCGGTTCATTCGGGATCTCAATTATCAACACTTATGTGGCCCGCAGGGTGGTTTCGCATCGTACCGATTTATTGGCGCACGTTACGCCCGATAACCCCGACACAATAGCGCGGCTTAATGCTTATACCGGCAACTTTCAGCAAAAAGGATTCAGTTTCTTTGACGCTCAGCACAAGGCATTAGAGCTATTGGAACGGGTAGTGATAAAACAATCATCGTTTTCGAGCTATCTTGATGCCTTTTTCCTGATGGGGTTGTTCTTCGCCATTGTGTTGCCGCTGCTGTTCATTGTTGCTAAGCGGGATAAATCGAAGCCGGTGGTGATACCGTCGTCAGATCACTGATACGCAGAAAAAGGCTCCAACAAATTTACCGGGTGGGGTCTGTAAAGACGCAATACTTTGCGCCTTCTTTTGTTTTGACGCATATCAGGAGAAAGTATTGTGTCTCTGCAATAAATTACAATTTCAGATTATCATTCTCGTCAAATTCCCAATACGGATTATAGGCAACTTCGAACAAATACCCATCCAAATCTTTGAAATACCCGCTGTAGCCACCCCAGTAAACTTTTTGCGCTGGTTTTACAATGGTTGCACCTAATTTGACCACCTGCTCCAATACCTCATCCACTTCTTCTTCCGATTTGGCATTGTACGATAATGTGAGTCCTGAAAACTGGGTGGGCTGATAGGCCAGCGTGGTATCGGCGGCAAGTTCCTCGCGGGGATGCAGGCAAAGGGTAATTCCGCCAAGCGGGAATACAGCAAGGCCTTCTACGCTTTTATCCGACTTTTTCCAGCCGAGGCCGTTTTCATAAAAGGCTACTGACCTTTCAAAATCACCTACACCGAGGGTAATCAGGTTTAGTTTTTGTCTCATAGGCTATTATATTGGTTTTATTGCAAGTAAACAACCCCCACCTAAGGTGGGGGCTTTATTCTACCCCCTGGAAGGGGGGGGTTGTCAGAATAATTTTAAATCAGTTGTGCCGTCTTCTTTCCGCTCTTCTGTTTCCTGATATTTTACATAGTTCTTTATCCGCTCTTCGTCTACGCCTACAGTGCTAACAAAATAACCCCGACTCCAA
>Ga0207427_100320_pt1 | contig 32521 bp, 29 predicted proteins | sample AraplaCL_Cvi_mMS_FD_184268 | JGI IMG/M metagenome (GOLD analysis project Ga0207427, IMG submission 184268) | Arabidopsis root microbial communities from the University of North Carolina, USA - plate scrape CL_Cvi_mMS (SPAdes) (version 2) | ecosystem: Host-associated > Plants > Roots > Endosphere ... | reverse complement strand
CCCCACCGGCACCGCGGGCGGCAGTGCGACATCGGCCGCCGGCGCCGTGCCCAGGCGTCGCGCCAGCGCGCCGGGCGGCAGTGCCAGCAGCAGCGCGAGGCCGTTCATGGCTTGCGCGATCGCCTGGTCGATGGGCGGCAGCTGCGCTTCGGAGGCCGAAAGCTCCGCCTGCTGCTGCACCGCATCGGCACGCGCGGAAAAGCCGCTGTGCGAGCGCGACTCCGTCAGCCGCAGCAGCTCGCGTCCGTCGGCGATGTCGGCCTCGACGATCGCGCGCTGGCGCTGTGCCCCGCGCAGCTGCAGGTAAGTGCGCGCCACCTCGGCGGTCAGCGAGATCAGCGCGTTGCCGCGCGCCTGCTCGGCCGACTCGATGCTCGCGTTCGCGGCCTCGACGCCGCGTCGCGCCTTGCCCCAGAGATCCAGCTCCCAGGTCGCATCGAAGCCGACCTGGAACAGGTCGGAATAGGGCGAGGGCGCCGCCTGCTGCTGCGCCGCCGCGCCGCCCGGCGCGCCGCCTTGCTGCTGCGCGCCACCGGACAGCGCACTGAAGAACCCGTTCTGGCTCGAGCGCTGCCGCCCGCCGACGCCCATGCCACTGACCGACGGCCGCCCCTGTGCCGCGGCGGCGCCCAGTTGCGCGCGCGCCTCCTCGATGCGCAGCGCGGCGGCCTGCAGATCCAGGTTCTGGCGTCGCGCCTCGTCGACCAGGCCGTCGAGCAACGGATCCTGGAACACCGACCACCAGCGCGCGCCGTCGTAGGGCGTGGTCACCGGCTTGCTGGGCAGGCCGGCGGGCGCGCGCGCGAGGCTGTCGAACGATGCCGGCGGCGTCGTCTCGGGACGATGGAAATCGGGGCCCATCACGCAGCCGCCCAGCAGCGCGGCGCAGGCGAGGGCGCCCGCGCGCAAGGGCGTCACGCGCGGGCGTGCGAGGGGGCGGGGGCGTGCGAAGTCAGTGTCCATGGGCCTCTCCTGGCGCGGGCGACTTCAGGAAGAACGCGATCGGCGTGACGACGAGCGCCATCACGCCGAACACGTAGAAGATGTCCAGGTAGCTGAGCACCTGCGCCTGCACGTTGACGAGCCGGTCCGCCGCGACCGGGCCGTGCTGCAGCAGCTCGCGGCCGCGCTCGCCGTAGGTCGACACCTGTTCGGCCAGCCGCGCGTGGTGGAACTGGATGCGCCAGGCGAGCTCGGTGGTGGCTGCGGCCACGCCGATCGAGCCGCCGAGGTTGCGCGACAGGTTGATGATGGCCGAGGCCTCGTTGTTGCGGTCGGGCGGGATGCCGACGTAGCCCGCCGTCGTCAGCGACACGAACAGGAACGGCAGGCACACGCTCTGGTAGACGCGCGTCATCGACAGGTCGAAGAAGCTGATCTGCCCGTTCAGGCCCGCGGTGTGGATCAGCGCCAGGCCCGTGCAGACCAGACCGAACCCGACCAGCAGCCACGGCGGCAGCTTGGTGGCCGCGATGCCCGCGAACGGCATCATCGCGGCTGCTGCAAGGCCGCCGAGCGCCAGCGTCTTGCCCGCCTGCAGCGCGTCGTATTGCAGCAGGTTCTGCGCGAACTGCGGGATCAGTTGCGTGGTGCTGAACAGCGTCACGCCCACGAGCAGCATCACGATGTTGGCCGCCCCGAACGAGCCGATCCGGAACAGCTTGACGTCGAACACCGGCTGCGGATGCTGGCGCTCCCAGAACACCAGGCAGATCGCGGAGCACACGAACACGATGAAGAACGCGACGATCGAGTTCGACGCGAAGCCGTCGTCCTCCTGGAAGCGATCCAGCACCACCTGCAGGCAGCCGAAGGTGGCGGCCACCAGGATGAAGCCCAGCCAGTCGGGGATGAAATTGCGGCGGAACTGCGCGGTGTCGTCCTTGACGGCCTGCGGCTCGTCGACGAGCAGCCAGATCAGCGTCAGCGCGGCGGCGCCCACCGGCAGGTTGATCAAGAAGATCCAGTGCCAGGAGAAGCTGTCGGTGAGCCAGCCGCCCAGAAGCGGCCCGATGGCCGGCGCCACGATCACGGTGATGCCGTAGAACGCGAAGGCCTTGGCGCGTTGCTCGGGCGCGAAGGTGTCGGCGAAGATCGACTGCTCGGTCGGCGACAGCCCGCCGCCGCCCAGCCCTTGCAGCACGCGAAAGAAGATCATCGTGGCCAGGTTGGGCGACAGCGCGCACATGAACGAGCTGCCGGTGAACAGCGCCACGCAGATCATGTAGAACTTCTTGCGACCGATCAGCGTCGCCAGCCAGCCGCTGACTGGCAGCACGATGGCGTTGGAGATCAGGTAGCTCGTGAGGATCCACGTCGCCTCGTCCTGGCTCGCGCCGAGCCCGCCGGCGATGTGGCGCAGCGCGACGTTGGCGATGGTGGTGTCCAGCACTTCCATGAAGGTCGCGAGCGACACCACCACCGCGATGAGCCACGGGTTGTGCTCGCCCGCCGCCGAGCGCGGCAAGGACGCGGAGGCTGCAGCCACGCCCGCGCCCTCAGTCCAGCGCGACGCGCGGCTTGACCGACATGCCTGGCCCGACGTGGTGGCGCTGGAGCTCCTCCACGTGGTCGAACACGATCTTGACCGGCACGCGCTGGGTCACCTTGACGTAGTTGCCCGTGGCGTTCTCCGCCGGCAGCGCGCTGAAGTAGCTGCCCGCGGCACGCTGGAAGCTCTGCACGTGGCCGGCGAACTTCACGCCGGGCACCGCGTCGATCTCGATGGAGACCGCCTGGTTGACATGCATCTTCTCGAGCTGCGTCTCCTTGTAGTTGGCCGTGACCCACAGGTTGTCGCTCACGATCGCCAGGATCGGCTGGCCGCTGGCGATCACGTTGCCGACGTCCACGGCGCGCCTGGCGACGCGGCCGTCCATGGGGGCGACCACATGCGCGTAGCCACGCTGGATGTCCGCGGCCTGCAGGTCCGCCTGCGCCGTGGCGACCTGCGCCTGCGCCACCGCCACGTTCGCCTGCGCGGCCTTGACCTGCGCCTGCGCCGTGCCCTCGGTCGCGCGCGCGGCGTCGAGCTTGGCCTTGGCCGCGCGCGCCCGCGCCACGGCCTGGTCCTGCTGCTGGCGCGACACCGCGTCCGGGTCGACATCCTTGAAGCGCACGAGATCCTGCTGCGCGTTGACCGAGTCGGCCTCGGCCTGGCGCGCGGCGGCGGCGGCCTGCGCGGCGTTGGCCTTCTGGCCCTCCACCTGCGCCTGCGCGGTCGTTACCTGGCCCTGCGCGGTGAGCACGCCGGCGCGGGCCTGGGCGACCTTGGCGTCGATGTCGGCGGTGTCGATGTCCACCAGCACATCACCGCGGTGCACTTCCTGGTTGTCGTCGACGTACAGCCGCGTCACGCGGCCGGCGACCTGCGCGGCGATCTGGCTGGTGTTGCCGTCGATGAAGGCGTCGTCGGTGGTCTCGTGGCGACGCGAGTCGATGAAGAAGATCGTGCCCACGACCAGCAGCGCGACGACCACGACGATGGCCACCAGCACCACGAGCGGCCGCTTCCACAGCGGCGGCTTGCCGTCGCCGTCCTTGTCTTCGCCGTCCTTTTTGTCGGCATCGGGCTTCGCGTCCTTGCCGGCATCGGGCCTGGCGTCCTTGCCGGCGTCCGCCGGCCTGTCACCGGCGTCCTTCTTCTTCGTGGCCCCATGCACCTTGTGGGCGGCCTCGAAGCCGTCGCTGAAGCCGGTGCGGTAGCCGGCGCGAAAGGCGGACTGGCGGGCGCCTTCCTCGGCGTCCTCGGGGAGGATCTCGGCCATCGGCGGCCGTCTCAGAACAGCGGTTCGGACGGCTGCTGCCACTCCCCGGTGGGGTATTCGATGACGATCGGGTCGTCGCAGGCCGGATGGATGCTGCGCAACTCGGCGTCTTCGCCCCATTCGAGCAGCGGGCCGGGCAGCGCGCCCGCGTCGTCGTCCGCGTCCGCGGCGCGCGCGCCGGGCAGGTCCGGCAGGTCGTCCAGCGACAGGGACATCGACAGGTGGTCGTCGACGGCCGTCAGCGGGCCGTTCGGCAAGGCTTTCCAGGATTCGACAGGCGAGGTCATCGAGGGCTCCGGTGCGCCCGCGCGACGCCGCGCGGACAGGGTCGGAGCCCGCGCGTGACGGCCGGCTCCGGAGTCCCGATCCGGCGGCAAAGTTCATGCCTTGCCGCGTGTGCGTCCTTACTGGCGGCTCGCCAGCTCGCGCTGGTCGCGCGTGATGTAGGCCGTCGTCGCGCCGCTGCGCGCGATGGCCTGGTCGGACTTGACCGGGAACATCCAGTGGGCGGGGTCGCGCCACAGGGTCGTGTCGGACGTGCCGGCCACGCCGTTGTCGACCCAGGTCAGGTGCACCGTCTCCTTGACCGCCTGGAAGGTGCCGGCCGGCACGGTGACGGTCTCGTAGCCGGGGACGTCGACGACGGCCTGGTAGTTGACGGTCGCCTGTCCCGCGCAGCTGATCGAGTACGAGTTCGTCCAGCTCTGGCCGATCGAGAAGCTCTCGCCGCGCCTGGCTGCGAGCGCGGTCACGCGGCCGGCGTTGGCGATCGCGGTGCCGGTGGTGGGCTGGCCGTACGTGCAGGTCACCTGCGTGCCGTCGACGTGGGTGTTGGTGTAGTCCACCGTGTTGCCGTTGGCCGCGATGTCGTCGACCTGCGGGGTCGTGCGAAACGTGACGCCGTCGTGGATCTCGTCGACGGCCGTCGGGTCGTCGTAGGTCCACGCTTCGCTGCCGTCCGCGTTCGCCTGCGTGACGCGCTGGCGCAGCTGCAGCAAGACGCTGGTGCCGACGCTGTCGGTCAGCGTGCGCGTCCAGGTGTCGCTGGTGCCCAGCGGCGGCGGCGCGTACGAGAAGGTCTGCGGCTGCGGGGGCGGCGGCGGCGGCGGGCCGGCGTCGCCGCTGCCGCCGCATGCGGCCAGGCTGGCACCGGCCGCAAGCAGCGCGGCCAGGGTCGTCGTCTTGGTCATGTTCTCTGTCTCCCTGAAGGCGCCGATTGTTGGGCGCCTTCGGGCAGTTTGCTGAACAGGAGCTGTCCGACGGCTGTCGACGTCGCCAAGGGCGGGGCGTTCCTAGCGCAGCGAGCCGGCCAGGCGCGCCAGTTCGCCGCGCGGGTCGTCGACGATGGGCTCGCCGTGCGACACCAGGATGCAGTGCAGGTCCGGCAGGTCGCTCCAGGCCTGCAGCTGGTCGGCCAGCGCGTGACCGTCCTTGACCATCGCCATGCGGCGCACGGCCGGGATGTTCGGCTCGTCGCCGGCGAAGCCCATCAGCTTGAGCATCCAGCCGCTGAAGCCGTGCGGGTGGCGCAGGTTGGCGATCAGGTCGTTGACGATGAGCGTCGTGCCGCGGGTGCCGCGTACGGTCAGCGCCGCCTCGTGGCCCTGCGTGCCGGGCACGGTGATCCACTGCACGTCGGGGTCGTCGAAGTCGGGCGCCGACGAATCGACGGGCACGACCTCGAGCACCTTGTCGCGGGCGCCAGCAGGCGTGGCGACGTCCAGTTGCGGGTAACGCTGCAGCCAGATCTTCGCGTCCATGCGGTGGTCGTCGCCCGGCACCACCAGCCAGGCGGGGCGGCCGAAGGCCTCCAGGCGCGCCATCTCGGGCTCGTCCAGCGCGATCGCGCTCCAGATCACCAGCCGGCCGTCGCGCAGGCGCACGACGCACATGCGGCGCTCGAAGTCGCCCACGGGCATGCGAAGGGTGCCGGTGACCGTCCAGACGCGGTCGTCGACGGCCGTCAACGGTCCGTGGGGCAGGACTTTCCAGTGTTCGAGGATCGCGGGCATCGGGAACTCCCGTTCAGCTGCAATGCCCGCGATTTGGCAAGCCACATGCCGCCGGCTCAGCTCTTCTTGAACGGGTTCGTCTCGGGCGCCTCGGCGTGATGCGCGAAGCCGGTGAGCTGGCGCACGATGCGGTTGAACACGGGCTGGCGATGCCGCAGCCACACCTGCATCTCCTGCGGCCTGGCGCCCAGGCGCGCCTTGGGTTCGAGCGCGGTGCGGCCGAACGAGAGGGTGCTCGCGCCCAGCACGATCGCGTCGGCGACGCTGGCGTGCAGCAGGCGCAGGTACAGCGGCAGGCCGCGCGGGTCGTCCTGCGCGAAGCCGATGTGGTACGCGAGCGCCTCGTCGACGTCGGCCAGCGTCACGATGAAGCCGACCAGCGACTCGGGCGTGTCGTCGGGGCCGTCGAACAGGCCGGCGAAGCGGGCGCGGTCGCCGGCGGTGGCGGCCAGTTCGGCGAAGTAGTCCGGGTGCAGCGTGAACGGGCGCAGCGCGGCGTTGCGGTGCACGCCCAGGTAGAGCTCGTGCGTGCGCCGCGCGAGGGCGCCCGTGGGCGCGTACGCGCGCACCGCGAGGCCGGCCTGCTCGATGGGCTGCAGGATCTGGTTCTTGACCGCGCTGCGGTACTTGGAGGTCAGGCCGGCGAGGTAGTCGGCATGCGACTTCCACGCGGCGTCGACGGCCAGCACCATGTTGGGCTCGGTCTCGATGCCCTTGTAGCCGACGTCGCCCAGGCGCGCGACGCCGCCGTTGGCCGCGACCGGGATGTCCTTGATGAGGACGAAGCCCGCCTGGCCCGCGAGCTTCTCGGCGCGGCGCACGCGGTACAACACCTCGGCCACGGCGGGCCAGACGCTGTCGGGGTCGACGTCGGGCGCGACCGCCACCGCGTGCTGGCCGTAGGTCAGCAGGTTGCCGCAGACCAGCACGCGTTCGCGCAGGCGCGTCGCGAACGCGCGGCGCGCGGGCAGCGAGAGCTTGTCGACGAGGCGGCGCAGCGGGTTGAGTTCGTCGTCCTCGCCGCCGGCGGTGGGCAGCGGGCGCAGGCGCGTGCCGTCGACCTCGGCCCACTGCAGCACGACCGCGGCCACCGGGCCCTGCGCGTCGGAGACGAGCGCGTAGCGCGGCTCGACGACGGACGGCGGCACGCGCTCCAGCATGGCCAGGTAGTCGCGGCCGAAGAACCAGGACTCGCCGGCGACGACCTCGTCCCAGGCGGCGGGGTCGAGTTGGCGGATGGTGTCGGCGATCGCGATGCGAAAGCCCGAGGGCTGACGAAGCGTGCGGCGGGCTTGGCGCCGGCGGGCGAGGTGGGCGCGCACGCGGCGGCCGGGAAGGTGCAGGGACATCGGGTCTCCATCGGGTGGCGCGGCGGGCGGGCCGCCGCGGGTCGACGGCGATTCTGTCGCGTCACGGTCGAGCAGGGCACCCTGCGGTCGAGGTAGCGCGGATCGATACCGCGCGGCGCGGCTGGCGCGCCGTCAGCGCGCGAGGCCGCGCATCAGCAGCGCGACGCACTGGGCGGCCATGTGCTCGACGAAGGCGTCGTCGATGGCCGGGGCGGGGATGCGGCGGCCCACGAGCAGCATCGCCAGGCCGTGCACCAGCGACCACGCGGTGAGCGTCATCTCGCCCAGGGGCGCCGGCTGCATCGTGCCTTGCGCCTGGCCGGCGGCGACCACGCCGGCCAGCGTCTGCGCGAGCGTCTCGCTGGCCTGCTGCAGCGACGGATGGGCCGACCAGTCCGGGATGGCCTGGCTGAACATCAGCTGCAGCACGTGCGGGCGCTGCACGCCGAAGCGCACGTAGGCGCGGCCGCAGGCCATCAGCTGCGGCACGGGGCCGCCGGGCGTCTCGGCGATGGTGCGGCGGTTGATGTCGGCGAGCTGGCGGAAGCCCTCCTCGGCGATCGCGGCGAGCAGGGCCTGCTTGTCGGCGTAGTGGCGGTAGGCCGCGGTGTGGCTGACGCCGGCCGCCTGCGAGATCTCGCGCAGGCTCACGGACTCGACGCCGCGTTCGGCGATCAGCGCCGAGGCGGCGTCGCGCAGGGCGTTCTTCAGGTCGCCGTGATGGTAGCCGCGGGGCGGCGGCTTGCGCGAGCGCGATGCCATGGGGAACGACATGGATGTTGACAGTGGGAACATTGTCTCATAGGATCAATGTGCCCACTGTAAACATTTGCTGCCATGACCGCCGACCTCCTGCTCGCCTGCCTGCACCACCTGGTCGTCTTCTCGCTGGTGACGATCCCCGCCGTCGAACTCGCGCAGATGCGCGGCCCCGTCGGCCCCACGCGCATCGCGCACCTGGCCCGGCTCGACGCGATCTACGGGCTGCTCGCGATGGCCATCCTGGCGATCGGCTTCGGCCGCGTCTGGTGGGGCGCCAAGGGCTCGATCTTCTACCTGCACAACCCGGTGTTCTGGGCCAAGCTTGCCTTCTTCGCGCTGGCGGGCCTGGCGTCCGCGGTGCCGACGGTGCGCATCCTGCGCTGGAAGAAGGCGGTGGCGCGCGAGCCGGCCTTCGCGGTCGCCGAGGCCGACCTCGCCAGCACGCGGCGCTGGTTGACCGTGGAGCTCGCGCTGTTCGTGCCGATTCCCCTGCTGGCCGCGGCCATGGCCCGCGCCGTCGGCCTCGGGTGACACAATCGCCCGCATGACGACCCTCTATGGCATCCCCAACTGCGACACCGTCAAGCGCGCCCGCGACTGGCTCGCCACGCACGGCGTCGCCTACGACTTCCACGACTTCAAGAAGGCCGGCGTGCCCACCGATCGCCTGCAGGCCTGGGTGGACGCGGCCGGCTGGGAGCGCGTGCTCAATCGCAAGGGCACCACGTGGCGCAAGCTCGACCCGGCGCTGCAGGCCTCGGTGACGGACGCCCGTTCCGCCCAGGCGGTGATGCGCGACCAGGCCAGCGTCATCAAGCGCCCCGTCGTGGAGTGGGACGACGGGCGCATCACCGTCGGGTTCGACGAGGATGATTGGGCGTCGCGCGCCTGATGGGTAGGGCGGGTCGTTCGACCCGCCCGACGAATCAGCGCAACATCGCCGCGAACAGCCACGCGTTCGCGCCGGTGATCACCGCAAAGAGCGACCATGCAACGAACTTCAGTCCCGGTCCGTTCGCAAACGAGCCCATCACCGCGCGGTCGCTGGTGAGCCGCACCAGCGGCCAGATCGCGAACGGCAGTTGCAGGCTCAGCACCACCTGGCTGGCGACCAGCAGCGTGCCCACGCCCGCGTCGCCGAGCCAAAGCACGCCGCACAGCGCGGGCACCAGCGCCAACCCGCGCGTGATCAGGCGGCGCTGCCAGCACGGGATCTTCAGGTCGAGGAAGCCTTCCATGATCACCTGGCCCGCGATCGTGCCGGTGAAGGTCGAGCTCTGGCCGGACGCGAGCAGCGCGACGCCGAACAGCACCGTGGCCACGCCCGAGCCCACGATCGGGTCGAGCAGGTGGTAGGCGTCCTGGATCTGGGTGACTCCGGTGTGCCCCGTGGCGTGGAACGCGCTCGAGGCCAGCACCAGGATCGCGGCGTTGACCAGCAGCGCGAGCAGCAGCGAGCCGATGGTGTCGATCGTCGACAGCCGCACCGCGCCGGCCTTGCTCGCGTCGTCGCGCGCGGTCTGGCGCGTCTGCACGATGGACGAGTGCAGGTACAGGTTGTGCGGCATGACGGTGGCGCCGAGGATGCCGATCGCGATGTACAGGGCATGCGGGTCGCGCAGCGCCTCGAGCCGCGGCACGAAGCCGGCGGCCACGGCAGGCCAGTCGGGTCCGACGAGCGCCAGTTCGATCGCGAAGCACACGCCGATCGTGGCCACCAGGCCCAGCACGATGGCCTCGACCTGGCGGAAGCCCTTGCCCTTCAGGCCCAGCACCAGCAGCGTGTCGAACGCGGTGATGACGATGCCCGCGGGCAGCGACACGCCGAACAGCAGGTGCAGCGCGAGCGCGCTGCCCAGCACCTCGGCGACGTCGCACGCGACGATCGCGATCTCGGCCATGGCCCACAGCGCGTGGCGCGCCGTCGAACCGTAGCGGCGACGGCACGCGCGCGCGAGATCGACCTCGCCGACGATGCCCAGGCGCAACGCCAGCACCTGCAGCACGATGGCCGCCAGGCTGGACAGCAGCACCACGAACAGCAGCGAGTGGCCGAACACCGAGCCGGCCTCGATGTCGGTGGCCCAGTTGCCGGGGTCCATGTAGCCGACGGCCACCAGCAGGCCCGGGCCGGCAAAGCGCAGCACGCGCTTCCACCAGGGCGTCCCGGGGGCGATCGCGATGCTGCCGCGGACTTCCGAGGGGCAGAAGGGGGCGGTTGCGAACTTCGGGAGGGTCCACTGCATGGGGCGATTGTGCGGGGTCAGGTCTTGAATGTTGCGGGGTCGGGTCTTGATTCGTGCACTTTGATTGCCGTCTGGTCCGGCCGTGGGTGCATCGCACCACGCCGGCAGCGGGCATGCCCCTCGGGCGACAATCGGGGCTTCGCCCACCAGGAACTCCACGCCATGTTCACCGGCATCGTCCAGGCAGTCGCCACCGTCTCCGCGCTCGTCGACAAGCCGGGCCTGCGCAGCTTCACGCTCGCGTTCCCGCGCGGGTTCACCGAAGGCCTGGAGATCGGCGCCAGCGTGTCGGTCGACGGCGTGTGCCTGACGGTCACCGAGCGCGTGGGCGCGGACGCCGCCAACTTCGACGTGATGCAGCAGAGCCTGTCGCTCACGACGCTGGACACGCTCGAGGTCGGCAGCCGCATCAACGTCGAGCGCGCGGCGCGCGACGGCGCGGAGATCGGCGGCCACCCGCTGTCGGGCCACGTCGACTTCCAGGCCGTGCTCGCCGGCGTGCGCAACCCCGAGAACAACCACGTGATGCGCATCGCGGTGCCCGGGCCGTGGATGCGCTACATCTTCGCCAAGGGCTACATCGCGATCAACGGCGCGAGCCTGACGGTGTCGGACGCGAACAAGGCCGAAGGCTGGTTCGAGGTCTGGCTGATCCCCGAGACGCTGCGCATGACCACCTTCGGCGAGAAGGGCGTCGGGGCGTCGCTGAACATCGAGATCGAGCGCAGCACGCAGGTGATGGTCGACACCGTGCGCGACGCCGTCGACGAACGCCTGGGTGCGCTGCTGCCGGCGCTCACCGACCTGCTGCGCGAGCGCGGCGTGGACGTCGACGCGCTGCTGCGAGGCTGATGAACGCGCGCACCGTCCCGGACGCCGACGTCTACCGCCCGCCGCCCGACACCGGCCTGGAGGTGCTGCACGCCGAGCCCGCCTTCGTCGTGCTCGTCAAGCCACCCGGCCTGCTGTCCGAGCCCGGCCGCGGGCCGGACAAGCGCGACAGCCTGCTGGTCCGCGCGCAGGCCACCTGGCCGGACGCCCGCATCGTCCACCGCCTGGACATGATGACCAGCGGCGTCATCGTGCTGGCGCGCGAGGCGCTCGCGCACGCGTCGCTCAGCGAGGCCTTCCGCGAGCGCGCGGTCGACAAGCGCTACGAGGCGCTGGTGCACGGCCGGCCCGCGGCCGACGAGGGCGAGATCGACCTGCCGCTGGTGGTCGACTGGCCCAACCGCCCGCGCCAGGTCGTCTGCCACGACACCGGCAAGCCCTCGCTGACGCACTACCGCGTGGCGGGCGAGGCGCAGGTCGACGGCGTCGGGCGCCTGACCCGCATCGCGCTGGCGCCGGTCACCGGCCGCACGCACCAGTTGCGCGTGCACCTGGCGTCGCTCGGCTGCCCGATCGCAGGCGACCCGTTCTACGGCCTCCCGGACGACGCGTCGCCGCGCATGATGCTGCACGCCTGCCGCCTCGCGCTGCCGCACCCGCTCACCGGCGAGCCGCTCGTGTACGAGAGCGCGGTGCCGTTCTGACGCGCCGCGTCAACCTGCGCGATCCTGCCGCCAACATCACGCGTCCTGGGTACTTTCCCCGGGATCGCTCTCCAATCCGGCACGGCCTCGCCGGCTAAAATCGATCGGTTCGAACAGGAATCTCCATGCCACAAGCAGTCATCAGCGGCACCGGCCTCTACCAGCCGCCGCACGTCGTCACCAACGAGGAACTCGTCGCCGCCTACAACGCGTACGCCGAACGGCAGAACGCGATCGACGCAGACGCCATCGAGCGCGGCGAGAAGACGGCGCTGACGCCCTCCAGCGTGGAGTTCATCGAGAAGGCCTCGGGCATCAAGCAGCGCTACGTCATCGTCAAGGACGGCGTGCTCGACCCCGCGCGCATGCGCCCGAAGTTCGCCGAGCGCGGCGACGACGAGCTGTCGCTGATGGCCGAGATCGGCGTCGACGCCTGCCGCAAGGCGCTGGCGGCGGCCGGCAAGACGGGCGCCGACGTCGACGCCATCTTCTGCGCGGCCTCCAACATGCAGCGCGCCTACCCGGCGATGGCCGTCGAGATCCAGCAGGCGCTGGGCGCCGGCGGCTACGGCTTCGACATGAACGTCGCATGCTCGTCGGCCACGTTCGCCATCGAGCAGGCCGTCAACGCGGTGCGCTCGGGCAGCGTCAAGTGCGCGATCGTCGTGAATCCCGAGATCACCTCGGGCCACATCGAGTGGAAGGATCGCGACTGCCACTTCATCTTCGGCGACGTCTGCACCGCCACCGTCATCGAGAGCGCCGAGACGGCGACCTCGGCCGACCAGTGGGAGATCGTGGGCACGAAGCTGGCCACCCAGTTCTCCAACGCCATCCGCAACAACTTCGGGTTCCTGAACCGCAGCGAGGATTCGGATCCGCAGGCGCGCGACAAGACCTTCCGCCAGGAAGGCCGCAAGGTGTTCAAGGAAGTCGTGCCGATGGCCGCGGCGCACATCGAGTCGCACCTGCAGAGCCAGGGCCTGGAGCCCACGCAGATGCGCCGCTTCTGGCTGCACCAGGCCAACCTCGGCATGAACCAGCTGATCCTCAAGAAGCTGGCCGGCGCCGAGGCCGGCAGCGACATGGCCCCGCTGGTGCTCGACACCTACGCCAACACCTCGTCGGCCGGCTCCATCATCGCCTTCCACGAATACCACACCGACCTGGAGCCGGGCGACATGGGCGTGATCTGCTCGTTCGGCGCCGGCTACTCGATCGGCAGCGTGATCGTCCGCAAGAAGTAGGGCGTGCCGCGGCGTCGACGCTCAGCCGGCGACTCGCAGCCCGATCACGCCGCACACGATGAAGCCGAGGCAGGCGAGCCGCGGGAGCGAAGCCGGCTCGCCGAGCAGCAGGATGCCTAGCAGGGCGGTTCCGGCCGCGCCGATGCCGGTCCACACGGCGTAGGCGGTTCCGACCGGCAATTGCCTCAAGGCGGCCGAGAGCAGCGCGAGGCTGCCGACCAGTGCGCCCAGCGTGGCCAGCAACGCCCACGGCCGCTGCAGGCCCTGGGCCGACTTCAATCCCAATGCGAAGGCGACCTCGAGGATGCCGGCCACGACGAGCATGGCCCAGGACAGGCTGGCGCTCATGGCTCAGGCGGACAACAACTGGCCGTTCAGCGCGATGCGCACGGTGCGCCAGGCCAGGACGGCGATCGCCGCGGTGAGGGCACCCAGCAGGACGACGGCGATGGCCGTCAGCGCCAGGGTGTCGCGCGCGGCGGCGTACTTCAGCGCCGCATTGGTCAAGGCGGCCATCGGAAAGCTGATGGCCCACCAGCCGGGCGAGAAGGGAACCTCGCGCCGGAACACCTTGGGTGCCACCACCACGAAGATGAACAGGCCGAAGTAGAACAGCAGCGCGCTGAAGGCGTCCGCACCGCCCAAGACGTTCGTGTACGCGAGATGGCCGACCGCGAACGGCGCGACCAGGACCACGAGCGAGGGCCGCATGGCCTTGGCCATCGGCTCCTGGTGGACCAGCCGCCCGACGATCAACGCATACAGGACCAACGCGAGCACGGTGCCTACCGCCAGCGCGGCGAGGTTCACCTCGGCCGCCCAGGCCATCGGCATGTGCGCGCCGGTGACCGCGATGTCCAGCGTCGCGACGCCCGGGATGAGCCAGGCCGGCACCGCGTGCGCGGCGCTCACCTTGCCTTCGAGCAGCCGGCCGATGACCACGAAGCTCAGGGCGAATGTCAGGACGACGCCTGACGTCCAGATCCCTTGTGCGAACGCCTGCGCGTAGGGCGCGACGATGGCAGAAAGCAGCAGGATCGCAATGACGATGGTGCCGAAGAAATTGCTGGCCACGGGGTGCCGGAACTCCTCGAGCACGGCGTCGCGGTGCATGGCGAGCTTGGCCAGGTAGCCGACCGCCAGCAGCAGGAACACGCCCACCGCGAGCGCACCGATCGCCTCGGCGATCCATGCACTGACGCCCAGGCTGTGGTGCGCCACGCGCCAGGCCAGTGCCAGCCCCGACAGGCCCATCACCGAGCCGAACAGGGCGACGGGAAGGTTCCTGGACGACGCCGGCCCGCGTCGGGGCACAGGCGCCGGATGACCCGGATTGCCGATGGCGATGGCTTGCTCCATGATGATTTTCCTGGCTGAATATGACGATGTCGTAATTTTCAGCCAACAACGAAATGGCCGGATTGGAGAGATACGACATATTCGGCCAAACATCCCGCCATCGCGGCCAATGAAGATCGCCATCCTTGCCTTTCCCCGGGTTCAACTGCTGGACGTCGTCGGGCCCGCCGACGTCTTCGCCGAAGCGGCCCGCCAGCTCGGCGACCCGCGCGCCTACCGGGTGCAGGTGATCGGCACGGAGGAGGGGGTGTTCAAGGGCAGCAGCGGGCTGCGGCTGATGGCCGACACCACCGTGGCGACCCATCGCGGCGCCCTCGACACCCTGCTCGTTGCCGGCAGTCCCGAGGTGGACGGGATTGCCGCAGACGCGCAGCTGAGCGCCTGGCTGCGCCGGCAGGCCAGGAGCGTTCGTCGCATCGGCGCGATCTGCAGCGGGGCCTTCGTGCTCGCGGCCGCCGGACTGCTCGATGGCAAGCGGGTCACCACGCACTGGAACTCGGCCGAGCGGCTGGCGACGGCGTATCCCCAGGCGTGCGTGGATCCCGACAGCATCTACGTCAAGGATGGCAACACCTATACGTCGGCCGGAGTGACCGCCGGCATGGATCTCGCGCTGGCGATGGTGGAAGAAGATCATGGGCGTGACCTGGCGTTGCGGATCGCGCGCGAGATGGTGATGTTCCTCAAGCGGCCGGGCGGGCAGTCGCAGTTCAGCGCCCACCTTGCCGCGCAGACGGCTGAGCGCTCGGGCATCCGTGACGTGCAGGATCATGTCCTGGCGCATCTCGACGCGGATCTCTCGGTGCCGGCCCTGGCGGCCTGCGCGGGCATGAGCGAACGCAATTTCTCGCGTGTGTTCCGCTCGGAGGCGGGCGTGACGCCGGCCGAGTTCGTCGAGGCGGCGCGCATCGACGCCGCGCGCCGCATGCTCGAGGAATCCGCCGTTCCGCTCAAGCGCCTGGCCGATGCGGTGGGCTATGCCAACGCCGACGGATTCCGGCGCGCCTTCCTGCGCCGCATGGGCGTGGGGCCGAACGACTATCGCAGGCGCTTCGCGCAGGACTGAGCGATGGTCGCTCGGCTCATCCTCCCCGCTCGCCGCCCGGAAACCGTCTTTCGTCGCGTCGGGCGTCCGCCGACCCCCGTTGCTCGCTGACAATCCTGTCAGAAATGCGGCCCGGCAAGCGGCCGCCGAACAACGAAACGAGCAGGCGCGGCTGCCGCTGGCGGCGAGCGCGGGGAAGTTCATGAGTCTGATTCGAGGAGCGCGCGCCGCCATTGGCGCCGCATGCATCGCGCTGTGCGCCTGGCCGCTGGCCGCCGGTGCCGAGGTGGGCGCCCAGCCTCTCGTGCACGCCGACGAGCCGGCCGAAGTGCCCGAAGGCGCCCTCTCGCCGCTGTCGCGCCGCGTCGACCCGATCACCGAGGATCCGCTGGCGATGCACGCCGTGCGCCTGCGCCCCGACGAACACGTCGTGCTGGACGGCACGTTGAACGCCCCGGCCTGGCAGCGTGCACCCGTCTACGACCACTTCGTCGAGAACGAGCCGCATCGCGACGCCAAGCCCCGGTACGCCACCAAGGTGCAGATCCTGTTCGACGAACAGGCGCTGTACGTGGGCGTCACCTCGCTGGACGACCACCCGGGCGAGATCCGCGCACCGCTGGTGCGCCAGGACAAGGTGATCCGCACGCAGGACTTCGTGGTCGTCTACATCGACGCGATCGGCAAGCGCCAGTCCGCGCAGTTCTTCCGCGTCAACGCCGCCGGTTCCACCGGCGACGGCATGCACACCGCGGCCGACGACGACGAGGACTTCTCGCCCGACTTCGACTTCGACGCCGCCTCTGCGCGCACCGCCAGCGGCTACACCTCGGTGTTCCGCATCCCGTTCGCCTCGCTGCGCTTCTCGTCCGACAGCCATGCCCGCTGGCGCATCATGGTGGCGCGCCGCATGCCGCGCGACCAGGCCTACATGTGGACGTCGGTGTCGGTGCCCACCGACGCGCCGTCCTTCATTTCGGCGATGCAACCGCTGGACGGCATCGAGCTGCCGCAGCAGAAGAACTTCCTGACGATCCGCCCCAGCATGACCGCGCGCCACACGAGCGACTCCGAGCCGGGGCAGCCCACGCACACCGCCAACGGCATCCAGGGCAGCCTGGACGTGAAGTGGCGCGCGTCGCCCGAGCTGGTGATCGACGGCACGCTCAAGCCCGACTTCTCGCAGGTGGCGCTGGACGTGCCGCAGCTGAGCGGCAACACCGACTTCGCGCTGTACCTGCCCGAGAAGCGGCCGTTCTTCTTCGAGTCCAGCGACCTGCTGCACTCGCCCACCGAGGCGATGTACACGCGCAGCTTCACGGCGCCGCGCTGGGGCGTGCGCTCGACGTGGCGCAGCGCGTCGCTCGCCGGCACGGCCTTCGTCATCGACGACAAGGGCGGCGGCCAGACGCTGCTGCCCTACGGCTACGGCACCGACACCGCGCTGCAGCCGGGCTCGCGCTCGCTGTCCGCGCGCGTGCACGCCGACCTGGACGATGCCGCGAAGTTCGAGCTGGGCGGCATCCTGGCCGCGCGCCGCTACGAGGGCGACCGCGGCGACAACACCGTCGCCGGTCCGGACGTGAACTGGCAGCTGAACGACGCCTGGCGCGTGAAGGGCCAGTGGCTGCGCTCCCAGACGACGGCGCAGCCGTCCACCGACCCGGACGGCAACGTCACGCTCGCCAAGGGTCCGACCACCACCGGCGACTCGGTGTTCATGAAGGTGATGCGCTACACCGACCGCACGCAGCTGGAGATCTCCGACCTCGACATCAGCCCGCAGTTCCGCCACGACACGGGCTTCGTCAACCAGGTGGGCATCCGCGACATCGAGGTGCATCCGTCGATGGTGTTCCGCGACCTCGCGCCCATCAACGAGATGTGGCTGAACCTGCGCGGCGCGCTGGTGCGCGACCGCATCAATGGCGACGTGGTCCAGGAATCGCTGGCGCCCGACGTGTGGATGAGCCTGCCCAACAACACGCAGGCCTGGCTCGCGTGGCACGGGCTGTCCAAGCTGCGCGCCACGTCCGGCGGCAAGCTGCTGGCCGAGCACTACTGGAAGGGCGAGTACACGACGACGCTGGCGCAGTCCATTCCGCTGTTCGACGCCACCGTGGCGCTCGGCAGGATGGCCGACGTCACCGCCGGCGTGGTGCGCCCGGGCGGCCAGGTCAACCTGATGCTGTCGACGCGCCCGTTCTCGGCCATCGAGATCGAGCCCAGCATCTGGACCGCCTGGCTCAGGAACGGCTCGCTGCTGGCCTACCGCGAGACGGCCTCGCAGCTCCTGGGCGTGTGGCACATCGACGCGCGCCAGAACCTGCGGCTGATCCTGCAGCGCTCGACCGTCGACCGCAAGTCCGAGGACGGCGTCGCCGCCGACCGCGAGTCGGGCCTGACGACGTCGCTGACCTACGCGTTCCGCAAGTCCATGGGCACGGTGCTGTACGTGGGCGCGACGCACTCGCACAGCGGCGTCGGCGCGCAGAACATCGCGCGCGGCACCGAGGCGTTCGTCAAGCTGCAGGTGGACGTGGACGAAGTGCGGGGCCTGTTCGGGCACTGACGGAAGGAATGGCGTCCGCCGCGGCGGGTGGACAGGCCTGGCCTCGATCATCCGGGCAATCGCAAGCCCTTGCTGGCGGCGTCGCCGCGAATCGAGGTCAGGCCTGACCCCGATTCGCCCGGACGCTCGCGCCACGGAAAGAATTCAGCCCGGCGTGCCGGCCACCTGCCGCGCGTCCTGCGCGTCCCGCGCCGCCTGCGCGCGCGGGTACACGACGGCCTCCTCCAGCGCCGAGTGCCCATAGCTGAGCTCCAGGAACACCTCGGTGGCGTGCATGAACTCGGCCGGGTCGATCCAGGCGTTGCCCTGGGCGATGGCGCGCAGCTGTGGCGCGAGCTCGATCCAGTTCTGCTCCATCCAGCCGTGGTCCTGCTGCAGCGTGCGCACGACGTCCACGAGCTCCTTGTCGTCGCTGGCCAGCAGCACCGGGAAGACGCCGGATTCCTCGACGCGGTGATGCTCCTGCATCGAGCCGGAGAAGAAGGCCTCGACGGCGCAGGCCTCGGCGCGGGTCTCGGCGTCGAGCTGGCCGTGCTCGACGCGGCTGGCCAGGCCGGCGAGGCGATCGAGGTGGCCGCGCACCTGGCCGTGGTAGGCGTCCAGTTGCGCGAGGTCGGCGGCCGTGGGCGGGGTCTTGGCTTTCATCGCGGGCTCCTGGACGAACGGATGACTCCTTTATACGCCGCTGCGCCCGCGCCGGGGAGGCCTTTCGCGCCAACGTTTGACCTGAGCCCAGGGCAAGCAGGATCGGCCTAGACTTGCGGAGCCTGACCGGCGCTACCCGCGCCGCGCCCGCGCGAAGGAGACTGCAAAGTGCAATTCGCCAACAGTGCCACGCCCGACTATTTCCACAAGGTGGTCGACTGCCAGTGGGCGTGCCCGGCGCACACGCCGGTGCCCGAATACATCCGCCTGATCGGGCAGGGCCGCTACGGCGACGCCTACATGGTCAACTGGGTGTCCAACGTCTTCCCCGGCATCCTCGGGCGCACGTGCGACCGCCCGTGCGAACCGGCCTGCCGGCGCGGCCGCGTGGAGGAGAGCAACCGCGAGAAGCCCGAGCCGGTGGCCATCTGCCGCCTCAAGCGCGTGGCCGCCGACCACAAGGGCGACGTGCGCGGCCGCATGCCGGCCATCGCGCCGCCGAACGGCCGGCGCATCGCCTGCGTCGGCGCGGGGCCGGCCTCGCTGACGGTGGCGCGCGACCTCGCGCCCTGGGGCTACGACGTCACCGTGTTCGACGGCGAGGCCAAGGCGGGCGGCTTCATCCGCTCGCAGATCCCGCATTTCCGGCTGCCCGAATCGGTGATCGACGAGGAGACCGGCTACATCCTGGACATGGGCATCCGCTTCGAGTCGGGGCATCGCGTCGACTCGATGAAGGACCTGCTCGCGCAGGGCTACGACGCCATCTTCGTCGGCTGCGGCGCCCCGCGCGGCCGCGACCTGGACCTGCCGGGCCGCCGCGAGGCCGCGGCGGACATCCACATCGGCATCGACTGGCTGGCCTCCGTCTCGTTCGGGCACGTCACCAGCGTGGGCGAGCGCGTGATCGTGCTGGGCGGCGGCAACACCGCGATGGACTGCTGCCGCTCCGCGCGCCGCCTGGGCGGCCGCGAGGTGACGGTGATCGTGCGCAGCGGCTTCGCCGAGATGAAGGCCTCGCCGTGGGAAAAGGAGGATGCGATGCACGAGGGCATCCCCATCCTCGACCTGCACGTGCCCAAGTCCTTCGAGCAGGTGGACGGCAAGCTGACCGGCATGACCTTCGAGAAGGTGGTCGCGCGGTTCGACGCGCAGGGCCGGCGCCAGCTCGTGCCCACCGGCGAACCCGACGTGCGCGTGCCCTGCGACACCGTGCTGGTGGCCGTCGGCCAGGAGAACGCGTTCCCGTGGATCGAGCCCGACTGCGGCGTCGCGTTCGACCGCCACGGCCTGCCGGTGCTGGTCGACGGCACGTTCCAGTCCTCGCTGCCGCACGTGTTCTTCGGCGGCGACGCGGCGTTCGGGCCGAAGAACATCATCTGGGCCGTCGCGCACGGGCACGAGGCGGCGGTGTCGATCGACCGCCTGCTGAGCGGCGAGGACGTGCGGGTGCGGCCGCCGCCGATGTCGACGCTGATGTCGCAGAAGATGGGCATCCACGAATGGAGCTACCGCAACGACGTGTCGCTGGACACGCGCTTCAAGGTGCCCTGGGCCGCGGCCGAGCGCGCGCTGGCGGACATCCGCGTCGAGGTCGAACTCGGCTTCGACGCCGCCACCGCGTTCAAGGAGGTGGAGCGCTGCCTGAACTGCGACGTCCAGACCGTGTTCAACCGCGACACCTGCATCGAGTGCGACGCCTGCGTCGACATCTGCCCGATGGATTGCATCACCTTCACCGGCGCGGGCGACGAGGCCGACCTGCGCTCGCGGCTGAAGGCGCCGGCGCTCAACCTCGCGCAGGACCTGTACGTCTCGAGCGAGCTCAAGACCGGCCGCATGATGGTCAAGGACGAGGACGTGTGCCTGCACTGCGGCCTGTGCGCCGAGCGCTGTCCCACTGGCGCCTGGGACATGCAGAAGTTCCTGCTCGAGACCACGCAGGCCGGCCCCTGCGCGCGTGACGCGCACGTGGAGGCCGCATGAAATCCATCCAGGCGGTCAACGACTTCGTCATCAAGTTCGCCAACGTCAACGGCTCGGGCTCCGCGTCGGCCAACGAGCTGTTCGCCAAGGCCGTGATGCGCATGGGCGTGCCGGTGAGCCCGCGCAACATCTTCCCGAGCAACATCCAGGGCCTGCCCACGTGGTACGAGGCGCGCGTCTGCGAGGCGGGATGGTCGGGCCGGCGCGGGGGCGTGGACATGATGGTGGCGATGAACCCGCAGACCTGGGACGCCGACGTCGCCGAGATCGAGTCCGGCGGCTACCTGTTCCACGACGCCACGCGCCCGATGCCGCCCACGCGCTTTCGCGACGACGTGCAGGTGATCGGCATCCCGCTGACCGCGATCGCCAACGCGGCCTACGACGACGCGCGCCAGCGCCAGCTGTTCAAGAACATCATCTACGTGGGCGCGCTGTGCGCGCTGCTGGACATGGAGCCGGCCGTCTTCGAAAAGCTGCTTGCCGAGCAGTACAAGGGCAAGGAGCGCCTGCTCGACTCCAACATCCGCGCCCTGCACATGGGCCGCGACCACGTGCTGCAGAACCTGCCGCACCCGCTGGGCATCCGCGTGCAGCGGGCCGACCGCGTGGGCGACTCGATCTTCGTGGACGGCAATTCGGCCATCGCGCTCGGCTGCGTGTACGGCGGCGCGACGGTGGCGGCGTGGTATCCGATCACGCCGTCGTCGTCCATTCCCGAGGCGTTCCAGAAGTACTGCGACAAGTACCGCGTCGACGCCGAGACGGGCCAGCACCGCTTCGCGATCGTGCAGGCCGAGGACGAGCTCGCGTCGATCGGCATCGCGGTGGGCGCGGGCTGGAACGGGGCGCGCGCGTTCACGGCCACGTCGGGGCCGGGCATCTCGTTGATGCAGGAGTTCATCGGCCTGGCGTATTTCGCCGAGATTCCCGTCACGATCATCGACGTGCAGCGCGGCGGTCCGTCGACGGGCATGCCCACGCGCACGCAGCAGTCCGACCTGCTGGCCTGCGCCTACGCCTCGCACGGCGACACCAAGCACGTGCTGCTGTTCCCCGAGGATCCGCACGAGTGTTTCGACCACGCGGCGGCGGCGCTCGACCTGGCCGATCGCCTGCAGACGCCCGTGTTCGTGATGACCGACCTGGACATCGGCATGAACCAGCGCCTCGCGCGCCCGTTCGCCTGGGACGCGGCGCGCGAGTACGACCGCGGCAAGGTGATGACGGCCGCCCAGCTGGAGGCCGGCGCCAGCTTCGGCCGCTACAAGGACGTCGACGGCGACGGCGTGCCCTGGCGCACGCTGCCCGGCACGCATCCGAGCAAGGGGGCGTTCTTCACGCGCGGCACCACGCGCGACCCATACGCGCGCTATTCCGAGAAGGGGCCGGACTACATCTACAACATGGAACGGCTGCAGCGCAAGTTCCGCACGGCGGCCGCGCTGGTGCCGCAGCCCGTGCTGCGGCCCGCGCGGCGCCCCACGCGCGTCGGCGCGATCTACTTCGGCTCGACGAGCCCGGTCATGTCCGAGGCGCTGGAGGTGCTGGAGTCCGAGGGCATCCACATCGACGCGCTGCGCCTGCGCGCGTTCCCGTTCCCGCAGGCCGTGCGCGACTTCATCGCCGCGCACGACAAGGTGTTCGTGGTGGAGCAGAACCGCGACGCGCAGATGCATTCGATGCTCGTCAACGAGCTCGACATCGACCCCGCGCGCCTCGTGCGCGTGCTGCACTACGACGGCACGCCGATCAACGCGCGCTTCATCGCCGGCGCGATCCGCAACAGCCTGCCGCATGCCGTGGCGCGCAGCCAGGAGATGGCCAGATGACCTACATCGCCAAGCCGCTGCTGCGCCATCCGACGCTGCGCGAGAACAAGGTCGGCTACACGCGCCGCGACTACGAGGGCCGCGTCTCGACGCTGTGCGCGGGCTGCGGGCACGACTCGATCTCCGCGGCCATCGTGCAGGCCTGCTGGGAGCTGGACATCGAGCCGCACCGCGTGGCCAAGCTCTCGGGCATCGGCTGCAGCTCCAAGACGCCCGACTACTTCCTGGGTGCCTCGCACGGCTTCAACACCGTGCACGGCCGCATGCCCTCGGTGCTGACCGGCGCGAACCTGGCCAACCGCGACCTGCTGTACCTGGGCATCTCCGGCGACGGCGATTCGGCCTCGATCGGCCTGGGCCAGTTCGCCAACGCGCTGCGGCGCGGCGTGCGCATGGCCTACATCGTCGAGAACAACGGCGTCTACGGCCTGACCAAGGGCCAGTTCTCGGCCACCGCCGACCGCGGCTCCAGGAGCAAGAAGGGCGTGCTCAACACCGACAACCCGATCGACCTGGTGGGCATCGCGCTGCAGCTGGGCGCCACCTACGTCGCGCGCAGCTTCTCGGGCGACAAGGAGCAGCTGGTGCCGCTGATCAAGGGCGCGATGTCGCACGGCGGCGCGGCCTTCATCGACGTCATCAGCCCCTGCGTCACGTTCAACAACCACGCCGGCTCGACCAAGAGCTTCGACTACGTGCGCCAGCACAACGAGGCGGTCAGCCGCATCGACTTCATGACGCCGGGCGAGGAGATCATGACGACGTACGCGCCCGGCGAGGCCGTCGACGTGCCCCAGCACGACGGCAGCGTGCTGCGCCTGCGCAAGCTGCACGCCGGCTACGACGCCACCGATCGCTACGCGGCGCTCAGCTACATGCAGCAGCACGCGGCGCAGGGCGAGATCGTCACCGGCCTGCTGTACCTCGACCCGCTCGCCACCGACCTGCACGCCGCGCTCAACACCGTCGCGCCGCCGCTGCAGTCACTGGGCCGCGACACGCTGTGCCCTGGCAGCGCGGTGCTCGACAAGATCAACGCTGGCCTGCGCTGAGGCCGGCCCCGTCCCTCGATCGCCACGTGCAAGGAGCTTGTCCATGTCCGAACGCACCGTGCTTCAATCCATGGCCCGCCGCCATGTCCTCAGCCTCGGCTCGCAGGCCAGCGTGCGCGACGCCGCCTGCGCGATGACGCGCGCCAACTGCGGCAGCGTCCTCGTCATCGACGGCGCGGGCCCGATGGTGGGCATCCTCACCGAGCGCGACCTGATGACGCGCGTGCTCGCCAAGGGCCTGGACGCCGACGCCACACCCGTCGCCCAGGTGATGACGCGCAACCCGCGCTGCGTCGCCCCCGAGACCAAGGTGGCCGACGCCGTGCTGATCATGATCGAACGCGGTTTCCGCCACCTGCCGGTGGTGGGCGAGGGCGGCCGCGTGCTGGGCGTGTTCTCCGCGCGCGATGCGCTGCCGCGCGAGGTGAACACGGCGGTCGATCTGGCGGCGTTCAACGAGCAGGTGAACGACGCGCTCGGGTGAGGGCGCTGCGCGCAGGATGACAGGCCAGTGAGATCCCTGCGCTCGGCGTCCCCTCAGCCCACCGCCTTCTGCCGCGCCATCATCGCCAGCGCCACGACCCCCAGCGCCACCAGCAGCAGGCCGTAGCCCACCGATGCGGCCTGCAGCCCGAAGCGCCCCGCCATCAGCCCGGCCGCGATCGCCGGCACGCTGAACGCGAGGTAGCTCAACACGAAGAAGGTCGACATCAGCCCCGCGCGCTCGTGCGCCTCGGCCAGCGGCACCAGGCTGCGCATCGTGCCGTTGAACGCGGCGCCGAATCCCAAGCCGGCGATGATCGAGCCGGCGAAGAACAGCGCGGTGGAATGCAGCTCGACGCCGCCCAGCGTCACGGCCAGGCCGACCACCAGCGCCGCCGTGCCGCCCGCCAGCACCGCGCGTGCCGGCCGCGCGCGCACGGCCAGCACGGCCACCGCGCCGCTGAGCACCAGCGCCGCCACCACGCCGCCGCCGATCAGCGGCGAATGGATGCCCGTGACGATGCGCGCGAGCGACGGCCCCAGCGAGGCGTAGAAGCCGCCCAGCGCCCACTGCGCCGTGTTGACCGGCAGCACCTGCCACAGCGTCGGCCATGCGCGTGCCGGCACGGCCAGCTGCGGCTTCATCGCGGCCAGCGCGCCGGGGCGCCTGGAGACGGTCTCGGGCAGGAAGAACGCGGCGAGCGCCTGCGCGACGAGGATCGCGAGCAGCACGTCGAACACCAGCCGCGTGGGCGCCGGCGCGAACTGCGCCAAGGCGCCTGCGCCGAGTGCGCCCACGCCCATGCCCACGAGCGGCGAGACGCTGTTCAGCAACGAGCCGCGTTCGCGCGAGATGTCCAGCATGCCCGCGCTCAGCGCGCTGGTGGCGATGCCGGTGGCCAGCCCCTGCACGGCGCGCGCGACCACCAGCCAGGCGACGCCGTCGGCGTGCCGGAACACCAGCAGCGACGCGATCTCCAGCGCCAGCGACACCAGCACCACCTCGCGCCGCCCGCGGTGGTCCGACAGCGCGCCGAAGAACAGCAACGCGCCCAGCAGCGCGAAGGCGTAGGTCGAGAAGACGACGGTCAGCGTCAGCGCCGAGAAGCCCCAGGCCTCGCGGTACAGCGCGTACAGCGGCGAGGGTGCGGTCGACGCCGCCAGGTACGCGACCAGGATCGACGCATTGAGCCACAGCGCGGCCTCGCGGCCCATGCGGCCGGGACCGGCCGGGGCCGTGGGCAAAGGGGTGCAGGCGGTGTTCGTCATGGCGGGCTCCAACTCATCCAAACGCAAAATCTTTGCGTTAGCGGATTGTGCGCCCCTTCCGACGCTAATGCAATTCCTTTGCTTTAAGATGGCTTCCCATGACGACGCCCCCCCGCACCATCCCGCGACCCGGCGGCCGCAGCGCCCGCGTCCAGGCCGCGGTGCACCAGGCCACGCTCGACCTGCTCGCACAGCACGGCCGCGCCGGCCTGACCGTGCCGCTGATCGCGGCGAGCGCCGGTGTCACGCCGTCGACGATCTACCGCCGCTGGGGCGACCTGGCCGACCTGCTGGCCGACGTCGCCGTCGAACGCATGCGTCCCGACGCCGATCCGGCCGACACCGGCAGCGTCGCCGGCGACCTGCTGGCCTGGGTCGAGCAGTACCGCGACGAGATGTCGTCGGACGTCGGCCTCGGGATGATGCTGGACGTGCTCTCGGCCAAGGGCGGCTCGCTCGCCGAGGGCAAGCTGCCGGTGCCCTGCCAGTGCGCGGCCTTCACGGCGGCGCAGATCGAGACGATCGTCGCCCGCGGCATGAAGCGCGGCGAGGCGGTGCCCGCGGTCGACACGGTGATGGACACGGTCGTCTCGCCCATCGTCTACCGCGCGCTGTTCGGCACGGCGCCGATGGACGCGGCGCATGCGCAGGCGCTGGTCGAGGCGTGCCTGCGGACGGCGCGCAAGGTGCGGGCGACGGTGGCGGGCGGAGCTGCATCCGCCTGACGTCTGCTCGTTGCCGTCAACGCACGCTGCCGAGCCCGTCCGACTGCCGCTGGAGCCAGCTGCGCACGGCCGCGTTCGACGACAGCCCGATCGCCTGCCGGAAGGCGACCTGCGCCATGTCGCGCAGTCCGAGTCCGGCCAGCACGCTGGCGCGCGCCGCCCAGTACGGCTGGTAGGTGGCCATGCGCTCGTCGGTGTCCAGTTCGTCGAGCAGCGGCAGCGCCGCGGCCGGGCCGTCGCGCTGGGCGATCGCCAACGCCCGGTTGAGCCGCACCACGGGCGACGGCGCGAGCAGCGCGAGAAGGTCGTACAGCCGCACGATGTCGTCCAGCGTGGCCGTGCCGCCGAGGCGCCGCGAGACCTGCGCCGACTGGATCGCCGCCTCGACCTGGAAGCGGCCGCTGGCGGGCGCGTCGTTGGCCGCTTGCAGCAGGCGCGTGGCCAGCTCGATCATGCGGGCGTCCCAGCGCGTCACGTCCTGCTCGCTGAGCGGGACGAAGTCGCCGGCGGCGTCCGTGCGCGCCCGGCGCCGCGCCTCGGCGTAGAGCATCAGCGACAGCACGCCCCGGGCCTCGGGTTCGTCGGGCAGCAGGCCCGTCACCACGGTCGCCAGCCAGATGGCCTCCTCCGCCATGGCGATGCCCGCGGCCGGATCGGGTTCGCTCCATCCCTTGGTGTAGGCCGCGTAGACGGCATCGAGCACCGAGGCCACGCGGGCGGGCAGGTCGGCGCGATCGGGCAGCGCGAAGGCCAGGCCGTCGCGCTTGATCCGCGCCTTCGCGCGCACCAGGCGCTGGCCCAGCGTCGCGGGAGCCATCAGGAAGGCCTCGGCGATCTGCGCGGCGGTCAAGCCCAGCACCGTCTGCAGCATCAAGGGGGCGCGGATCGCCGGCTCGATGCCGTCCTGCGCACAGGCGAACAGCAGCGCGGCGCGGCGATCCGGCAGCTCGTCGGCCTCGGGCAGGGCCTCGTCCAACAGCACGCGCCAGTCGGCGGCGAGTCGGACGTCGTCGGCATGGCGCCGCAGCTCGTCGAGCTGGCGGCGCTTGGCGACTGCGTGCAGCCACGCCTCCGGCCGCTCCGGCACGCCCTCGACCGGCCATTGCCGCAGCGCGGCGGCAAAGGCCAGGGCGAGGGCGTCCTCGGCGGCGGCCACGTCGCCGCTGCGCGAGGCGAGGAAGGCGACGAGCCGCCCGTAGCTCTCGCGCGCGGCGCGCTCGGCCGCACGCCGCGCCGGGCCGGCCTCGGGCGGCGTGCTCACAGCGGGCGCGACTCGATGATCTGCCGTACCTCGACGATGCCCCAGGTCGCCCCCGGGCAGCGGCTCGCCCACAGGCGCGCGTCCTCGGCGTCCTTCGTGTCGATGATGAAGTAGCCGCCGGCCTGCTCGCGCGTGTCCGCGTACGGGCCGTCATGCACGCGCAACTGGCCGTCCTCGGTGCGCACGGTGAAGGCCGTCGAGCTGTTGGCCAGCCCGTTGGTCTGCACGTAGACGCCCGCCTTGATCAGCGCCGCGCGGTAGGCGTACATCTGGTCCATGTACTTGGCCATGTCCTCGGGCGGGATCGCGGCGCCGGCCGCTTCCACGTGCAAGAGCGTCATCAGGAATTTCATGGTGCGTGTCCTTGGTTGGTCGCCGAAAGATCTCGGCAACCCATGTCGGGAACCACGGGCCGCTTTCGACATCGCCCTCGAAAAAGACCGCTCGCCGACTCAGGCGGCGCTGGCGAACGCCGCGTCGATCATGACCTGCGTGCCGCGCGAGAACTCCAGCGGGCACGGGTAGGCCGCGCCGTCGCGCACCGCGCGGTTGAACGCGGCGGCCTGCAGCTCGTAGTGGTTCACGGCCGGCCAGCGCTCGACGATGGTCTCCATGCCGCGATGCAGCTCGAGCCGCGCCTCGCCGAACACGCGGGCGTTGAACGGCACGGGCAGGCGCAGCACGCCGGCGTCGCCGTGGAAGGTGATCTCCTGGCGCGGGTGCATGCGGATCGACGTGAAGCTGGCGTAGTCGGCGTCGCCGAAGCGGGCGGTGATGGCGGCGTAGACGTCGATGCCGTCCTCCCACTGGATGCGCGCCCGCACGTCGGTGCCTTCCAGCCCGGTGGCAAAGCGCGCGCCGCCCATCACGTAGACCCCGATGTCGCGCAGGCCGCCGCCGCCCATGTCGGCCCGGTTGCGGATGTTGGCCTTGTCGCGGTTGTTGAACGAGAACGCGCCGTCGATGCGCCACAGCTTGCCGATCGCGCCGTCGGCCAGCAGCTGGCGCGCGCGCTGCCATTGCGGGTGGTGCACGATCATGAAGGCCTCGGCGGCGAGCACGCCCGCGGCGTCGCGCGCGGCGATCAGCGCGTCGAACTCGCTGGCCTGCATCGTCATCGGCTTCTCGCACAGCACGTGCTTGCCGGCCTGGATCGCCTTGAGCGTCCATTCGACGTGCAGGCCGTTGGGCAGCGGGATGTAGACGGCGTCGATGCCGGGGTCGGCGAGCAGCGCGTCGAAGCTGTCATGCACGCGCAGGTCCGGCGCGAAGGCGCGGAACGGATCGGCCTTGGCACGGTCGGACGTGGCCAGCGCCACGACGCGGCCGCCCGGCGCGAGCGTCAACGCCGGCCCCATGAATTCGCGCGCGAACTTCGCGGCGCCCAGGATTCCCCATCGAACGTCGGTCATGCGAGCAGGCTCCGGAAAAGCGGTGGAAGGCGGGGCAGCATAGCGTGCGAGGGATGACGCAGTCGGCGGGTGCGGCATTGCGGCCGGCCATGTCGACGCGCGAATGCGGGCCAGGCAATTCAGGCGGCCAGGCCGGCCTGGCGCTCGCCGCGGCGATAGCGCCCCGGCGTCATGCCCACGTGGCGCGCGAAGGCGCGGTTGAAGGCGGCCTCGGAGCGGTAGCCGACGGCCTCGCCGATGCTGGCGGTGTCCTGGTCGCCGAGGGCCAGCAGGCGCGACGCGAGTTCCATGCGCAGCGTGGTGAGCAGTTCCAGCGGGCCGGTGCGGGCGTGCTGGGCGAACAGGCGTGCGAATGCGGCGCGCGAGAGGTGGCAGCGGGCGGCCAGGGATTCCACCGTCCAGGGCTCGCCCGGCGACTCGAGCATCGCGGACAGCGCCGGCGCGAGGCGCGTGTTGGCCATCACGCCCAGCACGCCGGCCAGCGACGTCGCGCTGTCGGCGGCGGTCTCCAGGTGCGCGCGCACGGCCAGCGTGAAGACGGCGCCGGACAGCTCGGCCACGATCGCGGCGGCCCCGGCATCCTGACGTTCGATCTCGTGCGCCATCATGCGCAGCAGGCCCTGCAGCCAGCCGAACTCGGGGCGCTCGGCGAACTCGACGACCAGGCACTCGGGCAGTGCCTCCAGCAGCGCGCTGCGGCGGCGGCCGCGGAACTCGAACTCGCCGCACAGGATCTCGATCCGTGCCTCGGCGGGCTCGTGGACGTTGGTCTTGAGGTCGACAAGCGGGCCCGGCTCCGTGCGGATGCGCGGGGGCGCGGCCGCAGGCGCGCTCGCCCGCGCCCGCGTGCGGGACGCCCGGGCAGGGTCGGCTGCGCTCGCGGCCGCGGGCCCGCTCGCGCGCAGCGTGTGCGCGCTGCCGCGCGGCAGCACCAGCAGGCTGCCGGGCCGCAGCGCGATCGTGCGGCCCGTGTCGGGCAGGTGCAGCTCGACCTCGCCGCGCAGCACCACGTGGAACGGCGCGCGCCAGGGGCCCACCGGGTCGTGCGGCGCCGCGAAGGACGCCCCGAACAGGCAGCGCAGCTCCATGCGGCCGCGCGGGTCGAGCAGCGTGACGAGGTGACTCAGGGCATCCATAAGAGACGTTAGAGCAAGTTTTGTGGATTTGAAGGCATTCGTAATCTCGATTGTGGCAATCAGAATCGATTCCGTCGATCACCACTTCACCGGAGTCCTGCCATGACCAACCGTCGCGCTCCCGTCCCGGTCTCGTTCTTCAGCATCGCCGTGGGCCTGCTCGCGTTCGCCAATACCTGGCACGCGGGCGCGCGCCTGTGGCACCTGCCCGGCGACGTCGCCCAGGCCTTCACGCTGGCCGGGCTGGCCGTGTGGGGCGGCCTCGTGGCGCTGTACGCGAGCAAGTGGTTCACGCATCGCGCGCAAGCCGTCGCGGAGCTGCAGCACCCCGTGCAGTCGGCGTTCGCCGCGCTGGTGCCGGTCTCGAGCATGCTCGCGGCGGTGGCGCTGATCCCGTTCTCACGCGACCTGGCCACGGGCGTGTTCGTCGCAGCGATCGCAGGGCAGCTCGCGCTGGGCCTGGCGCTGAACGGCCGCCTGTGGATGGGCGAACGCCCGCCCGAGCTCGTGACCCCGGCGATCTACCTGCCCAGCGTGGCGCAGAGCTTCGTGGCCGCCGCGGCGTCGGCCGCATTCGGCTGGCACCAACTGGGCCTGCTGTTCTTCGGCGTCGGCCTGCTGGCCTGGCTGGCGCTGGAATCGCTGATCCTGCAGCGCGCGGCGGTCGGCACGCCGCTGCCGGTGGCGATGCGCCCGCTGCTGGGCATCCAGCTCGCACCGGCAGTGGTGGGCGGCGGCAGCTGGCTCGGGCTGACGACCGGCGCGCCCGACATGTTCACGTGGCTGCTGCTGGGCTATGGCCTGTACCAGGCGCTGCTCCTGCTGCGCCTGCTGCCCTGGATCCGCGAGCAGGCCTTCGCGCCGGCGTACTGGGCCTTCAGCTTCGGCACGGCGGCGCTGCCCACGCTGGCGATGCGCATGGTCGAACGCGGCGCGACCGGCCTCGTCGCCGATCTGGCCCCGGCGCTGTTCGCCGCATCCAACGTCGTCTTCGCGCTGCTGATCGCGGGCACGCTGCGGCTGCTGGCCAGGGGGACGCTTCTTCCCTTGATCGCGCCGACGCCGGCGACGGCGACCCGCTGAACGGATCGCACGCGGCGACGGCGACCGCTGAACGGATCGCACACGGCGACGGCGACCCGCTGGACGGATCGCACGCACCGACGCGACAGGCGGCCCGCTCGCCGCCTGCGCGCTTTCAGCGGGGGGCCGGCTGGAACGCCGGATCGCCCATCTGCCACAGCGCGAACGACCAGAGGTCGGCGATCTGGTTCTCGCGCTGGGCGTTGCTCGAGCCCAGGCCATGGCCGGCGTCGTAGTCGACCCGCAGCAGCGCGGGCTTGCCGCTGGACGTCGCCGCCTGCACGCGCGCGGCCATCTTGCCCATCTGCCAGGGCGAGACGCGCGGGTCGTTGGCGCCGGTGCTGAACAGCACGGCGGGGTAGGGCGTGCCGTCGCGCACGTGGGCGTAGGCGCTCATCGCGTACAGGCCGTGGAAACCGGCTTCGTCCTTGACGGTGCCGAACTCGACGATGTTGGGCGGGCCGTTCGGCGAGTTCTCGGCGCGCAGCGTGTCGGACATGCCCACGAGATCCAGGATGACGCCGAACAGCTCGGGGCGCCGCGTGAGCGCGCCGCCCACGGTGATGCCGCCCGCGCTGCCGCCCTGGCCCGCGAGGCGCGCGGACGTGGTGATGTGCTGGTCGACCAGGAACTGGCCGCAGGCCACGAAGTCCATCACGGTGTTGAGCTTGGTCAGCTTCTGGCCGGCCTGGTGCCAGGCCTCGCCGTATTCGCCGCCGCCGCGGATGTGCGCGTAGGCCAGCACGCCGCCGCGCTCGAGCCAGGCGAGGTTGGTCGGCACGAAGTTGGGCTCCTGCGAGATGCCGTAGCTGCCGTAGCCGCTGAGGATGGTGGGATGGCTGCCGTCGGCCAGCATGTCCTTGCGGTGCAGGATGGACAGCGGGATGAGCGTGCCGTCGTCACCGGTGGCCAGCACCTCGTCGGCCACGTAGGCCGAGGTGTCGATGGACGACGGCGGGTTCAGGCCGGTGTCTTCCGAGCGGGCGTGCACCGGGTCGTAGGCCAGCGTGCGCGTGGACTGCAGCCAGCCGCGCAGGCTGAACAGCGCGCCCGGCGTGCGTTCGTCGGTCACGAGCGCGCTGACGTTGCCTTCGAAGGGCTGCGGCAGCGGCTCGCTGTGCTTGCCGTCGAACGACACGCGGTGCAGGTGCGACACCGCGCCGTCGCGGGTGCGCGTGTACAGGCCGTCGCGCGCGACCTCGACGTCGGTCAGCACGCCTGTGCCTTCGGGCAGCACGACGGTTGCCTTGGCGAGGTCCGGCTTGGCCAGCGGCAGCGCCAGCAGCCGGAAGCGCGGCGCGCCCTTCTGCGTGCTCAGGTACAGGGTGTCGCCGTGCAGCCGGAAGTCGGTGACGCCGTCGCTCGCGTCGGCGACCTTGCGCCAGGGCGTGTCGGCGCCGCGGATGGCGGCCAGCGGAGCGACGTAGACCGTGGACGGGTTGTCGTCCATGTTGTGGTTGGCGATGGCCAGTGCGTACGTCGAGCCGGGCGAGGTGACGATCCAGGTGCCCTGGCCCTCGGGCACGTCGAGCCTGGCCGAGACGCCGCGGCCGAAGACGACGGCGTCGCCCTCGCCGTCGACGTGCCTGCCCAGCACGTGCAGGTAGGTGCGCGCGTTGTACATCGTCTGGTCGGCGGGCAGGTCGGGCGTGGGCTTGGGATAGCGCAGGTAGAAGAACGACTGGTTGTCGGGGCGCCAGCTCACGCGGCTGTTGGAGCTGCGGTCGATCGCTTCGGACAGGT
>Ga0207427_100319_pt1 | contig 32673 bp, 34 predicted proteins | sample AraplaCL_Cvi_mMS_FD_184268 | JGI IMG/M metagenome (GOLD analysis project Ga0207427, IMG submission 184268) | Arabidopsis root microbial communities from the University of North Carolina, USA - plate scrape CL_Cvi_mMS (SPAdes) (version 2) | ecosystem: Host-associated > Plants > Roots > Endosphere ... | reverse complement strand
CAGCGCGGCATAGCGCTCGCGCCGCGCCCAGGCCTCGACGCTCTCGCCGGCCTGCGGCGTTCCGCGCAGGCGATCTTCCATGAACGGCACGTCCCAACGCTGGCAGATCGCGGCCAGCCCGGCGGCCCAGCGATCGGCGTCGGCCATCAGGCCGTGGTGGACGTGGAGCGCGACGACGCCCGTCCCGAGCGCCTGGCTCGCACGCACGGTGGCGTGCAACAAGGCGAGCGAATCGCGTCCGCCGCTGCAGGCAACCGCAACGACGGGGCGATCGCTCATGTCAGAACCTGCGAATGAATCCGGCGCGCCCGAGCGGCGCGTCCAGGAGCGTCCGATCAAGGCGCCAAGCACGGCCGGGGTGGATTCCCCGGCGAGCATTTGCAACGCGGGGCGGGCGCGCGTGGACGTGACGAGCGGGCGTGGCGGGCTCGTTCACGGGTTCTCGTCAGCGATCCGTGGTGTCCGCGAAGCGGCCGTAAGCCATCAGGCGCTCCTGGCGACGCGCCAGCAGTTCCTTGGGCTTGAGGTCGGCGACCTGGCGCAGGCCATCGGCCAGCGCGCGCTTCAGGCTCGAGGCCATCGCCTTGGGGTCGCGGTGGGCGCCGCCCACGGGTTCGTTGACGATCTTGTCGATCAGGCCCAGCGCCTTCAGGCGGTGCGCCGTGATGCCCAGCGCCTCGGCGGCCTCGGCCGCGCGCTCGGACGTCTTCCACAGGATCGATGCGCAGCCTTCCGGCGAGATCACCGAGTAGGCCGAGAACTGCAGCATCAGCATCTGGTCGCAGACGCCGATCGCCAGCGCGCCGCCCGAGCCACCTTCGCCGATGATGGTGGAGATGATGGGCACCTCCAGCTGCGCCATCTCGAAGATGCTCGCGCCGATGGCTTCGGACTGGCCGCGCTCCTCGGCGCCGATGCCGGGGTAGGCGCCCATCGTGTCGATGAACGTGAACACCGGCAGGCCGAACTTCTCGGCCGTCTTCATCAGGCGGATCGCCTTGCGGTAGCCCTCCGGACGCGGCATGCCGAAGTTGCGCAGCTGGCGATCCTTGGTGTCGTAGCCGCGCTGGTGGCCCACGACCATGCAGGCCTGGCCGTTGAAGCGCGCGAGGCCGCCGACGATGGCCGCGTCGTCCGCGAACGAGCGGTCGCCGTGCAGCTCCTCGAATTCCGTGAAGACCTCGCCCGTGTAGTCCAGCGTCTGCGGGCGCTGCGGGTGGCGCGCGATCTGGTAGACCTGCCAGGGCTCCAGGCTGGAGTAGATGTCCTTGGTCAGCTGCAGGCTCTTCTTGTCCAGGCGGTCGATCTCTTCCGAGATGTCGACGGCCGACTCGTTCTGCACGTAGCGCAGCTCCTCGATCTTCGACTCCAGCTCGGCGATCGGTTGCTCGAATTCCAGGAAGTGGCGTTTGGTCATCGTTTCAAGTCCTTTTGCGCGGCGGGTCAGCCCTTGACGGGATCGAGGCTGCGCCAGAGATACCACGTGGCGACGGAACGGAACGGTGCCCATCCCTCGCCCAGTTCGCGGGCCTCGGCGCGCGAGACCGGCTCGCCGCTGAAGTAATTTTCGCTGATTCCGCGGATCAGGTTCGGATCGTCGAGCGGAAGCACGTTCGGACGCAGGAGATGGAAGATCAGGAACATCTCGGCCGTCCAGCGGCCGATGCCGCGGATGGCCACCAGTTCCTCGATGATGGCCTCGTCGTCCATGCCGTGCCACTGGCCCACGTGCACGGCGCCGCTGCTGAAGTTGTGCGCGAGGTCGCGCAGGTACTCGACCTTGCGCGCCGACAGCCCGACCGTGCGCAGCGCCTCGGGCGCCAGCTCGAGCACGGCCGCGGGCTGCAGCAGCTCGACATCGGGGCCGTCGACGGCCGCGACGAGCTTGCGCCAGACGCCCTGGGCCGACTTGGTCGACACCTGCTGCCCGACGATGGAGCGCGCGAGCGTGGTGAAGGCGTCGCCGTTGCTCTGCAGCCGGGCGTCGCCGAACTGCGGGATCAGCTTCTTCATCACGCGGTCGCGCTTGACCAGGTGGCGGCAGGCGTCGTCCCAGTAGGCGGGGACGTCGCGGGCGGAGTCGGGCACGGCGGGATTCGCCGGAGCACTCACCATGTCAGGCCTTCACCCAGGTGGTGCCTTGGGGCCCGTCTTTCAACGTGATGCCGTGCGCCGCCAGGTGCGCGCGGATGCGATCGGACTCGGCGTAGTTCTTGTCCTTCTTGGCCTGGTCGCGCGCGTCGATGAATCCCTGGATCTCCTCGGGCGTCAGCGCGGCGCCGGCCTGCAGGAACGATTGCGGATCCTGCTGCAGCACGCCCAGCGTGGCGCCCAGCGCGCGCAGCAGCCGCGCCGTGTCGACGGACTTCGTGCGGTTCAGGTCGGTGGCCATCTCGAACAGCACCGCAAGCGCGCCCGGCGTGTTGAAGTCGTCGTTCATCGCGTCGCGGAACGCCGCGGCGCGCGGGTCGGCCCAGTCGATGCCGCTGGCGTCAACCGGCTGCTCCGCGGCACCGGCAGCGTTGTCAGCGTGCAGTCCGACGGAGGCCAGGGCGGTGTACAGGCGGCGCAGCGCGGAGCGCGCGTCGTCGAGGTGGGCGTCGCTGAAGTTGAACGGGCTGCGGTAGTGCGTGCGCAGCATGAAGAAGCGCAGCGTCTCGCCGTCGAACTTCTTGAGCACGTCGCGGATGGTGAAGAAGTTGCCGAGCGACTTCGACATCTTCTCGTTGTCGACGTTCAGGAAGCCGTTGTGCAGCCAGTAGTTGACGAACGGATGCCCCAGCGCGCCTTCGCTCTGCGCGATCTCGTTCTCGTGGTGCGGGAACTGCAGGTCCATGCCGCCGCCGTGGATGTCGAAGCGTTCGCCGAGGACGGCGCACGACATCGCGGAGCACTCGATGTGCCAGCCCGGGCGTCCCGGGCCGTAGTCGCTGTCCCACTTGGCGTCGGCGGGCTCGGAGGGCTTGGCGGACTTCCACAGCACGAAGTCGAGCGGGTCGGTCTTGCCGTCGGCCACGGCCACGCGCTCGCCGGCGCGCAGGTCGTCCAGCGACTTGCCAGAGAGCTTGCCGTAGCCCGGGAACTTGCGCACCGCGAAGTTCACGTCGCCGTTGTCGCCCTGGTAGGCCAGGCCCTTGCCTTGCAGCGTGGCGATCATCGAGAGCATCTGCGGCACGTACTCGGTGGCGCGCGGCTCGTGCGTCGGCGGCTCGATGCCGATGGCGCCGATGTCCTGGCGCATGGCCGCGATCATCTCGTCGGTCAGCTGGCGGATGGTGATGCCGCGCTCGACCGCGCGCTTGATGATCTTGTCCTCGATGTCCGTGATGTTGCGGACGTACGTGACCTCGTAGCCCGACACCTGCAGCCAGCGATAGACGACGTCGAACGCCATCATCATGCGGGCGTGGCCCATGTGGCACAGGTCGTAGATCGTCATGCCGCACACGTACATGCGCACGTGGCCGGGAACGATCGGGACGAATTCTTCGGCTTGGCCGGTGAGGGTGTTGAAGAGACGCAGCGTCATCAGGAACAGGAGCCGGCGGCGCGGGCTTCGCGAGGAAGCGGCAGGCGGCCGGGCGCGGAAATTGGGGGAGAGACCGGGTCGAAAGGCCGCGGCGCGGCGCCGCGGGCGCAGGAACGGAAGAGTACGCGGAGTCCGGGGGTCAGCGGGCCCGGCGGCCCTCGGTAGAATCGGGGAAGTATAGCCAAGGAGACCTTTGGATGAGCATCCCCCAACAAACCCGGTGGGCCGCGCTGGCCGTGGCCGGCCTGGCCGCCGTGGCCACCCCGGCCTTGGCCGGCGACAAGGTGCACCTGGACACGACGATGGGCGAGATCGTGATCGAGCTGGACGCCGCCAAGGCGCCCAAGTCGGTCGCCAACTTCGAGACCTACGTCAAGGAAGGCCACTACAACGGCACCGTGTTCCACCGCGTGATCCCGGGCTTCATGATCCAGGGCGGCGGCATGACCTCCACGTTCGCCGGCCTGCGCGAGAAGCCCACTCACAAGCCCATCGTCAACGAGTCGCACAACGGCCTGACCAACACCGTGGGCACCGTCGCGATGGCACGCACCGGCGACCCGAACTCCGCCACCGCGCAGTTCTTCATCAACGTCAAGGACAACCCGTTCCTCGACCAGGGCGACGGCTATGCCGTGTTCGGCCGTGTCGTGGCGGGCATGGACGTCGTCGACAAGATCAAGATGGTGGAGACCACCACCAAGGGCCCGTTCGAGAACGTGCCCGTCACCCCCGTCATCATCAAGAAAGCCACCCTGGAGAAATGAGCATGACCAAGTACGTGAAGATGACCACCAGCAAGGGCGACCTGCGCATCGAGCTCGACGATGCCAAGGCGCCCCTGTCCGTCGCCAACTTCCTGGCCTACGTGAACAAGGGCTTCTACGACGGCACCGTCTTCCACCGCGTGATCCCGAACTTCATGATCCAGGGCGGCGGCTTCGCGCCCGGCATGCAGCAGAAGGACACCGACGCGCCGATCCAGAACGAAGCCAAGAACGGCCTGAAGAACGACAAGTACACGTTGGCGATGGCCCGCACCTCGGCGCCCCACTCCGCCACCGCGCAGTTCTTCATCAACACCACCAACAACGGCTTCCTGAACAACGCCGAGGCGCAGGACGGCTGGGGCTACGCGGTGTTCGGCAAGGTCGTCGAAGGCCAGGACGTGGTCGACCAGATCAGCGCCGTTAAGACCGCCCGCAAGAGCTTCCACGAGAACGTGCCGGTCGACGACGTGACGATCGTCAAGGCCGAGGAAGTCCAGGCTTGAGCTTGGCTCCGGTCTTCGACGCCGAGCTGAAGTTCGGCGACGACATCCGCGTCGTCGACTTCATCTCCGACATCCATCTGAGCGAGACCATGCCGGCCACGGCCGACGCGTGGGCCGCCTACATGGCGCGCACGTCCGCGGACGCGGTGTTCCTGCTGGGCGACATCTTCGAGGTGTGGGTCGGCGACGACGCGCGCTCGCGCCCGTTCGAGGCGCGCTGCACGGCCGCCATCGCGGCCACGGCGGCGCGCTTGCCCGTGTGGCTGCAGCACGGCAACCGCGACTTCCTGATCGGGGCCGAGTTCGCGCAGGCCACGGGCATCCGCCTGCTGGCCGATCCGGCCGCCGTCACGGCGTTCGGCAAGACCCTGCTGCTCACGCACGGCGACGAGCTGTGCGTCGACGACGTGCCCTACCAGGTGTTCCGCCAGCAGGTGCGCAACCCGGCGTACCAGCAGCAGTTGCTGTCGCAACCGCTGGAGGCGCGCCTGGCGCTTGCGGCCAAGATGCGCGCGGCCAGCATGGCGCGCCACGACGAGCCCGTCACCTACGCCGACGTCGACGAGACGATGGCCAAGGCCTGGCTCGCCAAGGCCGGCACCGACACGATGATCCACGGCCACACCCATCGCCCGGGCACGCAGGTGCGCGACGGCTGGACGCGCCACGTGCTGACCGACTGGGACCTGGACAAGCCGCTGCCCGAGGCGCGCCGCGCGCAGGTGCTGCGCTGGACGGCCGCGGGCTTCGAGCGGCTCCCGCCCGAGCAGGCGTGACGCGCGCGGCCCTGCCCGCGTGGTGGCGCGCGCCGCTCGCGCGCCTGGGTGCGTGGCGCGAGCAGCGCGCCCTCGCGCGCCGCGCGATCCCCGACGACCTGTGGACGCTGACGCTGCAGCGCCTGCCCTTCCTCGCCCGCCTGGACGAGGCCGAGCGCGCCGAACTGCGCCGCCTGTGCAGTCTGTTCCTGGACAGCAAGCAGTTCCACGGCGCGGGCGGCCTGGAGGTCACCGACGCCATGGCGCTGATGATCGCGGCGCAAGCCTGCCTGCCGGTGCTTCGCCTGGGCCTGCGCTTCTACGAGCCGGTGCTGGGCATCATCGTGCATCCCGAGGAGATGGTCGTCCAGCAGAGCATCGTGGACGAGGACGGCGTCGTCCACGAGTTCGAGGACGAGCTCGCCGGCGAGCTCACCAACCGCGGCCTGATCGACCTCGCCTGGCCGGCGGTCGAATCGGCGGCGGAATTCCCGGACGAGGCCTGCAACGTCGTCATCCACGAGTTCGTGCACCTGATCGACGCGGCGACGGGCGAGATCGACGGCGTCCCGCCGCTGCCCGACCGCGCGGCCCGCGAACGCTGGATCGAGGTCATCGACGCGGCCTGGGAGGCCTTCTGCAAGCTGGTCGACCGCGGGGTGGAGACGGTGGTCGACCCCTATGGCGCCGAGGCCGTCGACGAATACTTCGCCGTGGCCGTCGAGGCGTTCTTCGTGACGCCGGCGCCGTTCAGGCGCGAGGCGCCCGCGCTCTACGCGCTGCTGGCCGGCTACTTCCAGCAGGATCCCGCGGCCGCCTAGAGCCGGCTTGCCCCTCCCGCCGGGGCGGGAATCGCCCGCGGCCAAGAATCGGCCTTCCGACGCCAGCCGGCGCCGCCACGGAAAGCGCGCGAATGAAGACGCCGTTCTGGAGGATCCTCTACGTCCAGGTGCTGTTCGCGATCGTCGTGGGCGCCCTCCTCGGCCACTTCGACCCCGGACTCGCCACGAAGATGAAGCCGTTGGGCGACGGCTTCGTCGCGCTGATCCGCATGGTGATCGCGCCCATCATCTTCTGCACCGTCGTCGCGGGCATCGCCGGCATGGACGACATGAAGAAGGTGGGCCGCGTGGGCGGCAAGGCCCTGCTCTATTTCGAGGTGATGTCCACCATCGCGCTGGTGGTCGGGCTGCTCGTGGCGCACGTGCTGCGCCCCGGCGACGGCTTCAACGTCGACCCGAAGACGCTGGATGCCGGCGCCGTCTCCAGCTACGCCACGCAGGCCCACGGCCAGACCACCGTCGACTTCCTGCTGCACATCATCCCCAACACGGTCGTCGACGCCTTCGCCAAGGGCGAGGTACTGCAGGTGCTGCTGGTGGCGCTGCTGTTCGGCGCCGCCCTCGCGCACGCGGGCGTGCGCGGGGCGCCGGTCATGCACCTGATCGAGCAGTTCGCGGCCGTGTTCTTCCGCATGGTCACGCTCATCACCCGCCTCGCGCCGCTCGGCGCCTTCGGCGCGATGGCCTTCACGGTGGGCAAGTACGGCCTGGGCTCGCTGCTGCCGCTGCTCAAGCTGGTGGGCACCTTCTACGTCACCTCGCTGCTGTTCGTGCTGCTGGTGCTCGGGCTGGTGGCGCGTGTCACGGGATTCTCGATCCTGCGCTTCCTGGCCTACATCAAGGAGGAACTGCTGATCGTGCTGGGCACGAGCTCGTCGGAGGCGGCGCTGCCGCAACTGATGGCCAAGCTGGAGAACCTGGGCTGCTCGAGGTCGGTGGTGGGCCTGGTGGTGCCCACCGGGTACTCGTTCAACCTGGACGGCACCAACATCTACATGACGCTCGCCGTGATCTTCATCGCGCAGGCGCTCAACGTCGACCTGACCGTGGGCCAGGAGGCGACGATCCTGGCCGTGGCGATGCTCACGTCCAAGGGCGCCAGCGGCGTCACCGGCTCGGGCTTCATCACGCTGGCGGCCACGCTGTCGGTGGTGCCCTCGTTGCCCGTCACCGGCATGGTGCTGATCCTGGGCATCGACAAGTTCATGAGCGAGTGCCGCGCGCTGACCAACATCGTGGGCAACGGCGTCGCGTGCGTGGTGGTGTCGGCTTGGGAGCGCGAGCTCGATCGCGCGCGCCTGCAGACGGTGCTGCGCAGCGACAGCCCGGGCGAGACCGAGGCGGTCGAGCCGCTGACCTGACGCGGGCAGCACGGTCGCCTCCGGCGAGCCCTCGGGTCGAACCCGCACCCGGCCGCCGGCCCCGGGCGGCGACAATCGCCGCACGCGGCCCGTGCGCCTGTACGGCGGCGACGCCGGCGGCGGCACAGGCCGCCTTCAGCGAGCGCCCCTACGCTGGCGCCTCTTCCAGAACAGCACAGGACGAGACACGACATGAACCTCCGGACGATCGCGCTCGCGGGCGCCTTCTGCGCGGGCCTGGCCGCCTGCGGCGGGGACGACACCGTCCCGCAGACGCGCACGCTCGGCGCGGGCCAGAGCTACACCATCGGCCCGAACCAGACCTTCTACGTGCCGTCGAACACCACGATCAGCTCGAGCAGCGGCAGCGTGACCGTCACGGGCCACAAGAACACGGTCACCGCCACGGTCGGCTCGGTGGTCACCGCCGCGGGGAACGCGACGGGGCCGGCCGACAACATGGTCGTCTCGCACGCGAACTAGCCGCGAGGCGGCGTCGCGCCTCAGGAGCCGCCAATGAAAAACCCGGCGGACTCGCGTCGCGCCGGGTTTGTCGGGAGCCCTGCTCGGTCAGAGCGCGGCAGCTTCCGCCTTGGGCTTGTCGCCGCTCTTGCCCGACGGCTGGATGTCCAGCGTCGTCTCGCCGGCCTCGTCCACGTCCACGCTGAGGCGGCCACCGTCGACCAGGCGGCCGAACAGCAGTTCGTCGGCCAGCGCACGACGGATCGTGTCCTGGATCAGGCGCTGCATCGGACGGGCGCCCATCAGCGGATCGAACCCCTTCTTGCCCAGGTGCTTGCGCAGGGCGTCGGAGAACGTGACCTCGACCTTCTTCTCGGCCAGTTGCGCCTCGAGCTGCAGCAGGAACTTGTCGACCACGCGCAGGATGATCTCCTCGTCGATGGCCTTGAAGTTGACGATCGCGTCGAGGCGGTTGCGGAACTCCGGCGTGAACATGCGCTTGATGTCGCCCATTTCGTCGCCCTGCTGGCGCGAGTTGGTGAAGCCGATCGTCGCCTTGCTCATCGTCTCGGCGCCCGCGTTCGTGGTCATGATGATGATCACGTTGCGGAAGTCGGACTTGCGGCCGTTGTTGTCCGTCAGCGTGCCGTGGTCCATGACCTGCAGCAGCACGTTGAAGACGTCCGGGTGCGCCTTCTCGATCTCGTCGAGCAGGAGCACGCAGTGCGGCTTCTTGGTGATCTGCTCGGTCAGCAGGCCACCCTGGTCGAAGCCGACATAGCCCGGAGGCGCGCCGATCAGGCGGCTGACCGCATGGCGCTCCATGTACTCGGACATGTCGAAGCGGATCAGGTCGATGCCCAGGATGAACGCCAGCTGCTTGGCCACTTCCGTCTTGCCGACGCCCGTGGGGCCGGAGAACAGGAACGAGCCGATCGGCTTGTCGGGCTTGCCCAGGCCGGAGCGCGCCATCTTGATGGCCGCGGAGAGCGCGTCGATGGCCGGATCCTGGCCGAACACCACGCTCTTGAGGTCGCGGTCGATCGTGCGCAGCTTGTCGCGGTCGTCGGTGGTGACGGACGCGGGCGGGATGCGCGCGATCTTGGCCACGATCTCTTCGACCTCGTTGCGGGTGATGGTCTTCTTCTGCTTGCTCTTGGGCAGGATGCGTTGCGCCGCGCCGGCCTCGTCGATCACGTCGATCGCCTTGTCGGGCAGGTGGCGGTCGTTGATGTACTTGGCCGACAGCTCCGCCGCGGCCTGCAGCGCGCCGAGCGCGTACTTGACGCTGTGGTGCTCCTCGAAGCGCGACTTCAGGCCCTTGAGGATCTCGACGGTCTGCTCCACGGTCGGCTCGTTGACGTCGACCTTCTGGAAGCGCCGCGACAGCGCCGCATCCTTCTCGAAGATGCCACGGTACTCGGTGAACGTGGTGGCGCCGATGCACTTCATCGTGCCGTTGGACAGCGCCGGCTTGAGCAGGTTGCTCGCGTCCAGCGTGCCGCCCGAGGCCGCACCGGCGCCGATCAGCGTGTGGATCTCGTCGATGAACAGCACCGCGCGCGGCTGCTCCTTGAGCTGCTTGAGCACGCCCTTGAGGCGCTGCTCGAAGTCGCCGCGGTACTTGGTGCCGGCCAGCAGCGCGCCCATGTCCAGCGAGTAGACGACCGCGTCCGCGAGGACTTCCGGCACGTCGTTCTGGGTGATGCGCCAGGCCAGGCCCTCGGCGATGGCCGTCTTGCCCACGCCGGCTTCGCCCACCAGCAGCGGGTTGTTCTTGCGGCGGCGGCACAGCACCTGGATCACGCGCTCGACCTCGTGCTCGCGGCCGATCAGCGGATCGATCTTGCCGTCGCGGGCCATCTGGTTGAGGTTCTGCGTGAACTGGTCCAGCGGGGAGCCCTTGCCCTCGCCGCCCTCGTCCTTCTCGGCCTGCTCGCCGGCGGACTCGCCACTGGCCTTCGGCGGCTCCGGCGGATCCGACTTCTTGATGCCGTGGGCGATGTAGTTGACGACGTCCAGGCGCGTGACGCCCTGCTGGTGCAGGTAGTACACGGCATGCGAATCCTTCTCGCCGAAGATCGCCACGAGCACGTTGGCGCCGGTGACTTCCTTCTTGCCGCCGCCGGTGGACTGCACGTGCATGATCGCGCGCTGGATCACGCGCTGGAAGCCCAGCGTCGGCTGGGTATCGACCTCTTCGGAGCCGCCCACCGTGGGCGTGTTCTCGCGGATGAAGGTCGACAGGCTCTTCCTGAGATCCTCGATGTTGGCCGCGCAGGCGCGCAGCACCTCGGCCGCCGAGGGGTTGTCCAGCAGCGCGAGCAGCAGGTGCTCGACGGTGATGAACTCGTGCCGCTGCTGACGCGCCTCGACAAACGCCATGTGCAGGCTGACTTCCAGTTCTTGCGCAATCATGCGGCCTCCATAATGCATTGAAGCGGGTGTCCGTACCGACGTGCGGCGGCCAGTACCAGCTCGACCTTTGTCGCGGCGATGTCCTTCGTGAACAAACCGCAGACGCCACGACCTTCATGATGAATCTTCAGCATGATCTGCGTGGAGGTTTCGAGGTCCAACTTGAAATATTCCTGCAGCACCATGACGACGAACTCCATCGGAGTGAAGTCGTCATTGAGCAGCACCACCTGGTACATGCGGGGCGGCTTGGTTCGGGCAGCCTTGCGTTCTGCCACGACGGCGCCCTGCCCCGAGTCCGGCAGGCTCGGCTTGGGCAACGCGGGTGGCGGCGGTGGTGGAGGAGTTTCCTCGGGCATGAATCGATTCTATAGACTGGCGCACGTCGAGGCACGACGGGACATATCGTCGCCCTGACAAGGGAAAGAGCATTGCCGGATAAGCTTTGCCCCGGACACGCATTTCGGGCTTCCCCCGCGCATTTCAAGACGAGCGTACTGCACAACTCGTCCATGTGCCGGCCCGGCCGCCAAGGCCGACTGCCGCGAACGGGAAACGAGCTGTCGCATGGCCCTCAAGGTAGCACGTCGCGCGCCCGCGTCGTAGCCCTGTTGCTCCGAGCGGACGCGGAATATTTGGGCCGCCGCGCGCTCCCGCGCCGGCGCCCCCCGCCCGCCGGGCGTTTCAGGCCGGCAGCCGCGCCTGCAGCTCCGCCACCTGGCCGCGCAGGTACTCGTTCTCCGCCTCCAGTTCGGCGACGCGATCCTTGAGCGCCTGCACCTCGGTGGACGGCCGCTGGCTGGCCTCCTCGCGCGGCTTGCGGGTCGCTTCGCGCGCGCGCTTGGCGGCCTGCTTGAGCTCGTCCTTGCCGGCCGACGCGGCGGCGACCTGTTCTTCCACCGGCAACGTGGCCACGGCCGCGGCGGCGTTCAGCGAGATCGTGCCCGAGCGCACCGCCGCCACCAGCTCGGGCGCCGCCTGCTTCTGGATCTTCTCGATCATCGTCACCTGCGTCGGGCTCAGGCGGGCGGCCTTGGCGATGTCCTCGCGCGACTTGATCGGCGGCTCGGCGGTCGCCGCCGGGTCGCCGTCGATCGGCGAGCCCAGCGGTTCGGCCTGGCCCAGCACCTCGGCCCGCATGTGGGCGTCCTTCCTGGCGGCCTTGGCGGCCGACTCGCGCGCCGCCACGATCTCCTTCTTGCGCAGCGCGAGCACGCCGCGCTGGTAGTCCGAGACGCTGCGGCGCCCCAGGTGCTGGTCGATCATCCACAGGTGCACGTCCTCGATCGACTGGAAGCGCGGGTTCTGCACCGTGTTGAACGGCAGGCCGTGCTTCTGGCACAGGCCGAAGCGGTTGTGGCCGTCGACCAGGACGTCGCCCCACAGCACCAGCGCGTCGCGGCAACCCTCGGCCAGCAGGCTGCGCTCGAGCGCGTCGTGCTCGTCGGGGGTCAGCGGTTCGATGTAGCTCTTGAGGTCTTCTCGGACGACGATGTTCACGGGGGTGCGGAGGCGATGGGACTGCAAAGACGCGAAGGCCCGCGCGCGGCGGGCCTTCGACAGGGAATGGTTGGCATTCTAAGCGGGCCGGACTACCGCTCCACGAGGACGTTGCCGTCGAGGCGGCGCCGTTGCAGGCGCAGGATGGCGGCGCCCCAGGCGATCCCCAGCAGCACGATCGCGGCACCCGCCGCGTGCGTGATGGCGCCGATGCGCTGCGCATGGTGCAGCTGGTTCACCGAATCGAACAGGTAGATCCAGTCGTGGAAGCTGTCGTTGCCGGTGCCCCCGCCCAGCAGGGTCAGTCGCGGTTCCCAGGCGTCGTACATGTAGGGGGCGACGTCCATCACCGAGATGCCCAGCAGCCACAGGCCGATGGCCGCGCCGAACGGATCGCGGTTCTTGCACAGCAGCGCGCCGGCCAGGATCGCCGGCATGAGCAGTTGGCCGAGGGTGCCGCCCAGCACGCGCACCCAGTCGCCGAAGAGGCCGAAGATCACGTGGCCGGCCTCGTGGAACACCAGCAGCGGCCCGTGGATGAACGACGACATCATCTCGCCGTCGCGGTAGTCCATCCAGCACAGGCGCAGCCCCCACAGGGCGAACGCGACCAGCAGCCCGACGCGCACCTTGAAGGCGGTGGCGTCCACGCGTTCGGGCACGTGCCAGAGCACCGAGCCGGCGCCGCGCCGCGCCGCGGCGGCCAGGTCGGCCTCGCGGGGGCGCGCCAGCCGGTGACCCGCCTTGGCCAGGATCACGCCGCATGCCGGGCATTCCGCCGGCGCGGCCTGGTCGGCCGGCAGTGGGGCGTGGTTGCATTTCGGGCAACGCGTGTACACGGCCCGGCCCTCAGCGGAAACGCCAGGCGGTCACGACGGGGACAGCCCCGTCGGGCCCCGCGCCGTTCGCCCTGACCACCACCAGCCCGAGCGCGGCCGAGACGGTCACCGACTCCACCGAATCGGCGGCCGCCGACTCCCCAAGCAACGCCTCCTCCCCGGTCCGGCCGGCGGCGAGCGCAGCGGTCAGCGGCGGGAGGCCGAGGAACTGCAGGCAAAGGCGGGCGTGGCGCATCCCGGTGGAGTGTAGGAGGCGCTGGAACGTGCAATGCCGCAAGACGTGCGCCCGGAGCGCTGCGATGGGCATTCGGTCACGCCGAGGCCGATTCGCTCTCGATCGGCTGCCTCCGACAAGGCCAAATTCCATTCACTTCAAACGCTTGCGACACTATTCGCAAGCTTTTTATGAAGTACCAGAACAGACCGCCCGACGGCGCATGAATGGCATGCCAACCCCCGCGGCGTCGACTCGGCCAATCCGTATTTTCTCCTTGCAGATCAATGTCTTGCAGCGATTACCAAAAGCATTGCTTTCCAATATTTTCTCACTCGCCGCCGGATTCGTGCGCCTGCGTCAGCATGTCCGCGTGCCGGTGCACCAGCCGCCAGCCGCCCTCCTCGCGCCGGAAGATCTCGGTGATGCGCAAGTCCATCGCCACCGGATCGTCCTTGCCCTTCACGCGGACGCGCGCCCGCTGCAGCCCGACCCAGTAGGCCAGGTCGCCGCTGTCCTGCGCCTGCAGCACCTGCACCTGGCTGTCGCCGCCCGGCGCGAAATGGCGGGCGCCTTCGCGGTAGTTCCGCGCCACCGCAGCGACGCCGTCGACGTGGCCGCCGCCCGGCGGGAAGAACACGGCCGGCTCGGTGCGGGTGGCGATGGCATCGATCGGGCCGGCGTCGCCGTTGACGTAGGCGAGCGCGATGTCCGCCCGCTGCTTCAGGAACTGCTGGAAATCGGTCGTGGTCGTGGTCATGGAACGCTCCCGTTGAAGCGCCCAGGCGGCAATCGCCGATCCCCGGCGGTCGGCCGCGGAATGCAAGAAAGCCCCGGTCGACGGATCGATCCGGGGCCCCGGGGGCGAGGCGGCACGCGGCCGCCGCACGTCACATGTGGTCGATCATCACCTGCCCGAAGCCCGAGCACGAGACCTGCGTCGCGCCGTCCATCAGGCGCGCGAAGTCGTAGGTGACCTTCTTGCTCAGGATGGCGCGCTCCATCGACGCGATGATCAGGTCGGCCGCTTCCGTCCAGCCCATGTGGCGCAGCATCATCTCGGCCGACAGGATTTCGGAGCCCGGGTTGACGTAGTCCTTGCCGGCGTACTTCGGGGCGGTGCCGTGCGTGGCCTCGAACATCGCGACCGAGTCGGACATGTTGGCGCCCGGGGCGATGCCGATGCCGCCGACCTGGGCGGCCAGTGCGTCGGAGATGTAGTCGCCGTTCAGGTTCAGCGTGGCGATGACCGAGTATTCGGCAGGGCGCAGGATGATCTGCTGCAGGAAGGCGTCGGCGATCGAATCCTTGACGGTGATGTCGCGGCCCGTCTTCGGGTTCTTGAACTTCACCCACGGGCCGCCGTCGATCAGCTGCGCGCCGAATTCCTTCTGCGCCAGCGCGTAGCCCCAGTCACGGAAGCCGCCTTCCGTGTATTTCATGATGTTGCCCTTGTGCACCAGCGTGACCGACGGCTTGTCGTTGTCGATCGCGTACTGCAGCGCCTTGCGCACCAGGCGCTCGGTGCCTTCGCGCGAGACCGGCTTGATGCCGATGCCCGAGGTCTGCGGGAAGCGGATCTTCTTGACGCCCATCTCGTCCTGCAGGAACTTGATCAGCTTCTTGGCCTTGTCGCTCTCGGCCTCGTACTCGATGCCGGCGTAGATGTCCTCCGAGTTCTCGCGGAAGATCACCATGTCGACCTTTTCCGGGTGCTTGACCGGCGAGGGCACGCCCTTGAAGTACTGCACCGGGCGCAGGCAGACGTACAGGTCGAGCTGCTGGCGCAGCGCCACGTTCAGCGAGCGGATGCCGCCGCCCACCGGCGTCGTCAGCGGCCCCTTGATGGAGACGATGTAGTCGCGGACGATCTCCAGCGTCTCGTCCGGCAGCCAGACGTCCGGACCGTAGACCTGCGTGGCCTTCTCGCCGGCGTAGATCTCCATCCAGTGGATCTGGCGCTTGCCGCCGTAGGACTTCGCGACCGCCGCGTCGACCACCTTGAGCATCACGGGCGTGATGTCCAGGCCCGTGCCGTCACCCTCGATGTACGGGATGATGGGGTGGTCGGGCACGCTCAGCGAGAAGTCCGCATTGACCTTGATCTTCTGCCCGCCCGCCGGGACCTTGACGTGTTCGCTCATCGACTCTTGCTCCGGTTGTTCTGGTGGCCAGGGACTCGGGGGAGACCCTCGGAAAAAAATAAATTCTAGATCGAAAAAAACTGTCAACCGCTCGACAGGGGGAACCGTTCAAGGGCTGCTACGCCCTGACGGGCAAGCACATTCAACTCTTTAAGGTACCTTAAAATGACCAAGCTCCTGGCCGCTCTGATCGTCTCCACCTTCGCCGTTGGCGCCTTCGCCGCTGATGCCGCTTCGGCTGCTGCTTCGGCTCCCGCCAAGAAGGCCGAGCACAAGGCCGAACACAAGGCTGCGAAGAAGGCTGACGCCGCTTCGGCCGCTGCTTCGAAGTAATCTTCGAATCTCCGGGAACCGCGTCGGCTCGCCGGCGCGATTCTGGAAGAGGGAACGCCCGGCCTCGAGCCGGGCGTTTTCATTGGTGGGTGCGATTCCCGCTCCGCGCGCCGAACCGGCCTTCGCGGATCAGCCCTCCCCGCCCGTCGGCTTGGCCACATGGCTGACCGCATGGCCGGCGCGTTCGTACTCGCGCCAGCGCAGGCGCCCGGCCTCGCGCTGCTCCGGCTCGGTGCCGACGATGGCGATCAGCCGGTCGTAGGCGCCGACATCGTCGACGGGGTGTCCCGCAAGCGACACGCCGATCCGGCATGCGGCCGGCGCGGCCGCGGCGCCCTTGACCAGCACGATGGGCGTCATCGCCACGCGATGCGCGTCGCCGGCGTCGCGCGGCAGCACGATGTGCGGCACGAACTCGAGTTGCTCGAAGGTCCACAAGGCCTGGTCCAGGCGATCCAGCGTCGCCGGCTCGCCATGCACCGCCACCCGCGCGCCCGAGCGGTACGCCTTGCGCAGCAGCCGGCACGCGTAATCCAGCGGATTCGCGATGCCGGTGTGGAAAGCAATTTCCGTCAACGTACGTGATCTCGGGAAGCGAGGGTCACCCGAGCCGAGCCGAGCTCCCCCTTGGGGGCAGCGACGGGAGGAGCGAGGGGGCTATCATGTTCCGGAAGCGAGGGTCACCCGAGCCGAGCCGAGCTCCCCCTTGGGGGGCAGCGACGGGAGGAGCGAGGGGCCAACAATTACTTTGCGCGCGACATGACGAAGTGCGTGAGCAGCGGCACCGGACGGCCGGTCGCGCCCTTGGCGGCGCCCGAACGGTGCGCCGTGCCGGCGATGTCCAGGTGCGCCCACGGGAACTTGGACGTGTAGCGCTGCAGGAACTTGGCCGCCGTGATCGAGCCGCCGGCGCGGCCGCCGATGTTGGCCATGTCGGCGAAATTGCTCTTGAGCAGGTCGTCGTACTCGTCGTCCAGCGGCATGCGCCAGGCCGGATCCAGGCCGGCGGCCGAGGCGGCCAGCAGGTCGGCGGCGAGCGCGTCGTCCGGCGAGAACAGGCCGCTGTTGTGGTTGCCCAGCGCGATCACGATGGCGCCGGTGAGCGTGGCGATGTCCACCACGGCCTGCGGCTTGAAGCGTTCGGCGTAGGTCAGCGCGTCGCACAGGATCAGGCGGCCTTCGGCGTCCGTGTTCAGGATCTCGATGGTCTGGCCCGACATGCTGGTGACGACGTCGCCCGGCTTGGTGGCGCGGCCCGAGGGCATGTTGTCGCAGGTGGGGATCAGGCCGACGAGGTTGACCTTGAGCTTGAGCTCGGCGACCGCGCGCACGGTGCCCAGCACGCTGGCGGCGCCGCACATGTCGAACTTCATCTCGTCCATCTCGGGACCCGGCTTGAGCGAGATGCCGCCGGTGTCGAACGTGATGCCCTTGCCCACCAGCACCACCGGGGCGTCCTTCTTGGCGCCGCCCTTGTACTGCATGACGATGAACTTGGGCGGCTCGTAGGAGCCTTGCGCCACGGACAGGAACGAGCCCATGCCCAGCTTCTCGCAGGCCTTGCGATCGAGCACCTGCACCTCGAGGCCGTGCGTCTTGACCATGGCCTGCGCCTGCTCGCCCAGGAAGGTGGGCGTGGCGAAGTTGGCGGGCAGGTTGGCGCACTCGCGCGCGAGGTTCATGCCCGAGACGATGGCGTCGCCGACGGCCAGGCCGGCCTTGGCGGTGGCCACGGCGGCCTTGGGCACGACGTACGTCACCTTGGCCAGCGCCGGCGCCGGGGCCGCGCTCGGCTTGGTCTTCGTGTAGTGGTAGGTGGCGTCGCCCGTGGCGATGGCCAGCGCCTCGGCGTGGGCCGCGGTGGACTCGCCGCCGATCACCGCCACGTGCTTGGCCGGGCCGGCCTTGACCGTGGCCAGCGCCGACGCGACGGCCGCCTTGAACGCCTTGGGCGAGGTGTCGCGCGCGACGCCCAGCACGACGCGGCCGGCCTTGACGCCCGTCACGCGCGGCAGGTAGACCGACTTGCCGGCCTTGCGCTCGAGGTCGCCACCCTTGAGGGCGTCGGCCAGGGCCGCGTCGATGGGGGCGCCGAACTTGGGCAGGTCGCCGGTGGCCGGCAGGACGACGATGAGGGCGTCGGCGTTGACGCCGGCGACGCCCGCTTCGGGCAGAGCCAGGGTTTGGAAGTCCATGGTCAGGATTCGCAGTCGATTGGAGATAATCGCGCGATGTTATTCGATTCGACGGTCCGCAAGGAGTTGGCGCGCAGCTTCGCCGCGACGCTGATGGTGATCCTGACCATCTTCATGACCAATCTGGTCATCCGCACGCTGGGCCTGGCGGCCAACGGCGCGGTGGCGCCGCAGGACGTCGTCTTCATCTTCACGCTGCTGGGCCTGCAGACGCTGCCCACCATCCTGTCGCTGTCGCTGTTCATCGGCGTCATCCTCACGCTCGGGCGCATGTACCGCGAGAGCGAGATGGCCATCTGGTTCTCCAGCGGCATCGGCCTGGCGCGCTTCATCCGGCCGGTGGTGGCGACGAGCTGGCCGATCATCGTGCTCATCGGCATCCTGATGCTGTTCGTCTGGCCGTGGAGCTACAGCCAGTACAACGACCTGCGCCAGCGCTTCGAGCAGCGCGCCGACGTGCTGCGCGCCTCGCCGGGCCAGTTCCAGAGCTCGGGCGACGGCCACCGCGTGTTCTTCGTCGAGAAGGCCGCCAGCGCGGCGACGGGCGGCGGCCGCAACGTCTTCATCATGAACGACGCGGGCACGCGCGAATCGGTGGCGGTGTCGCAGTCGGGCAAGATCGAGAACATCGGCGACCAGCGCTTCCTGGTGCTGGACTCCGGCCACATGGAGCAGGAAGACAAGGCCTCGGGCGAGCACACGCACGTCGAGTTCAAGAACTACCGCGTCCACGCCGGCACCAGCAGCGGCCCGTCGCCCAACGCGCCCTCCCCGCGCGCCGTCGACACCGTCGACCTGATGCTCGCCGGCGGCCCGGCCTACATGGGCGAGCTCACCTGGCGCCTGGGCCTGATCCTGGGCGCGACCAACCTGCTGTTCATGGGCATCAGCCTGTCGGCCGCCAACCCGCGGCGCGCCAGCAACTGGGGCCTGCTGTTCGCGGCGCTGGCCTTCGTCATCTACTACAACCTGCTCAACCTGACCCAGGCCTGGGTGGGTTCGGGCAAGCTCAACATCGTGGCGGCCCTGGTGGGCCTGCACGGCACGGCGTTCCTGCTCGGGCTCGGGTTGATCTGGTGGCGCGAGCACGCCACCGTCATCCACCCGGTCAAGCTGCTGCTGCGACGGAGCGTCGCATGAAGACCGTCCGCCAGCTCCTCTACCGCGACGTGCTGTGGTCCGTGTTCTTCGTGACCATCTTCTTCATCGCGCTGTTCTTCTTCATCGACTTCGTCGACGAGATGAGCCGCGTCGGCAAGAACGGCTACACGATGGGCGCCGCCGCGCTCGCGGTGCTGCTCGAGCAGCCTGGCCACGTCTACGAGCTGTTCCCGATCGCCGTGCTGATCGGCACGATCTACTCGATGGCGCGGCTGGCGTCGTCGTCCGAGTTCACGATCCTGCGCACCGCCGGCCTGGGGCCCGGCCGCGCGCTGAGCCTGCTGGGCGTGATCGGCCTGCTGTTCGCGGTGCTGACCTTCAGCCTGGGCGAGTACGTCACGCCGCACAGCGAGCAGGCGGCCGGATTCCTGAAGGCGCGCTTCGGCCTGGGCCTGGCGGTGGGCCGCACCGGCGCCTGGCTGAAGGAAAAGCGCAGCGACCCCGAGGGCGAGCGCTCGATCACCGTCAACGTGCACGGCGTCGGCCGAAACGGCGAGCTCACCGGCGTGCGCATCTACGAGATGGACTCGGCCGGCCGCGAGGTGCGCAGCCTGCGCGCGGAGCACGCGGTGGTGCCGCGTGGCCGCACGATCAAGGAATGGGCGCTGCAGGACGTCACCGAGACGCGCTGGATCCCGCGCGTCGACGCCGCCGAGCCGCGCGTCCAGACCCGTCACCTGGACCAGCTCGCGTGGCCCACCACCCTGACCTCCGCGGTCGCCACCGCGTCGATCCTGCCGGTGCAGAGCATGGGCGCGCTCGACCTGTGGCGCTACAGCGCGCACCTGGCCGAGCAGGAGCAGTCGACGCAGACCTACCGCATCCAGTTCTGGAAGCGCGTGCTCTACCCGTTCGCCTGCTTGGTGATGGTGGCCCTGGCCCTGCCGTTCGCCTACCTGCACGCGCGCGCCGGCGGCGTCAGCGTGAAGGTGTTCGGCGGCATCATGCTGGGCATCAGCTTCGTGCTGCTGAACAACGTGGCGGGGCACCTGGGCATGCTGCACGAATGGACGCCGTGGATCGCCGCGTCGATGCCCAGCGTGATCTACCTGCTGATGTCGATGTCCGCGTTCGCGTGGCTGGTGAGGTATCGATGAGCCGTGCCGTGATCCTGCTCGCGCATGGCGCGCGCGACCCCGCGTGGGCCACGCCCTTCGAGGCCGTCGTCGCCCGCGTGCGCGAGCGCGCGCCCGAGGCCTTCGTCCGGCTGGCGTTCCTCGAGCTGATGGCGCCGACGCTGGAAGAAGCCGCGGCCGACGCCATCGGCCACGGCTGCACGCAGCTGGCGATCGTGCCGGCCTTCCTGGGCATGGGCGGCCACGTGCGGCGCGACGTGCCGGCGCAGCTCGCGCGCCTGCGCGAGGCGCATCCGGGGGTCGCCTTCACGCTCCACCCGGCCCTGGGCGAGACGCCGCAGGTCATCGCGGCGCTGGCCGACGCCACCGTCGACCTCGCCGGCCTGAGCTTGACTTCGGCCCACAGCCCGCTCGACGGGATCGGCACATGAACCTGCACCAGTTCCGTTTCGTGCAGGAGGCCGTGCGCCGCAACCTGAACCTGACCGAGACGGCCAAGGCCCTGTTCACCTCGCAGCCCGGCATCTCCAAGGCCATCCTCGAGCTCGAGGAGGAGCTGGGCATCGACCTGTTCGTGCGCCACGGCAAGCGCCTGCGCCGCGTCACCGAGCCGGGCCAGGAGGTGCTCAAGGCCATCGAGATCATCCTGCGCGAAGTCGCGAACATGAAGCGCATCGGCGAGGAGTACTCCAAGCAGGACGCCGGCACGCTGTCGATCGCCGCCACGCACACGCAGGCGCGCTACGTCCTGCCCGAGCCGGTGGCGCAGCTGCGCCGGCGCTTTCCCAAGGTGCAGGTCAGCCTGCACCAGGGCTCGCCCAACGAGGTCGTGCAGATGCTGCTGGACGGCACCGCCGACATCGGCCTGGCCACGGAATCGCTGGCCGAGCCCGAGGATCTCGTGTCGCTGCCCGCCTACGAGTGGGAGCACGTGATCGTCATGCGCGCCGACGACCCGCTGGCCATGGTCGACAAGATCTCGCTGGAACAGCTCGCCAGCGAGACGCTGATCTCCTACCACCCGTCGTTCACCGGCCGCCGCCGCATCGACGCCGCCTTCGCGCAGCGCCGCCTCAAGCCCAACATCGCGCTCGAGGCGATCGACTCCGACGTCATCAAGACGTATGTCAAGTCAGGCCTGGGCGTGGGCATCGTCGCGGAGATGGCGGTGCGCGACGACCCGCCCGGCGGCGAGCTGGTGAGCCGCCCCGCCGGCCACCTGTTCGGCCAGAACGTCACGCGCGTGGCCTTCCGCCGCGGCGCCTACCTGCGCAGCTACGTGCTCACCTTCGCCGAGCTGCTGTCCAACCGCCTCACGCGCCCGCTGCTGCTGCGCGCGCTCGGCGGCGACGGAGAAGAGACCTATGACCTCTGATGACCTCGTCGGCGCGAGCCGCCTGCCCAGCGTCGGCACCACCATCTTCACCGTGATGTCGGCGCTGGCCGTCAAGACCGGCGCGATCAACCTCGGGCAGGGCTTCCCGGACTTCGACTGCGACCCCGCGCTCGTCGACGCGGTCGCCGCCGCGATGCGCGCCGGCCACAACCAGTACCCGCCGATGACGGGCATCCCGGCGCTGCGCCAGGCGGTGTCCGACAAGATCGCGCTGACCACCGGCCACCGCTACGACGCCGACATGGAGATCACGATCACCGCCGGCGCCACGCAGGGCATCCTGTCGACGGTGCTCGCGCTCGTGCACCCGGGCGACGACGTGATCGTGCTGGAGCCCTGCTACGACAGCTACGGCCCGTCGATCGCGCTGGCCGGCGGCAACACGATCCGCGTGCCGCTCGTGCCGGGCACCTGGCGGCCGGACTTCGACGCGCTCGCCGACGCGCTGTCGCCGCGCACGCGGCTGGTCATCGTCAACACGCCGCACAATCCGAGCGGCACGGTGTGGACGGCCGACGAGCGCGCGCGTTTCGCCGCCCTGCTCGCACCGACCCGCGCGCTGGTGCTGTCCGACGAGGTCTACGAGCACATGGTGTTCGACGGCGTCGCGCACGCGAGCATGTCCGGCCTGCCCGAGCTGGCCGCGCGCAGCGTCGTGGTGTCGAGCTTCGGCAAGACCCTCCACGTGACCGGCTGGAAGGTGGGCTACGTGGCCGCGCCCGCGGCGCTGATGCGCGAGTTCCGCAAGGTGCACCAGTTCAACGTTTTCACCGTCAACGCGCCGATGCAGCACGGCATCGCCGCCTTCCTGGCCGACGCCTCGCGCTGGCGCACGCTGGCGCCGTTCTACGAGGCCAAGCGCGACCGCTTCCGCGCCGGGCTCGCGTCCACCCCGCTGAAGCTGCTGGCTTGCGAGGGCACGTACTTCCAGTGCGTCGACTATTCGGCGTTGTCGGACCAGGACGACCTCGCGTTCTGCGAATGGCTGGCCACCGAGGTGGGCGTCGCGGCGATCCCGATGTCGGCCTTCTACGAGCAGCCGCCCGCCATGCGGGTGATCCGGTTCTGCTTTGCCAAGAAGGAAGCGACGCTGGACGAGGCGCTACGGCGCCTGCAGGCCCTCAAGGGCTGAGATTTCAGCGCTTGGTCGGCTCGGAGTCCGGGCCGTCGCCGCCGTCGCGCCAGTCGCGCGGATCGGGCTTGGGCCGCGTTGGCGCGGTCGGCGCCAGGCTCAGCTCGTCGAGCGTGACATGCACGTCGCCGGCCGGCGGCAGCTCGAGGTCGAGCTCGCCCGCCGACGGGCCCGTCTCGAAGCTGCTCAGCTCGAAGCTGGTGAGCATGCCGTGGCGGGTATCGCCCTCGACGTCCACCGATTCCAGGTCCAGGCCGGCGGCGTCGCGTCCGGGCAGCGCGCGCTCGTTGACGTCGCGGGCGCTCGGGTAGGCCGTGACGCTGCCGGCGTGCATCGCGCCGTCGTCCAGCGGCAGCAGCACGTCGATCGACGCGCTGCCCTGGCCGCCGCCGTTCTGCCACAGGTCGCGCGCCAGCGAGTACAGCACCAGCACGTCGCGGTAGGCCGGCAGGTCGAACAGTTCGCTGGAGTCGTCGCGCTTGAACAGCAGCGATTCGAGGATGGCCATCGCGTCCAGCGGCGAGTGCCAGGCGCGTTCGAGCAGCGCGATCGTGTCGGGATAGTCCTCGAGCGAGCGGCCGGCGCTGGGGCCGGTGTCCCAGTCGGGCGCGTACGCGTTGAAGCGGCGGTTGAAGCGCGCCCGGGTGCGCTCGTAGGCGGCGCGGTCACCCTGGCGGCGGTAGATCTCGAGCAGCTTGGTGTACGGCAGGGGGCTCTGGCCGCCGGCGCTGCGCAGGTGCGACATCAGCAGGTCGACCGCGGCATCTTCCTGGCCGAGTGCGATGAAGAAATCGGCCTGCTGCTCCAGATCGAGCAGTTCCTCGACCGACAGCTCGCGCGGCGCGGCGGCCGCGGGCGACAGGGCGGCCAGCGAGTGGCGATCCAGCGGGCGCGTGGCGGAATGGTCGACCACGGGCACGCCACGGGCGTCGCCTTCGTCGACGAGCGGAAGGTCGGCGGCGACCGGGTCCTCGAACATCCTCGGCGTGACAGTGACGGTCGGCTCGTCCGTGATGTCGATCACCGGCGCGGCGACCGCCCCCTCGGGGGGCAGTTCCGCAGCCGGCGGCAGTACCGTGGCCGGCCCCAGCGCGGACTGGTTGAACCAGTCGCTGTGCGCGATGCGCGTCTGCTGGCGCAGTTTCCACGCCAGGCCCGCGATGGCGGCCGCGGCCAGGCCCAGGAGCGCCAGCAGCCACGGCGTCCAGTTGCCGCCCGAATCGGCCTGCGCCTTGGCCCGCGCGAGCTCGGCCTGCAGCCTGGCCGTCTGGTCACGCTGTGCCTGGCTCTCGCGCCGCACCGCGTCCAGGCTCTGCTGCAGCGCGTTCAGCGCGCGCAGGTCGTCGTCCATCCAACCCGGCCAGCCCCGGCGCGGCGCCCGAGGCGGCCGACGGCGGAATGACGGGCTCTTCCATGTCCAGCTTCAGGTGCGGCACGCCGGGCTCGAGCAGCAGGCGGGCGCTGTCGGCCGGGGCCGCCACCGCGCGCGGGCCCTTCCTGGCCACGCCGTTGTCGGTGGCCGGGCGGCGCCCCGGCGCGGGTGCGTTGACCTCGTTGGCCAGCGCCATCGTCTGGCCCTTGCGCAGCACGCGCGGACGGCCGCTGGCCGGGCCGCTGGGGGCGCGCTGCGCGGCCTGGGCGGCACCGTCGCCCGTCAATGCCGGTGCCGGGCGGGCCGTGGCCGGCGCCGGGTTCGCCGTGGCCGGCGCGGCGGCGGGCGGCAGCGGCGCCACCTGCGCCGGGCCGGCGGACAGCGTCGGGGGATCGGCGAAGACGGAGAACCGGCGCGAGAAACGGCGGTCGCAGGCGATGTCGACCTGCACCTCGACGATGGGCTCGGCCACCGGCACCGACGTGATGACCCGCAAGGTCAGGTAGTCATCGCTCGCGCCCGGCAGGACGTCGGTGCGCACCACGTTGGGCGGCAGCAGCGCGTCGCCGAAATAGACCTTGGCCGTGAGGCAGTCGCCCGCGAAACGCTCGCCGGGTTCCACGTGGACCGGCACCGTGAAAGTGAAGGACTGGCCCAGAACCGCGTCGGAAACCGGACGACCAAAACCCAGCGCCCAGGCTTGCTGGGTTGCCAAGGCGGTCGCGGCGAAAATGATGTGCGCGGTAAAGTGCTTCTTCATTCCTGTGGACACCACAAGATAACCCAATCGACTCTAGCACGATTGCTTACAGAAACTGTCGCACCCTCTGTCGGGAGAGAATGATGGGCAGCAGCGACATATCGTTCAGGCGGAGAATCCGTGAATATCTCCGGTTCCGCCAGATTCCGTATTCCCTTTCAAGGCAGGCCTCATGCCCAGTGAACTCCTGACATCCCGCGAAGGCTCGACGCTGATTCTCACGCTGAGCGATCCGGCGACCCGCAACACATTGTCGCCCCAGGTCTACTCGGCCGGGGTGGAAGCCCTCAACGTCGCCGAATCCGATGATTCCGTGCGCACCGTGATCGTGCGCGGCGACGGCGAACATTTCTGCGCCGGCGGCGACCTGAATCGAATCATCGGCTTGCGCAAGACCGGGCCGCAAGCGCAGTCCGAATCGATCGCCCTGTTCCATCAATTGATCGAATCCCTGCGGGCATTTCCGAAACCCGTGATCGCCGCCGTGGAGGGTTTCGCGGCCGGCGGGGGAATGTCGCTCGCATTGGCCTGCGACCTGATCGTGGCGGCGGCCGACGCGAAGTTCGTGATGTCGTACGCCAAGGTGGGCCTGACGCCCGACGGCGGCGGCTCCTGGCACCTGGCGCGCCTGCTGCCGCGCGCGCTGGCGCTCGAGATGATGTGGCTGGCCGGTCCGGTCAAGCCCGAGCGGCTGCAGGCGCTGGGGCTTGTCAATCGCGTGACAGACAAGGGCCAGGCGCTCGCCGAAGCTCTGGCCCTGGCCGACAAGCTCGCCGCGATGGCCCCCAACGCGGTGGCCGGCGCCAAGGAACTGGTGGCGCGCGCGGGGCTGTCGCCGCTGGCCGAACATCTCGAGGCCGAGCGCCGCCAATTCATCGTCAACCTGTTCCACGACAACGGTGACGAGGGTTTGAAGGCCTTTTTCGAGAAAAGGCCGCCCGCATTTCGCTGAGCCGGAACGGGCGGGCGACCTTCAACAGAAATACAACATCGCTGCCCCTTGAACGCCGACCGCCCTGCCCCGCGCCCCAGCGCCGATCTCCGCCCGCCGGCGCGCCGCCGCCTCTACCTGATGCGCCACGGGTCGGTCGACTACTTCAAGCCGGACGGCACGCCGGTGCCGCCGCACACGGTGCCGCTCAACGACGCCGGTCGCACCCAGGCGGACGCCGCCGGCGCGCTGTTCGCCTCATCGGGCGTGCGCTTCGACCGCGTTGTCGTCAGCGGCCTCGCACGCACCGTCGAGACCGCGCAGCGCGTGCTGGCGGCCGCGGGCCAGGACACCGCGATCGTGCACGACGCGCGCCTCGAGGAGATCCGCTCCGGCCGGCTCGATGCCATCGCGCCCGAGCAACTGCGCGCCGCGTTCACGGGCGTGTTCAGCGCGGCGGCCGACGTCGAGTCGCTGCAATTCCTCGGCGGCGAGACGGTGGGCGCGATGATGGATCGCTGCCTGCCCGCGTTCGACGAGATCCTGGCCGACGCGTCGTGGACCTGCGTCCTGCTGGTGCTGCACGGCGGCATCAACCGCGCGCTGCTCGGGCACGCGCTGACCGGCACGCGCAGCTTCCTCGGCCGCCTCGAGCAGGCGCCCGCGTGCATCAACGTGCTCGACATCGGCGACGGCGACATCGTCGTGCGCGGCACCAACCTCGCGCCCACGCAGTGGCTGCACGAGCGCGAGCGCTACACCACGATGGAGAAGCTGCTCGCGCAATACCTGCGCGCGGGCGACATTCCTTCCTGAGCCCTGTTTGAGACGACAATTGCCGCAGATCAATGCGCCAGCGGCTGTCGCACCAGGGACATGGAATGAACAACCCGATTCTTACAATCGAAGAGCAGAACAACATCGACGCGGGCCCATGGTTCTCCTCCCTTTCCGACGACCTGCGCGCCGCGATCCTGTCGCGCGCGGTGGTGCGCCGGCTGCCCGATGGCGCGCCGCTCGCCTCGCGCGGATCCCCCGCGGAAGACTGGTGCGGCGTGGCCAAGGGCGCAGTGCGCGTGAGCTCGGTGTCGCTGTCGGGCAAGCAGGTCTCGCTGACCTACGTCGAGCCGGGCACCTGGTTCGGCGACATCGCCTTGTTCGACGGGCTGCCGCGCACGCACGATGCCGACGCGCATGGCGCCACGACGCTGCTGTCGGTGCGCAAGGCCGACTTCAAGGAGCTGCTGCAGCAGCACGTGGAGCTGTACGACGCCCTGCTGCGCCTGAACTGCCGCCGGCTGCGCATCATGTTCAACCTCGTCGAGGACCTGAACACGCGCCCGCTGTCGGCGCGCCTGGCCAAGAACATCCTGATGCTGGCCAAGGCCTACGGCATCAACCAGGGCGACGAGGTGCGCATCGGCCTGCAGCTCGCGCAGGAGGATCTCGCGCAGCTGGTGGGCGCTTCGCGCCAGCGCGTCAACCAGGAGCTCAAGGAGCTCGAGCGCGAGGGCGCGCTGCGTATCGAGCCCACGCGCATCGTCGTGCTGTCGCGCGAGAAGCTGGTGCAAGCCGCCGAACACTAGGATTCATCGGAAGTCATTGTCTGCCCCCGATGAGCCTTCGGCTCGTCACCCCCCACGGGGGTCGCGGCTTGCTCCGGAGCGGCCGCGCGCGCGCCGCGTGATGTCTTCGAACAACGAAACCACCAACGACGCATTGAGACCCGTCCGATGAACCAGACCGAACAGAACACCGGAACCCGACCGGTCGCCGAGAGCCACCGCTTCGACGCCGCGGCGCTCGAGGCCTTCCTAAAGACCCGGCTCGCCGGCTTCGAGGGGCCGCTGAGCGTCGAGCAGTTCAAGGGCGGCCAGTCCAACCCGACGTACAAGCTCGTCACGCCGTCGCGCTCGTACGTGATGCGCTCCAAGCCGGGGCCCGTCGCCAGGCTGCTGCCGTCCGCGCACGCCGTCGAACGCGAATACCGCGTGATGGACGCGCTCGCGAAGACGGACGTGCCGGTCGCCCGCATGCACCTGCTGTGCGAGGACGAATCCGTCATCGGCCGCGCGTTCTACGTGATGGAGTACGTCGAGGGCCGCGTGCTGTGGGACCAGGGCCTGCCCGGCCTGACGCAGGCCGAGCGCGGCGCGATCTACGACGAGATGAACCGCGTCATCGCGGCGATGCACAACGTCGACGTGAACGCCATCGGCCTGGCCGACTACGGCAAGCCCGGCAACTTCTTCGCGCGCCAGATCGGCCGCTGGACCAAGCAGTACCAGGCCTCCATCACGGAGCCCATCGAGGCGATGGACCGCCTGATCGAATGGCTGCCCGCGCACATGCCGGCCAGCGCGTTGGACGAGTCGCAGGTCTCCGTCGTGCACGGCGACTTCCGCATGGACAACCTGATCTTCCACCCGACCGAACCGCGCGTGCTGGCTGTGCTCGACTGGGAGCTGTCGACGCTGGGCCACCCGCTGGGCGACTTCAGCTACCACTGCATGGCCTGGCACATCCCGCCGGGCACGTTCCGCGGCATCGCGGGGCTGGATCATGCCGCGCTGGGCATTCCGTCCGAGCGCGACTACGTGCGCCGCTACTGCGAGCGCACCGGCCGCACCGATCCGGACGCGCTGCTGCGCGACTGGAACTTCTACCTCGCCTACAACCTGTTCCGGCTCGCGGCCATCCTGCAGGGCATCGCGCGCCGCGTCGTCGACGGCACGGCCTCGAGCGCGCAGGCGCGCGCCACGGGCGCCGGCGCGCGCCCGCTTGCGGAGCTCGCCTGGTCGTTCGCCCGCAAATCCCAAGAGGCCTGACATGGACTTCGCCTACTCGCCACGCAGCCTCGCGCTGCAGGAACAACTGCGCGCCTTCATGGACGCCCACGTCGTGCCGGCCGAGCCGCGCTACCACGCAGAGATCGAGGCCAACACGGCCGCCGGCAAGCGCTGGACGCCGCTGCAGCTGATCGAGGAGCTCAAGCTCAAGGCACGTGACCAGGGTCTGTGGAACCTGTTCCTGCCGGACAGCGAACGCGGTGCCGGCCTGTCGAACCAGGACTACGCGCCGCTGGCCGAGATCATGGGCCGCACGCCCTGGGCCAGCGAGGTGTTCAACTGCTCGGCGCCCGACACCGGCAACATGGAGGTGCTGGTGCGCTACGGCACGCCGGAACACCAGGCGCGCTGGCTCGAGCCGCTGCTGGACGGCCGCATCCGCAGCGCGTTCGCGATGACGGAGCCGGCGGTCGCGTCTTCCGACGCCACCAACATCGAGTCGCGCATCGTGCGCGACGGCGACGAGTACGTGCTGAACGGCCGCAAGTGGTGGACGTCGGGCGCCGGCGACCCGCGCTGCGCCGTCTACATCTTCATGGGCAAGACCGACCCGGACGCGCCGCCGCACTCGCAGCAGTCGATGATCCTGGTGCCGGCCGACGCGCCTGGCCTGAAGGTGCTGCGCCCGCTGACGGTCTTCGGCTACGACGACGCGCCGCACGGCCACATGGAGATGGCGTTCGACGACGTGCGCGTGCCCGCCGCCAACCTGCTGCTGGGCGAAGGCCGCGGCTTCGAGATCGCCCAGGGCCGCCTCGGCCCCGGCCGCATCCACCACTGCATGCGCCTGATCGGCCTGGCCGAGCGCGCGCTGGAGCTGATGTGCGAGCGCGCGGTGCAGCGCGTGGCCTTCGGCAAGCCGATCGCCGCGCAGACGGTGACGCAGGAGCGCATCGCCGAGGCGCGCTGCCAGATCGACATGGCGCGCCTGCTCACGCTCAAGGCCGCCTGGATGATGGACGTGGCCGGCAACAAGACCGCCAAGGCCGAGATCGCGATGATCAAGGTGGTGGCGCCCAACATGGCCTGCCGCGTCATCGACTGGGCGATGCAGGCCTTCGGCGCGATGGGCATGTCCGAGGACGCGCCGCTGGCGTACTTCTATACCGTGGCCCGTACCCTGCGCTTTGCCGACGGCCCGGACGAGGTGCACCGCAACTCGATCGCCAAGATCGAGCTGGGCAAGCACAAGAAGGCCTGAGGACCGGCCGCCGCCTCAGGACGTGTGGTGCAGCGCCACGTCCACGGCGGTGGCGACCTCGATGCAGCGTTCGAGCGCCGGCACGTCGGGCCGCGAGGCGGACTGGCGCAGCACCACCTGGCCGCGCGCCAGGCGCAGCATGAAGGGCTCGGCCGACACCGCGTCCAGCGGCAGTTCGTCGGCGCGCTTCTTGAGCGCGTCGGTGATCGGGCCCTCGAGCCAGCCCGAGGCCCAGTCGGTGTCGCTCGCGATCGCGCCATAGCGGTCGCGCAGCGGCACGCCCATCTGGTTCGGGCTCAGCTTCGGGTGCATCGCGAGCCAGCGCATCTCCTCGGGCGTCTTCTCGTCCAGGCGCGTCTGCACGTGGTCGGTGAACTGGGCGTAGACCTCGCGGTCCAGGCGCGTCAGCAACGGGCGATCGAGCACGAGCGCCTGCACGTCGGAGTTCTGCGCGACCTCGAAGCGGATGCGGAACTCATGGCTGCTCATGAAGCGGCGCTGCGCGGGGCCCCACTCGATGCGCCAGCCCGGGTGGTCGGGGTTGTCGTTCATGGCCCAGCCGTCGTGCGAGATGGTGCGCTTGAGCGTCCACTGGTTGGCCTCGGCCCAGTGGCTGAAGTCCTTCCAGCCGGGCAGCGAGCCTCCGAGACCCAACCATCTTCGCAACGCATCGAGCATGATGTTGTATTGTTCGTCGCCAGGAGGCTAGCTGCCATGATCGAAGTGTATTCGTGGGCCACGCCCAACGGCCACAAGGTTCACATCATGCTCGAAGAGTGCGGCTTGCCGTATCGCGTGCATGCGGTGGACATCGGCGCGGGCGACCAGTTCAAGCCCGACTTCCTGCGCATCAGCCCGAACAACAAGATCCCGGCGATCATCGATCCGGACGGTCCCGACGGCCAGCCGATCAGCCTGTTCGAGTCCGGCGCGATCCTGCTGTACCTGGCGGGCAAGACCGGCCGCTTCCTGCCCGCGACCACGTCCGGGCGCTACGAGATGCTGCAGTGGCTGATGTTCCAGATGGGCGGCGTCGGCCCGATGCTGGGCCAGGCGCACCACTTCCGCATCTACGCGCCCGAGAAGATCGCCTACGCCGTCGACCGCTACACCAACGAGGCGCGCCGCCTGTACCAGGTGATGGACAAGCGCCTGGCCAAATCGCGCTACATCGGCGGCAAGGACTACGGCATCGCCGACATGGCCATCTTCCCGTGGCTGCGCTCGTGGAAGAACCAGGGCATCTCGTGGGCCGACCATCCGCACCTGAAGGGCTGGTTCGACGAGATCGCCGCCCGCCCCGCCGTCATCCGCGGCGTGGACGTGCTCACCGGCCAGCGCCGCCCGCTGGACGACGATCCGAAGGCGCGCGAGATGCTGTTCGGGCAGACGCAGTACGCCCGCAGATGAACTCGACCGATAGAATCCCGGGCTGCACACACTGCCCATAGCTCAACTGGATAGAGCAGCTGCCTTCTAAGCAGCAGGTCGGGGGTTCGAGTCCCTCTGGGCAGGCCATCCGCCCGCCGTTCGCGACCGCCCGCCGTGCCTGGGCGCACCGATTCCGCCGCTCGCTCCAAGAACGGCCCGCGCGCCCGGGGGCGGCGCTAGCATGCGGCGATGGCTAGGCCCCCCACGATCCGCTTCGACCGCCGCAAGTACGGCGACGAGCTGCTGGTCGACGCCTGCGCGATCGCCGACATCCCCGGCTTCATCACCGGCCCGGAGCGGCCGCACCGGCTGGCGTTCTACGAGATTGCGCTCGTCACCGCGGGCAGCGGGCACCTGGACCTGGACGGCGTCGCCCTGCCGGTGGCCCGCGGACGCGCCCTGGTCACCGACCCCGGCGAGACGCGGCGCTGGCGCCTCGCGCCCGACGCCGCCGGCCGCCTCGACGGCCTGCTCGTGTTCTTCGAGGCCGAGTTCTTCAACGCGTTCTTCGGCGACACCCGCTTCGTCGAGAACCTGCCGCTGATGGCGGCCGCGGCGCAGCGCCGTTCGCTGCCCGCGCCGCCGCGCGCCTTCGACGAGCTCGTCGACCTGGCGGGCGGCATGCGCGACGAGCTGCGCTGCGTGCGCGCCGACAGCAGCCACGCGCTGCGCGCGCAGGCCTACCGGCTGCTCGTCTCGCTGCAACGCCTGGGCGGGGACCTGGCGGCCGCGCCGGCCGACGCGGCGCGCGCGCTGGCCCGGCGCTTCTCGGCGCTCGTCGACGAACGCTTCGCGCTCGCGGAAGGCGTGGGCCGCTACGCCGGCCTGTTGCACGTCACGCCGCGGCACCTGAACCAGTGCGTGCAGTCGGCGCTCGGGCGCAGCGCCAGCGAGACGATCCAGGCGCGCCAGATGCTCGAGGCGCGGCGCCTGCTGCTGCACTCGGAGCTCGGCGTCGGTGCGATCGCCGAGCGCCTGAACTTCAGCGACGCGTCGTACTTCGTGCGCTTCTTCAAGCGCCACGCCGGCACGACGCCGCTCGCGTTCCGCCGCCGCGGCGCCTGAGAGCCCGTGACCGGTTCGGGCACGCCAGAGCGAGCCCGATTCGTCCGTGGGTGCCGAGCCGCAAAGTCCCATTTCCGCCCCCGCGCGTGCCTTGAGCGCCGGCCGGGCGCGAGCGACGATCGCGCGGTCGTCGACTTGCCCGCCTCGCCATGCCAACGCTTGCCCGCCGCCTGCCCGCCCTCGTCCTGTGCCTGGCCCTCGCGCCGTGCGCACGCGCTGCCGCGCCCGAACCGCCCGCGATGTGGCGCGGCGATCCGGCCGGCACGGGCCGCCAGGCCGTCGCGTCGGTGCCGGGCATCGCGTCGGTGCGCTTCAGCCATGACGCCGGCGCCGCGATCCGCAGCTCGCCCGTGCTGCGCAGCGGCGTGCTGTACGTCGGCAGCAGCGACGGCACGCTGGCCGCGCTCGACGCCGTCACCGGCGCGCCGCGCTGA
>Ga0207427_100314_pt1 | contig 33014 bp, 27 predicted proteins | sample AraplaCL_Cvi_mMS_FD_184268 | JGI IMG/M metagenome (GOLD analysis project Ga0207427, IMG submission 184268) | Arabidopsis root microbial communities from the University of North Carolina, USA - plate scrape CL_Cvi_mMS (SPAdes) (version 2) | ecosystem: Host-associated > Plants > Roots > Endosphere ... | reverse complement strand
CGTGGCACGTCGGCGGCATCCTGCTGTCGCTGCTCGCGTGCCTCGTGCTGGGACGCCGCATGGTGCGGCGCATCGGCGACGACGTGGCCCACATCCGCGACGAGGCGGTCAAGGTCAGCGAGGCGCGCGTCGTCGAACCCGCGCGCAGCGACATCGTCGAGCTCGACGAGATCGGCCGCGCGCTGGGCGCGGCGTCGAACCGCCTGAGCGAGAACGCCCGCATCGCACGCGACGCGCTGGCGGCCGCCGATTCGGCCGCCGCGGCCAAGGACGAATTCCTCGCGGTGCTGGGCCACGAGCTGCGCAATCCGCTGGCGCCGATGCTCACCGCGCTGCAGCTGGTCGACATGAAGGCGCCCGGCACAGCCGTGCGCGAGCGCCAGATCATGCGGCGCCAGATCGACCACATGCGCCGCCTCGTCGACGACCTGCTCGACGTCTCGCGCATCACGCGCGGCAAGCTCGAGATCCGCCGCGAGCCGGTGCTGATGCAGGCCGTGGTGGAACAGTCGGTCGATACGGTCGCGCCCGCAGCGAACGCGCGGCCGCAACCGATCGAAGTGGCGCTGCCCGACGCGCCGGCCTGGGTGCTGGGCGACGAGACGCGGCTCGTGCAGACCGTCTCCAACGTGCTCGCGAACGCCTTGCGATACGGCGGCGACGGGCGCATCCGCCTGGCGCTGGAGACGCACGACGAGCGCGTGCGCCTGACCGTCGCCGACGAGGGCCAGGGCATGGACGCCGACGCCCTGCAGCGCGCGTTCGACGCCTTCTACCAGGCGCCGCAGGGCTCGGCGCGCAAGGTCGGCGGGCTCGGCCTGGGGCTGGCCATCGTGCGCTCGATCATGTCGCTGCACGGCGGCCAGGTCGTCGCGCTCAGCGACGGGCCGGGACGCGGCAGCCGCTTCGTGCTCGAGTGGCCCGCCATCCCCGCGCCCGCCGGCGCGCCCGCGCCCGCGCCGGCGCACGCGCAGCGGCGCGCGGGCCGCATCGCCGTCGTCGACGACAACGGCGATGCGCTGGAGATGATCGCCGAGGCCCTGCGCACGGCCGGGCACGTGGTCGAGGCGCTGCGCGATCCGCACGAGGCGCTCGCGCGCATCCCGCGCTTCGATCCGGATGTCGCGATCCTGGACCTGGGCATGCCCGGGATGGACGGCTTGGAGCTGGCGGCCGCGCTCGCCGCCGCGGGCTGGCACGGCCGGCTGGTCGCGCTCACCGGCTACGGCCAGGAGTCGGATCGCCGCCGCTCGTCCGCCGCGGGTTTCGCGCTACACCTGACCAAGCCGCTGGACACCGCGGCGCTGCTGGCGTCCATCGAGCCGCTGGTGCGCCCCGGCGCGGCCTCGTCGACCTGAGGCCGCGGCGCGAGCGGCCCCGGGACGCCAGGGCCTCAGTGTCCGCCGACGAAGATGAAGCGCACCAGGAACACCGCGCAGATGATCCACGACATCGGATGCGCGTCGCGCCACTTGCCCGTGAACAGCTTCAGCGCCGCGTAGGTGATGAAGCCGAAGGCCAGGCCGTTGGCGATCGAGTAGGTCAGCGGCATCGCCAGCGCCGTCACCACCGCGGGCACCGACTCGGTCGTCTCGTTCCAGTCGAGGTCGATGAGGTCGCGCAGCATCAGGCTGGCCACGTACAGCAGCGCGGGCGCCGTCGCGTAGGCCGGTACCACGCCGGCCAGCGGCGCGAAGAACAGGCACGCGAGGAACAGCGCCGCCACCGCGACCGCCGTCAGGCCCGTGCGGCCGCCGGCCTGCACGCCCGCGGCGCTCTCGATGTAGGCGGTCGTGCTGGACGTGCCCAGCAGCGAGCCCGCGAAGATGGCGCTGCTGTCGGCCAGCAGGGCCTTGTTCATGCGGTGCATCTTGCCGTCCGTCACCAGGCCGGCGCGGCGCGCGACGGCCATCAGCGTGCCGGTGGCGTCGAACACCTCCACCAGGAAGAACACGAGGATGACGTTGAACACGCCCACGCCGAGCGCGCCCTTGATGTCCAGCTGCAGGAAGGTCGGCGCGATCGACGGCGGCATCGACACGACGCCCTCGAACTTGTTGCCGCCGAAGAAGAACGACATCAGCGTCACGGCCAGGATGCCGATCAGGATCGCGCCGCGCACGCGCAGGCGGTCGAGAACGACCACCGCCAGGAAGCCGATCACCGCGAGGATGGTCGTGGGCGCGTGCAGGTCGCCCAGCGTCACGTACGTGGCCTTGGACGGCGCGACGATGCCGGCGCTCTTGAGCGCGATGATCGCCAGGAACATGCCGATGCCCACCGTGATGCCGATGCGCAGCGACTGCGGGATGCCCTGGATGATCAGCTCGCGCAGCCTGAACACCGTGGCCAGCAGGAACAGGCAGCCCGAGATGAAGACCGCGCCGAGCGCGACCTGCCACTTCATGCCCATGCCCAGCACCACCACGTAGGCGAAGTAGGCGTTCAGCCCCATGCCCGGCGCCAGCGCGATCGGGTAGTTGGCGTACAGGCCCATGATCAGCGAGCCGAGCGCCGCGATCAGGCAGGTGGCGACGAACACCGCGCCCTTGGGCATGCCGGCGTCGCCGAGGATCGCCGGGTTGACGAAGACGATGTACGCCATCGTCAGGAAGGTCGTCAGGCCGGCGAGCAGCTCGGTGTTGACGGTGGTGCCGTGCCGGGCGAGGTCGAACTGGCGTTCGAGCCAGGCCGGCGCCGGACGTGGCGTGGGAGGTGCGGTGGCCTCTGGCGGCACCGCGGCGGCGTGGGTCGTGGAATGCATGTTGTCTCCTGCATCGCTTCCAGGTGGATGCCCGGGGGCGCATCTGGCGTGCGCTGGCCTGCGGGTTCAATAAACGGGTGGGTTGTCATTCCCGGCGGTATCGCGGCACGCCGGCGACGTAGGCCGACTCCAGCAAGCGCTCGTCGCCCAGGGTTATCCAGGCGAAGAGCTTCTCGTGCAGGTCCTGCGCCAGGTCGACGCGGTGCTGCATCAGGGGGGTCGACGCCCAGTCCCACACCGCGACGTCGGCGTGACGACCGGGCTCGAGGCTGCCGATCTCGTGATCCAGGTGCAGCGCGCGCGCCGCGCCGCGCGTGGCGCCGTACAGGGCCTTCCACGCCGTGAGCTTGACGCCGCGCATCGCGGCCACCTTGTAGGCGTCGGCCAGCGTGCGGATCATCGACAGGCTGGTGCCGCCGCCGACGTCGCTGGCCACCGACACGTGCGCGCCCTGCCCTTCGGCGGCGAGCCAGTCGAACAGGCCGCTGCCCAGGAACAGGTTGGAGCTGGGGCTGTGCGCGATCTGCGCGCCCGTCTCGCGCAGCAGCACGCGGTCGGTGTCGTCCAGCCAGACGCCGTGCGCGAGCACCGAGCGTTCGCCCAGCAGGCCGTGGCGCTGGTAGACGTCCAGGTAGCTGCGCGCCTGCGGGAACAGCTCGGCCACCCAGCGCACCTCGTCCTTGTTCTCGGCGACGTGCGTCTGCATGTAGGTGCCCGGGTGCGCCTGCATCAGCGCGGCGGCCATCTGCATCTGCGCCGACGTGCTGGTGGGCGCGAAGCGCACGGTGAGCGCATAGGCCAGGCGATCGCGGCCGTGCCAGCGCGAGATGAGGTCGACGCAGTCGCGCTCGGCGTTCTTCACGTCGTCGCGCAGGTAGTCGGGCGCATGGCGATCCATCAGCACCTTGCCGGCGATGACGCGCATGCCGCGCCGCTGCGCGCCGGCGAACAGCGCGTCGGCCGAGGCCTTGTGCACGGTGGGGAAGACGACGGCCGACGTGGTGCCGTGGGCCAGCAGCGCGTCCAGGAAGCGCTCGGCGCCGGCGACTGCCACGACGGGGTCGCCGTGGCGTCCCTCGGCCGGGAACGTGTAGGTGTTGAGCCACTCGAGCAGCTCGGTGCCGTACGAGGCGATGACGTCCAGCTGCGGGCTGTGGACGTGCGTGTCGACGAAGCCGGGCAGCACGAGCTTGCCGCGATGGTCGACGCGCTCCCAGCCGGGCGCGGGCTCCTCGGCCTGCGCGCCGGCGATCCTGCCGTCCTCGACCAGCAGCCAGTGGTCGGGCCGGAAGCGCACGCCGCCGGCGTTGGCGGGCGCGGCGAAGCCGGGGTCGTCGGTGAAGTCGAGGAGGTCGCCGCGAAGGGCGATGCGGGAAGCGGGGGTCATGGGCATCATTCGTTCAGACGAGCGACTGGGTGGCTTCGCGCACCTGCGTCCGCAGCCAGCGCCCGGCGCCGGAGTGGTGGCTGAGCTCGTGCCAGAGCTGGTAGTAGCTCAGCGAGGTCAGCCGCATGGGGCAGCGCACGATGCGCACGGGCAGCGAATCGACGTAGCGGCTGCAGAAACGGCGGCCCGTGGTGAGCACCAGGTGCGAGCGCGCCACCATCAGCGGCGCCAGCGCGAAGTGCGGCGTGCGCACTGTGATGTTGCGTGCCAGGCCCTGGCCCGCGAGGTGTTCGTCGATCACGCCCGGCGCGCCGGCGTGCAGCGGCCGCGGCGCCACGTGCTCGCTCTCGAGGTAGCGCTCGGACGTCCACCAGCGCGGATTGCGCACGGCGGGATGGTCGGCCGCCACGAGGCAGACGATCTCGTCGGAGAACAGCTGGCCGATGTGCAGCTCGCCGGGCGGTTGCAGCCAGTTGCCCACGACGAGGTCGACCTCGGCGCGCGACAGGTGCAGGCGGTAGTCGTATTCGTCGGTCAGCGGCAGGATCTCGAGCGTGACGCCCGGAGCCTGGTTCTTGATGCGGCCGACGACCTCGGGCAGCAGCATCGGATCCAGCCAGTCGCTGGCGGCGATGCGGAAATGCGTGGTGGCCGTCGCCGGGTCGAAGTCCAGGCCGCGCGAGCGCGAGCCGAACATCAGCTGGGCATTGCGCAGCAGTTCGGACGCCGGCTCCATCAGCGCGAGCGCCGCCGGCGTGGGCACCATGCCGTGGCCGGCGCGCACGAGCAGCGGGTCGCCCGTGAGCTCGCGCAGGCGCTTGAGCTTGGCGCTGACCGCCGGCTGCGTGGTCTGCAGGCGCAGCGCGGCCCGGGAAATGCTTCTTTCGGTGATCACCGTATGGAACAACCTGATGAGGGAGAGCTCGATCTTGTCGAAAGAATGGGGCTCGGCCATACATGAATCTCCATGGTTGCTATCTGCTCCGACATATACACCCAGGGGCGAGATCGGAGTAACTTTGGTGCTGTTCCCGCCATCCTTCCCAACGCCAGAACATGCAGACACGGCCGATCCGCTTCTTCCACCACGCCCGCGGCCAAGTCGTCGAGGTGAGCGACGCCGCGCCCACGCGCACCGTCCTGAACTGGCTGCGCGAGGACGCGCACTGCAGCGGCACCAAGGAAGGGTGCAACGAGGGCGACTGCGGTGCATGCACCGTGATCGTGGCCGAGCTGGCTGAACGCGCGACCAGCGTCGGCACGCCCTCGGCCAAGGCCACCGTGGCGGGCGGGCTGTCGCTGCGCACCGTCAACGCATGCATCCAGTTCCTGCCCACGCTGGACGGCAAGGCGCTGCTGACCGTGGAGGACCTCAAGCGCATCGGCGGCGGCGCGCTGCACCCGGCGCAGCAGGCGCTGGTCGAGTGCCACGGCTCGCAATGCGGCTTCTGCACGCCGGGCATCGCGATGACGCTGGCCAGCACCTACGAACGCCATTGCGAGGCCGGCACGCGCCCGAGCCGCCAGCAGCTGGCCGACGACCTGTCGGGCAACCTGTGCCGCTGCACCGGCTACCGCCCCATCCTGGACGCCGGCCAGCGCATGTTCGACCTGCCCACCGCGCGCCTGGACACGGCGCCCGTCGTTGCCGCCCTGCGCGCGCTCGAGCCCGCCGGCGGCCTCGCCTACGAGGCGCCGAACCCCGCGGTGCGCACGGCGTCGGGCCCGCGCCGCGACCGTTTCTGGGCCCCGCGCGCCCTCGACGAATTCGCCGCCCTGCGCGAGCAGCATCCGCAGGCGCGCCTGCTGGCCGGCTGCACCGACATCGGCCTGTGGGTCAACAAGCAGTTCCGCGACCTCGGCGACATCCTCTACATCGGCAACGTCGACGCCCTCAAGCGCATCGAGCGCCGCGGCGACGTGCTGCGCATCGGCGCCGCCGCCTCGCTGGAAGACGGCTGGGCCACGCTGACCGCGGCGATGCCCGAGCTGCAGGACATGTGGCTGCGCTTCTCGTCGCTGCCGGTGCGCAACGCCGGCACGCTGGGCGGCAGCATCGCCAACGGCTCGCCCATCGGCGACAGCGCGCCGGTGCTGATGGCGCTGGGCACGGACGTCGTCCTGCGCCGCGGGGCCGCGAGCCGCACGCTGCGCCTGGAGGACTTCTATCTCGACTACATGAAGAACGCGCTGCAGCCCGGCGAGTTCATCGAGGCGCTGGACGTGACGCTGCCGCCGGCCGGTGCCGCGGTGCGCGCGTACAAGCTGTCCAAGCGCTTCGACTGCGACATCTCGGCCGTCGCCGCCGGCCTCGTCGTCGAGCTCGACGGCGAGGTCGTGCGCACGGCGCGCTTCGCGTTCGGCGGCATGGCGGCGATCGTCAAGCGCGCCGCGAGCGCCGAGGCCGCGGTGCTGGGCCGGCCGTGGACCGAGGCGACGGTCGAGGCCGCGATGGCCGCGCTCGGCAAGGATTTCACCCCGCTGACCGACATGCGCGCCACCGCCGCGCACCGCGCGCGCGTCGCGGCCAACCTGCTGCGCCGGCTCTGGCTCGAGACGCGCCCGCACGAGCCGCTGCCCGCGCGCCGCCTGAACGTCTTCAACGTGATGCCGCACGCGGCGCCCGCCGCCTGAGGAGCCCGCATGAACAAGGAAGTCGAAGCATTCCTGGTCGAGCCCGGGCTCGCCTACGCGGACTACGACCGCAACACGCGCCATCGCATCGACGTCGACGCCGAGGCTGCCCGCGAGCGCGAGGGCGCGCGCGTGGGCGTGAGCCGCAAGCACGAGTCGGCGCACCTGCATGTCGCCGGCGAGGCCACGTACATCGACGACATGCCCGAGCTCGCCGGCACGCTGCATGCTGCGCTGGGCCTGTCGCCGGTGGCGCACGGGCGCATCAAGTCCCTGGACATCGACAGGATCCGGGCGCTGCCGGGCGTGGTCGACGTGATCGTCGCGTCCGACATCCCCGGCACGAACGACTGCGGCGCCATCGTGCACGACGACCCGATCCTGGCCGACGGTGTCGTCCAGTTCCTCGGCCAGCCGGTGTTCGCCGTCATCGCCACCGACCGCGACCTCGCGCGCCGCGCGGCGGGCCAGGCCAGGCACGTGCTGGAGATCGAGCCGCTGCCCGCGCACATCACGGTGCTCGAGGCGCACGCTGCGCAGTCGTACGTCCTGCCGCCGATGCACCTGCTGCGCGGCGACGCCAAGGCCGGCATCGCGAAGGCTCCGCGCCGTCTCAAGGGCACGATCAGCCTCGGCGGCCAGGAGCAGTTCTACCTCGAGGGCCAGATCTCGTACGCGATCCCGACCGAGAACGACGGCATGCATGTCTACTGCTCGACGCAGCATCCCAGCGAGATGCAGCACCTGGTCGCGCACGCGCTGCACGTGCAGTCGCACCACGTGCACGTCGAATGCCGGCGCATGGGCGGCGGCTTCGGCGGCAAGGAATCGCAGTCGGGCCTGTTCGCGTGCATTGCCGCGGTGGCCGCGCGCAAGCTGAACCGCCCGGTCAAGATGCGGCCCGACCGCGACGACGACTTCATGATCACCGGCCGGCGCCATGGCTTCGAGTACGCCTACGAGGTCGGCTTCGACGACGACGGCCGCGTGCTGGGTGCCGAGATCGACATGATCTCCAACGCCGGCTTCTCGACCGACCTGTCCGGTCCGGTGATGACGCGCGCGCTGTGCCACTTCGACAACGCCTACTGGATGCCCGACGTGGCCATCCACGGGTACTCGGCCAAGACCAACACGCAGAGCAACACCGCGTTCCGCGGCTTCGGCGGCCCGCAGGGTGCGTTCGCGGCCGAGGTCATCCTGGACTCGATCGCGCGCGCGCTGGGCAAGGACGGCCTCGAGGTCCGGCGCGCCAACTTCTACGGCGTCGGCGCGAACGACGTCACGCCCTACGGCCAGCGCGTCGTCGACAACGTCATCCGCCCGCTGACCGACGAGCTCGCCACCAAGGCGGACTACGAGCAGCGTCGCCGGCAGATCGACGCCTTCAACGCGGCCAGCCCGGTGCTCAAGAAGGGGCTGGCGCTGACGCCGGTCAAGTTCGGCATCTCGTTCAACGTCAAGCACTTCAACCAGGCCGGCGCGCTGGTGCACGTGTACGCGGACGGCACGATGCTGGTCAACCACGGCGGCACCGAGATGGGCCAGGGCCTGAACACCAAGGTGGCGCAGGTCGTGGCGCACGAGCTCGGGGTCAGCTTCGAGACGGTGCGCGCCACCGCGACGGACACGACCAAGGTGGCCAACACTTCGGCCACCGCGGCATCGACCGGCGCCGACCTGAACGGCAAGGCCGCGCAGGACGCCGCGCGCCAGATCCGCGAGCGCCTGGCCGCCTTCGCCGCGCAGCGCCACGGCGGCGATGCCAAGGACGTGCGCTTCGCCAACGACACCTGCCACGTCAACGGCCACGCGATCCCGTTTCCCGAACTGGCGCGCGCCGCCTACGAGGAGCGCGTGCAGCTGTGGTCGGACGGCTTCTACGCCACGCCCGGCCTGCACTGGGATCGCGTCAAGCTGCAGGGCCGGCCGTTCTTCTACTTCGCGTACGGCGCCGCGCTGAGCGAGGTCGTCGTGGACACGCTCACCGGCGAATGGAAGCTGCTGCGCGCCGACGTGCTGCACGACGTCGGCCGCTCGCTGAACCCGGCGGTCGACATCGGCCAGGTCGAGGGCGCGTTCATCCAGGGCATGGGCTGGCTCACGATGGAGGAGCTGGTGTGGCATCCCAAGACCGGCCTGCTCACCACGCACGCGCCCAGCACCTACAAGATCCCGACCGCCAACGACTGCCCGCCGATCTTCAATGTCGCGCTGTACGACAACGCGAACGTCGAGGACAGCATCCACCGCAGCAAGGCCGTCGGCGAGCCGCCGCTGCTGCTGCCGTTCTCGGTGTTCCTCGCCATCCGCGACGCGGTGTCGGCGCTGGGCGATCATCGCGTGGACCCGCCGTTGCGCGCGCCGGCCACCGGCGAGGCGATCATGGACGCCGTCGACGCGGTGCGCCGCGGGCTGTCGCACCAGGAGGCCGCATGAGCGGCGATCTGCGCGCCATTGCCGCCAGCTGGCTCGCCGCCGGGCAGCCGGGCGTCGTCATCGAAGTGGTCAAGACCGCGGGCTCCGTGCCGCGCGAGGCGGGCACGCGCATGCTGGTGTCGGCCACGCAGGCGACCGGCACGATCGGCGGCGGGCACCTGGAACTGATGGCCATCGAGAACGCCCGCACGCTGCTGGCGCGCGTGCCCGGCTTCGAAGCGGTCGACCGCCACTACCCGCTCGGGCCCGCGCTGGGCCAGTGCTGCGGCGGCGCCGTGACGCTGCGCTTCGCGCGCCTGGACGCCGCCGGCGTGCGCGCGTGGCCACTCGAGGCGCCGCGCTTCGAGCTGCAGCTGTACGGCGCGGGCCACGTGGGCCGCGCCATCGTCAAGCTGCTGGCCGGCCTCCCGTGCCGGGTGCAGTGGATCGACGAGCGCGAGGACGAGTTCCCCGCCGGCGCGACGCTGCCGCCGCACATCGAGAAGGTGTGCGTCGACCCGGTGGAGGCCGAGGTCGACATCGCGCCCGCGAACGGCTGCTTCCTCGTGCTGACGCACCGGCACGACCTGGACCTGCGCATCGCCGAGGCCATCCTGCGCCGCGGCGATTTCCGCTACCTGGGCCTGATCGGCTCGCAGACCAAGCGCGCGCGCTTCCTGCATCGCTACGAGGAACGCGGCATCCCGGCCGACGTGCTGGGCCGCATGACCTGCCCGATCGGCCTGCCGGGCATCGAGGGCAAGGAGCCCGAGGTGATCGCGGTGGCCGTGGTGGCCCAGCTGCTGCAGCTGCCCGCGCTCGCGCCGGCCGCCGAGCTGGCGTGCCCGCGCGAGACGCCGGTCGCTCACGAACCGCGATAGGTGCTGTAGCTCCACGGGCTGACCAGCAGCGGCACGTGGTAGTGCCCGGCGGCGTCGGCGATGCCGAAGTCCAGCTGCACGACGTCGACGAACGGCGGCTCGGGCAGCTCGACGCCGCGGGCGCGGAAATACGGCGCCACCTCGAACACCAGCCGCCAGCGGCCCACCGCCATCGCGGCGGCGTCCAGCAGCGGGCCGCCATCGTTGCGGCCATCGGCGTTGAGCGTGAGGGCCTTGACCGTCTGCGCGCGGCCGTCCGCGTCCACGCGCTGCAGCGTGACGCGCATGCCCGCGGCCGGGCAGCCGTGGGCGGTGTCCAGGACGTGGGTGCTCAGGTGTCCCATGCGAGTCTCCGCGGGTCAGAAGTGCACTTCGGCGCGCACCATCGGCGTCTCGGCGAACGCGCCGTGGCCGGCGGGACCGTGCCAGCTGTTGCCGAACTTGTTCTTCCAGTACTCGAACTCCAGGCCCAGGCGCCACGTGTTGGGCTTGGCGCCGACCAGGCCGCCGGCGTTCCACATCACCTGGCCGTCGAAGTGCGTCTCGGGCGCGGTCTGCGCGCCGAACTCGTCCTTGCCCTTGGAGGCGATGAAGTCGAAGTAGCCCTCGAACGACAGCGGCAGCGAGCCCAGCGGGATGCCCCACGACGCGGCCAGCATCGGGTGCGCGTCGTAGTGGTAGCGCGACACGCCGGTCTGCGTGTAGGCGTTGTACGGCGCGTTGCTCTCCCACAGCTCGTGGATGCCCACGTTCAGGAAGCCGGGCACGTCGAACTCGAGCGTCGGGCCCAGCACCAGCATGCGCTTGCGCGAGTTGTAGCCGGCGTCGTTCTTGGTGTTCCAGTCGAACCCGGCCGACAGGCCCCAGCCGCGGATCGGACCGGCCTTGAAGTCGGTCTTGAGCACCTTGCCGGCATCCAGGAAGTGGCGGTAGACGATGTAGGCCTCCTGCGCGCCGGTGCGAGAACCGGGGCTCGCGGGATCCTTGCTGTCGGACATCAGCAGGTCGACATTGAAGAAGTTGCTGCCGTACGCGTAGCCGCTGACGTGCTGCAGGTCGACGATGGTCTTGGCGATGTCGTCGGGGTTGTAGGGCTCGCGGAACTTCGTGCCGTGGCGCACGCCGATGGAGGTGTCGCTCCAGTCGGCGGCCGCGGCACAAAACGAGGCGCCGGCCAGGGCCAGCAGGCACAGACGGTGGAATCGGGTCATCGGGAGTCCTGTTTCTTGGTGGGAAAAATCCGGCGCCGCCGGGTCGTGTCGGGAATCTCAGTCGATGGCGGCGCCCGCGTCGTACCACTGGCGGATCGTCTCGCGCTCCTGGTCGGTGATGCCGGTCGCGTTGTTCAGGGGCATGGCCTTGAGCAGCACGGCCTGCTGGAAGACTTCCTGCGCGTGCCGCTTGATGAGCTCGGGGCGATCGAGCTCGATGCCCTTGTTCTGCACCGTGGCGTTGTGGCACAGCACGCAGCGCTGGTCGACGACGGCCTTCATCGAGGCGAAGCTGCCGGGCCGGGCCACGGCCACCGCGACGCCGGACGCGCCGGCGCTGGCGGCCGGTGCCGCGGTCGCGGCGGCGACCGGGGCGGCCGCGGCCGCGGCGACGGGCTCGGGCGGCTTGGGCATGCGCGTGATGAGCACGCCCATCACGATCACCACGCCGATGAACGCGTGTTCCCACGGCGTGCGCGTGCCCATCACGTGCGCCTTGTGGCGCGACACGAAGCTGTGGCGGATCAGCGCGCCGGCCAGCATCACGCCGACCAGCGCCACCCAGTTCTCGGCGCCCTGGTACAGGAAGCCGTAGTGGTTGGACAGCATCGCGAAGATCACGGGCAGCGTGAAGTACGTGTTGTGCACGCTGCGTTGCTTGCCGCGGATGCCGTGGATCTTGTCCGGCTCCTGGCCCGCGCGCAGCTGCGCCACCACCTTGCGCTGGCCGGGGATGATCCAGAAGAACACGTTGGCCGTCATCGCCGTGGCCATCATCGCGCCCATCAGCAGGAAGGCGGCGCGCCCGGCGAACAGGTGGCACACGCACCAGGCGCAGGTGACCACGAGCAGGAACACGGCCACGCCGACGACCATGTCGCCGCTGCGCCCGCGGCCCAGCGTGCGGCAGATCGTGTCGTAGACGATCCAGAACAGCAGCAGGAAGGTGAGCGCCGACGCGATCGCCGCGCTCGGCGCCCAGGCATGGACGCTGCGGTCGACGAGGAAGCTGCTGGCATTGAACAGGTACAGCACCGTCAGCAGCCCGAAGCCGGTGAGCCAGGTGGAATAGCTCTCCCAGTAGGACCAGTGCATGTTCTCGGGCAGCGGCCGCCAGCGCGGGGCCACCATGTACTTGTTCGAGTGGTAGAAGCCGCCGCCGTGCACGGCCCACAGCTCGCCGTCGACGCCCTTGCCTTTCAGCTCGTCGCTGTCGGGCTTGCTCAGGCTGTTGTCCAGCAGGACGAAGTAGAACGATGCGCCGATCCAGGCGATCGCGGTGATGACGTGGGCCCACCGCAGAAGCAGGTTCGCCCAGTCGAGAAGGTAGTTGTCCATCCCCGTTCTCCAGGTCACGGGATGCGGCGCGCCGCGCCTCGCGGGGCTCGCGCCGCCTTCGGTTTCCTCACCACGGCGGGTCCTGTGAGGCTGGAGAGTCGCGTGCAACGGACACCGTTCGCGCGTCGACCGACCCGCCCAGGCGTGCCGCACCCGCTGCGACATGAAGATGACTGTATACAGTTATCGAACGTCATCGGTCGAGGGATAACCCTGAATCGTTGCGCGCGGGCAGCGCTTGCCTCCAGAGGTAAAGCACGCTGGTCGCAGGCACCGCTTCGGATGGGCGTCGGCACCATGATGGCGTCAAGTGCTTGCATTCGGTGCGCTTAACTGTATACACTTTTGCATCCAATCCACGATCCGACGCCATGCCCAGGAAGCCCGCCGCCCACCTGCAACTCGTCGACGCCCCGCGCGCGGGGCGCGCCGCGGCGAGCGTCACCGACGGCATCGTCGACTCGATCACCACGGCCATCGTCGAACGCCGGCTGATGCCCGGCACGCGGCTGGTGGAGCAGCAGATCGCCGACGTGTTCGACGTCTCGCGCACCGTCGTGCGCCAGGCGCTGAACCAGCTCAGTCGCGACCGCCTCGTCACGCTGGAGCCGGCGCGCGGCGCGTTCGTGGCCACGCCCAGCATCGACGAGGCGCGCCAGGTGTTCCAGGTGCGGCGGCTGATCGAGGGCGGCATGGTGCGCCAGCTCGCCGCGCAGATCACCGACAAGCAGGTGGAGCAGCTGCGCCTGCACCTGCGCGACGAACGGCAGGCAGTGTCGCGCGTGGACGTGTCCGGCCGCACGCGCCTGCTCGCCGACTTCCACGTGGTGCTCGCGCGCCTGCTGGGCAACGAGGTGCTGGCCGAGCTCATCGCCGACCTGCTCTCGCGGTCGCAGCTGATCGCGCTGATGTACCAGTCCAGCCATTCGGCCGAGCATTCGCAGGAGGAGCACGTGGACATCGTCGACGCGCTGGCCAAGCGCGACGGCCGCGCCGCCGCCAGGCTGATGGAGCGCCACCTCGAGGCCGTCGAGCGCAACCTGCGCCTGGATCCCCGCACGCCGGATCTCGCGTCCGTCCTCCGTCCCCAGGGCTGAGCCATGACACACCCCACCCCCTATCCGCGCGACCTCCGCGGCTACGGCGCCCACCCGCCGCAGGCGCAGTGGCCGGGCAACGCCCGCGTCGCCGTGCAGTTCGTCCTGAACTACGAGGAAGGCGGCGAGACCTGCGTGCTGCACGGCGATGCCGGCAGCGAGCAGTTCCTCTCCGAGATGTTCAACCCGGCCGCCTTCCCGGCGCGCCACCTGAGCATGGAGAGCATCTACGAATACGGATCGCGCGTGGGCGTCTGGCGCCTGCTGCGCGAGTTCGAGCGCCGCGGCCTGCCGCTGACGGTGTTCGGCGTGGGCATGGCGCTGGAGCGCAGCCCCGAGGTCGCCGCCGCGTTCGTCGAACAGGGCCACGAGATCGCGTGCCACGGCTGGCGCTGGATCTCGTACCAGGGCCTGGACGAGGCCACGGAGCGCGCGCACCTGCAGGCGGCCCTCGAATCGTTCCAGCGCACGCTGGGCCAGCGCCCCGCGGGCTGGTACACCGGCCGCGACAGCCCCAACACGCGCCGCCTCGTCGCGGACGCCGGCGGCTTCGAGTACGACAGCGACTACTACGGCGACGACCTGCCCTTCTGGCTGCAGGTGCGCCGGACCGACGGCGCCCTCGCCCCGCACCTGGTCGTGCCCTACACGCTGGACTGCAACGACATGCGCTTCGCGCTGCCGCAGGGCTACAGCCATGGCGACGAGTTCTTCCAATACCTGCGCGACGCCTTCGACGTGCATTGGGCCGAAGGCGACGAGCGCCCCACCATGATGAGCATCGGCATGCACTGCCGCCTGCTCGGCCGCCCCGGCCGCCTGCGCGCGCTGCAGCGCTTCCTGGACCACGTGCAGCGCCACGAGCGCGTGTGGATCGCGCGCCGCATCGACATCGCGCGCCACTGGAAGCAGGCGCATCCCTTCGACCCGAACCAGGCCTTCACCTGGGAGTGACCCCGTGAACCCGATCGCCCCCCCGACCCTTGCGCGCCTGAACCGCGCGTCGCGCGAGGAGTTCGTCGCGCTGCTGGACGGCACCTACGAACACTCGCCCTGGATCGCCGACGCCGCGTTCGACGCGCGCCCGTTCGCGAGCCTGGCCGCCCTCAAGCACGCCCTCGTGCGCGCGGTGCGCGCGGCCGGGCGCGACGCCCAGCTCGGGCTGATCCGCGCCCACCCGGAGCTCGCGGGCAAGGCCATGATCGCGCGCACGCTCACCGCCGAGAGCACGAACGAGCAGGGCAAGGCGGGCCTGACGGCCTGCACGCCAGAGGAGTTCGCGCACATCGGCGAGCTCAACGCGGCCTACAACGCCAAGTTCGGCTTCCCGTTCATCCTCGCCGTGCGCGGCCCGCGCGGCGCGGGGCTGACGCGCCACCAGATCATCGCCGCCTTCGAGCGCCGTCTCGCGAACCACCCCGAGCTCGAGTTCGCCGAGGCGCTGCGCAACATCGACCGCATCGCCGAGATCCGCCTGGACGACAAGTTCGCCCTGTCGCCCGCGCAGGGCAACCTCGCTTGGGACTGGGCCGAATCGCTCGCGCGCTTCAGCGAGCCCGGCTACGCCGAGCGCGGCGAGCTGACCGTCACCTACCTGACCGATGCGCACCGCGCCGTCGCCGCGCAGCTGGCCGACTGGATGCGCGCCGACTGCGGCTTCGACGAGGTCTCGATCGACGCGGTGGGCAACGTCGTGGGCGTGTACCACGGCAGCGACCGCGCCGCGCCGCGCCTGATAACCGGCAGCCACTACGACACCGTGCGCAACGGCGGCAAGTACGACGGCCGCCTGGGCATCCTGGTGCCGATGGCCTGCGTGCGCGCGCTGCACGAGCGCGGCGAGCGGCTGCCGTTCGACCTCGAGGTGGTCGGCTTCGCCGAGGAGGAAGGCCAGCGCTACGAGGCCGTGTTCCTCGGCTCGGGCGCGCTCACCGGGCACTTCGATCCGAAGTGGCTGGACCAGGCCGACGCGGACGGCGTGCGCATGCGCGACGCGATGGCCGCCGCCGGCCTGCGCCCCGAGGACATCCCCGCCCTGAAGCGCGACCCGGCGCGCTACCTCGGATTCGTCGAGGTGCACATCGAGCAGGGCCCGGTGCTCAGCGAGCTCGACCTGCCGCTGGGCGTGGTCACGTCGATCAACGGCAGCGTGCGGCACGTCGGCGAAGTCGTCGGCCTGGCCAGCCACGCCGGCACCACGCCCATGGACCGCCGCCGCGACGCGGCCGCGGCCGTCGCCGAGCTGGCGCTGTTCGTCGAGCGCCGCGCGAGCGCCGAGCCGCACCTGGTCGGCACGGTGGGCATCCTGGAGGTGCCCAGCGGCTCGATCAACGTCGTGCCGGGGCGCTGCAGGTTCAGCCTGGACGTGCGTGCGCCCACCGACGCCGTGCGCGACGCGTGCTCCGCCGACATCCTCGCCGAACTCGCCGCGATCTGCGAACGCCGCGGCGTGTCGCATCGCCTGCAGGAGACGATGCGCGCCGCCGCCGCGCCCAGCGCGCCCGCGTGGCAGCAGCGCTGGGAACGCGCCGTCGAAGCGCTGGGCCTGCCCGTGCACCGCCTGCCCAGCGGCGCCGGCCACGACGCCATGAAGATGCACGCGCTGCTGCCGCAGGCGATGCTGTTCGTGCGCGGCGAGAACGCCGGCATCAGCCACAACCCGCTGGAATCGAGCACCAGCCACGACATCGACCTTGCCGTGCAGGCCTTCGCGCGCCTGCTGGCCAACCTCGCTTCGGAGACCCGATGACTTCCGCCGCCCACCACGACCAACTCGATCGCTGGATCGACGCCCACTTCGACGAGCAGGTGCGCCTGCTGCAGGAGCTGGTGCGCGTGCCCACCGACACGCCGCCCGGCAACAACACGCCGCATGCGCTGCGCACGCAGGCGCTGCTGCGCGAGTTCGATTTCGACGCCCGTTCGCACGAGGTGCCCGCAGACGCCGTGCGCGAGCATGGCCTGCAGTCCATCACCAACCTCGTCGTGCAGCGCCGCTACGGCAGCGGCGGCCGTGTCGTGGCGCTGAACGCGCACGGCGACGTGGTGCCGCCCGGCGAGGGCTGGACACGCGACCCGTACGGCGGCGAGATCGTCGACGGCAAGCTCTACGGCCGCGCCGCGGCGGTCAGCAAGTGCGACTTCACGACCTTCACGTTCGCCACGCGCGCGCTCGAGGCGCTCGGGGCGCCGCTGGCCGGCGGCGTCGACCTGCTGTTCACCTACGACGAGGAATTCGGCGGCGAGCTGGGCCCGCAGTGGCTGCTGGAGCGCGGCCTGACCCAGCCCGACCTCGAGATCGCCGCCGGCTTCAGCTACCAGGTCGTGACCGCGCACAACGGCTGCCTGCAGCTGGAGATCACCGTGCACGGCAGGATGGGCCATGCCGCGGTGCCCGAGACGGCCGTCGACGCGTTGCAGGCCGCCAACCGCATCCTGACCGCGCTGTACGCGGAGAACGAGGTGTTGAAGAAGACGCGCAGCGCCGTACGCGGCATCAACCACGGCTACGTCAACGTCGGGCAGATCGCCGGCGGCACCAACACCAACGTCGTGCCCGGCAAGGTGGTGCTCAAGGTCGATCGCCGCATGATCCCCGAGGAGGACCCGGCGGTTGTCGAGGCCGGCCTGCGCGCGCTGGTCGAGCGCGCCGCCGCGGGCCAGGCCGGCATCACGGTCGACATCCGGCGCATCCTGCTCGCCCACGCGATGAAGCCGCTGGCCGGCAACGCGCCGCTGGTCGACGCGCTGTGCTCGCACGCGACCGCGTTGTTCGGCCAGCCCGTGGAGGCGATGGGCACGCCGCTGTACACCGACGCGCGCCTGTTCAGCGAACGCGGCATCCCCGCGGTGATCTACGGCGCGGGGCCGCGCACGGTGCTGGAATCGAACGCGAAGCGGGCCGACGAGCACATCGTGCTGGAGGACCTGCGGCGCGCCACGAAGGTGGTGGCGCGCACGCTGTACGACCTGCTCAAGGCGTGACCCGCGTCGTCCGGCGCCGGGGCCGCCGTCCGCCCGTACCGTCATCCTGCGCGAAGTCGCAGGATCCACGGCGGCGTGCCGGGATGCACCATGGCCGGGTGAGGTGGATCCTGCGACTGCGCGCAGGAGGACAGCCTTACCGCTCGCCGTCGGAGCGCACTCTCCACGCCCGGTCCCACCACTCCCCCTCGAACTGCGCCTGCAGCCAGCCCACGAAGCCCGACACCTTCAGCGGCAGCATGCGCGGCGACGGGAACACCGCGTGCACCTCCTGCGCCGGCAGCGACCATGCACCCAGCAGCGGCACGACCGTGCCCTGCACCAGCGCCGCCTGCGCCACGTAGCGCGGCAGCGCCGCGATGCCCATGCCCTCGACCGCCGCCTCCAGCAGCAGTGACAGGCTGTTGGAGCGCAGCGGCCCCTTGACCGCGACCGACTCCGCCTGGCCGCCCGCGCCGGTGAAGTGCCAGCGCGCGTCGCCCTGCACCGTGCTGTAGATCAGGCAGTCGCGCGCGGCCAGGTCCTGCGGCGTCGCGGGCGCGTCGTGCGCGCGCACGAGCGCGGGCGAGGCCACCAGCACCCAGGGGTTCATGCCCAGGTAGCGCGCGCCCAGCGTCGAATCGGCCAGGCGCCCCATGCGCACCGCGACGTCCACGCCCTGCTCGATCAGGTCGACGTAGCGGTCGTCCACGCCCAGGTCGATCTGCAGCTCGGGATTGGCGCGCATGAACTGCATCAGCAGCGGCCCCAGCACGCGGCGGCCGAACGCGACCGACGTGCTCACGCGCATCGCGCCGCGCACCTGCGACTGCAGCAGCGCGGCCACCGAATCGGCCTCCTCCACGTGGTGCGCGATGGTGCGGCACTTCTCGTAGTACAGCGCGCCGATCTCGGTGGCCGTGACGCCGTGCGTCGAGCGGTGCAGCAGCCGCGCGCCGAGCTGCTGCTCCATGCGCGCCACCTGCTTGGTGACGGCCGGCTGGCCGACGCCCAGCTCCGCCGCGGCCTTGCTGAACGAGCCGAGCTCGACGACCCGCATGAAGAGCTTGACGGCGGAGAGGCGATCCATGGCGTGCGTTCGGGGCGGTATTCCATTGTGGAATAAACGTCATGCTTGTCAACGGCGTTCCTCGATGCGCCGCGCTCGCCGACCATCGCATCAACCCCAAGCAGCGATGGAGACGAGCATGGCAAGGATGAAGGCCGCGATGGCGGCAGTGCTGGTGATGGAGCGCGAAGGCGTGACGCAGGCGTTCGGCGTGCCGGGCGCGGCGATCAACCCGCTGTATGCGCAGATGCGCGAGCGGCAGTCGATCGCGCACATCCTGGCCCGCCACGTGGAGGGCGCGTCGCACATGGCCGAGGGCTACACGCGCGCCCGCGCCGGCAACATCGGCGTGTGCATCGGCACCAGCGGCCCCGCGGGCACCGACATGATCACGGGCCTGTACTCGGCCGGCGCCGACTCGATCCCCATCCTGTGCATCACCGGCCAGGCGCCGCGCGCCCGCCTCTACAAGGAAGACTTCCAGGCCGTGGACATCGAGTCCATCGCCAAGCCCGTCACCAAGTGGGCCGTCACCGTGCGCGAGCCGGCGCAGGTGCCGCGCGTGTTCCAGCAGGCCTTCCACCTGATGCGCTCGGGCCGTCCGGGCCCGGTATTGATCGACCTGCCGTTCGACGTGCAGATGGCCGAGATCGAGTTCGACATCGACAGCTACGAGCCGCTGCCCGTCTACAAGCCCGCGGCCACGCGCAAGCAGGTCGACAAGGCGCTGGACATGCTGGCCGCCGCCGACAAGCCGCTGATCGTCGCCGGCGGCGGCATCATCAACGCGGACGCGAGCGCACTGCTGCAGGAGTTCGCCGAGATCGTCGGCGTGCCCGTGATCCCGACGCTGATGGGCTGGGGCGCCCTCCCCGACGACCACCCGCTGATGGCCGGCATGTGCGGCCTGCAGACCAGCCACCGCTACGGCAACGCCACGATGCTGGCCAGCGACTTCGTGCTGGGCATCGGCAATCGCTGGGCGAACCGCCACACCGGCTCGGTCGACGTCTACACCAAGGGCCGCAAGTTCGTGCACGTGGACATCGAGCCCACGCAGATCGGCCGCGTCTTCAACCCCGACTTGGGCATCGCCAGCGACGCCGGCGCGGCGCTCCGGCTGTTCGTCGAGGTCGCCAGGGAACGCGCTGCCGCGGGTCGCCTGCGGGACTACGGCGACTGGGCGCACCGCTGCCAGGAGCGCAAGCGCCTGATGCACCGCAAGAGCCACTACACGCAGACCCCGATCAAGCCGATGCGCGTGTACGAGGAGATGAACGCCGCGTTCCCGCGCGACACGATCTACGTCTCGACCATCGGCCTGAGCCAGATCGCCGGCGCGCAGTTCATCAACGTCTACGGCCCGCGCCAGTGGATCAACTGCGGCCAGGCGGGCCCGCTCGGATGGACGATCCCGGCCGCGCTCGGCGTGGTGGCCGCCGATCCGACGCGCACCGTCGTCGGCCTGTCGGGGGACTACGACTTCCAGTTCCTCGTCGAGGAGCTCGCCGTCGGCGCGCAGTTCCGCCTGCCCTACGTGCAGGTGCTGGTCAACAACAGCTACCTCGGCCTGATCCGCCAGTCGCAGCGCAACTTCGACATGGACTTCTGCGTGCAGCTCGCGTTCGAGAACCAGAACGTGCCCGCGGGCGACGGCGACCTGCGCGGCTACGGCGTCGACCACCAGCAGGTCGTCGCCGGCATGGGCTGCAAGTCGCTGCGCGTGACCGATCCCGAGCAGATCCGGTCGGCGCTCGTGCAGGCGCAGGCGATGGCGCGCGAGCACCGCGTGCCGGTGGTCGTCGAGGTGATCCTGGAGAAGGTCACCAACATCGCGATGGGCACCGAGATCGACAGCATCGCGGAGTTCGAGGAGATCGACTGCCGCCACCCGCAGGGACGCACCGGCCTCGAGCTCGCCGGCCTCCTCGACTAGTCATGACGACCCCCACTCGCTGCGCTCGCCGCCCCCCGCGGGGGCTGGGCGGCTCGCTCCGGAGCGGCCGCGCGCTCGCCGCCTGATTCCCCCTCCACCCGCAACACCTCGGAAACGCACGATGCCTCGCCTCGCCGCCAACCTCACGATGCTCTTCACGGAGTTCCCGTTCCTCGACCGCTTCGAGCGCGCCGCGCGCGCCGGCTTCAAGGGCGTGGAGTTCCTGTTCCCGTACGCGTACGAGCCGCGGGACATCCGCGCGCGCCTCGAGCAGTTCGACCTGCAGCTCGTGCTGCACAACCTGCCCGCCGGCGACTGGGACGCGGGCGAGCGCGGCATCGCTTGCCATCCCGACCGCGCGGGGGAGTTCCGCGAGGGCGTCGAGCGCGCGATCGACTACGCCGGCGCACTCGGCGTCAAGCAGCTGAACTGCCTGGTCGGCAAGACGCCAACCGACGTGCCCGCGGCGCAAGTGCACGAGACGCTGGTCGACAACCTCCATCGTGCATCGCAGCGCCTCAAGGAAGCCGGCATCAAGCTGCTGATCGAGCCGATCAACCGCTACGACATCCCCGGCTTCCACCTGCACCGCACCGACCAGGCGCTGGCGCTGATCGACGAGGTCGGCGGCGGCAACCTGTTCCTGCAGTACGACATCTACCACGCGCAGCGCACCGAGGGCGAGCTCGCCGCGACGCTGCAAAAGCACCTGCACCGCATCGCGCACGTGCAGGTCGCCGACAACCCGGGCCGCAACGAGCCCGGCACCGGCGAGATCAACTTCCCGTTCCTGTTCGGCCACCTCGACCGCCTCGGCTACGCAGGCTGGATCGGCTGCGAATACAAGCCGGCCGTCGCCACCGAGATCGGCCTGGACTGGATCCAGCGCATCGCCAAGTGAGCCGCCCCTTCCATCGACCCGAGAGACTGACATGACCAACGCACAACCGAAGATCGGCTTCATCGGCCTGGGCATCATGGGCGCGCCCATGGCCGGCCACCTCATCGCCGCCGGCCACCAGCTGTTCGTGCACACCAAGGGCAGGATGCCCGAGGCGATCACCGAGACGCGCGCCACGCAGTGCGTCGACGCGCGCGGCGTCGCCGAGCGCGCCGACATCATCTTCATCATGGTGCCCGACACGCCCGACGTCCAGGCCGTGCTGTTCGACGACGGCGGCGTGGCGGCCGGGTTGTCCCGGGGCAAGATCGTCGTCGACATGAGCTCGATCTCGCCGATCGCCACCAAGCGCTTCGCACGCCGGGTCAACGACATCGGCTGCGACTTTCTCGACGCGCCGGTCTCGGGCGGCGAGGTCGGCGCGCGCAACGCGACGCTGTCGATCATGGTGGGCGGCGACGAAGGCGTGTTCGCGAAGGTCAAGCCGCTGTTCGAGCTGATGGGCAAGAACATCACGCTGGTGGGCGGCAACGGCGACGGGCAGACGGCCAAGGTGGCCAACCAGATCATCGTGGCGCTCAACATCGAGGCCGTCGCCGAGGCGCTGCTGTTCGCCGCCCGTGCCGGCGCCGATCCGGCCAAGGTGCGCCAGGCGCTGATGGGCGGCTTCGCGGCCAGCCGCATCCTGGAAGTGCACGGCGAGCGCATGATCAAGCGCACGTTCGACCCGGGCTTCCGCATCGAGCTGCACCAGAAGGACCTGAACCTCGCGCTCGCCAGCGCGCGGGCGCTGGGCGTCTCGCTGCCCAACACCGCCAACGCGCAGGAGCTGTTCAACGCCTGCACGGCCCACGGCGGCAAGGGCTGGGACCACTCGGGCATGGTGCGCGCGCTCGAGAAGCTCGCCAACTTCGAGATCGGACAGGCGGCGTGAGCGCCGCCCGGCCGCCCGAAGGCGCTCGCACCGCAGTGCGCAGCACGGAGGACTCACCAGTAGCGACGGCCGAGACCGCGCTGCTGCGCCGCATGTTCGACGCCGCGGTGGCCAGCGCGCAGCCCGCGCGATGCGTGCCGCCGCACCTGCCGCGGCCCGAGGACCTCGGCGACGGGCGCCTCGTCGTCATCGGCGCGGGCAAGGCCTCGGCCGCGATGGCGCAGGCCGTCGAGGCGCACTGGCGCGGGCCGCTGTCCGGCCTGGTCGTCACGCGCTACGGCTACGGCGCGCCGTGCGCGCGGATCGAGATCGTCGAGGCCGCGCATCCCGTGCCCGATGCGGCAGGCCTGCATGCCGCCGAGCGCATGCTCGACGTCGTGCGCGACCTGCGGCCGCAGGATCTCGTGCTGTGCCTGGTATCCGGCGGCGGCTCCGCGCTGCTGCCGCTGCCGCTGCCGGGCCTGACGCTCGAGGACAAGCAGGCCGTCAACCGCGCGATGCTCGCCAGCGGCGCCACGATCGGCGAGATGAACTGCGTGCGGCGCCACCTGTCGGCGATCAAGGGCGGGCGCCTCGCGGCGGCCTGCCATCCGGCGCGCGTCGTCACGCTGCTGATGTCGGACGTGCCGGGCGACCGGCCGCTGGACATCGCCTCGGGCCCCACCGTCGCGGATCCGACCACGTGCCAGGACGCGCTCGACATCGTGCGCCGCCACGAGCTCGCGCTGCCCGCCGCGGCGATGGCGCTGCTGCAGAGCGGTCGCGGCGAGTCGATCAAGCCCGGCGACCCGCGGCTCGCGCGCGCCGAGCTGCGCATGATCGCCACGCCGCAGGCCGCGCTCGAGGCCGCGGCCGCGGTCGCCGCGCAGGCCGGCTATGCCGCGCACATCCTCGGCGACGCGATCGAGGGCGAGGCGCGCGACGTCGCCAAGGTGATGGGCGGCATCGCGCTGCAGGCCGCGACGCGGCGCCAGCCGTTCGCCACGCCGTGCGTGCTGCTGTCGGGCGGCGAGACCACGGTCACCGTGCGCGGCCACGGGCGCGGCGGCCGCAACGTGGAGTTCCTGCTGTCGCTCGCGCTGGCGCTCGACCAGCAGCCCGGCGTGTTCGCGCTGGCCGGCGACACCGACGGCGTCGACGGCCAGGAGGAGATCGCCGGCGCCGTGCTGCAGCCCGACACCCTCGCGCGTGCCCGCGCGCTCGGGCTGCGCGCACGCGACCGGCTGGCGGACAACGATGCGCACACGTTCTTCGAGCGGCTGGGCGATTCGGTGGTCACGGGGCCGACGCGGACGAACGTCAACGACTTTCGGGCGGTGTTGATTTCCTGAGCGCGCGCCGGATCGGCGATCGACGCTCGCGGGTCGGACGACCCGCCCTGCCAAGGCCGACGCCGCGTTGGTAGGGCGGGTCGTTCGACCCGCGTCTGTCATTCGCCGCGGCACCGCAAGCGGAGCCGGAGGGCGCCGCCGCGGGATCGAGGGAAGAGCTCCCGGTGACAAGTCCCCCGCACGATGCCAACATCGCCCGATGCAAACGCTCTACGACGCCGCCGGCGGCATGGACGGGATGCGCCGCCTGGCGCACGCCTGGCACGAACGCGTGCTGGCCGACGCGGTCGTCAGCCACGCGTTCAGCCACGGCTTCCACCCCGAGCACACCGAGCGGCTGGCCGCCTACTGGGCCGAGGCCCTCGGCGGCCCGCCGGCGTATTCCGGCGCGTACGGCGACGAGGCCCAGGTGGTGCGCATGCACAGCGGCAACGGCGAGCACCACGAGATGGACGAGCGCGCGATCGCGTGCTTCGATCAGGCGCTGGCAGACGTCGGGCTGGCCGGCGGCAGCCCTCTGTTCCGGGCCCTGCACGACTACTTCGACTGGGCCACGCGCGGCGCGATGGCGCGCTACCCGGGGTCGAAGCGCGAGGTGCCGGCGGACCTGGGCGCGATCCCGCGCTGGGGCTGGACGGGCCCGGCGGCCTGAGGATGCCCGGGGCAGCGGCGGCTCATTCGTACCTACGTACCTGCAATTTCCTGGGCCGATGTCGCGACATCGGTTCAATGCCGCCAATCCCCATGGACACGCGCGGCCGAGCTGTCACAGTCCGCTGGAACCAGTTCCACTCGCGATCGCATGCGCCCTGCCCCGACCTCGCCCGACCAGCCCGATCGCCGCCGCGTGCTGCGCACCGCGATCGGCGCCGGCGTTGCGGCCGCACTGCCCGGCCTGCTGCCCGCGACGGCGCGGGCGGCGGCCGATCCGCTCGTCGTCGGCGGCCTGGCCGTCACCTGCAACCTCACGCTGCCCATTGCCTGCACGGCGCGCAATGCGCTCAACGCCAGGAGCGGCAACGCCGCGCTGGCATACGAATACAGCCGCTACAACGGCTGGCCGGAGGTCAAGGAATCGCTGATGGCCGGCCGCATCCAGGCCGCGTACATGCTCGCGCCGCTCGTGATGGACCTGGCCGACAAACGCATCCCGGTCAAGATCGTGTCGCTGGGCCACCGCTCGGGCGCCGTCATCATGGTGCGCACCGATTCGCCGTACCAGAAGTTCCGCGATCTCGCGGGCAAGCGCATCGCGGTGCCCAGCCGCTTCGCGGTGGACTTCCTGTTCCTGCGCAAGATGCTGGCCAAGGAAGCCATGTCGTCCAAGGACATCGTGCTCGTGGAGATGGCGCCCGCCGACATGCCCGCCGCGCTCTACGCCAAGGCCGTCGACGCCTACTGCACCGGCGAGCCCTTCGGCGCCGCCGCGCAGCGCGCGGGCTACGCGCGCGTGCTGCGCATGACGCGCGACGAGTGGCGCAACTACATCTGCTGCGTGCTCACCGTGCGCGAGGAGCTGATCCACGAGAACCGGCCGCTGGTGCAGGACCTGGTCAACATGGTCGCGGGCGCGGGCGTGTGGCTGGACCAGGCGCCGGCCAACCGCGACAAGGCCGTGCAGATCGCCGCCGGCCGCAAGTTCTTCAACCAGGATCCGAAGATCCTCCAGTTCGTCATGCAGAACCCGGCCGACCGCGTGACCTATGGCGACCTGCGCATGATCCGCTCGGAGTTCGACGAGCTGATGCAGCTGTCGATGGAGGCCGGCACGCTCAAGGCGCCGGTGCCCTACGAGAAGTACGTGGACGACAGCTTCTTCAAGGCCGTCAGGCCCACCGCGATCGCGTTGTGAACCGCGTTGCCTGCTCCCTGCTCGCGCTGGCCCTGGCGGCCGCGCCGGCGTTCGCGCTCGCCGCCGATCCGAACCCGGTCGGCCTGAAGGCCGGCGTGTTCGATCCGCCGCAGCCCGCCGCCGACTTCCCCGCCGGCGTGCATGCCACCGACCACGGCGACCTCGCGCTCGCGCGCTGGCACGGCAAGGTGGTGCTGCTGCTGTTCGGCTTCACGCACTGCCCTGCGGTCTGTCCCACCACGCTGGCCACGCTGGCGCAGGCGCGCAAGCTGCTCGGGCCCGACGCGTCGGCGACGCAGGTCGTCTACGTGACGGTCGACCCGGAGCGCGACGACCTGGCGCACGTGCGCCGCTACCTGGCGGCCTTCGACCCGAGCTTCGTCGGCGGCACGGGCGAGCCGGCGGTGCTCGCGCAGCTGCGCAAGCGCTACGGCGCCACCGCGCAGAAGATCCCGGCCGCCGGCGGCGGCGCCGACTACGGCATGAGCCACTCGACGACCATCTGGCTGATCGACCGCGACGGCCGGCTGCGCGCGCTGATGCCGTTCGGCCACTCGGCGGAAGATTTCGCGCACGACGTGCGCCAGTTGATCGCGCTCAAGTGAACAAGGGGCTTGCCGCGTCGCTCGGGCTGGCGGTCGCCGCGACGGCGGTCGCCGGCTGGGCGGCGTTCGCGCCGCTGTCGGTGGCCTCGCGCGACGAGCCGTTCGAGATCCCCAAGGGCACGTATGCACGCCGCATGGCCGGCGACAAGGTGGAGATCCTGCCCAACCGCATCGACCTCACGCTGGGCCTGAACGACCAGTTGCTGCTGCGCAACCTCGACGACGTGCCGCAGCAGTTCGGCCCCGTGCTGGTGATGCCGGGCCAGAGCTTCCGGCTGCCGTTCGAGAAGGCCTCCACCTACGGCTTCGACTGCACCGCGCACGCGAGCGGGCAGATGACCGTCGTCGTGGCCGAGGCACCGGCCACGCCGTGGGAACGCATCGCCTGGCGTTGGGACAGGCTGTGGAGGAAGACGAGGGCATGACTGCGAGAACGACACGATGGGACGGCTGGCCCGCGCGGGTGATCCCGCCGGTGCTGGTGATCGCGGCGATCGTCGCGCTGTGGTGGTGGCTGGTGGCGCGCGACGACAGCGCGATCTTCCCCACGCCCTGGGCGGTGGTCACCGGTGCGTGGGAGCTGGTGCAGGACGGCACGCTGTTCGAGCACATCGGTGCGTCGCTGATGCGTGTGGGCACGGGCTTCGGGCTCGCGCTGCTGGTCGCGATCCCGCTGGGGCTGTGGATGGGCTGGGTCACGCCGGCCTACCGCACGCTCAACCCGGTGTTCCAGATGCTGCGGCCGATCTCGCCGATCGCATGGATCCCGCTGGCCATCCTGTGGTTCGGCGTGGGCAACCTGTCGCCGGTGTTCCTGATCTTCATCTCGTCGGTCTTCCCGATGATCGTGCAGACGGTCTCGGGCGTGCACACCATCGAGCGGCGCTACCTGCGCGCCGCGGCCAACTTCGGCGTGCCGCGCGGCGTGCTGTTCCGCCAGGTCGTGATCCCCGCGGTGCTGCCCGAGGTGATCGTGGGCATGCGCATCGGCATCGGCGTCGCGTGGCTGGTGGTGGTCGCGGCCGAGATGATCGCGCTGCACTCGGGGCTGGGCTACCTCATCATGGATTCGCGCAACGCCGGCAATCGCTACGACCTGGTCGTGGCCAGCATGGTGATCATCGGCCTGATCGGCCTGCTGCTCGACGGCCTCACGCGCCTGCTCGAGCGACTCAAGACGGTGCGGTGGCGCTATGTCCGCTGAAGGCAAGATCGCCGTCGACGCGATCCGCAAGAGCTTCACGGGCGCGGGCGGGAAGGCGCTGGAGGTCGTCGGCGGCATCAGCCTGGCGGTGGCCGACGGCGAGTTCCTGGCCATCGTCGGGCCTTCGGGCTGCGGCAAGTCGACGCTGATGAACATGCTCGCGGGCTTCGAGCAGCCGGACGGGGGCAGCGTGCGCATCGACGGCCGCGTCGTCGGCGCGCCCAGCCCCAAGGGCATCGTGATCTCGCAGCAGGGCTCGGTGTTCCCGTGGCTGACGGTGCAGCAGAACCTGATGTTCGGCCTGAACGGCACCGAGCATGCGGAGACGGCGCGGGAGCGCGCCGCGCTCGCCGACCACTACGCCGCGATGGTGGGCCTCAAGGGCTTCGAGAATGCGTATCCGCACGAGCTCTCGGGCGGCATGCTCAAGCGCGTGGAGCTGGCCCGCGCGCTCATCGTCAAGCCCGAGATCCTGTACCTGGACGAGCCGTTCTCGGCGCTCGACGCGCTGATGAACCTGCGCATGCGCAACGAGCTGCTGCGCATCCTCGCCGAGGAGCGCCACACGGTGCTGCTGATCACGCACGACGTCGAGGAGGCGATCTACATGGCCGACCGCATCGTCGTGCTGTCGCCGCGGCCCACGACCATCCAGGCGACGTTCGCGGTGGACCTGCCGCATCCGCGCCGCATCGGCAGTCCGCAGGCGCAGGCGCTGCGCGAGACGATCCTGGCGGAGCTGGGCGTGTAGCCTTCAGTAAGGGTGTCATCCTGCGACTTCGCGCAGGATGACGGCATGGCGGCATTCGCCGTGACGGTCGTCGTCGGCGCCGCATTGCACTGCCACCGCCGCTGCCTTCGCCCCTGTCGCGAACGCGGGTCGAGACGACCCGCCCTGCCAGATGCCCTTGCGCCGGTGCTTCACACGGGCCGCCAGGTCACGCGGCCCTTGCCGAAGATCTGCCTGATCCGCTGGTCCTCGATGAGCTTGTCGACGGCCGCCTGCAGCGCCGCCTCCAGATCGCCCGCGCCCTTCCTGACTGCGAGCCCCACGGCCCAGCCGTTGCGCGAGTTGCTCACCGTTGGCAGCGGCGTGATGACGTAGCGCGCATCGCCGCCCAGCACCGATTCCAGCTCCGATTCCAGCCCCGCGGCCGCGGCGCATTCGCCGCGCTGCAGCGCCTGCGCCGCCTCGACGCCGTCCTTCCACGTGGTCGTGAGCTGCTGCTTGTAGGCGCCGCCGTCGGCCCCGATCAGCAACCAGCCGGCCAGCGTCTGCCCCGACACCGCCACCGGCTTGCCGTTGAGCTGCGCGAGCGTCTCCAGGTGCGGCAGCTGTTCGACGTTGCGCGCGATCATCACGCGGTCGCGCCAGTACGGCGCGAAGATGCTCACCTGCGGGTTGGCGTCCATCAGCGGCGATTCCACCGGCACGTGCAGCATCACGTCCGCCGGCCCGTAGCCCAGGTAGTGGCCTTTCCAGACCATGTTGCGCAGGTCGTCGTCCATGTCCTCGCCGGCCGGGAACGACATCAGCGAGAGCTTGACGCCGAGCGATTCCGCGAGCGCCGCGGCGAGGTCGACGTCGATGCCCTGGCCCTTGTCGTGGAACGGCGGCATGTCGCGGTAGACGGCCACCGTGAGCGCGCCGCGCGCCTTGACGGCCGCCAGGCCCGACTCGGCCGCGCGCACGCCGCCGGCGGCGACGAGCGCCGCCGCGCCGAGCGCGCGCAGTGCGCCGCGGCGGTTGAGCGGGGCGGCGCTCATGGCGCGTCCGGCAGCGGCTTCTCGCGCCGCGACTCGAGGTAGGTCTTGATCGCCCACATCGCCTCCTGGCTCAGCACCCCCTCGAACGGCGGCATGTAGACGGCGCCGTTGCGCGTGCGGCCGTGGCGCACGGTCGTGATCATGTAGTCGTCGTTGTCCTTGACGCAGGCCTCGCGCGCGGCCTTGTCCTTCATGCCGGCGCAGTCGTTGTCCAGGCGGCGCAGGTCGGGCGCGATGCCGCCGGAGATGGCCTCCAGCCCGTGGCAGCGCGCGCAGTTCTGGTTGAAGCCGGACGATCCGATCTCCACCGCCTTCGCGTTGCCCGCGTACGGGTTCGCGCTCAGCCAGTCCTGGCCCACGGGCGGAAGGCCGGTGGTGTCGACCGCCTGCGGCGTGACGTTGCCGTGCGCGGCGACGAGCACGCAGGCGCTCACGGTGAGCAGGAACGCGCCTGCGCGCACGGCGGCGGCGACAGGACGCGCGCGGCGGGTCGTCGGGGGATGGGCGAGGTGGCTGGGGCGTCGCATGGTCTGTCTCCGATGGGTCGTTGCAAGAGATCCGGGTCGGGCAGGCGGTCTGCAAAGCCCGTGCCAAAACGCATTGCTCCAAGGCGGGAATGCTTCTTGCGAATTCGCAAGCAACTGGACGCGCGCGCGCCGGTCCCGGGGCTCGCTCACTGGGATCCGACAGGGTCGAGTGCTATCCTGGAATGCCACCGACGGCCCGCGCCGTCAGGCGTTCGTCAGGGTTGCCCCCGACGCTGTGACACGCGACCTGTACCAGGATCGAACAGCCCGCGACGCCGCGGCGGCCTCCAGCCGCCGCAGCTCGACGGTAGAACGAGAGACAACCTGCCGCCGGGCAGGAACAGAGGAAGCGACCCATGTCAGCATCCCTCCGCGCCCTTCCCATCCCTGGAGGGTGGACGACGCCCACCGCGCAGGCGGCCGATGCGCCGGCGCGCGCCGAGTTCATCGAGCAGTCGCACCTGCGCTGCACGGCGCTGGGCCTGACGCGCGTCGAACGGCCCGACTTCGAACCGATGATCCGCGGCGACCTCACCGTCGCGCGCGAACGCAACCAGCGCCTGCTCACGCACGCCGCGCCGGTGATGGAGATGCTGTTCGAGCAGATCGTCAACACCGAGAGCATGATCGTGCTGACCGACGCGCAGGGCACGATCCTGCACTCGATCGGCGACGACGAATTCCTCGCGCGCGCCGGCAAGGTGGCGCTGGCCCCCGGCGTGAACTGGGCCGAGCAGTCCAAGGGCACCAACGCGATCGGCACGGCGCTGGTCGAGGAACGGCCCACGCTCGTGCATGCGGGCGAGCATTTCATCCATGCCAACAGCTTCCTCACGTGCTCGGCGGCGCCGATCGTCGATCCGCGCGGCAACATGCTGGGCGTGCTGGACGTCACCGGCGACCAGGTGTCGTACCACCAGCACACGATGGGGCTGGTGCGCATGTCGGCGCGCATGATCGAGAACCACTGGCTGTCCGAGGACTACGGCAACCGCCTGCGCCTGCACTTCCACGTGCGGCCCGAGTTCATCGGCACGCTACTCGAAGGCATCATCGTGGTGGGCGGCGACGGCCGCATCCTGGGCGCCAACCGCAGCGCGCTCGACCAGCTGGACATCAGCGGCGCCGCGCTGCGCATGCACACGATCACCAGCCTGTTCGAGACGACCATCGGCGCCGTGATCGACCACTTCCGCGCGCCGATCCCGCTGCCGATGCGCCTGACGCTGTCCAGCGGCCGCCAGTTCCATGCGACCGCGCGCTTCAACGGGCCGCTGCGCTCCGTGATGGCCGGCCTCGAGGGCGCGCGCGACGGCGGCCCGGCGGCGCCGCGCGTGGACGGTTCGACCCTGGCCGCGAGCGCGCCGCGCGCGTCGGTCGACGACGAATCGGCGCGCCGGTCGAGGCTGTCGGGCCTGCACTACCTGAGCACGGGCGACGCGCAGGTCGAGGCCGTCGTCACCAAGGTGCAGCGCGTCCTGAACAAGGAGATCCCGCTGATGGTCCTGGGCGAGACGGGCACCGGCAAGGAACTGCTCGCGCGCGCCGTGCACCAGGACTCCGACCGCGCGCGGCAGCCCTTCGTGGCGGTCAACTGCGCGTCGATCCCCGAGTCGCTGATCGAGGCCGAACTGTTCGGCTACGAGGACGGCGCCTTCACCGGCGCGCGCCGCAAGGGCGCGACGGGCCGCATCCTGCAGGCCAACGGCGGCACGCTGTTCCTGGACGAGATCGGCGACATGCCGCTGTCGCTGCAGGCCCGCCTGCTGCGCGTGCTGCAGGAGCGCTGCGTCACGCCGCTGGGCAGCCACAAGTCGATCCCGGTCGACATCGCCGTCGTCAGCGCCACGCACCGCAACCTGCGCGAGATGTGCGCGGCCTCGACGTTCCGCGAAGACCTGTACTACCGGCTCAACGGCCTGGTGGTGCGGCTGCCCGCGCTGCGCGACCGCAGCGACCTGCGCACCGTGGCGCGCCGCATCGTGCTGGCCGAATCGCCCGACGCGCCGCCGGAGATCAGCGCGCCGGTGATGGCGCTGTTCGAGCGCTATGCCTGGCCCGGCAACATCCGCCAGCTCGCCAACGTGCTGCGCACGGCGGTGGTGATGGCCGGCAACGAGCCGCAGATCACCGAGGAGCACCTGTCGGAGGACTTCCTCGAGGACGTGCGGCGCCAGCCCGCGGCCACCGCCGCGCCGGCCTCCGTGGCCGCGGCGGGTGCGACGTCGATGCCGCTGCCCGCGGTGCCGGCGGCCGCGACCGCGCCGTCGCCCGTCGCCGAGCCGCCCGCGCCGGCCTGCGCAGCGACGCCAGCGCGCACGCTCGGCGAGTCCGAGATCGCGCTGATCCAGGCCGCGCTCGACGCAGCCGGCGGGAACATCTCCGAGGCATCCAAGGCACTGGGGATCAGTCGCAACACGATCTATCGCAAGTTGCGCTGGCGCTGAGCGCGCCGGCGACCCGTCTACGCGGAGCGCCGCCGGCATTCCGTCGGCACTGCGCAGGGGCCTGGCATCTCCTCGTCCGCGCGGTGATGCCTGCGGACGTGAAGAGGCCCATCGCGGACGAGGCAATGCTCGGCACCGCAACGCCGAAGGCCGAGGCGACGCGCAATCATCGTTTGCGAATTCGGACGGCTCGCCGATGCGTTCGCCAGCGACTCCGGGTTGCGGCGCCAGGCATTGCCTCGAATCGCGGCCGCTGCATCTGCTTGCGGCTGCGGAACTGCGCGATCCGAGAAGATGCCAGGCCCCTTCGCCAGGCACGGCCGCCGGAACCCGGCCAAGGGCGACCCTGTACCGCACGGCGCCGCCCTGCTCCAACGTGAGACACCTCGTGCGCACGTGAACGCGCGCAAGGGCGCGATCGTGCGCGGGCGGCGCGGGTGAACCCTCGAAATCGCGCGGGACGCGCGCGTCCGAGGCACACGGCACGCGACTTGCGAAGTGCTGCCCGTGTCCGCGCCAATGCGGGCGCGGCGACCGCCGAAACGGCGGCGTTCCAACCCACCAGGAGACTCTCATGCAATGGACCCGCCCCGCGTTCGAAGACCTGCGCTTCGGCTTCGAGATCACGATGTACATCGCCGCGCGCTGATCCGACACGGGCGACGCGGCCGCACGCACGTGCCGCGTCGCCCACCTCACGCGACCCCGATCATGAAAGTCCTCGTGCTGGGCTCCGGTGCCGGCGGTG